>ERZ825137.926-NODE-926-length-40252-cov-5.875687_pt1 | contig 40252 bp, 37 predicted proteins | sample MGYA00519873_ERZ825137 | MGnify/ENA primary metagenome ERZ825137 (study PRJEB31778, sample SAMEA3449190) | human gut metagenome | biome: human gut; feature: human-associated habitat; material: faeces | place: United Kingdom | collected 2010/2012 ...
AGCTACTGGGTGTAAGTGACAGACTTTCCGGCGTAGATGAGAAGCTTACGGACGTAGGCGACAGACTTTCCGGCGTAGATGAGAAGCTTACGGACGTAGGCGACAGATTTTCCGGCGTAGATGAGAAACTCACCGGTGTTGACGGAGCGGTAGAAAAGCTTCTGGCAGAAAATGCACAGAGTCTTGCAATGCTTAAGGAGTGGAATGAGCAGAAGCAGCAAGGAAGCCAGACAGAAACACTGGATACGGTCAGAGCAGTAGAGGATAAGCTGGAGCATCTTTCCGGTAATATTGCGGACAATGCTATCAGACAGCACAGCCTTTTGCAGGATATGGCAGTCAATACGGAAAATGCATTGCAGGATCTGACACGGACAACAGAAGATGCCCTCCAGAATCTGCAAAATAAGCTGGAACAGCAAAAACCGGCAGATAATGCAGAGCTGATCGAGGCGACAGGTCAGATCAAGGAAATGATCGTCAATATTCGATTATATCTGGATGATGTGCAGAAGCATGTCGAAGATTATGTGCATAAAGAAGATGTTAAGGTTTATCGTAATGTACAGGCTGTGTTGATGGAACAGCTCAGTAACAAAACAAGAGATCTGAATGATCATATGGATGCACTTGAAAAATCCGTACAAAAAAGTAAAGGAACAAAGCCTCTGCTCGTGTTTGCGATTCTGCTTTCCGCAGCGTCTCTTACGATCCAGATCCTGCAGATGCTGGGAATTTTGTAATGGCTAAAATAGATTTTAAACCGGGTAATATGCTTTACCCACTGCCGGCAGTCCTTGTGACTGTAGCAGATAAACAGGGAAAATCCAATATTTTTACAGTTGCCTGGGCAGGAACGGTCTGTACGAATCCGCCTATGGTAAGTATTTCTGTCAGAAAAGAGCGTTTTTCACATGCAATGCTTCTGGAAACAGGAGAATTTGTCATCAATCTGACTACAGAAAAGCTGGTATATGCGACCGATTATTGTGGCGTGAAGAGTGGCAGGGATGTGGAAAAGTGTAAAGAGCTGGGACTGCACCTGCTTCCGGGAAAGGAAGTGAAAGTACCACGTCTTGCGGAGAGCCCGGTCAATATTGAATGCCGTGTCACAGAGGTAAAGGAGCTTGGCTCGCATGATATGTTCCTGGCCGAGGTAGTAGCGGTCAGCGTGGATGATGCATACATGGATGAGAAGAATTCATTTCATCTGGATCAGGCAGATCCGATCGTCTATTCGCATGGCACGTATTATGCCATGGGAAAAGAACTGGGGCGTTTTGGCTACAGTGTGAGAAAAAAGTCTTGACGAAGCAGCCGAAAATCAGTATGATGATGACAAGAACAAAATAAAGCACAAGATAACTAGTATAATAGAATAAACAGTAATTGCCACGAAGATGTAGCATCAGGATTTTTCCTGATGCTATTTTTGTTAGCGAGGAAGGAAACCAAGCACATGCGAAGCATGTATTTGGTTTCACCCGAGCGTACAACGAGAAAATCAGAAAGCACGGAGTGCGTCTGATGCGAAGCGGCAGGATTTTCGAGTATGAAAGAGGGAGGAAACCATGCAACAAAATTCTATTTATAAAAAAACACTTTATCTGGCTGTCCCAATGATGATCCAGAACGGGATCACCAATGCGGTCAGTCTGGTAGATAATTTAATGGTGGGAAGTCTGGGCACAGAAAAGATGACCGCGGTTTCTATTGCAGGACAGCTCTTTTTTGTATTCTTTCTTGCTGTATTCGGCGGACTGTCAGGTCCCGGTATTTACAGCGCGCAGTATTTCGGACAGGGAAATAAAGAAGGCTATCAGAAGATATTCCGCCTGAAGGTGTGGATCACAGCACTGTTGACAGTGGTGGGAGTTATTGTCTTTTTAGTCGGCGGAGAATGGCTGATCGGTCTGTATCTGAAGGGCTCAGGCGGTAATCTGGATGCAGGACTGACACTGGAAAGCGCGCTTTCTTATCTGCGCATTATGCTGATCGGTCTTGTGCCGTTTGCGATCACGCAGATATATGCGGGCAGTCTGCGTGAAATGGGAGAAAGTATGAAGCCAATGCTGGCAGGACTGGTTTCCGTCGTAGTGGATATCGTATTTAACTATTTCCTGATCTACGGCAAATTCGGATTCCCACGCCTGGAAGTAAAAGGTGCGGCCATTGCAACTGTTATGGCAAGATTTGCGGAAATGTTTGTTGTGATCATATGGACGCATGTGGAGATTGAAAAATACAGCTTCTTAAAGAATGTTTACCGGACACTTCGTATTTCCCTGCAGGAAATGATGCCTGTCATCATCAAGGGACTGCCTATCTTTTTTAACGAGTTCTTATGGGCAGGTGGCATGGCAGTGCTGACACAGTGCTATTCCATGAAAGGACTTGAGGTAATAGCGGGTCTGAATATATCCAATGCGATCTGTAATCTGCTGAATGTCGTATTTATTGCCATGGGAAATGCAGTCGGCATTATCATGGGACAGTTCCTCGGGGCTTCCAAATTTGAGGAAGCAAAGAAAAATGCCAATAAGCTTATGTGGTTTACAGCTATGCTTTGTGTGGGACTGACTGTTATATTGATTATTTTGTCCGGTGTATTCCCGCGTGCGTATAATACGACCGATGAGATCCGTAATCTGGGAAGATGGTTTATTATCATCACAGCAGCATTTTTCCCTTTACAAGGATTTTTGAATGTATTATACTTTACGCTGCGGTCCGGAGGAAAGACGGTCATCACATTTTTATTTGACAGTGTGTTTACCTGGGTAGTGTCGGTCAGCCTGGCATTTACATTATGTCGGTTTACGGCATTACCGGTTCTGATAGTATATCTGTTTGTACAGTGTGCGGATATCATAAAGGTCTGTGTAGGATATGTACTGGTCAGAAAGGGCATCTGGGTCACAAATCTGGTTACGCAGTAAGCGTGGCTGAATACGAAGGAGGCAGAAATGAAATATCTGCAACAATTTTTACTGATTTTGTGTATTTCATTTGTGGGAGAATTCTTAAAATATGTATTGCCGTTACCGATTCCGGCAAGTATTTACGGAATGGTCATTTTGTTTATCGGGCTGTTGACAGGACTGATCAAACTGGAGCAGGTAAAGGACGTGGGGAAGTTCCTGATCGAGATCATGCCTGTTATGTTCATTCCGGCGGGTGTTGGGCTGATGGAGTCCTGGGGAACGTTGAAACCGTTTGTACTGCCTGTCAGTGTCATTACTGTTATCACGATCGTGACGGTCATGGTAGCAACAGGAATCTGTTCACAATGGGTGATCCGGAAAGAAAAAAAGCAGGAAGGGGGTGCAGCACATGAGTGAGTTATATCAGAATTCCCTGTTTGCAGGTGTAACGATCAGTCTTCTGGCATATGCCCTTGGTATGTTCCTGAGGAAAAAGCTGAAGCTGGGGATTTTTAATCCGCTGCTGATCTCAATCGTGCTGACGATCATTTTTCTGGCATGTACAGGAATTGAATATGATACATATAATCAGGGCGCAGCCTATTTGAGCTGGCTTTTGACACCCGCAACCGTATGTCTGGCGATTCCTTTGTATGAGCAGTGGGAACTTTTGAAGAAAAACCACAGAGCAGTCATTCTCGGAATTACAGCCGGTGTTCTGACGAGTCTTGGAACAGTACTGATACTATGTAAGCTAATGAACCTTTCCCATGAAATGTATGTGACAATGTTGCCAAAGTCTATTACGACAGCAATCGGAATGGGCGTATCGGAAGAACTGGGCGGCTATGTGACGATCACAGTAGCGGTGATCGTGATCACAGGTGTTCTGGGAAATATCTTTGGTGAGCTGATCTGTAAGCTTTTTCGGATCACAGAGCCGATTTCCAAGGGTCTGGCACTCGGTGCAAGTTCACATGCGATCGGAACAGCAAAGGCTATCGAGATTGGTGAGATAGAAGGTGCCATGAGCAGTCTTGCGATCGCGGTGACAGGTATTATGACAGTTGTGCTGGCTTCTCTGTTTGCAGGATTTTTATAAAATCATGGATGAGAAGAGAATGAAAGAAATGAAAGAAAAAAGGGATGGAACACTATCTGTGTTCTATCCCCTTTGCTTTATAGTATGCACTTTTTTCCTGATACATAGCGGATTCGGCTTTTGCCATCCAGATATTGATGGCGGAGGCATTCTGATCGTTCCAGCAATAGCCGATCGCAAGATTTACTTCATATTCTTTGGTCAGACGGCGCAGCATGGCAACTTTTTCTTCCAATAATTCATGGGAAATATCCGGGCAGATCACAAGCAGCTCATCACCGCCGACACGAAACAGCCCATAGCCGTCAAATGCTTTCTGCAGACAAAGACCGGCGTTGGAGATCAGTCTGTCACCAAACAAATGCCCTTTTGAATCATTGGCTGCTTTCAGACCGGTAATATCACAGTATACGATACCGACGCTTGCGTAGTGATCGTTTTTTTCCGTGAACAGATGCAGCGCGTGGCGGTTGCCAAGTCCGGTCAGTTCATCCCGCAGACTCATATCCTGCAGCTGGCGCACCAGATTTCGTCTTTTGAGTGCTGCCACAATAAAATGTCCCATAATATGCAGTATTCCGGAAGTGTATTCCAGGGAAGCTGCGGGCGGATTGTCAATGCCGTAAAAGGCAAAGGCTTTTCCGTTATCATAAAGCGGTACGACAACCAGAGAAGAAATATTTTGCTTATGAAGTACATGGTATAAAGCCGGATCATCTTCTCTGATCTTTTCCAGATCTTCTATCATAATATGCTTATTTTCGCTGAATTTCTGATACCAGCTCGCACATACTTCCGGAGGAAGATCCTGCAGATCTTCTTTTTCGGGCGTAACGCCTGCAGCAACCCATTCATAGGTATTGTTATCGCCGCCCGTTTCATTCTTTTCAAAAATATAAGAACGGTCGCCCTTTAAGAGTTTACCGAGATATTCCAATAGAAAGTTCAGAGTAGCATCAGGAGTCGGCTGTTGAAGTGCAACGCGGAGCCCCTCATTGATCAGCATTTCCAGGCTCAGGTAATGACTGTCTGCATTAGCCTGTTTTGGTTCACTTATATCAATTGCGATCTCAAGGCGATAACGATGGCCTTCTTCTTCGATCATCGTATCAATCAGGTATAAGAACTTTTGGAGCCCGGTGTGATAGTAGCTCCATTTCAGAAAAGTACCGGGCCTTAAATTATCGTTATTACAAATGGTACAGGGGGCAGAGCAGTTCTGTAAGAGTGCATGGCATTTATGCTTTCTGACTTCCTCAGGGGAAGACACACCAAACGCTTTTAATGCCGTCTGATTCATATAGACAAGATCGTGTGTATCCATATCAGCGACATAAACATATTCACTTAGAGTATCAAAAAATTCCCATATTTTCCCCATGGCATTGCGCCTCCATATGCAAATAAAATATTCTTAGTGTCAAGTATATATGACAGTACGTGAAATGTCAAAGAAAATGTCGGATCGGAAGAACTGCATGACAGTACGGTAATCTGACACCGGTTCACAAAAAAATGGATGCGCAGGTTTCCCATACGCTGTTGTCGTGCTATACTTGTTGGGAAGAAATTGCAATTATGCAGAGCTATGTGATATGGGATGAATAGCCGTGCTCATATAGCAGCAGAAAACAGAAAGACAGGATAATAAGATGAAAGCACCTGAACTCAGTACATTATGTTATATTGAAAAAGACGGCAAATACCTGATGCTGCACAGAGTGGTAAAGGAAAAGGATGTCAATAAAGGAAAATGGATCGGAGTCGGCGGACATTTTGAGGAAGGAGAAAGCCCGGAAGAATGTGTCCTGCGTGAGGTCAAAGAAGAAACAGGCTATACACTGACGTCTTTTCATTATCGCGGACAGCTCACCTTTATCTGCGGAGATGAGATGGAATATATTTCTGTTTTTACCGCAGATGGCTTTACAGGGGAGCCCATTGCCTGCGACGAAGGGGTTCTGGAATGGATCCCCAAGGAAGAGATCCGGAAGCTGAATCTCTGGGAAGGTGACAAACTGTTTCTGCAGCTTTTGTCAGAAGATCATCCGTTCTTTTCCATGAAGCTGGTATACAGTGAGGATGGTGAGCTGCGACAGGTAGCGGTCGATGGAAAGCCACTTGAATTTTTTGATGTGATCGATGAGAACGGACAGAAGACCGGAAAGGTTAAGGAACGTTCCCTGGCACATCGGGAAGGTACGTTGCATGCAACAGTCCATATCTGGGTCAGACGAAAAAGGCAGGATGGCAGCTTTGATCTGCTATTGCAGAAAAGAAGCAGCACAAAGGATTCCTATGCAGGCTGTTATGACATTTCAGCGGCGGGACATGTGGATGCGGGTGAACCGGCAACGGATCATTACAGGCAGGCAGCTCTGCGGGAGCTTTCAGAAGAGCTGGGCATCCGGGCGGAAGCAGCGCAGCTTCACTATATGGGGAAAAGGCGCGTGCATCACATATCAGGCAAGGATCATTCCTTTATAGATGAAGAGCTTAGTTATGTATTTATATATGAAGAAACAGTCAATGAAAACGAATTGACTTTGCAGGCATCGGAGGTAGAATCGGTGTGTTGGACGGAATACCGGGAACTGCGGAAGGCAGTGGCGGTAAACAGCATAAAGCACTGTATTTACATGGAGGAGCTTGACATGCTGCAGGAAGCTTCAGGAGAGGAAGAAACGGGACAGAAAGCAGAAGCATCAAAACATGATATATCAATACAGGAAACAGCAAGTGAGGAAGAGAAAAGGAAAGAGGTGCGGATCAGGACCGCAACAAAGGCGGATGCACCTGCACTTTTGAACATTTATGCCCCTTATGTGGAGCAGACGGCAATTACCTTTGAATATGAAGTGCCATCCGTGGAGGAATTTGCGGGCAGAATAGAGCACATTCTGGAGAAATATCCGTATCTGGTTGCGGAAGCGGAGGGCGAGATCGTTGGCTATGCATATGCAGGCACGTTTAAAGCACGCGCAGCATATGACTGGTCAGTAGAGACAACAATTTATGTAAATCAGAAAAAGAAACGCATGGGGATTGGTGGAAAGCTGTATGCAGCACTCGAAGAAGCCCTGCACGCGCAGCACATCCTGAACTTAAATGCCTGTATCGGTTATCCGCAAAAGGAGGACGAGTATTTAACAAAGGACAGTGAAAAATTCCATCAAAAGCTGGGCTACAGACTGGTGGGCACATTTCATGACAGCGGCTATAAGTTTGGCAGATGGTATGATATGATCTGGATGGAAAAGATGCTGGGAGAGCATACAGAGAGCCCGGCGTCTGTGATTCCGTTTTCAGAGACGGAGTGGGCAGCATCTCATAGATAAATCGATATGTGGACAGGTATCAGACCTGGCAGAACAGGCTCTGCGTTTGGTGGCGCACAGAACACCGGATACCATATACAGAAAATAAAAGAATTGAAGAGAAAAGGATAGGATATGCAGGAAAAACTGATCGCATACTATAATAAATTTAACGAAGATAAAAGACTGTTGTCCCGCCACGGACAGGTAGAGTTTCAGACGACGATGCGCTACATTCAGAAATATCTGCCCGGGGACTGGGAGAAGGGCTGCAGTGTTCTGGATATCGGAGCGGGAACAGGCCGCTATAGTGTGGCACTTGCCGAAATGGGACTGGATGTGACAGCGGTAGAGCTTGTCAAAAGTAACCTTGGCATATTGAAGAAAAAAGGCAGCAACGTGAAGGCGTATCAGGGAAATGCCCTGAAGCTTTCCAGATTTGCGGATCAGACCTTTGATGTGACGCTTTTGTTCGGCCCCTTGTATCACCTGCATACCTTTGAGGAAAAATGCAGGGCTTTATCGGAAGCCAAAAGAGTGACAAAAAAGGGTGGCGTGTTGCTTGTTGCTTACTGTATGAATGAATACAGCGTGCTGACGTATGCATTCCGGGAAGGACATATACTCGAAAGCATGGAGAAGGAACTTCTGACAGAGGATTTTCACTGCACGGAAGAAGCAAACGAGCTCTACAGTGTTGTGAGGCTGGAGGATATCAACCGTCTGAATGAAGCGGTAGGACTAAACAGGATCCAGATCATTGCGGCAGATGGCCCGGCGGATCATATGCGTCCGGTCATCAATGCCATGTCGGAAGAAGAATTTTCCTGCTTCCTGCAATATCATCTGGCAACCTGTGAAAGGCAGGATCTGATCGGCGCAAGCTCGCACACAGTTGATATTATCAGAATTTAGGGATCACTTTGCAAAATGATATGACAGTAAGTAGAGGACAACAAAATGGAACTAAAACAGATTGCAACGATCCATACGGATTTTCCGGAAAAGTTCGGAATCCCGAGACAAAGCGGACTGGTCGGACAGCTAAAGGGGCAGATCATATTGGAACCGGCTTACCGGAATCGGGAAGCATTCCGGGGACTTGCGGAATATTCTCATATCTGGGTGCTTTGGGAATTTTCACAGGCGAAGAGAGAAAAATGGTCACCGACCGTTAAACCGCCGCGCCTTGGCGGAAATAAGCGGATGGGCGTATTTGCAACGCGTTCTCCGTTCCGCCCGAATCCGATCGGGCTTTCCGCGCTGAAGCTGGATTCGATAGAATATCATAAAACATATGGGCCGGTTCTGCATGTATCCGGTGTGGATATGCTGGACGGAACGCCCGTTTATGATATTAAGCCTTATCTGCCTTACGCAGACAGTTACCCTGATGCAACAGATGGCTTTGCGGGCAGGGTCCGGGGGAACCGGATTGCGGTCAGTATTCCGGAAGAGATGCTGATAAAGATAGAAGAGAAAGAACGGGATACAATCAAGCAGCTTCTTTCGCAGGATCCGCGTACCGCTTATGTACAGGATGCAGAAAGAATCTGGGGACTTTCCTATCAGCAGTATAATATCCGGTTCCGTGTGGAAATCAACTTTCGTTCTATTTTCGGTTTGCATCTCCACCATCAGCCTGGCATCGGTACATAACTGAACCACATCATACTCCTCTACCACAAACTTCATCATGATCAGCGGTCCGATCGTGATAATCATATCAAATGTCTGGCCGGCTTCCAGCATTTCCTTCAGCGGAACGGTTACGTTGCCCTGGCGGCCGTAGGAGCCGTCATCCGTCATTAATACAAACGAATCGGAGCAGGCCCGGAACTCGTCTTCCAGGATGACCAGATCCTGGCTGCGGAAACCGATGATGCTGGTAACCTCAGCGCCCAGCTTGTGAAACTCTTCCGCTACCGGCATTGCAATCGCGCAGCCAACGCCGCCGCCGATAATGCAAACCTTTTTAATGCCGTCCGTGTGCGTGGCAACGCCCAGCGGGCCAACAAAATCCTGCAGGTATTCGCCTTCCTTTTTGTGATTCAGAAGCTCTGTGGTTGCACCGACAACCTGGAAAATGATTTTAACGGTTCCTTCCTCCGGATTGCAGCCGGCAACCGTCAACGGGATTCTCTCCCCTTCCTCGTCCACGCGAAGAATGATAAACTGACCCGGCTTGGCCTTTTTGGCAACCAGCGGGGCCTCGACCTCCATCTGTGTAACGGTCGGATTCAGTTCCTTCCTACGAACAATTCTGTACATAGGCATAGCCTCTCCTTTATTTTTATTTTGAACAAAAACGGCTGCCGAAAAATCAGCAGCCGTTTTTATTACTTTCTTTTATCAGAAGTCAACCTCGGTATCGTAGTAGCAGCACTTCAGCAGCTTCTCCATCTCCTCCTGGCTGGGCTGGCGGGGATTGGAACCCGTGCAGGCATCGGCGATTGCATTCTTGGCAATCTCCGGCAGACGCTGCAGGAATACTTCCTCCGGTACGAAGCCGTTCTCGGTGGGATAGCTGTCAGCACCATAGTTCTTGATGCAATGCGGGATGTTCAGCTCGTCGTTCATCTTGCGCAGAGCGTCGATCAGCAGCTGAGTCTTCTCCTCGACGGTATTGCCGCCCAGGTTCATGTAGTCTGCGATCTTTGCATACCGCTTCGCTGCGGTTTCATCCTTAGCATTGAATGCGATGACCTTCGGCAGGTACATAGCATTGGCTGCACCGTGAATGATGTGAGCGCCGTAGTCCGCAAACGCAGCACCGGTCTTATGCGCCATGGAGTGAACGATTCCCAACAGAGCGTTGGAGAATGCCATACCGGCCAGGCACTGTGCGTTGTGCATTCTGTCACGCTTCTCCATATCGCCGTTGTAAGAATCGATCAGGTCTTCCTGAATCATCTTGATGGCGTACAGAGCCAGCGGATCGGTATAATCACAGTTGGCCGTCGATACATAGGATTCGATCGCATGCGTCATAGCATCCATACCGGTATGAGCTACCAGCTTCTTGGGCATGGTCTCGGCCAGATCGGGATCTACGATCGCGACATCCGGGGTGATCTCGAAGTCAGCAATCGGGTACTTGATACCCTTGGAATAATCCGTGATGATGGAAAAGGCTGTTACTTCCGTAGCGGTGCCCGACGTGGAAGAGATTGCGCAGAAATGAGCCTTGCGGCGCAGCTTCGGCAGACCGAAGACCTTGCACATATCCTCAAAGGTCACTTCCGGGTACTCATATTTGATCCACATAGCTTTCGCTGCATCGATCGGGGAACCGCCGCCCATGGCAATGATCCAGTCCGGCTGAAACTTCAGCATTGCCTCGGCGCCTTTCATAACAGTTTCTACAGAGGGGTCCGGCTCAATTCCTTCAAAAAGCTCAACCTCCATACCCGCTTCCTTCAGGTAGGATACTGCGCGATCCAGGAATCCAAAACGTTTCATAGAACCGCCGCCCACGCAAATCATTGCGCGCTTGCCTTCAAAAGTCTTCAGAGCCTCAAGAGCTCCCTTTCCATGATACAAATCACGGGGTAACGTAAAACGTGCCATATTTCTTCCTCCTTAAACCTTTGTTTGTTATTATTTTAACACATCCCTTCTATTTTTGTAATACTTCTTTTTGATACCGGGATTGTTGTTTTTGATATAAGTATCGTCGTTTCACCGCGGGTTTTTCAGCACTTTTCCCTGCCAGCCGATGGTGCCCGTCAAAATCAGCATACCCCGAATCTTCGAAAATTATTTCAAAACCGAAATGGCTTCGGAAATTGTTTTTTCTATGGCCTCCTGGCCGTATTTATCCACCTGCGCCTTGTTGCGCTCGCCGTGTGTCAGACAGCCGGCGCCGCCGATGCAGCCGCCGATGCAGGCCATGCCCTCGATAAAGTTTTCCGGCAGCAGCCCCTTGCTCTTCTTCAGCAATGCCAGACGGCAGGCTTCAATGCCGTCGCAGGGAACCGGCTTGAACGTAAAGTCTTCCTCCCCGTGCTCCTTCAGCGCCTGCGCAACGGCATCCGCCAGGCCGCCGGAGCGGGCGAAGATCCGTCCGAAGTAGGAGGCATTGTTCAGCTCCTCCTCCTCCAGAGTGGTTATATCGATATCGCGGCTGTCAAACAGCGCCTGCAGCTCTTCAAACGTCAGCACGGTATCCACATAGGGCTTGACCTCTTCCCGCTGAATCTCCATCTTCTTTGCCGTACACGGCCCGATAAAAATAATTTTATTGCTGGCGTCCTTCTCCTTTATGTACCGGGCAATCGCCGCCATCGGCGAAAGGTTATGCGAGATCATCGGTACCATATCAGGGAAGGCCTTGTGAATGTATTCGACAAAGGCCGGGCAGCAGGAACTCGTCAGGAAGCCCTTTTCGACCAGCTCGCGGGATTCGGCATCGGCCACCATATCGGCACCGAGGGCCGCCTCCACCACGGTATGGAAGCCCAGCTCTTTCAGGCCGCGAACGACCTGACCCAGCTTGGCATAAGCAAACTGGCTCGAAATCGACGGCGCTACAACGGCATATACTTTGTATTCCTGATTCTGCCGGCTGTTCCGGATAAGATCAATCGCCGTCAGAATCATGGACTTATCCATGATGGCGCCGAACGGACACTGGTAAACGCAGGCGCCGCAGGCAATACACTTATCGTTGTTAATGGCGGCCGCCTGGTTTTCATTCATGGAAATCGCCTTGATTTTGCAGGCATTCTCGCAGGGGCGGCGGCGGTTAACAATGGCCGTATAGGGGCAGACCTTGGCGCAGGCGCCGCAGCGGGTGCACTTTTCGGGATCGATACGGGCATAGCCGTCTTCCACGGCGATGGCGCCGTATTTGCATTCCTTCACGCAGCGTCCGCAGCCTATGCACGCCTTCATGCAGGCGGCGCGGGCAACGCGGCCTATGTCCTTATTGCGGCAGAGCACAAGGACCTTCGTCTCCGCGGGGATTATCCTTATGGCGCTGCGGGGGCAGGCCTTTTCGCAGTTGCCGCAGGCAACGCAAACATTGGGGTCTATGCTGGCGATGCCGTTGTTCATGCTTATTGCGCCGAAGCTGCAAACGCGCATACAATCGCCCAGGCCTATGCACGCATACGCGCATTCCTTCGGGCCGCCCGCCATGGATGCGGCGGTGGCGCAGCTGGTGTATCCGTCGTATTTATACCTTTCCTTAGCCACGCCGTTGTGACCCTGGCATATTACGCGGGCAACCATCTTTTCGCCTTCTTCAACGGTAATGCCCAGCGCTTCGCTTATGGCTGCCATATTAGCCGCGGGGCAGGCATTCGGCTTCGCTTCGCCGCTGACTATTGCTTCCGCCAGCGCAGCGCAGCCCGCGTAGCCGCAGGCGCCGCAGTTGGCGCCGCCCAGAGCTTCGCCCACTTTGGATATCCTTGGGTCCACCTCAACGGCCAGCTTTTTATCCGCAACTTCAAGCAGTATGCCGAATATCAATCCTACAACGCCAAGCACGCCCAGTGCAAGTACTACAGGGATCCAATCCATTTCGTTCCCTCCTTACGCGCCAAGGCCCGCGAAGCCCATGAACGCCACGGACATCAGGCCGGCAATTATCAGTGAGCTGGAGAAGCCTTTAAGGCAATCCGGAATTTTTGAAGTTTCAAGCCTTTCCCTAACGCCCGCCATAAGCACAATGGCCAGCAGGAAGCCCAGCGCGCCGAATATGCCGTTGAGCACGGAATAGAGCAGGTTGAATTCCAGCACTTCGCCGCCAATGGTGATGGGGCTGCCTATGTTGAGCAGGCAAACGCCAAGCACGGCGCAGTTGGTGGTGATAAGCGGCAGATATATGCCCAGCGCCTTATAAAGGGAGGGGCTGCTCTTTTTGATGAACATTTCAACTATCTGCACAAGGCTGGCTATTACCAATATGAACACTATCGTGGAAAGATAGCTCAGCCCGAGGGGCACCAGTATGTAAGTATAAATAAGGTAGGTGAACAGCGACGCAAGGCCCATTACGAACGTGACCGCAAGGCCCATGCCCGTTGCCGTTTCAACCTTGTTTGATACGCCCAGGAAGGGGCAATTGCCAAGGTAACGCGAGAATATGAAGTTATTGGTAAGTACGCAGTTTACCATGAACAAAAGAACTTTTGCTATGCCGCTCATGCGCGTATCACTCCTTTCTCCTCAGTCTTTTTCTTTTCGGCCTTATTCATAAAGTAGTTGGCCACGCCAAGCACCAGTCCGAACACAAGGAAGCCGCCGGGAGCCATTATTGAAAGGAGCATAGGCTCGAACCCTTCGCCGAACAGGCTCAGTCCGAACACGCTGCCGTTGCCCAGCAGTTCGCGGATTATGCCTATAACGGTTATGGCAAGCGTGAAGCCCGCGCCCATGCCAAGGCCGTCCGCGGCGCTCAGCAGCACGCCGTTTTTGCTTGCGAAGGCTTCCGCGCGCGCAAGAATTATGCAGTTAACCACTATAAGCGGTATAAACATGCCAAGGCTTGCATAAAGCGCGGGAACGAACGCCTTAACCAGCATTTCGACCAGCGTAACGAACGTGCATATTATCACGACGAACGCGGGAATGCGGATCTTGTCGGGTATTATGTTCCTCAAAAGGGATATGACCACGTTTGAGCCGACCAGAACGAACGTTGCCGCAAGGCCCATGCCAACGGCGTTGGATGCGCTGGTGGTGGAGGCAAGCGTGGGGCATATGCCCAGCACCAGCCTCAGCGTGGGGTTCTCATTCAGTATTCCGTTAAAGAATACGCTTGAAACGGTCTTTTCTTTTTTAGCCATTGGCCTTTTCCTCCTTCAGGCGGCCATAAAGCCGGGGTTTAACGTATTTATCCAGCAGCGGGGTGACTATGTTCATAACAAGTATCGCATAGGTCACGCCTTCGGGATAGTTACAGAAGTTGCGGATTATAACAACTATTATGCCGCAGCCTGCAGCATAGATGAATTGGCCCTTCGCGCTCATGGGGCTGGTGGTGTAATCAGTCGCCATGAACACCGCGCCGAGCATCACGCCGCCGCACAGTATCGCCTGCAGGGGATCGTTGCCCAGTATTGCGGAGAACACGAACACTACCGCCAAGAACGTTACCGGTATGCGCCAGGTTATAACGCCGCGGATAAGCATATACAGGAAGCCGAGCAGTATAGCCGCCTTGCAGACTTCGCCTATGCAGCCGGGAATGTTGCCGAGGAACATGTCCATATAGCTCGCTTCATAACCGGCAAGCACGGTGGCGCTGGTGGTCGCATCCGCACCGCTGAAGCAGGTGGGCAGCACGAACGCCGTCATACGCACGGGCCAGCTGGCAAGCAGTATGCCGCGCGCGGCAAGCGCGGGATTGACAAAGTTATCGCCTATGCCGCCGAAAAGCTGCTTTACGAGTATTATCGCAAGGCCGCTGCCGATTATGGGCAGCCACCACGGCGCCGTGGGCGGGAGGTTAAGGCCGACCAGCAGGCCGGTAACGGCCGCGCTCAGGTCGCCGATTCTTACGGTTTTATGCGTAAGCTTCTGCCAAAGGTATTCAAACAGTATGGCGGAGGCCGTAGCAAGTGCCACTACTATTGCCGCGCTTACACCGAAAAAGTATATGCCGGCGATAGTGGTGGGCGCCAGGGCTATCAGAACATCGCCCATCAGGGAGCGGGTGTTCTGCGGGCTGCGCACATGCGGCGCGGTAGACATATAAAGGCTCATATTACTTCCTCCTTGCTGCGGCGGCTATTGCGTCCTTGGTATTCTTGAACGCCGCGGTCAGCCATCTTCTTGACGGGCAGGCATACGAGCAGCAGCCGCACAGTATGCAGTCCATAACATGGTTGGCCTTCGCGCCTTCCAAATTGCCCGCGTCGCAAAGGTGCTTCAGCTTATACGGGTCAAGCCCCATGGGGCAGGCCTGTACGCAGCGCGCGCAGCGTATGCAGGGCTCTTCGTCAACGCTCTTCGCGTCCTTTTCGTTGTAAACAACTATGCCGCCGTTGGCCTTGGCAATGGGTATATCCGCGCTTGCGGTGCAAACGCCGGTCATGCCGCCGCCCATAACTATCTTTGCGGCTTCCTCGCTGTATCCGCCGCATTCGCCTATCATGTCGGCAACAACGGTGCCTATCCTTACGCGCAGGTTGGAGGGATTGACCACCTTGCCGGTAACGGTGGTTATGCGGCTTATAAGGGGCTTGCCGTCTATAACCGCGTCCGCTATCGCCGCGGCCGTGGCCACGTTGGTAACTATCGTATGCACCTCTATTGGCAGCTTGCCGCTGGGCACCTGGCGTCCGGTAACGGCGTGGATAAGCTGCTTTTCACCGCCCTGCGGGTACTTGGTCCTGAGTACCGCTATTTCAACGCCCTCGCGCCCGGCAGCCGCCTTGCGCATGGACTCGATAGCTTCCATCTTGTTGTCCTCTATGGCTATTACGCCGCGCTTTACGCCAAGCGCGCGCATTTCCGCACGCAGGCCGTCCACCACCCGGCGGGGTTCTTCTATCATCAGCCTATAGTCAGCCGTAAGGAACGTTTCGCACTCTGCGCCGTTCAATATAATCGTATCGCAGGTCTTGCCTTCGGGAAGGGTAAGCTTAACGTGCGCGGGGAAGCTCGCGCCGCCCATGCCGCATATGCCCGCAGCCTTTATCGCGGGAACTATCAGCGCGGGGTCAACTGTTTCCACGTTGCCGTAGCCCTGTATGCCGTCCACCCATTCGTCGGCAAAATCATTCTGTATGCAAACGCACATAACGGGTCCCGCGCCGGTGATGAGCCGCGGCTCAACGGCCGTAACCTCGCCGGATATGCTGGCGTGTACGGGAAGGCCAAGCCCGCCGACAGGTTCGCCTATAAGCTGGCCTATCTTTACATGATCGCCCTTGCTTACGCACGGCTTAGACGGAGCACCCAGATGCATGCTCATGGGAATGACCACCGAATCGGAAACGAAGTCCCGTATCGGGGCATTTCGGGTCGGCAGCTTACCCTCGTGCTGGGAATGCAGAGGATGTACGCCGCCCTTGAAGGAATACTTTGGCAAACAAAGCACCTGCCTTTCGATGTGATGCGGAATGTGATGTAATAAAAATGCAAAAATGCATGCGAACATAGTTACGCCTACCATTGCTATCCGTGCTATTATAGCACACAATTTTTCACCCGTGTAGTACTTTATTCTCGTTAGTTTTTTAACTTTTGCCCTAATTTGCTATACTTCGCGGCACTTATATGTTATACTTTTGTCATGAATGTTTATACGGACAGCCAAATAAGGAATATAATATATAAAACCGCGCTCGCTCACGGGTTTGCAAGTATGCGTATGCTAAAATTGCATAAGCTGGACGCTTGGCATAAGTATTCCGCGCTTTACGGCACGGGCTGCGCAATGCCGCACGACCTGCCCGCGGCATATCCCGACGCAAAGGCCGCACTGCTTTTGATATGGGCCTATGCTCCGTATGAAAACGGCGGGCATATTTCCTCCTATTATCCCGCCAGCAACGCAAGCTACCACGCATCAAAGGCCGTGGAGGCTGAACTTAACGCGGCGGGAATAGCGGCGGAGCGGGCGTTTATACCCGCGCGGGCGCTGTGCATAGCCAACGGAGTGGGGCATCAGGGCAGAAACGGGCTGCTGAGCATTGCCCCCTACGGCACGCGCATTGCGCTTGAAACGCTGCTAATATATTCCCCGGTTGAGCCAAACGCGGAGCAAGCCTGCACGGAGGGCGGCTGCACGGAGGGCGGCTGCACGGAGGGCGGCTGCACGGAAGGCTGCACGGCCTGCATCTCCGCCTGCCCCATGGGCGCGATAACAGCGGACGGGCTGAACGTAACGCGCTGCATGCGCTATATTATGAACAGCGGCTATACAGAAGAAATTTGGCAAAAGCAGCAGACATTTCTGGGCTGCGAAATTTGCCAGGCCGTCTGCCCAAAGAATGCGCGGCTGAAAAAGCTGCCCGTGCCTGACGACACGGCGGAAGCGTTTGAGCTGAGGCGGCTTATAGCTGGCAACGCGAAGGCCGCGCGCATTATAGCGGGCAAAAACATAACCGGCAACGGGCGGCTTACCATGGAAGCCATAGCATTCGCCGCGCGGGAAGGGCAATGCGAAGCGGAGATCCGCGCCTGCCTTTCCTCCCCGTTTGAGCAGGTGCGCATGGCGGCCAAGTGGGCATTAAGCAAATATTTCGGCGGGATTTAACACTTTCGCGCCAAAACGTTACTTAAACATAATCAAAGTTTGAGACTTTCGTAACACTTTTGTGATGCTTTTTCTCCCGCCATGCTCTATAATATGAATCAGAAAGAGAGAGCAACCTTTCAAAAGAGCAAACAACAGGATTACCGGTCCGCTGGCAACAACGGACCGATTATTCTTTTTGGCGATTGATTGAAAAAGCCTGATAGTATATAATCTATAGTAATAATACCATCCCCATAGGAGGGCATACGGATATGGAAATGCAGAAATCCGAAAATAAGGACAAGCGCGTGCCGCTTGCCGAAAACGTAAGGGAATATGATGAGCGCCGCTTTATGGGCAGGCGCACACGTATAGCGGCAAAGCAGAGCACGCCGGGCGAAAAGGCCCGCGAGTTTTTACTGAGCCTTAAACAGGACGGCACGGTGGACGAGCTGAAAACCGTTATGAAGGAGGGTGCGGAATATATTGTGGGCATCTGCTCCAACTTTACCTCCAAGGGATATGATTACTGGGTGGCTGTGGAGGTGGATAACGACACGCCGCTGCTTGAAGGCTACGAAACCATATTCGTACCCGCCGGAACGTATGCATATTTTGACTGCGAAGGCGGCACGAACGAGGCCGTTACAAGCTGCTGGTCTAATGTTTACAACACATGGTTCCCAAAATCCGGCTACAATCACCAGGGCACGCAGGAAATGGAGATTTATCCCCTTGGCGATATGGAGGCGGAGGATTACCGCTGCACGCTGCTGGTGCCGGTAAAGCGCATTGAGCGCGTGCCGATAAATAAATACAGGCGCAGTGCGCTTGGTTCCGCGCCGTTCGTGCTGATAGGCAGCGTTATGGGCTTGCTCATATCCGGCGCGAACGACACAAAAACAATGTTGATTGCCGCGCTTGTGGGCGGCGGCCTTGCATGGTTCCTTTATGAATACATTGCAAAGCGCCGCGAGGAGCGCGCGAAAGCAAAGGAGGAGGCAAAAAACAACAGCGGAAAGGAGTGAAGCAAATGCCTGACAAGAACAAAGAGCTATCCAAAATTTTGTTGCTGACCGCAAGCGTTCTGCTTTCGGGGGCAAGCGTTGTATTCCTGCTGATCTGCCTTATTTCGGACAGCGAAGGCCCCTGGGTACTGCCCGCGGCGCTCGGCTGCTCCGTACTCAGCAGCCTGTTCAGCATCGTTCGCAGCGCCGGCGAAATAAAGGAAGAAAAAGCCAAAAAGAACAAATAATATCCGTTAAGCACAGCAAAAGCGCAGCCATAAGGCTGCGCTTTTTATATGCTTATTTTATGCTTTGTTCAAGCTTATCAAACTCATCGCAGGAGAAAAACTCTCCAAGCGTTATGCCAAGCCCGTCGCAAATGAGTTTTATAGTCATCAGCTTTGGGTTATTGCTTTTGCCGTAAAGTATGTTCTTTATGCTGCTGGGCGGAACGGCGCTCAGGTTTGCCAATCTGTTTACGCTTATTCCGCGTTCCCCGCACAGTCTCAGTATCCTGCTTCTTATCGCAAGCACAGTCTCGTCCATGGGAATACTCCTTTTTACAAACAGCACCGTTTGCACGGTGCTGCCTTACCATATTAATATAGTATCTTTACTTTTAACCGCAGCAGTCTGCCATCGCGGTCTGCGCCGATGTGAACATGGGCAGGAACTCCTCAATGGGTTCGGATGCCATGGCGGTTATGGTTATGTTGGTGATGTAGTTCATGAACTTGTTCACCAGTATGTACTGCTTTATAGTAATGCCGCTTATGTCCACGTCAAACTCCGCGCACTGATAATCGGTGCTGCCGAGCGTCTGCTCCGTCGTGCCGACATAGGTGCAGTTCATGGCCGTGTTTTCACCCATCTGCTTAACTATTTCGTCCATAATATCGCCTATGCCCATGCCGAGCGCGCCCAGCATGCTGACCTTTTGATATATTATGAATACGTTGGTGCCGTTGTCCGGATTCTGTACAAAAGTATCGTACACAACCTCGTGGTCGCTCAGATCTTCGCCCTCGGTACCCAGCATCTCCTTGGATACGCCGACAAGCTGCGCAATGTATTCATCGTCCGCCAGCAGCCAGTTTTCGGGCGGGTTGAAGTTAAATCCCGCGGTGGCGTTATAATATACGCCGTCCGTCCATGTGCCGCGCGTTATGGAAGTTTCGGCCTCCGCGGTAGGTTCTGCCGTGGGTTCTTCAGTTGCAACAGGCGCTTCGGTGGGGGCTTGGGTGTCCGTAACAACGGGCTTTCCGCCTTCCGCGGGCAGCGTGGATATCAAATCCTGTGCGTTGGGCTTGTCCGCGCCGCCTGTGCAGCCGGAGAATGCCATAAGCATAATTGCAGCCATCATCAGGGCAACAGTCTTTTTCATAATAAAAATACCTCTCGTCCATTCTATGCCGCTTTTGCGGCACAATTTGATTATACATTATGCCGCGCAATATGTCACATATTTTGACATATGTATTTATAATACCCGTCCAGCCCGTCCGCCTTGCTGGGATGCAGCGCGCGTATGCCCATGCCCTGCATAGCGTAAAGCAGCACCAGCGTGCCGGGTACAATAACATCATGCCGCTTTGTAAGCAGCGGATGGCGGCTGCGCGCCCCGTCCCCCGCTTCGTGCAGCTTTTTGGAAAGCAGCTCTATCCTCTCCCGCGTAAGCAATGTGGATTCGACAGCGTGCTCATCGTATTCCTCAAGCCCGAGCGACAGCGCCGCAAGCGTTGTTATCGTGCCGCCCACGCCTATCCAGTCCGTTATTCTTATGCGCGGGAAGCGGAACAGCCCTTCGCACGCCCTGAACACGGCCTCGCGCATGGATTCATACGACCCGTCCGATTCCTTATCGCATATATCCTTCGCGCGGACGCAGCCCATCGGCGCGCTGACCGCAAATCCCTCCGAAATAAGCTGGCACGACCCGCCGCCAAGGTCTATCAGGCCCCAATCCGGCTTGTCCGCAATGCCCGCGCCTATGCGGGCAAATGTGGCCTCCTCCTCGCCCGAAAGCACGCGCACGGGCATTATCTCCCCCGCAAGGGCAAGGAAGCGTTCGCGGCTGCCGAATTTGGCATCCCTCACGGCGCTGGTGGCGTATGCGTAGGGCTTTGCGCCCTGCGCCGCGGCAAGGGCGGCAAGCTCCTTCAGCGCGGCTATGCTCCGCTCAATGGCCGCATCGCTAAGCTTTCCGGTTGAAATTATGTTTTCCGCAAGGCGGGTGGTTATAAGCCGCCTTTCCCCGTTAGGGCCAAGATATCGTATTGAGTTGCTGCCTATGTCAACGGCGGCTTTCTTCTGCATTGTTCATCCTCCCAAAAATACTTAAAAAGTGGCCAACGGCCACTTTTCGTTTTCTTAATCCGTTATGTCGAACTTTATATCGTCCGGCAGCACAAGCCCCAGCTTTTCGCGGGCGTACTGCACTCTGTATTCATCGCTCTTGGCGTATTCTATCATGTATTCAAGGCGCTGTTCCTCCGCCTGCAGCGCGGCGTATTGTTCGTCCAGCGCGGCCTGCTTGGCGGCGATCTCGTTCAGCTTGGCCTGCTGGGAAAGTATTACCGCGCCCGCGAATATAAGGCATATAAGCGTAAGCAGCATAATAAATCGGGGCGTTGCCTTCAGCTTCCGTTTCATGCCGCATACCTGCCTTTCTTAATGGTAATATACGCATAGGTGCGCACCTATTGCGTATACTATATTTATAAAACATATATGCGCATATTTCAAGCCTTATTTTTCCGTTTTTGCATGGGTTTTGTAAATGCGCCCGTATTTTCGTTTTTTTGCAAGGTTTTGCCTTATGCGCGTACCGCACATGCGCATGGGATAGCGGCAGTATATCAGCGCGCCCGCCGCTATCAGCATTATTGAATAAAGCCTTATCCGCCCACTGTCCGCATAAAGCAGCGCGGCGGCCGCGGCAATGCCCGCAAATATATAAAACATAATGTCCAGCGCCGCGTCGATAATGCGGTTTTCGTTGAACGGCAGCCGTATGAACGCGAAAATATCATACATAAGCCCTATGAGTGTGCCGCAGTAAAGCGAAATGAGGCATATGCGTATTTCCGCTGCCGCGCGCAGCATCAGCGGAACATGCGCGAAAATAGCGAACCGCGCTGCTGTGCATCCTCGCTGTATTCAAGGGCCAGTATTTCCCCCTCAACTATTACCTGCCCCTCGTCAAGGCTAAGCTTTGTTATGTGCAGCCCGCTGCCTTCTATCCTAAGCTGCCCCGCGTCCGTAAGCAGCTCTATCTCCGCCTCGTTAAAGCAATCCACGTCCTTCACCCCGCTTACGCTCATCAGCTCCCTGCCTTCTATATGCACGCTGTGGGAACGTATGCGCGTGCTGCCTTCGCCCAATATTCTATCCATACCCGGCCTCCTTTTGTGTAGTTATGCCCTTGTTTGATTATATGCGCATATACTAAAGAAAAATACATCAAATATTCACACGTTTCTTCTTGACAAATGCGTATGTTTAACGATAATATGGTATTGTCGGTAGAAGAACGGATAAAAGCCCCAAATATAACGTTTTAACTTCATTAATATGGGCATAATACTGATAGCAGAACCGATATATACACACCGTAAGTAGGAAATTTGTTTATAAATTTTGCGTTTCTTGAAAGGAGCAGCATTTTGACCAGAGATCAACTGTTGGAAAAATCCTTGGGCGATCTGAGAGAGATCGCAAAGCTTCAGGGTGTTAAATCCATCACCAAATATCGCAAGGGTGAACTTGTCGATATCATCATGAACGGCGGCAGCAAGCTTTCCGCCGTCAAGCCGAAGGCAGAGGCCGAAGAAAAAGCCGGAGCCGTAAGCGCGCCGAGCGCACCGCAGCGCACGGAGGAAGCCCCCGCCGCAAAGGCGGAACCCGTGCCGCAGGCGCAAACTGCCGCGCCGCAGCAGGCCCAGCCCGCCCCCGCGCCAAGCGCACCGCAGGGCGGCATTCCCCCGCTTGACGCCGGGTATGATTCGCGCCAGCGTTATCAGCAGCCTTACCGCCAGCCGCGGCAGGATTATCAGTCCCCCTCCGGCTACAACCGTCGCTATACCGCCCCCGGCGCATATCAGGACACGCGCCAGCCGCGCCAGAATTATCAGCAGCCCTACGGCGCGCCCAGATATACAAACCAGGGCTATGATTCCCGCCCGTCTTACAGGCAGGATGGCTACGCTCCCGCGCCCAGTCCCTATCGCCAGGCGCAGGAAGCATATATGCAGCAGCAACAGCAGCCCAATCCTTACCGTCAGGATAGCTACATGCAGCAGAATCCTTACAGGCAGGATCCCTATGCGGGCGGCATGGATATGCACGAGGACGCTTACCGCCAGGCTAAGCCCGACAGCTTTTATAAGGACTATAACCCCGCCGCTCCCACGCCCGCAATATCCGAAATGCTTGAAGCGGGCACCTGCGGGGACTGCGAAGGCGTGCTGGAGGTTCTGCCGGACGGTTACGGCTTCCTCCGCAGCGAAAACTATCTGCCCGGCACGCGGGACGTATACGTTTCCATTGCGCAGATACGCCGCTTCAACCTTAAAACAGGAGACATGGTGACCGGCAAGACCCGCCCCTCCAAGGAAGGCGAAAGGTTCTTGGCCCTTCTCTACATAACCGCCATAAACGGCGAGGATCCCGAAAAGGCGCAGCAGCGCAAGCCGTTTGACGAGCTGATACCCATTTTCCCCAACGAACGCCTTACCCTTGAATCAAAGGGATTGGGGCGCGACCAGAATTTGGCTATCCGCCTTATAGACCTTATTGCCCCCATAGGCAAGGGCCAGCGCGGCATGATAGTGAGCCAGCCCAAGTCCGGCAAGACCACGCTGCTCAAGAACATTGCCCACGGAATATCCACCAACTATCCCGATGTTCACCTGATAGTTCTGCTGATAGACGAACGCCCGGAGGAAGTTACGGACATGAAGCGCTCCATAAACGGAGAGGTGCTCTATTCCACGTTTGACGAGCTGCCCGAGCATCATACCCGCGTTGCCGAAATGACGCAGGAGCGCGCGATGAGGCTTGTTGAGCAGGGCAAGGACGTTGTTGTACTGCTCGACTCCATAACAAGGCTTGCCCGCGCATACAACCTTACCATACCCACAACCGGACGCACGCTTTCCGGCGGCATGGATCCAGGCGCCCTGCATAAGCCCAAGCGTTTCTTCGGCGCGGCGAGGAACATTGAAAACGGCGGCAGCCTGACCATAATCGCCACGGCGCTTATAGAGACCGGCAGCAGGATGGACGACATAGTCTATGAAGAATTCAAGGGCACCGGCAACATGGAGATTCACCTTGACCGCAAGATGAGCGAAAAGCGCATTTTCCCCGCCATAGACATTTACAAGTCCGGCACAAGGAAAGAGGAGCTGCTGCTGAGCAAGCAGGAGCTTGAAGCGGTGTTCAGCATGCGAAAAACGCTTTCAAGCGGCAATCCGGCCGACGCTACCGAGCAGCTTATCGCCATGATGGAGCGGACGGAGACCAACGAGGAATTTGTCAACAAGCTGAACAACATGAGCAAGGCTTACGAGCGGGACGGTTTTTCCGCAGGAAAAAGAATAAACTGATAATGTATTGCATTTTACCCGGATGCGGCAGCGCATTCGGGTAATTTTATAAAAGCAGGGAGGTAGAAATGCAATGGCAAAACCGAACCGTTTGATTCACTTTATCTCATTGATGCTTGCAGGAGCAATGCTGCTTTGCGCATGCAATGCAGCTACCGTTGCGCCGAATGAATATGCATCCCAACTGCACAACGGTTCCCCCGCGCACCTTATCCAGAGTTTACGCAGACTGATACACAGTACATAATAAAAGGCAATATCTCATCCGCCGGCGGCGATTATGTAGCCGTGAACTATTACCCCTACACGCGGGATAACGGCGAAAGCTACTATACGGGCGATACGTCGTGCTACTTCGCCCTATTTGAAGTAACGCTGCATGAAATAAGCGAACCCAATCCATTCGGGTTGAAGTATGCCATATGCCCAGTAATTCGCCTTGACAACGCGGATTTTGAATTTGAAGCGTGATACTGCCGCGAAATATGGCTGAAAAGTTAAATTTATAATTGCTATTGAAATCCGCCGAAAAGCCTGTATAATATGGTTTTGATTTTTCACGGAGGTTGCTTTTATGGAGAAAAAAGCGGCTAAAGAAGGGCTTTTCAGGCGGCTTTCGCGCCCGGTGGAGCTGACGAGCGGCTCGCCCTGGCGCGTTATACTGCGCTACTCAATGCCCATTACGGTTTCGTTTATTTTGCAGCAGATTTATGTGCTGACGGATGCAATAATATGCGGCCAGGTACTTACCGCGGCGCAGGTGGCAGGCGTTAATGATACCGGCCCGCTCACGTTTATATTCCTTGAATTTGCCTTCGGCTGCACGGGCGGCTTTTCCGTAATAACCGCAAAGGCTGCGGGAATGGGGGATACGAAGGGCGTAAGGCAGTCCTTCGCAGCGCAGATATATCTTTCCGTAATAATTTCGCTCGTGCTCACGGTCGCATCCATTGCGCTGCTGCCGTGGCTGCTGGGCGTTATAAACGTTACGCCCGTGAATGCGGAGGTGTACAGCGCGGCGTATTCATACTGCGTTGTTATATTCGCAGGCATACTTGCGCAGATGGGCTATAACTTCATCTGCGGCATTCTGCGTGCATATGGCGACTCCGTCACCCCACTCATATTCCTTATAATTTCAACGGCGCTCAATATAGGGCTGGATATTTTCTTCCTTACCACGCTGCGCATGGGCCCTGCAGGCGCCGCCATAGCGACCATTTTGGCGCAGTTTATAAGCGTTATCGGCTGCGGCGCATATATGTTTTCCAAGTATAAGGAGCTTAGGCTACGCAAGGAGGATTTCCGCGTAAGCCTTAGCAGCATATGGGAACACCTGAAGCAGGGCATTCCCCTTGGGCTTCAGTTTTCAATACTTGCAATAGGCATAATAGTTATGCAGGGCGCGGTGGTCAAGTTCGATCTTACCGCAAGCGGCGAAATGGTGGCCTCCACACCGGCGCAAAACGGCTTCGGCGCGGCGAATAAGCTTATCAGTTTCCTCATGGCGCCGTTCAACGGCCTTGCTTCCGCAATATTGGGCTTCAATGCGCAGAACTACGGCAAGCGCGACTATGAGCGCATAAAGCGCGGCACGCTGCAAACCGTGCTTATAATGCTTATAGTTTCCGCCATATGCATTGCCATAGGCCTGCTGCTTTCAATAAACGGCACTTATCAGTATATATTCATGAGTACCGATAAGATATCCGCCGAAACCATACGCTACGGCAATACGTTTATGTATGTCGATATGGCGTTCTATGCAATACTCGGCTTCCTTATAGTTGTGCGCAGCGCGGTGCAGGGGGTGTTCCTTGCGGGGTATGTGCTGTGCGCGGGCGTGGCGGAGCTTGTGTCCCGCATACTTATCTGCGCCTTTCTGCCGCAGATAGTCAACGGCGGCGCGATAGATTCTTCCGCCTCAACGGCCGCGTTCGCCGCCGTCTGCTTCGGCGATCCGGGCGCATGGGCATTGGCGTCGCTCGTGCTGCTCCTGCCCCTGTTCAAATATATAATCGGCAAAAAGTATTCGTCGTGGAATGTGTGAGTAAGCAAGGGGATGCTGTTCCAGCATCCCCTTTTTACTGCCGGAAAAATGCATCGTAATATGAAACGCCTTTATACTGTTGCTTCAGCTTATTAAAAGCCGAAATATATCTTTCGATTTTCGCTTCGTTTCCTTTAATTATCATAGTCTGCTTGCGCTTGCCGACGATTATAGTACCAGGCACCAAAACTAAGTTTTTGTTGGATTCAAACAGGCTGCAATCACGCTTTGCACCGATGGCAAATCCCTCAAGCTGCGGAAAATTCGCCGCTATCCACGCCACCTGTTCCGTTGTAAAAACATTCGTCGGAAAATCAAATGTTCTCAGTCGCGGGAGTTCCGCAAGAAAAGACAAATCATTATCCGCAATGGCGCTGCCGTTAAACGACAGCCTTTCAAGCTTCATCCCCGCCAACTGCATCAGACTATTGATAACCGCTTTTTTGTAAGCAGTATTCCCTATTCTAAAATCTCTCAGCGACGGCGCAGTTTTCACTTCCTTTATGGATGAGAGCCGCGAAAAGTCCTCTATGCAAAGCCCTGTTAAGCTTATATTATTCGTCATCTCCCAAAGTGATGCCGCCCTTTGATTTAGACTTAAATAAATATATTCAAGCTGCGGCAGCGTACCGAGCGGCGATAAATCTTCAATAAACTTGTTCTTGAAAAAACGAATTGCTTTCAGTTGTTTTCCGTATGTTTCAATGAAATACTCAAAAGTATCCTGCCTGAGTCCCGATATGGTCACAGCATCGGCATCAGGATGGAATTTCAGCTTATCTATATCGGCAACCGTGATTTTGCCGCCGCCAATGTCCATTTCTTCTTCGCGGAGCCATATGCAGCCGTGTGTCTTGGTTTCACAGTCATAGTCAAAGCTTCCGTCAATAAACGAATCAAAAGAGAATTCCACGGGCTATCCTCCGTTTTTACAACCTCAAATCTCCTTCCCGCAATGCGGTCAGTATTTTCCGTTGGATTGTATCAATTTGCCGCAATGCGGGCATTTGTTGGTGAACGCCTTGCAGACGGCGCATATGAGCATCGCGCCAAAGCATGCCGCCCCAATGTATGCTTCCGTTATGATATCATAATTGCCGTCAAGCAATTTCACGCCGATAATGCCCTCAGTCGATAATAAATATGATAAGCGCTATTATAAGTACCCATGTTGTGATTCTTTTCATGTGTGTTCTGTCCTTTCCAAAAAGCATTGTACGATAGTCGTATTACACTTTCTTATTTCAAATTATAGCATATAATTTTTAGCTTTTCTATTATTTGCGCAAGGAATGCTGTGCTTCCTCGATTTCTCAGTTGACAATCTAAAAAAGCTTGCATATACTATTATTGTAAGCGCATCGCTTACGCTTCGCTAAATGGAGACGAGTGACGGTTCTGACTCGTCGGTAAAATAAAAAGTGACCGAGCGAAGAATATAAATGGAACCCTCCGATGTGGCGGGTTCCGTTTTTTATATCAGGAGTATCGAATTATGGAATATGATGTAGATATACGCCGCCTGTCATCTGCTTGTAAAAACAGCTATTACGAATCAAGTGAAATATCTTGCTGACGCGCGATGTGAAATAATTCCTCGCAAGCTTGGAATTGTGAAATATTGCTCCTTCGTCGCAATGTGAAATAAAATTTGCCCACGTTCGCGCAAGCGAACATATCACATCTGCGAAGCAGATATTTCACAGCGAAGCTATTTCACTTGCCCGCAGGGCAAATTTCACTGAAAAAGAGCATTGCCTACGCAATGCTCTTTTTCTGGAGGCACCACCCAGAATCGAACTGGGGAATAAAGGTTTTGCAGACCTCTGCCTTACCGCTTGGCTATGGTGCCATATGGAGCGGGAAACGGGGCTCGAACCCGCCACCTCTGCCTTGGCAAGGCAGCGCTCTACCGAATGAGCTATTCCCGCAATATGGTGCCTCAGAGTGGAGTCGAACCACCGACACAGGGATTTTCAGTCCCTTGCTCTACCAGCTGAGCTACCGAGGCAAAAATTGGCGACCCGAAGGGGGCTCGAACCCCTGACCTTCAGCGTGACAGGCTGACGTGCTAACCAACTGCACCACCGGGCCGTTTTGCGGTTGACATATATTGGTGGGAACAACAGGGCTCGAACCTGTGACCCCTTGCTTGTAAGGCAAGTGCTCTCCCAGCTGAGCTATGCTCCCAAAACACGTCAACCGCAGAAAATAGTATACCCTACAAAACGGGTATCTGTCAACAAATTTATATAATAACTTTTGCTAAAATTTGGTCCGTGCGCGCCCCATGCGTTTTTAGTAAGACGCGCACGGCTTTTTGCTTACAGCTCCTTCGCCGCAGCCTTGGCCGCAACGTAGGCCAGATCGCGCCCGTGGCACAGCGCAGTCTTTTCGTATTCCGCGCCGTAGCATGCGGCAAGGTCGCTCACGTCGCGCTTTTCGGCCGTGCCGTGCGCCGCTTCAACGGCGGCAAGCACCTTGTTGTCCGGCGATACTACGATATATCCATCCTTGGTGGCAACTACGGCCTGCCTGCGGCCCTTTTCGCCGTTGTCCACAAGGTTCAGGAACACAGTCCCCTCGGGCCATGCCTGCATACCCGCGCAAAGCACATCCGCCGCCGCATCCAGGTTCAGCGCGGGGATGTCGCTTGAAAGCTCAAACACATGGCTTTGGGGCGCAAACGTTTTGCATACGCCCTTTACCGCCGCGGTACCAGCACCCATTCCGTAATCGGACAAAATAACAATAGGGGCAGTCATGGCGTCAGTTCTCCTTGGTAATGTCTATGGACCAGCTGGGGCCGGAGCCTATGCCGTACGTTTGGGCAAAGTTCTTCTGGTTCATTGCAAAGCCCATGAAGCCGGAGGAGGAGTTATACAGTATTTCGCAGCCGGGCGCAGCATAGCCGAAGGATTTGTTGAAAGGCATCACCTTATCGAACTTCACTTCGTCCTCGTGCTTTATAACAACGCGCACGTTATCGTTATGCACTATGCCGGTCTTTTCAAAGTCGTCTATGCGAATATTCGTCTCCAGATTGCCGAACGGTTCCATTATGTCCGGAATGGAGCCGTGCGCCTCGTCCTTAGCAACCGTTGCCTGCTTTATTTCAAAGGTAATGATGTCGTCCACGGGGTATTCCGGGCCAACGCCGGCGAAGTCTATAACGCCAGCGGCAAGCTTGGCCGCGCAGTACGCGAACAGGTCGCGCCCGTGGAATATGCTGGTCTTTTCCGTTCCCTTCAGGCGGTTTACGGTTTCGTCGATTTCGCGTATGGCGTCTATGCCGAATTCCTGCTTGATATATGTGAGCGAGCCGTTATCCGGCGTTACAACATAGTAACCGTTGCAGGTATGGGCAACGCTTGCCTTCCTCGCCGTGCCAACGCCGGGGTCAACAACGCTTACGAATATGGTCCCCTTGGGCCAGAACGGCATAACGTTCCTAAGCGAAGCGGAAGCCTTTTCCACGTTGAATTTGGGTATAACATGGCTCAGATCATATATTTGCAGCTCCGGATCTATCGTTTTGCACACGCCGTACATTGCGCCGCCGCCGCCAACGCCGAAGTCTGTCTGCATAACTATACAGGGTTTCATAATCCCGTCTCCCTTTCCTCAACAGTTTTATTTTTTAACTATGGTTATCTTATAATCGCCGAAATTCTCCCCCGTATCGAATATATGGGTCAGGAATTTTTCGGCAAAGCTGCGCTTGTTAAGGCTAAGCGCTATCGTGGGCGTGGTGCTGCCGTTATAAAGTATCGGCTCGCCTTCGGGCACGAAGCCAAAGGACTTATGATACAGCACGTCACGGTCAAACAGCGTTTCGCCGTTTTTAACTATTGTAACGTGTGTCATGTCGCCGTATACTATGCCGGTCTTTTCAAATTCGTCCACGTCTATGTTCGTGCCTACGCCGCCGAAATGCTTTGTGCAGCCGGCGATCTCGCCCTCCGCGCGGCCGGGCGCGACGGTGCCGTGGGTTGTTTCAAACGTTACAATCTCGTTCACGGGGTATTCCGGCCCAACGCCTTCAAAGTTTATTATGCCGCTTGCAAGGCGCGCCGCTGTGTATGCAAACACGTCCCTGCCATGGAAGCTGTTCGCCTTGTCGCTTCCCTTCAGGCGGTTCACGCTTTCGTCTATTTCGCGCACGGCAACCACCCAGTCAAGTATGGCGGTAAGGCTGCCGTTATCCGGCGTCACAACAAAGCTGCCGTTGTTCAGTTTGGCTACGCAGCCGCGCCGCGCCGTGCCTACGCCGGGGTCAACAACGCTTACGAACACCGTGCCGCCCTTCCAATACGGTATAGTATCCCTAAGCAGGAAAGAGCCCTGCCGCATGTCGAACGGACGAATTTCGTGGTTCAAATCGAATACGTCAAGCGACTGATCCACCATTCGTATAACACCGTACATGCTGGCCACAAAGCCCGTGGTGAGGCCAAAGTCCGTTTGAAGCACTATATCGGGTAACATATTGGGTCAAATCCTTTCTATGGTCATAATGTAGCCGGAAATATCCGCCCCGGGAAGCAGCGCTTCCGGAATATATGCCGCGGCAAAGCTCTTCTGGTTCAGTCCCATGCCCATGTAGCCGCTGCTGCCGTTGAACAGCACGCTTTTGCCGAATTCAACATAACCGAAGGAGCGTTCATACGTTGTTTCCGCCTCGAACCGCTTTTCCCCGTTATGGGTAAGCGTAAGGCGCACCGCATCGCCGAAGGCTATGTTGGCGTTCGCAAATTCATCTATGCGCACGTTCAGGTTAAGATTGCCGAAGTTTTTAAGCACGCTGAAAAGGCAGCATTCAACAAAGCCGTCCTTAACAGCGCTTTCGTGCATATTGAAAACGTTAAGCTCCGCTATGGCAATCTCGCTGCCCAAGGAGGCTATATCCACGCCCTGCGCAAGCTTGGCGCCGCAGTAAGCATATGTGCTGATGCCCGCGGGAGCCCTGCCTTCGTCAAGCGCAACGGCCTTCTCTGCGCCGAAAACGTTAAGCCACGCGGTAACGGTGCCGTTGTCGGGCGCAACTATATAGCGGCCGCACTTTGTTTTAAGCGCCACCGCGCGCGAAGGATTAGTATGATCCTCCACCACGGAAACATAAACCGTTCCTTCCGGGAAGAAGGGCAGCACGCTGTATATCATGCCGCCTGCGTTGAGCGCGTCCCCTTCGGGATAAAGATCGAGCACGGAATATATGTCAGCCTCCGGCGCAATTTTGAGTATATTGCCGTTCAGCGCTGCCGCGCGGCCGTCCGCCGTGCCGTAATCGGACTGTGTGGCAAGTATTGGACGCTGCATTTTTTCCTCCTTATATTTTGCTCACGCGCATTGTCCATTCCGGGCCGAAGCCCAGCGAATAATCGCGCGTAAGGTTGCCGCGGTTGCGTCCGGCCATTACGCAGGCCGTTTCGCTGCTGAATACCAGCTTTGCGTTGAGCGGAACAAAGCCGAAGGACTTGGCCAGCGCAACCTCTTCATCCAGTATCACTTCGTCGTTATGCTTTATGGTCAGGCGCACATTGTCGCCGTATTCCATGCCCTGCTCCTTGAGCCATTCAAAGGGTATGTTCGTGCCAACAAGGCCGAAATGCTCCGTGGCTTCTATTATCATGCCGTATACGGCGTTCTCCTGCTTTTCGGGGTGCACATACGGCGCCATGACTATGTCGTCCACGCTGTATTCGGGGCCAACGCCTTCAAAGTCTATCACGCCCGCGGCAAGCCTTGCGCCGCAGTATGCGTATACGTCGCGGCCGTGGAAAATATGTATGTTCCTTGTTGTGGGGTAGCGGTTCACGCTTTCGTCTATTTCCCTTACGGCCACTATGCCTATGCGCTCCTTAACGTAAGTAAGGGTGCCGTTATCGGGGGTTACGATATAGCTGCCGTTGGATAGCTTCGCTACGCAGCTTTTCCTCGCCGTGCCTACGCCGGGGTCTACAACGCTCACGAAAACCGTGCCTTCGGGCCAGAAGGGGATGGTGTAAATCAATGCATCGGACGCGGCAAGCACGTCGAACTGATTGATGGCATGCGTGGCGTCAAAAACCCTGAGCTCCGGGTCAACAATCATGGCCACGCCTCTCATCGTGGCAACCGAAAGGTTATCCACGCCGAAGTCTGTTTGCATTACCAATGCGCTTTTCATGTGTATCATTGCTCCTTTATGTGCTAAGGACGTTGCTCGGAAGCGCGTGCCTTTGCTCGCGGCTGCGCCGCCGCGTCCTTGCAAAGCCTAAGTTATTTGTTGAACCATTTGAGGAAGAAAATATCCTCGAACTGGCTCTTTGCTATTATGTCCTCCTCCGCTATGAAGGGGCACCACATTTCCGCGGGATAGGGATTGATTATGCGGAAATATACAATATAAAACAGTATTGCCGCGCCAAAGAATATGGCTGCAATTCTGAGTATTTTGTCAAGCTTGGTCAGCTCATGCTCGGCGTACCATGTGCGCGTTTTAAGCCGGCCGTAGCCGCGAAGATCCATTGCGTTGGCAATGCTTTCAACCCTGCCGAAGGATGACATTACCAGCGGTATCAGCAGCTGGCCCGTGGCCTTGAGCCGCTTGCCGACGGAAGCTTTCTTGGAAAGCTCAACGCCGCGCATCTGCATTGAGTTGCGTATGTCTATAAACTTTGATGCAATGTCCGGTATGGTGCGGTACGCAAGCGAAACAATGGTGCAAACCTTGTAAGGCATATGCAGAAACGCAAGGCCGGACGCAAATTCCGAAGGCGTTGTGGCCAAAGCGAACATCATAACCGTAAGGAAGGACGCAACGCGCTTTGTCATGGTAACGAGCAGGTACCAAAGCGTTTCCCTTGTTATGAAAAGCTTTTCGCTCGCCTGCCATATTATTGTGCTGCCGCCAACGTGGCTAAAGCCCGTGTCCGGCGACACTATAAGCAGCATTATCGATCCTATCACGCCCGTTGTAACAAGCATTACGGAAAGCAGCACTATGAGCGGCTTATAATTGGGGCGCATGGATATTATGGCGATTATGGGCACTATCATCAGCGCCGCTATAACGCGGATATCAAACGTTGCAATTATTGCAGCAGTGAACAGCAAAAACATCAGCACCTTTGTGCTGCCCGCCAGCTTATGCACGGGCGTGGGGCCGGGTACAAAGTTTATTACAAGCTTGTTATTCATGCCTTCCTTGCCTCCCTTTCATGCGCTATGAAGCGGCGCGTCACCTGCTCCGGCTCAAGGCCCAGATGCTTTGCCAGCGTGTAAAGCGAAGTCTGCTTCAGATTGGCGCGGGATATAACGTCGTCGTTCGCAAGCACGGCGAACACCTTGTCGTCCGCTATAACCTCGCCGTCGCTGAATACTATTGCGCGCTCGGTATTTTCAAGCGCAAGGTGCATGTCGTGCGTTATGAAAAGTATCGTCTTTCCGTATTCGCGGTTCAGCACGTTTATGAACTTCATTATCTCCGTGTAGCTCTTGTAATCCTGCCCCGCGGAGGGTTCGTCCAGTATCAATACGTCCGGCTCCAGCACCAGTATGCTAGCCACGGTTATGCGCTTCTTCTGCCCGTAGCTCACCGTGTCCACCGGCCAGTTGCGCATTGAATAAAGGCTGCATGCGTTCAGCGCCGCCGTGGCCTTTTCGCGTATGGTATCCTGCGGCATTTCGCGTATGGTCAGCGCGTATTCAACTTCCTTCTTTATAGTGTCCTTTATTATCATCTGGTTCGGGTTCTGCATAACGTAGCCCACGCGCTCGCCTATTTCCTTTATGGAAAGGCTCTTCGCGTCCTGCCCGTCTATGCGCACCGTGCCGCTTTTTGGCCGCGCAACGCCGCATATCAGCTTCGCCGCGGTGGATTTGCCCGCGCCGTTTTTGCCTATCACGGCTATGCGTTCGCCCCGCTTTATTGAAAAGCTTGCGTCGCGCACAACAGGCTTGCCCGCGTCGTATTCATATGTAACGTGGTCAAAGCCCACAACCTCGTCAGCCGTGTTCTCGGGCATAGGCTCGCTTTCCTCGGTAAAGAAGCGCATAAGCTTGCCCTTGGCTTCATCGGTAAAGCGAATAGTGTTTATGTCGCCCAGGTTCTCCGTGCCTTCCAGCTCGCATCCGGCGTATTTCATCGCCGTAACGTAAAGCGGCTCCCTTATGCCGTGCTTTTGCAGCAGGTCGCTTTTCAGCAGCTCGTCCGGCGTCATGTCCGCGGCTATGCGTCCGTCCGCCATCAGCACTATTCTGTCCACGTTGCGGTGCAGCACGTCCTCCAGCCTGTGTTCTATTATTATTACGGTGCGTTCCTTGTCCCGCGCCAGGTCGTCTATCAATTCAACGGCCGTGTTGCCCATCTGCGGGTCCAGCGCGGCCAGCGGTTCGTCAAAAATAAGTATGTTCACGTTGCTGCCAAGCACGCCGGCTATGGCAACCTTCTGCTTCTGCCCGCCGGAAAGATTGAACGGCACCGCGCCCAAAAAATCGCTCATACCAACGGTTGCCGCATGTTCTTCAACAATCGGCACCATTTCGCGCCGCGGTTTAGCCTCGTTTTCCATGGCAAAGGCAATGTCCTCCGCAACGCTCAGCCCAACAAACTGCGCGTCGCTGTCCTGCAAAACCGTGCCCACGGTCTTGCTCAGCCCGTATATGCTGCTTTCCCGCGTCTCCTGCCCCATTACGGTAACGCTGCCGGTCATGGTGCCGTGGTGGGAAAATGGTATAAGTCCGTTTATGCAGTTGGCCAGCGTGCTTTTGCCGCTGCCGGAACTGCCCAGAATAAGCACTTTTTCGCCCTTATAAATGGTCAGGTTTATGTCGTGCAGCGTGGGCTCGTGCTGCACCTTGTACTGAAAAGAAAAATCCTTAAAAACTATGGCGGGTTCTTTCATTCGCGCATTTCTCCGGTCATAAAGTATTATTTCGCGGTCGCATTATGCTGCATCATAATGCATTACGGTTTTGCCTAAAAAAGCGTTTGATTCATAAAATAAATTTGGGGGCGCCGAGCGCCCCCAATAAGTCGGTCAATATTGATCGCCCTTGTCCTCCTTCAGATTGGTACGGGACTTATAGCGGTTGGCAAGCACCAGCAGTATGGGTATGCCCACAACCACCAGCACCAGCGTGTTGCCAAGGGTAGCCGCAAGCGCCTGCAGGAAGGTGAGGTTGAGATCGCTGCCGTAGAACAGGGCGGAGAATATGGGGGTAATAACGCCGAAGGCGACCATGTTGCCCAATATGCAGCAAACGGCATAGATAACGGCATGCTTAACGGTGAATATGCCTTCCTTTATGTTGGCGCCGTAAACCGGCAGCAGGCCAACGCAGAACGCCATCACGGCATTGCCCACGGACCAATCGAACCACAGGCCCCAGCCGCCGATAAGGTCGGCAATCACGTTGCCCACGCCGCAGCATACCATTGCGGGCAGCGGCCCGAACAGCGCGCCCACTATAACGGGAATTATCATGGCGGTGGTAAGGCTGGTGTTGGTGAATATGGGTATGCCGCCGTAGCACATCAGCACGCCAAAGAGCGCCGCGCCTATGGCAACGGCAACTATGGTCTTGGTGTTCCATTCGCCCAGGAGCATAGCGCCCACGTTCTTCTTCTTGATTTCCATGTGTAACCTCCTGTAAAAAATATGGATAAAATCGTATGCGGCGCATCAGCGCGCGCAAAAGCTTATGCATAATTATAACATCATCCGGCATCACATACAATTATCCTGGCTTTTATTTTGGGGTTTTGATATAGAGATTTTTTATATGTGGATAATCTCACCTTCTTTTTGCGCACAATATGCAGCTTTGCGAAGGTTTTTTCGCCCAAAATGGTTTACAAGCGCCCATTTGACTGATACAATAATGTAGTTAGTGCGGCCAGCCGTCTCTTGGCCTGTACTTTAATAAAAAATAATATTCAGCAATACATACTGGAAAGGACAGCAAGAAGCAAGATGAAAGACTACACCGCAGCAAACATCCGCAACATAGGCGTATTCGGCCACGGCGGCGAAGGCAAGACCACCCTTACCGAAGCTATGCTCTTCAACGCAGGCCTGCTTGAGCGCCTGGGCAAGGTTGAAAACGGCACCACCACGACCGACTTCGATCCGGAGGAGATCAAGCGTACCATTTCCATCAACGCCGCCCTCGCTCCCCTTGAGTGGAAGGACACCAAGATCAACGTTATCGATGCCCCCGGCTTCTTCGATTTCTATGGCGAAGTCAGCGCCGCAATGGCCCTGGCGGATTCCGCCCTTATAGTCGTGGGCGCCGTATCCGGCCCCGTGGTAGGCGTTGAAAAGGCCATGAACATGTGCAAAAAGGCCGGCAAGCCCCGCATGATGGTCGTGAACCAGATGGATCGCGAAAACGCCAACTTCACCAAGACCATGGCCGAGATAAACGAAAAGTTCGGCCCCAGCGTGGTTCCCGTACAGCTGCCCATAATGGAAGGCGGCCAGTTCGTGGGTTACGTTGACGTTCCCAACATGACTGCCAAGAAGTTCGACGGCAAGGGCGAAAAGGAAATAGCCATTCCCGCCAACATGGAAGCCCAGGCGCAGAGCGTTTACGAAGCGCTGACCGAGGCCGCCGCCGAAACCGACGAAGCGCTGATGGAGAAGTTCTTCGAAGAAGGCGAGCTCAGCCGCGAAGAAATACTCGCAGGCCTGAGCAACGGCGTTAAGGAAGGCATAGTCACCCCCGTGTGCTGCTGCGCCGCTGCGCCCAACATAGGCGTTGCCACGCTGCTGGACAATCTGGTGCATTATATGCCCTCCGCTGCCGAAGTTAAGCCCGCCACCGCTACCGATGCGGACGGCAACACCGTCAGCATGGCCGATTACGGCAAGTTCGCAGGCCAGGTCATAAAGACCGTTGTGGACCAGTTCGGCAAGTATTCCATAATAAAGATACATTCCGGCGTGCTCGATGCCTCCACCACGCTTTACAATGCCAACAATGAAAAGACCGAGAAGAGCGGCAACGTATTCATTATGCGCGGCAAAAAGACCGTTCAGGTCGATAAGCTCATCGCGGGCGATATAGGCGCGCTTGCAAAGCTTCAGTTCACCGCCACCGGCGACACGCTTTGCGATCCTTCCGCCCCCGTGACCTTCGCCCCCATAGACTTCCCCGCCTCCGCCATATCCCTGGCAGTATCCGCCAAGAAGCAGGGCGACGAGGACAAGGTTTTCGCAGGGCTGAACAAGCTGCTTGAAGAGGATCCCACCATCTCCCTTGAAAAGAATGCCGAAACCGGCGACGTGCTGCTCAGCGGCCTTGGCGAGGTGCATCTGGACGTTATCTGCTCCAAGCTGAAGAATAAGAACGGCGTTGAGGCTCAGCTGGCCGAACCCCGCATCCCCTATCGTGAAACCATACGCGCCACCGCGGAAGCCGAAGGTAAGCACAAGAAGCAGACCGGCGGCAGCGGCCAGTTCGGCGTTGTCAACATGCGCTTTGAGCCCCTCACCAACGGCGAGGACTTCGAATTCGTAAACGCCATAGTCGGCGGCGTAGTTCCCAAGGAATACATTCCCGCCGTTGAAAAGGGTACCCGCGAGGCCATGCGCCACGGCGTGCTTGCCGGCTATCCCATGACCGGCGTTAAGGCCACGCTGTTCTTCGGCAAGTACCATCCCGTTGACTCCAAGGAAGTGGCGTTCAAGTCCGCCGCCCGCCTTGCGTATAAGGAAGCCTGCGCCCATGCAGCGCCCGCCCTTATTGAGCCTATCTACCGCTACTACATCCACGTTCCCAACGACTACGTGGGCGCTATCACCAGCGATCTGCCCCGCCGCCGCGGCGTGATGGAGGGCATGAACCCCACCGATGACGGCACCGAGGTCGTTGCCCGCGCTCCCATGGGAGAAATGGTCAAGTACGCCACCGACCTCCGCTCAATGACCCAGGCCCGCGGCTACTTCACCAAGGAGTTCATCGGCTACGAGGATGTTCCCGGCGGCGAAGCTAAGAAGATCATCGAGCAGGCCAAGCGCGAGGACGAGGAAGAAGAATAATCTTCCCTCCGCGTTCAACGCAAAGCATAATAACAAAAAAATCATTCCGAGCCGTCCGATATGGGCGGCTCGGGGGTTTATATAAAGGGAAAACCCCGGCAAATCGGGCATTATACTATCCTAATCTATATAAAAGCCATTGACGCACATCAGCACCGTATGATAACATAAAGTCAACGTATAACTACCGAAACCAACTTGACCATAAGAACCACCGCATTCACCCGCTGCCCGTTCCCAACCGGAACGCTGTTGACCTTTCAGGCTCGTTATATATGGGGGAGTATTTTATGCTATCCATGCACCTGCGTCAGCTAACCCGCAAACCTACCCGCACAGCGCTATATTTGGCTGTGCTTATTCTGCTTACAGCCTTCTTCTGCACAAGTTTGAATCTATATAAGGATAGCCAGTATAATCTTAGCCTTGCTAAGGAAACGTTTCACACCATTGCGGTTGTGGATTTATACGCCGATGTAGATATAAACGGGAATGTAGTATCGGAGTTAAAAGACGCAAGAGACTACGCAGGATACCGCAGAGTTACGGTAAATGGCTACGATATAAGTCCCGTGGTTTCGGCACCGAGTGTGCTTGGGTATGATTTACGCACAAGATACGGGGCATACAGCGAAAACAATATAGCTAAGAAAAAAGATAGTTATAGTCGCAGAATTATACCATTTTATAAAGAAGATGTTATTCGCTTCAAGATTGGCATTGACGCTAATTCGGTGCTTGATGCATACAACTTAGGTTCATATATCACGCTGAATTTAACGGATGATGGATTTGCTATTCCCGAAATAATGAACAGAGGATTATTCACTGATGATGAATATATTAGCTATATAACATTTGTGCCTGAAATAACATGGACAGCCACAGATGCTTTTCTAAATAAAGGTGTGGGGTATGCGCGAATAAGCATTTCTATTGATGTTCCGGATAGTGTTATCGATAAGTACTTAAACGAATTAACAGCGTTGAAGTTTGATTTTGAAAGCAAAGAATATGTATATATAGAGCCTGAGATTGAATATATTGGCATAGCAGAAATGACAAAAGCCGATGGCTTTGATGAAACAATGAAGCCGGTAGGAATAAACGGTGTATCATGCATTGTTTTTAATTCTGATGCCATGTTTGATACATATTCATATTTTTATTCTAACCGCATTGGCAATGTTGGAGAATATGTGCGCGGTACTCATACTAAAGCCCATCCCTTCTGGCTTTATAAATATGAAGATGTAAAGAACAGCCCCGAATTATCCGAAAGGTTCGAGCAAATCAGCCGTGCGTATTATATAAATTCACGTTCTTTCTGCGTCACAACAACCAACGATGTTACGGGCGTTCCTGCTTTTAACGTTGGAAATATGTACATGAAGGACGGACGAATCATCTCCGATGAAGAATATGATTCCGGTGCAAAGGTTTGCATGATAAGCAAAGAATTAGCCACAATACAGGGCTGGGACATAGGCACAAAGATAGACTTCAGCTTTTATGAATACGGTTACTTCTCTAATTCAAGCGATGAACTTAACCCCCGCTACACCTACACCGACCCCAATCACTTCTTCGACAGCGGCGAATACGAGGTTGTCGGCATATACGATGTGCGGCCCATGACAGGCAGCTCGACCATATCCGAGGCCGCAATAAGCGTCCCCTGGAACACAATCTACATTCCCGAAAAGTCGCTTGAGAATGCCCCTGCCGAGGAGGATAGACCTGTCACAGGCGCGCTGCTGACCATATGGCTGGAGAACGGCAAAATCGAGCCGTTCATAGAGCGCATGAACGAACTTGGCATAACGGGCGCGAAGCAGGGCGATTATGAAGCACGGTTCACCTTCTACGACCAGGGCTATTCGAGAATACAGCCAAGCTTGGAAGCACTTTCCGGCACGGCAGAGCTGCTGCTGATACTGTCATCCTCGCTGTTGGTAATAGCTGCATTACTTCTGGCGTTCTTCTATGCACAGTCGCAGAAGCAGAGCATAGGCACAA
>ERZ825137.930-NODE-930-length-40184-cov-5.439209_pt1 | contig 40184 bp, 35 predicted proteins | sample MGYA00519873_ERZ825137 | MGnify/ENA primary metagenome ERZ825137 (study PRJEB31778, sample SAMEA3449190) | human gut metagenome | biome: human gut; feature: human-associated habitat; material: faeces | place: United Kingdom | collected 2010/2012 ...
GCAGCTATTTGGTTATGAGCAAGTAGCGAAGCGGATTGCGAATATCCACTTGACAGTGATAACACGCGAAAGCACCATAAGAAAAAAATATATCAAAATCGTTAAAAAATTGTTGTTAAATTCTTGTCGATATGATATCCTACAGAGGTAGCGCAGAGCGAAAGTCGTTAAAATGCCATTTTGTGTGCGGATATCGTGTGATTTTTGGGAGAAATCTACATGAGAAGAAAAACGATTTTCCATTTTTAAGAAAAACGATTGTTAAAAAAAAGACAATAAGAGCGCCCTTATCTAAGGGGAAAGGAGTAAACATGAGCAGTAAAATTACTATTATAGGTGCAGGCAGTGTAGGAGCAACCATTGCTTATACGTTATCAAATGAGGACATCGCTTCCAATATTGTTTTGATTGATATCAACAAACAAAAGGTAGAGGGTGAAGTCATGGATATTGCACAGGGAACTTGTTTCCGTGACCCGATTTCAATTGTAGCCGGAGAATATGAAGATGCCAAAGGTTCTGATATTGTAATTATCACTTCAGGTATTGCACGAAAACCTGGTCAGACAAGAATTGAATTGACTCAAACCAACGTCAATATTATGAAAAGCATTGCACCGCAGATTGTAAAAGCAGCACCGGATGCACTTTATATCATTGTAAGTAATCCGGTTGATATTATGACTTATGTCTTTACAAAGATTTCAGGACTGCCGGAAAATCAGATTATCGGTTCCGGAACAATCTTAGATACTGCCCGACTTCGCTGTGGCTTATCGGAACACTTTAAAGTATCACAGAAAAACATTCATGCTTATGTATTTGGAGAGCATGGAGATACCTCTTTCATTCCTTGGACAGGAGCCTATATTTCCGGTGTGAGCATCAATGAGTATTATGAGCTGGCAAAGAGTCTTGGAAAAGATGTAAAAGAACTGGATAAAGAAGCAATGCTTGCCTATGTACAAAAATCCGGTGGACAGATTATTGCAAAAAAAGGTGCTACTTTCTATGCGGTTTCAAAAGCAGTTTGCAAATTATGCGGAATTGTACTGGCATCTTCTGATTCTGTTGCGACAGTATCCTCTATGATGCATGGAGAGTATGGAATTGAAGATGTATGTTTAAGTACTTTGACTTTAGTTGGACCGAATGGAATTCAGGGAAAAGTACCGATGCGAATGAATCAGAAAGAAATTGAACAGTTAAAGAAGAGTGCAGATGCCTTGAAAGAGGTTATTGCACAGATTAATCTGGATTAAAATCCAGATGTAATATTTAAGAGTAAAAAAAGAAAGGACAACAGGATATGAAATACAGTTATTATCCAGGGTGTACGCTGAGAACAAAGGCAAAAGATTTGGATGCTTATGCCAGAGCTTCAGCAAAAGTGCTTGGATTTGAACTGGAAGAAATTGAAAACTGGCAGTGCTGTGGCGGGGTTTACCCGCTCGGTACAGATGAAATTGCCACAAAACTTTCTTCCGTACGTGCACTCAATGAGGCAAAAGAAAAGGGTCAGGATTTGGTAACTCTTTGTTCTGCTTGTCATCATGTGATTAAACGTGTCAATGATGATATGAAGAATGTAGAGGATATTCGGACAAGGGCAAATAACTATATGCAGTTAGAAGAACCTTATGCAGGAGAGACAACCGTGCTTCATTTTTTAGAGGTGCTTCGTGACAGAGTAGGATTTGATACATTAAAAGAAAAAGTGGTAAATCCGTTAAAAGGAAAGAAAATCGGTGCTTATTACGGATGTTTACTACTTCGCCCCGGAAAGATTATGGCGTTCGATAATCCGGAAAATCCAAGTGTAATAGAAGATTTTATTCGGGCAATCGGAGCTGAGCCGGTTATCTATCCATACCGAAACGAATGTTGTGGAGGATATATTTCCTTAAAAGAAAAAGAGATGGCAGAAAATATGTCAAAAAAAGTGACAGACAGTGCAAAAGGGTTTGGAGCAGAAATGTTAATTACAGCCTGTCCACTTTGCCTTTATAATTTAAAGAAAAATGGAAATCAGACACTTCCGGTTTATTATTTCACAGAGCTTTTAGCAGAAGCACTTGGCGTAAAAGAAGAAGCTAAGAGGGAGGTGGCAGGAAATGAATGATAATAAAAAACAGGCAGAAAAGATAAAAGAAATCAGCGGAGCCAATCCTTTAAAATGTATGAAATGCGGAAAATGTTCTGCATCCTGTCCAGCATTTGATGAAATGGATATTAAACCGCATCAGTTTGTATCTTATGTGATTAGTGAAAATATTGATGCGTTGGTTCAGTCAAAGTCGTTATGGAAATGTCTTTCCTGTTTTGCCTGTGTAGAACGCTGTCCAAGAGATGTACAGCCAGGTAGAATCATTGATGCAGCAAGACAGCTGGTAGTCAGACAAAGAGGACAGGCGTATTTGTCAGCAGATGAAATTCCGGAATTATTAGATCCGGAACTTCCACAGCAGTTATTAGTGAGTGCATTCAGAAGATATAGGAGGTAACCCTGGTGCAGAGAATAGGAGTATTTGTCTGTCATTGCGGAACAAACATAGCCGCAACGGTAGATGTCAAGAAAGTTGCAGAGATGGCTCTTATGGAGCCAGGTGTGGTTCATGCAGAAGATTATCAGTATATGTGTTCTGAAGCAGGCCAGGCCTTGATTGCAAAAGCAATCAAAGAAAAAGGACTGACAGGAATGGTTGTCTGTTCCTGTTCTCCACGTATGCATGAGGCAACGTTTAGAAAAGCAGCAGAGCGTGCCGGATTGAACCCATACATGGTGGAGATTGCAAATATTCGTGAACATTGTTCCTGGATTCATAAAGACATGGAAGAGGCAACAAAAAAAGCCGTTATTTTAATGCGTGCGGCAGTTGCAAAAGTTAATTTAAACACTCCGTTATACCCAGGAGAGAGCCGTGTAACAAAACGAGCGCTTGTAATCGGTGGAGGAATCGCAGGAATTCAGACAGCACTGGATATTGCAGATGCTGGATATGAGGTTGATATCGTAGAAAAGGAACCAAGTATTGGCGGAAGAATGTCACAGCTTGATAAGACATTCCCGACTTTAGACTGTTCTGCTTGTATTTTAACACCAAAGATGGTGGAAGCAGCGGCACATGAAAAAATACATATTTATACCTACAGTGAGGTTGAAAAAGTATCCGGGTTTGTAGGAGATTTTACAGTAGATATTAAAAAGAAAGCCAGAAGTGTAAATATGGATAAATGTACCGGATGCGGAGTGTGTCAGGAAAAATGTCCATCGAAAAAAGCACCGAGCGAATTTAACCGTGGCTTAAATACAAGAAGTGCAATTTATACCCCGTTTGCTCAGGCAATTCCAAATGTTCCGGTCATTGACCGTGAAAACTGTATTAAGTTTAAAACCGGAAAATGTGGAGTTTGTTCAAAGGTATGTCAGGCAGGGGCAATTGATTATGACCAGAAAGATGAAATTGTAACACAAAAATACGGCGCAATTGTTGTCGCAACTGGTTTTGATGTAATTAAGCTGGATAATTACGATGAATATGCTTACAGCCAGAGTAAAGATGTTATTACATCTTTGGAATTAGAGCGTATTATGAATGCAGCAGGACCGACAAGTGGTCATTTAGAGCGTCTTTCTGATGGAAAAGCACCAAAAGAAATGGTATTCATCCAGTGCGTGGGAAGTCGTTGTGCGGATAACAGAGGAAAGAGCTATTGTTCTAAGATTTGCTGTATGTACACGGCAAAACATGCAATGCTGATTCGTGATAAGTATCCGGATGTGAATGTAACGGTTTTTTATATTGATGTGCGTACACCGGGGAAAAATTTTGATGAATTTTATCGAAGAGCGGTAGAACAGTACGGTGTCAATTATATTAAAGGTCAGGTTGGAAAGGTTATTCCACAGCCAAATGGAAAATTATTGGTACAGGGATCAGATTTATTAGATAATAAACAAATTTTGAAAGAAGCAGATATGGTAGTGCTTGCCGCTGCAATTGAACCAAACAAAGATGTAAGAAAGATTGCAACGATGTTGACTGCAAGTATTGATACGAATAACTTCCTTACAGAGGCACATGCAAAATTGCGTCCGGTAGAGTCTCCGACCGCCGGAATCTTCCTCTCTGGGGTATGCCAGGGACCAAAAGATATTCCGGAGACGGTTGCACAGGCAGGAGCAGCTGCGGTAAAAGCAATTGGACTCTTAGCAAAAGATAAGCTGATGACAAACCCATGTACCGCAAAACCAGATGAACTTTTATGTAATGGTTGTTCTACGTGTGCAAATGTATGCCCTTATGGAGCAATCACTTATGAAGAAAAAGAAGTCAATGACCATGGTATTCGTGAAGTGCGTCGTCTTGCACAGGTGAACAGTGCACTGTGTCAGGGATGTGGAGCTTGTACAGTAGCGTGTCCATCCGGGGCAATGGACTTACAGGGATTTTCAAACAGACAGATTATAGCGGAGGTAGATGCAATATGTCGATAGAAGCAAAAGAAGAGTTTACACCGAAGATTGTAGCGTTCTGCTGTAACTGGTGTAGTTATGCAGGTGCAGATTTAGCAGGAAGCAGTCGTCTTAGCTATCCCGCAGATGTCAAAATTATTCGCGTGCCTTGTTCCTGTCGTGTCAATCCGATGTTTATTTTAAGGGCATTTGAAAAAGGTGCAGATGGTGTGATTTTATGTGGATGTCATCCAGGGGATTGTCATTACAGTACAGGAAATTATTATGCAAGAAGACGTATGACACTTCTGTTTTCCATGCTTGATTATATTGGAGTGGAAAATGGACGTACCCGCGTAGAATGGGTATCAGCAGCGGAGGGCGTGAAGTTTTCGACAACAATGAATGAGTTTGTTGAGAAGATTCATTCTCTTGGAAAAAATGTACGATTGGAGGATTTAAGATGCAGGAAATAATTGACCGTGCAAAAGAACTGCTTGCGGATAAGACCGTAGCGCGGGTACTTGGCTGGAAAGCCGGAGACTTGCCTTATAATCCGGAACCGGCTTATTTTGAAACTGTAGAATCTTTAAAGGATTTTGTTTATAACGGATTCTGTGGCGCAAATTTAAGCAAATATATGATAGAAGCTTCTAAATTAGAAGGAAAAACTATGGTCTGTTTAAAACCGTGTGATACATACAGCTTTAATCAGCTCATCAAAGAACATCGTGTAAACAGAGAAAAAGCTTATATTGTTGGCGTTGGTTGTAAAGGCAAACTGGATATTGAAAAGATTAAAAATCAGAATATCAAAGGAATTGAGGCTATTTCAGGGGCAGAGCTTACAGATGAAGCGGAAGTGTTGAAAATTCAGACCATTTATGGAGAAAAGACCTGTACGTATCAGAGTGCAATGTTAGAAAGATGCCATGTCTGTAAGGGAAAAGAACATAAAATTTATGATGAAATCATTGGAGAGTCGAAAGAAACGAAAGATGCAGAGCGTTTTGCAGAAGTAGAAAAAATCGAAGCAATGAGTCCGGAAGAAAAGTTTGCCTTTTTCCAAGGAGAGTTAAGTAAATGCATCCGTTGTAATGCCTGCAGAAACGTATGTCCGGCCTGCAGTTGTCGTAAATGTGTGTTTGACAGTACAAAATTTGACAGTGCTCAAAAAGCGAATGTGGATTCTTTTGAAGAAAAGATGTTTCATATTATCCGCGCATTCCATGTGGCAGGAAGATGTACGGACTGTGGAGAATGCAGCCGTGTATGCCCACAGGGAATTCCTCTGCATTTATTCAACCGTAAATTTATTAAAGATATTGATGAATTATATGGAGAATATCAGGCAGGAGAGGATGCGGAATCAAGAGGACCTCTTACAAACTTTACATTTGAAGATGCAGAACCAAGTATTGTAACGGAAAGGGGATAATGTATGTATCAGATAGCAAAGAAAAATCTTCCGGCATTATTCCAGCGTATTGCCGAAGAACAGGAGTTATATCTTCCGGTAAAAGTCAGCAATCAGGTAAATTTTGCAGCCTGGGATAAAGATGCAGAAGTGGATTTAGACACATTAAAGACCGTGAAGTCTCCAAAAGATGCTTTTTTTCCACAGAGTGAAAATTTGTATACAGTACAAAAAGAAGGAAAGAAACTTTCCATTGAGCCAGAAGCATTAAAAGAACAGAAATTTGTTGTATTTGGCATGAAAGCTTGTGATGTACAGGGAGTAAAGGTATTAGACAATGTATTCTTAAGTGAGCCGGTAGATACATTTTACTCTGCAAGAAGAGAGCATGGAACTATTGTCGCAATGGCCTGTCATGAACCAGAAGAGTCTTGTTTTTGTAAGGCTTTTGGGATTGACTGTGCGAGCCCGGATGCAGATGTAGCGGTTTGGATGATAGAAGGAGAATTATACTGGAAAGCGTTGACTGAAAAAGGGGAAGCCTTAACAGACCTTGTAAAAGAATGCTTAATAGAAAGTCCTAAAGCAGAAGATGAGAAGATAGAAGCAGAAAAAACAGCAATTCATAAAATAGTAGAAAAACTTCCATATTCAAATTTATCATTAGAAGGATGGAATGGGGAAGCTTTAGAAGAAAGATTTGATTCTCCGATTTGGGAAACATTATATAAACCATGTCTGGCATGCGGAACGTGTACTTTCGTATGTCCAACATGTCAGTGTTATGATATTAAGGATTACGATACAGGTCATGGTGTCCAGCGTTATCGCTGCTGGGATTCCTGTATGTATTCGGATTTTACGATGATGGCACACGGAAACAACCGTACCAGCCAGCTGCAACGGTTCCGTCAGAGATTTATGCATAAATTAGTTTACTATCCGGCAAATAATAATGGAATGTATTCCTGCGTTGGATGTGGACGTTGTGTAGAAAAATGTCCTTCTTCTTTAAATATCGTAAAAGTAATTAAGGCATTTGAAAAACAGGGAGGTGACAAGGAATGAGCGAATGTACCTGTCATAAAAATTATACATTAGATACCTTAATTCCAAAAGTTGGTGTCATTACAGATATTCGTGAAGAAACTCCGGATGTAAAGACATTTCGCGTCAATGCGCCAGAAGGTGGAAAATTATTTGAACATATGCCGGGACAGTGTGCGATGGTCTGTGCTCCGGGGGTGAGTGAGGGTATGTTCTCCATTACTTCTTCACCGACGAATAAAGAATATCAAGAATTTAGTATTAAACGTTGCGGAATGTTGACAGAGTATCTTCATAGTCTTCAAGTAGGAGATGAAATTACAGTACGTGGACCTTATGGAAATCATTTTCCGGTGGAAACAGAATTAAAAGGAAAAAATTTATTGTTTATTGCAGGTGGTATTGGACTTGCTCCTCTTCGTTCTGTTATTAATTATGTATTGGATAATCGTGAAAATTATGGAACCGTTGATATTTTATATGGTTCCCGTTCCGCAGATGATTTGGTTCAATTAAAAGAAATTCAGGAAGTCTGGATGAAAGCAAAAGATGTCAATGTTTATCTGACGATTGACAGGGAACAAGAGGGATGGGACGGACATGTTGGTTTTGTTCCTACCTATTTAAAAGAAATCGGATTTGACACAAATAAAGTTGCATTAGTTTGTGGACCGCCAATTATGATCAAATTTGTACTTTCTGGGCTTCAGGAACTTGGATTTACAAAAGAACAGGTTTATACAACATTGGAACTTCGTATGAAATGCGGAATCGGAAAATGTGGACGCTGTAATATCGGTTCAAAATATGTCTGCAAGGATGGACCGGTATTCCGTTTTGATGAAATTAATGAATTACCGAATGAGTATTAAGAAAGGATTGGTACCCACAAATGGAAAATATGGTAAATGTATATTTTTTCGGAAAGAAATATAGTGTGCCTGCAGATTTGACAATTATGACCGCAATGGAATATGCCGGATACACATTAAAAAGAGGCTGCGGATGTCGTCATGGATTCTGTGGAGCCTGTGCAACGATTTATAGAATTAAGGGAAAAAATGAATTAAAAACCTGTCTTGCCTGTCAGACACAGGTAGAAGAGGGCATGTATGTAGCAAGTATTCCATTCTTTCCAACAGATAAAAGAACCTATGATATTCAGGAAATTAAACCAAACCAGCAGATTATGATGGAATTATATCCGGAAATTTACAGTTGTATTGGATGTAATGCTTGTACCAAAGCCTGTACGCAGGATTTAAATGTCATGCAGTACATTGCTTATGCTCAGAGAGGCGAATTAGAAAAGTGTGCAGAAGAATCCTTTGACTGTGTCGGATGTGGATGTTGTACGGTAAGATGTCCGGCCGGTATTTCTCATCCAATGGTTGGGGTTTTAGCAAGACGTTTAACCGGAAAGTATATTGCACCGGAGAGCAAGCACTTAGAGAAACGTGTAGAAGAAATTCATAAAGGTGCTTATGATGAGTTGATTGAACAGATTATGCAGAAACCAATTACCGAGATGCAGGAACTTTATAATAACAGAGAGATCGAGAAATAGGAGGAAAAGCCATGTTTACACCAGAAATGATGGAATCCGTGAAAAAGGTGGAGGCAACCAGAGAAGAACGTATGGGAATGGAACCTAGACGTATGAGTGCAGAGGAAAAAGATGCCCTTTTAAAAGCTTTTCATCCGGATTATCGAGAAGAAGCATTTGAAGAAATTAAAATTGGACCAAATAAAGGTCAGAAAGCAAATAAAGAGTTAGTACACTTATTACATTCAAATAGTCGTCTTTTAACCGATAAAGTAGATTTGAATAAAGTAGATTATGATGTGGATGTCCTTGTAATAGGAGGAGGCGGTGCCGGTGCTTCCGCAGCAATTGAAGCGCATGAAGCTGGCGCTGAGGTTATGATCGTTACCAAACTGCGTATCGGGGATGCAAATACCATGATGGCAGAAGGGGGAATTCAGGCTGCAGATAAAGAAAATGATTCACCGGTACAGCATTATTTAGATGCATTTGGAGGCGGACATTTTGCTGCAAGACCGGAACTGTTAAGACGTCTTGTTATGGAAGCTCCGGATGCAATTCACTGGTTAAATGATTTAGGAGTAATGTTCGATAAAGATGCCGAAGGAAATATGGTGACAACCCATGGTGGTGGAACATCCAGAAAGAGAATGCATGCCTGCAAGGATTATTCCGGTGCAGAAATCATGAGAACGCTTCGTGACGAAGTGTTAAATCGTCAGATTCCTGTTGTTGAATTTACTTCAGCGGTTGAGTTGATTAAAGATGAAAAAGGACAGATTGCAGGAGCTGTTCTTTTAAATATGGAAACAGGTGATTATCTGGTTGCAAAAGCAAAAACAGTTGTGATTGCAACTGGAGGAGCAGGTCGTCTGCATTATCAGAATTTCCCAACTTCAAACCATTATGGAGCAACTGCAGATGGTTTGATTTTAGGCTATCGTGCAGGAGCACCACTTCTTTATCAGGATACGATTCAGTATCATCCGACAGGAGTTGCCTATCCGGCTCAGATTTATGGAGCACTGGTGACAGAAAAAGTACGTTCTCTGGGAGCAATGCTTGTAAATGTAGATGGAGAAGCGTTTATGCATCCACTGGAAACCCGTGATGTATCTGCTGCTTCTATTATTCGTGAATGTACAGAACGTAAAAAAGGTGTAACGACTCCTCTTGGAAGCGGTGTATGGCTGGATACTCCAATGATTGAAAAACTTGGAGGAGAAGGAACAATTGAAAAACGAATTCCTGCAATGCTTCGTATGTACTTAAATTATGGCATTGATATGAGAAAACTGCCAATTCTGGTTTATCCGACCCTGCATTATCAAAATGGCGGACTTGAAATTGGCGGAGATGGATTTACAAAGGTAATTGACAATCTTTTAGTTGCGGGAGAAGCAGTTGGGGGAATCCATGGAAGAAACCGCCTGATGGGAAATTCCCTGCTTGATATCATTGTATTTGGAAGAAATGCAGGAAAAGCAGCTGCTGCAAAATCAAAAACCGTAGAGCTTGGAACCATGACTTTAGAACATGTGGAAAAATATGCAGAAGAATTGAAAGAAGCAGGCATTACATCAGAGGATGTATCTCCATTATTGCTTCCACATTATGCACGTCATGAGAGATAAGAAGAAAACAGAGTAGGAGTGGTAAAATGCGAGAAATCAATGTAAGCCAGATTACCGACGTAATCGAAAAACTTTGTATTGAGGCAAATGAACATCTTCCGGAAGACGTAAAGTGTGCAATTAAAAATTGTCGTGCCTGTGAAGATGGAGAGATTGCAAAAGGTGTTTTGGATAATATTATTGAAAATTTCGAAATTGCAGATAATGAATGTGTACCAATTTGTCAGGATACCGGTATGGCATGTGTCTTTTTAGAGATTGGTCAAGATGTACATATAGTAGGCGGAGACTTGAGTGATGCAGTAAACGAGGGAGTTCGTCGAGGTTATGACAAAGGTTATTTGAGAAAGTCGGTTGTTAAAGACCCTGTTCGTCGTGGAAATACAGGAGACAATACTCCTGCTATGATTTATACAGAAATTGTTCCGGGAGAACAGATTAAAATTACAGTAGGTCCAAAGGGATTTGGAAGTGAAAATATGAGCGCTATCCGTATGTTTAAACCGTCTCACGGACTCCAGGGAATTAAGGATTTTATTATTGAGACAGTAGAGACAGCCGGTCCAAATCCATGTCCGCCTATGGTTGTTGGAGTTGGAATTGGAGGAACTTTTGATAAAGCAGCTTTATTAGCAAAAAAAGCATTAATGCGTCCATTGGATTCTTCTAATCCAGACCCGTTTTATGCAGAGCTTGAAGATGAGATGCTCGAAAAAATCAATGAACTGGGAATTGGACCGCAGGGATTTGGTGGAAAGACAACAGCAATTGGCTTGAACATTGAGACAATGCCGACTCATATTGCAGGTATGCCGTGTGCAATTAATATTAACTGTCATGTAACGCGTCATAAAACGGAGGTAATTTAAGATGGAAAGAAAAATCACGCTGCCTCTTACAGAGGAACTGGCTAAAACACTTCACAGCGGAGACCGTGTGCTTGTGACAGGAACAATTTATACATCAAGAGACGCAGGACATAAGAGAATGTGTGAGGCGCTAGCAAAAGGAGAAAAAATTCCATTTGACCCGAAAGATGCAACGATTTATTATGTAGGACCGACACCGGCTAAACCGGGACAGGTAATTGGTTCAGCCGGACCAACCACCAGTGGTCGAATGGATGCCTACGCACCAACTATGATGTCTGTCGGCGCAAGAGGAATGATTGGAAAAGGTGCACGTCTTCCAGAAGTAATTGATGCGATGAAAAAATATCATGGTGTTTATTTTGGAGCAATCGGAGGTGCAGGCGCACTTCTTGCAAAATGTATTAAAAAAGCAGAATTAATTGCATATGAAGATTTGGGAGCTGAGGCACTTAGAAAATTGTATGTAGAAGATATGCCTCTTGTTGTAATCATTGACAGTGAGGGGAATAACCTTTATGAAGAAGGCAGAACTGCTTATTTAAAACAGAGAGACGGTAAATAGAAGAAAGCAGAAAATTAAAGATAAAAGCAGAAATGCAGGTATATATCATTTGATGTGTGCCTGCATTTCTTTGTTATTAATTTTGTGAATGATAAAAACCAGGACAGGGTAACAATGAGATTATCTTGTCCTGGCTTTTATTTCAAAAAGGTTGACAAAGTTTTTTTAAAATCTGAATGAAAGTTTTTAGGATCGGTGAATTAAAAGACGTTTTATGATAAAGTCCAAAAGAGATAATACTTTCATTTTCAAGAGGAACATAAGTCAGCCCTTCCTGGTGCATGAATGGAAGATTTGGCAGCAGGGCAAGTCCGATTCCTGCTTTTGTAAGAGTCAAAGTACATTCTAAATTTTCTCCAAAATAAATCTGGGAAGGAGAGTGAGAATGAGAAGCAAGAAGATGACCTTGAAGCTGAGCAATCGCTTCTGCACAGCGATCCGGTTCACATAAGACAATTGGTTCTTCATTTAAATCTTTTAACGTGAGTTGTTTTCTATCTGCGAGGGGATGTTCTTTTGACAGGGCACAGGTGATTCCGCACTGGGCAAGTTCAACATAAGTGACGGAAGCAAGGTTGATTTTTTCATCTCGAAATCCTATCATGACATCAATCGCTTCTTCTTCGACCATATTTCTGAGAGCAGGAAAGGGAATCATGCGCAAATCAGGATGTAACATCGGAAACGTTTGATAAAGCTGTTTTAAAACCGGAGAAATTAAGTTTAATTCGGATGGGCTATGACATCCGATAGAAAAAGTCTGTATGTAATCCTGGTGATGTTCGGATAAACGTTTTTTTGCAAAGTGTGTTGCTTTTAAAATATTTTTGGCATAACCTAGGAAAGTTCTACCATCTGGAGTCAGTTCTACAATACGGGTAGTTCTTCGGACTAGTTTTGCGTGCAATTCATTTTCAAGAGAATTGATTTGATGGGTAATTGCCGGTTGGGTTACATGAAGCTGTTCCGCTGCTCTTGCAAAACTTAAGTTATCAGCGACTGCGAGAAAACATTCGAGCTGCATAGTATTCATAATAATAAAAATCCTTTCTGAAATATTAATAAAATTTTTTAATTAATAATAACAAAAATTAAATTTACTTTCTAGAGAAAATATGTAAAAATATAAAGGCTTATAAAATAAATTCGTGTGTTAGGAGGTAAAAAAATGCTGAAAACTTTATTGGCACAGGTGAAACAGTATAAAAAATCATCGCTGTTGACACCTTTGTTTGCAGCACTTGAAGTAGTAATGGAAGTATTAATTCCTTTTATTACTGCGATGATTATTGACCAGGGTATTGAGGCTGGAAATATGAAAAAAGTTGGAATGTATGGAAGTATCATGTTGGTATTTGCCATGTTTAGTTTGTTGTTTGGTGTGCTTGCAGGAAAATATGCGGCAAATGCATCTTCGGGGCTGGCTTGTAATTTGAGGGACGCTATGTATGAAAATATACAGACATTTTCTTTCTCTAATATTGATAAATATAGCACAGCTGGTCTGGTTACCCGTATGACTACCGACGTAACCAATGTACAAAATGCTTATCAGATGATTTTACGAATTGCGGTAAGAGCTCCATTTACACTTATTTGCAGTATGATTATGTGCTTTGTTATCAATGCAAAATTAAGTCTGATTTTTGTGATTGCAATTATCGTACTTGGGGCATTTATTGTTGTAGTGGTAAAGACAACGATGAAAATCTTTGATATGGTATTTAAAAAATATGATGCGTTAAATGCCAGTGTACAGGAAAATGTTTCTGCCATCCGTGTAGTAAAAGCGTTTGTAAGAGAAGATTATGAAAATAAAAAATTTATCACAGCGGCCGAAAATGTCTATAAACTGTTTGTAAAAGCAGAGGGGATTTTAGCCTTTAATGGTCCGGTTATGATGCTGGTTGTTTATTTTTGTATCATTTGTTTATCCTGGTTTGGAGCAAAATTCATTGTAGTTGGAAATATGACAACAGGGGAACTGACTTCTATGTTTAGTTACATCATGTCAATTTTAATGTCCCTTATGATGTTATCCATGATTTTTGTTATGACAACACTTAGTATTGCAAGTGGAAAACGAATTGCAGAAGTATTAAATGATAAAGCGGATTTGGTTAATCCCAAAAATCCAATCATGGAAGTGAAAAATGGAAGTATTGATTTTAATCATGTGGAATTTACTTATAATGATGAAGCAGAAAAAGATACGTTAATTGACATTGATTTACATATTCATTCCGGAGAAACGGTTGGTATTATTGGAGGAACGGGATGTGGAAAATCAAGTCTGGTAAATTTAATCAGCCGTCTTTATGATGTAAATGAAGGTTCTGTATTGGTTGGCGGAAAAGATGTAAAAGAATATGACTTAGAGGTTTTAAGAAATCAGGTAGCAGTTGTATTACAAAAAAATGTGCTGTTTTCCGGTACAATTTTAGAAAATCTGCGTTGGGGAAATGAAACTGCGACAAAAGAAGAATGTATTGAGGCATGTAAAAATGCATGTGCAGATGAATTTATTGAGCGTTTTCCAAATAAATATGAGACGTATATTGAACAGGGTGGAAGTAATGTATCCGGTGGTCAGAAACAGAGACTTTGTATTGCGAGAGCGTTATTAAAGAAACCCCAAATTTTGATTTTAGATGATTCTACCAGTGCCGTTGATACTGCAACAGATGCGAAAATTCGTTCCGTCTTTGCAAAGAAAATTCCAGATACGACAAAAATTATTATTGCGCAGAGAATTTCAAGTGTGCAGGATGCAGACCGTATTTTAGTATTGGATGACGGAAAGATTAATGGATTTGATACACATGAAAATCTGTTAAAAACCAATGAGATTTATCAGGAAATTTATAATACGCAGGTAAAAGGTGGAGGAGATTTTGACCAGACAGGAGGTGCAAAATAATGGCAGGACAGACAAGAGTAATAAAAGGCGGTCCAGGACCGGCAGGTGAACCATTTGGAAAAAACGGTGCGCCGAATCCGACAAAAACATTAAAAAGAACGCTTGGATATATGCTGAAAAATTATAAGTTTCAGTTTCTTCTGGTCGTGATATGTATTATGATTACTGCATTTGCAACCTTAGAGGGAAGTTTATTTATGCAGTCTTTGATTGATGATTATATTGTACCGATGACAAAAGCAGAAACACCAGATTTTGTTCCTCTGATGCAGGCGCTTACCAAACTGGCTGGAATTTTTGCTGTTGGAGTGATTTCTTCTTTGGCATATAATAAAATCATGGTATATATTAGTCAGGGAACGATGAGAAATCTTCGTGTTGAATTGTTTACACACATGGAATCATTACCGATTAAATACTTTGATACCCATGCACATGGAGATATCATGTCTGTTTATACCAATGACGTAGATACCTTAAGACAGCTTATGGGACAAAGTATTCCGCAGGTATTAAACTCGGCGGTTACGATTGTAATGACTTTTATCAGTATGATTGTACTCGATATCCCGCTTACGATTCTGACTCTCTTAATGGTAGGTGTGATGACAGTTGTATCGAAAAAACTGGCGGAAAAATCCGGAAAATACTTTGGGGAACAGCAGATGAACCTTGGTAAGGTAAATGGCTACATCGAGGAAATGATGGATGGACAGAAAGTCGTAAAAGTATTCTGCCATGAAGAAAAAGCAATCGAAGAGTTTCAAAAATTAAATGAAGAACTTAGAAAGAGCGCAGATAACGCGAATACCTTTGCCAATATTATGATGCCGATTAATAATAATCTTGGTATTATCAGTTATGTCTTATGTTCTGCATTTGGTGCAATTCTGGCAATCAGTGGAATTTACGGACTCAGCCTTGGTACTCTGGTTTCTTTTTTAACATTGAATAAAAGCTTTACCCAGCCAGTCACTCAAATCAGTCAGCAGATGAACAGTATTGTTATGGCAATGGCTGGTGCAGACCGTATCTTTCACTTATTAGATGCCGAGCCGGAAGTGGATGATGGATATGTAGAGCTTGTCAATGCAAAAGAACATGAGGACGGAACATTAGAAGAGACAAAAGAAAGAACGGGCGTCTGGGCATGGAAACATCCACATCAGGCAGACGGAACGGTAACATATACCAAACTCGAAGGTGATGTTACCTTTAATGATGTCGATTTTGGATATAATGAAGAAAAGATTGTACTTCATAATGTGAAATTATTTGCAACGCCTGGACAGAAAATTGCGTTTGTAGGAAGTACCGGAGCCGGAAAGACGACAATTACAAATCTGATTAACCGTTTTTATGATATTCAGGATGGTAAAATTCGCTATGATAACATTAACATCAATAAAATCAAAAAAGCAGATTTAAGACGTTCGCTTGGGGTTGTGCTTCAGGATACCCACTTGTTTACCGGAACGGTTATGGATAATATCCGTTATGGTCGTCTGGATGCAACAGATGAAGAGTGTATTGCGGCAGCAAAACTGGCGAATGCAGACAGCTTTGTACGCAGATTACCAGAAGGATATCAGACAAAGTTAAGTGGAGATGGCGGAAACTTAAGTCAGGGACAGCGTCAGCTTTTAGCGATTGCAAGAGCAGCAGTTGCAGACCCGCCGGTATTAATCTTAGATGAAGCAACCTCTTCAATTGATACCAGAACAGAGACATTGGTGCAGCAGGGGATGGACCGTCTGATGAAAGGAAGAACAACTTTTGTTATTGCACACCGTCTTTCTACGGTACGGAACTCAGATTGCATTATGGTACTGGAGCAGGGACGAATCATTGAACGTGGAACCCATGAACAGTTGATGGAAGAAAAAGGAAAATACTATCAGCTTTATACCGGAAATTTTGCAGAAGAGACAGCATAAAAAGTAAATGAGAAGAAGTTACTTGAACTTTTTAGTCTGGCTTGTTAAGATAAGCCAGAAAGAAGGTTTTTGTGGCTTCTTTTTTAAATTATAAATAACGTGGAGAAAGTTGGAATCAAAATGAATCAAAATGAAATCTGGATGATACAGGGTACAGACTATAAAGAAAATACCAAGCATTTGTTAGAAGCGGCAGATTTAGAAACAGAAATCAAGAAAAAAAATGGAGAAAATAAAAATTGTAAAATCGGAATTAAGCCCAATCTTGTCGCACCGAGTGAGGCCTCTTATGGTGGAACAACACATCCTGAGGTGGTAGAGGGAATAATTGAATATCTTCAGGAGAGAGGATATCAAAATTTAGTGATTTTAGAGGGTTCCTGGGTTGGTGATAAAACAGAAGAATCTTTTGAGGTATGCGGATATCAGAAACTTTCTGAAAAATATCAGGTACCGCTTGCAGATATGCAGAAAGACAGCAGTTCTCTTTGCGATTGTAAAGGAATGGAACTTCTGATTTGTGATACAGCTTTAAAATTAGATTTTCTGATTAATGTACCAGTCTTAAAAGGACACTGTCAGACGAAGCTGACCTGTGCGCTTAAGAATTTAAAGGGGTTAATTCCAAATAAGGAAAAACGTCATTTTCACACAATGGGTCTGCATGAGCCGATTGCACACTTGAATGCGTATCTTCAGCAGGATTTTATTGTAGTCGATAATATCTGCGGAGATTTGGATTTTGAAGATGGTGGAAATCCGGTTGTGATGAATCGAATTTTGGCGGTAACAGATCCTGTTTTATGTGACGCTTATGTGTGTCGTTTTTTGAATTATGAGATAAAAGAAGTGCCATATATTTTAATGGCAGAAAAACTTGGAGTTGGCAGTGCGGATATTGAACATGCAGTGATAAAAAGTTGTGGAACTCAAACACCAACAGATGCGGCGATTTTAGAAGTAAGAAAGAGAAAAATTGTAGAACTTTTAGATGCGGTAGAAGAGGTAGAATCCTGCAGTGCCTGCTATGGATATCTGATGCCGGCATTAGACCGTTTAAAAGAAGAGGGACTTCTTAAAAAGTTAGATACAAAAATTGCAATCGGACAGGGATTCCGAGGAAAAAGCGGAACGCTTGGAATCGGAAACTGTACCGCAAAATTTGCATGTCACTTAAAAGGATGCCCCCCTACAGAAACAGAGATTTATGAATTTTTAAAAACCTATCTCACAGATATTTGAGTTAAACTTACCGTCCAAAATCAGAAATAAATTCGCATCCTGTATGCGCTTTGATACTTTCTAAAAGAATTTCCTCTGCTCTTTGCGCCTCAGCTTTTGTAAGCTGGGGTGCATCTTTTAATGCATATTCAAAACCAAGATTCTTATATTTCACACATCCCATCCTATGATAAGGAAGTACTTCTATGGCCTTTACATTATGAAGGGTTGAAAGAAATTCTCCCAGTTTTATTAAAAAATTTTTTTTATAAGTGATTTCAGGAACAACCACATGACGGATCCAGACAGGAATCTGCTTCTCATCGAGATATCTGGCAAAATCAAGTATGTTAGTGTTAGAATGTGAAGTCAGTTTTTTATGCTCATCAGGATTGATATGTTTGATATCCAATAGAACTAAATCCGTAACAGAAAGCAGTTGGTCAAATTGTGCCAGTTTTTTAGGATTTTCTCGGTTAAATAAAATTCCTGAAGTGTCAAGGCAGGTATGAATTCCCGTTTCTTTGGCTTTTGTGAAAAGTTCAATTAAAAATTCTATCTGCATCAGAGGCTCACCGCCAGTAGCGGTGATACCTCCAGATGTATAAAAGGTCTGATTTCTTTTAATGGCGTTTAAAATTTCATCGCTTTCCATTAAAGTTCCAGCTTCTGTACTCCAGGTATCTGGATTGTGGCAGTAGAGGCAGCGCATCGGGCAGCCCTGAAAAAATACAACATAACGAATCCCTGGTCCATCTACTGTACCAAAACTTTCTAGTGAGTGAATCCGACCTTTCATAGTGTTTAATCTCCTTTTTTATTAAAATTACATGCGTTCGTGGAACGTTCTGGAAATTACTTCATCCTGCTGTTCTTTTGTTAATTTAATAAAGTTTACAGCATATCCAGATACACGGATGGTAAGCTGTGGATAATTTTCCGGATGTTTCTGGGCATCCAAAAGAGTATCACGGTTAAATACATTAACATTTAAGTGATGTCCGCCCTTTGTCATATAACCATCTAACATTCCAACTAAGTTTGTAGTATCATTTCCATGTTTGCCAAGTGCGTCCGGCACAATAGAGAAGGTGTTGGAGATTCCATCCTGCGCATCCATAAATGGAATTTTGGCAACAGAGGCAAGAGAAGCAATTGCTCCGTGAGTATCACGTCCATGCATTGGGTTTGCACCGGGAGCAAAGGCTTCTCCGGCTTTTCTTCCATCTGGAGTTGCTCCTGTATTTTTACCATAAGAAACGTTGGAAGTAATGGTAAGAATAGAAGTTGTCGGAACTCCGCCACGGTAAGTGTGATTTCCGCGGATATACTGCATAAAGGTGTGAAGTACTTCTTCTGCGAGTGCATCAACACGGTCATCATCATTTCCGTATTTCGGGAAATCTCCTTCAACTTCAAAGTCTACAGTAATCCCCTGTTCATCGCGGATTGGTTTTACCTTTGCATATTTAATTGCTGATAAAGAATCCGCTACAACGGAAAATCCTGCGATACCAGTTGCAAACCAGCGTCTTATTTTTTTATCGTGCAGAGCCATCTGAAGACGCTCATAGCTGTATTTGTCATGCATGTAGTGAATGATATTTAATGCATTAACGTAAACACCTGCAAGCCATTTCATCATATCCTTGTATTTATCCATTACTTCATCGAAATCTAAATATTCAGAAGTGATTGGGCGGTATTTTGGTCCAACCTGTTTTTTGGAAATTTCGTCAACACCGCCATTGATTGCGTAAAGCAGGCATTTTGCAAGATTTGCACGAGCACCGAAGAACTGCATTTCTTTTCCGATTTTCATGGAAGAAACACAGCAGGCAATTCCGTAATCATCTCCATGAACAACACGCATAATGTCATCATTTTCATACTGGATGGCAGAATGTTTGATGGAAATATCAGCACAGAATTTTTTAAAGTTTTCTGGAAGCTGAACAGACCATAAAACAGTCAGATTCGGTTCTGGTGCAGCACCTAAATTATTTAAAGTGTTTAAATAACGGAAGGACATTTTGGTTACCAGTGGACGGCCATCAATTCCGACACCACCAATGGATTCAGTTACCCAGGTCGGGTCACCGGCAAATAACTGGTTGTATTCCGGAGTACGGGCAAAGCAAACCAGACGCAGTTTCATAATAAACTGGTCAATGATTTCCTGAATTTCTTTTTCTGTAAATGTACCTTCTTTTAAGTCACGTTCTGCATAAATATCAAGGAAGGTAGAGGTACGTCCAAGACTCATTGCAGCTCCATTTTGTTCTTTTACGGCAGCAAGGTAAGCAAAGTATAATGCCTGTGTTGCTTCAAGCAGGTTCGTTGCCGGAGCAGAGATATCACAGCCATAGATTTTAGCCAGTTCTTTTAACATCTGTAAAGCACGAATCTGCTCGGAGAGTTCTTCTCGTTCACGGATAACATCAGAATACATAATAGTACGGGTGCTTGCTTTTTGTTCTTCTTTTTCTTCGATTAAACGGTCTACTCCATAAAGAGCAGCTCTTCGATAGTCACCGATAATGCGTCCACGTCCATAAGCATCAGGAAGTCCTGTAATAATATGATTGGAACGGCAGGCACGCATTTCCGGGGTATAGGCATCAAATACGCCTGCATTGTGCGTCTTTCTGTGCGTGGTAAAGTATTCAACGACTTCAGGGGCAACATGATAACCATTGTCTTCGCACGCTTTAATTGCCATACGGATTCCACCATAAGGTTGGAGAGAACGTTTTAACGGGACATCAGTCTGTAAACCGACAATTTTCTCTTTGCTTTTGTCGATATATCCAGCCTTATGAGAAGTAATGGTAGAAATAGTTTTCGTATCCATATCGAGAACACCGCCATTTTCTCGTTCTTGTTTATATAAGTCAAGTACTTCATTCCATAAATCGGTAGTATCTTCGGTTGGTCCTTCTAAGAAATCGGAAGTTCCATCATAAGGGGTATAGTTTGTCTGAATAAAATTGCGGACATTAATTTCTTTTTCCCATGCTCCGCCATTAAAAGTTCTCCATTCTTGTCTCATCATAGTAAATAAGTACCTCCTGTTCTTTTTGAGTCTGGTAGTAAAAAGTCTAAAATTGGTAAGATATGGTAAAATTGTATATTGTATACAAAACGAACCCATTCTATATCAAGATTCGAATTTAAAAGAATAAAAATGGAATCTTGTAATGAAAGAAACAATCAAAAATGATTGATTTCTTCTTTGAAATGTAAAATGGTCTATCGTAAAAAGAGAAATTTTTACCATAGTATTCCATAAAAGAAGAGAAATATAACTTACGAGTTTATTTGTAGCACAAGATAAAAATAAAGTCAACGACATAAATTCAGGTTCTGAAAAAAATACAAAACGTTTGGTTTTGCAGTTTTTTGGAATCTATGATAGAATGGGGTCAAAATGAGGAAAAATAAAGAGATAGAAAGGTGTAACAAAAGTGACGATAGAAGAAAAAAGAGAAAAAGTAAAACAGGCATTGCTGCTTTATGGAGTGACAGACCGTGCCTGGGTAGGAGATAAGACATTTGAAGAGCAGATAGAAGATTCCCTGAAAGGTGGAGTGACCTGTATTCAGCTTCGAGAAAAGTCCTTAAAGGAAGATGAATTTTTAGAAGAAGCAAAGGTAATCAAAAAATTAACTAAAAAATATCAGATACCGCTGATTATCAATGATAATGTGGAGATTGCACTTGCATCTGATGCAGATGGAGTTCATGTCGGACAAAAAGATGCAAGAGCTATGGAGGTAAGAAAAAGATTAGGGGCTGATAAAATCATTGGCGTATCTGCACGAACCGTAGAACAGGCAAAAGAAGCAGAACAAATGGGAGCAGATTACTTAGGGGTTGGAGCAGTCTTTGGAACAACAACCAAAGGAGATGCAAATAAGATTTCGATGGAGGTATTAAAAGAAATCTGTGAGAGTGTTTCGATTCCGGTTGTTGCTATTGGCGGTGTCTGTGAAGAGAATATTCTGAATTTAAAGGGGAGTGGTGTTGCAGGAGTGGCGGTTGTGTCGGGAATTTATGCAAAGCCGAATATTAAAGAAAGCAGTAAAAAACTGGCAGAACTTGCAAAGAAAATTACAAAATAAGAGAAAATAGGAGAAAGTAAAATGGAATTATGGGATATCTATAATGAAAAAAAAGAAAAAACGGGAAGAACAATGAAGCGTAACGACTGGAATATGAAACCGGATGAATTTCATCTTACCGTACTTGGAGTGCTTCAAAGACTGGATGGGAAATTTTTAATTACAAAGCGTCGTATGGATAAGGAATGGGCAGCAGGCTGGTGGGAGGTGCCAGGTGGCGGAGTCCGTGCCGGAGAAGAATCAAAAGAAGCTGCCATGCGTGAAGTAAAAGAAGAAACGGGAATCGATGTTTCAAATGCCGGAGGCGGTTATGTATTTACCTATCAGCGAATTAATCCGGAAGAAAAAAATAATTATTTTGTAGATATCTATAAGTTTGTGTTGGAGTTTGATGAAAAAGATGTAAAAGTACAGGACGAAGAAGTGGCGGGATTTGAAATTGCGACAGTAGAACAAATCAAGGCTTATGCAAAACAGGGAATTTTCCTGCATTATGACAGTATCAGACAGGTGTTTGAAGACTAGAGGGGGAAGGAAAATGGCAGAGTACCAGTTAAAAAATCAGGAATTAACATTAAAGATTTCTTCTAAGGGAGCAGAGATGAAATCTTTAAAAGATAATAAAACGAATCAAGAGTATTTATGGCATGGAGATTCTGCATATTGGGGAAGAACTTCACCGGTTTTATTTCCGATTGTAGGAAATTACAGAGAAAAAGAGTCTGTATTTGAAGGGAAAACTTATTCTATGTCCCAACATGGATTTGCAAGGGATATGGAATTTACTTTAGAAAGCCAAAAAGAAGAAGAAATCTGGTTTGAGTTAAAAGAAAATGAAGAGACTTTAAAAAAATATCCGTTTGCATTTCGTCTGCATTTAGGGTATCGTCTGGATGGGCGAAGTGTAGAGGTGCTTTGGAAAGTAGAAAATCCAAATGAGAAGAAAATGTATTTTTCAATTGGAGGACATCCTGCATTTAACTGTCCATTAAAAGCAGAAGAGAAACAAAGTGATTATCAGTTGAGCTTTGATACAGATAAAACTCTTGTATGCAGTATCTTAGGAGAGACCGGACTGCTTACTGCCAGGAAAAAAGAATTTGAATTAACCAATCATAAAATGAGAATAGTAGAAGATTTATTTGATGAAGATGCGTTAATTATCGAAGGAAATCAGGCAAAGAGAGTAGGGCTTGTGAATCCTCAGGGAGAGACTTATCTGGAAGTAGAATTTGATGCTCCATTATTTGGAATCTGGTCACCGGCAAAGAAGAGTGCGCCATTTGTATGCATTGAACCTTGGTATGGCAGAAGTGATAAAGAAGATTTTTCTAAGAAATTAGAAGAAAGAGAATGGGGAAATGAACTCAAAGCAGGAGAAATATTTGAAAAGAGCTATCAGATTCGTGTAAAATAAGAAATATTTGAAAAGAGTCGGCTGTGAAAAAATAAATTCGGTCGGTTCTTTTTTTGTTATCACAATGTTATAGTATGAAATATATCTATAACATCAAAAACCAACACCACACACAAAAAATAAAATTTTAAATCTATCTGTTTAAAAACACAAGAAAAATTAATGGCTTTGATAAAATTTTCGATATTGTTCTGTAGAACGAAATTGAAAAGATAGCTTGAAGAGAGTATAATTACATAAAAAAATAAATATGGAGATTTTTAGTGAAAATGAAACGGAAAATAAAAATCGAAAGAGTAAGTACTTGGAGTATTATAATCACAATTATTGTCGCCACTTTGTTTGGATTTATTTCCTTTCAAAGTGAAAAAGAATAAGGCGTTTACTATATAAAAGAGCATGGAAAAAGTGGCTGTGGATTTTATTAAAATTAAATGAATATCAAAAAGACCTTCTACAATTTTTTCAGAACGTAGAAGGTCTTTTTGAATAGATATTTATAATCTGCCTCATTACTTGATTGGGTCAAGAAAATTTAAAATCCCAGTTTTTCTCCGCAAAGTACCACTTTAATACGGTCTGGCACACGAGAAAATCTTGTAATTAAAGTTTGACAACAAATACAGTCCGGGCTTAAACAATCTGCACAGACACCGGTCTTAGAACAAGGTGTATTTGCTTTTACACGAAGTGCATTTGGAGGACAGGCATGTGTGTGAATACGATCAATCGCCTCATCAACATTTGCACATAATTTGTCCATACTGATTAAGAAAATAACGTGTGCCGGTCCATGCGCAATGCAGGCAACACGGTTGCTCGCACCATCAATATTGACTAAAATTCCATCTTTTGTAAAAGCGTTGGAACTGGTTAAAAAATAATCCGCACAGACTATCTGACCATACAGTGCACGGGATTCTTCTGGTGCTTTGGCTTTTTTTCGGTCAATAAATTCATAATCTCCCTGACGGATGGCTTCACATACACCGGCTTCTTCCATAGATTCTGTACCACCCCAGGTGACAGAAGAACCATTTGGAATCATGGAAAGGATTTTTTCTTTGGCTTCTTCTTTGGTTGCGCAATAAAACGCTTCCATGTTTCGTTTCTTAAATTGTTTTACTAAGGTTTCACCGCTTAATGCGTAGCTGTCTGTTATGTAAGACATAAAAATCACTCTCTTTCTTTTTCATTTTTTACTTATTATAGCATAAAACCAAAAGACCTGCTGCCATAAAATGCTCTGACAACAAGTCTTTTTATTTATATGATTCTATATGAAATTAGCTCTTTCAATCTTTTAATATAGCTGTTCCAGTTCCTGTTTTGTTTTTTGTTAGTTTACGATGCCTGTCGGTATTTTTTATCGATATCTTTCATGACAAACAGATAAGAAATTCCGGTAAAGACCGCCGCAGTTACCCATGCAGCAGGGTCACAGAAGCAGGAAAGCGGATAACTTGCCACAGACATTGCAATCATTGCAACCAGCAGACGTGCCAGCAGTTCTGAAACGCCTCCCATCATAGGCAAGAAACCGTAGCCACAGCCTTGCATGGTATTTCTGAAAATAAAGATTGTGCTTAACGGGATATAGAAAATGGCGCACATATAAGCATAAGTTTTTGCCCAAGGCAACATTGCTGTAATATCGACATCTCCGGTAAAGAAAAGTCCCAGGCAAGGTTTTAAAAGAGAACAAATCAAAATAGCAGCGACGATGGAATAAACCGTTGAAGCAAGAAGGGCTGATTTTACTCCTTTTTTAATTCGTAAAATATCACCCTTTCCAAAGTTCTGACCACTATAAGCTGCCATAGTCTGTCCCATTGCCATCATCCCTTGTGTAACCAGGGTCTGCAGTTTTCCTGCTGCCGTAAAGGAAGCAACAGCATCTGAACCAAAAAGGTTAATTGCGGACTGCATAATCATCGTACCTGATGCAGTAATTGCAAACTGAAGTGCCATTGGAATCCCGACAGATAACTGATGGCGGGTATCCGCCAAATGAAACTTCCAGTGCTCCTTTTGTGGAGTTAAATCCGGCATATAACGGTAAATATAAAGAAAACACAAAACAGCCGAAATTCCCTGAGAAAGAATCGTAGCGTAACCAGCACCGGCAACTCCCATTCTAAATTTAATAATCAAAATCAAGTCTAAAATTACATTTAAAACAGCAGAAAAAACCAGAAATACTAATGGAATCTGACTGTTTCCTACCGCACGCAGATAAGAGGAGAGCAGGTTATAAAAAATCGTAGTAATCAGTCCTCCGCTGATAATCATGATATAAGTGTAAGCATCCTGAAAGATATTTGCTGGAGTATTCATTTTTGTCAAAATCCAATGCATTGACAGTACACTGAATGTGGTCAATAAAAATGTACTGATAAGTGAAAGTAAAATTCCATTTGCGACACTTCGCTTTACGCCATTCGTATCCTTCGCACCAAAACGTTGGGAAGTCAAAACAGTAAAACCAGCAGTAATTCCCTGTGCAAGTCCGACAATCAAGAACATAATTGTTCCGGTTGAACCTACCGCCGCAAGTGCATTGGATCCGACGTAACGCCCAACGATAATTGTATCTGCCATATTATAAAGCTGTTGGAAAATATTTCCGATAATCAGCGGAAGTGTAAATTTCAAAATAACGAGCAAAGGACTGCCTTTTGTCATATCCCTTTCCATAATAATCAGAATCCCCCTTTGATTCAAAAAATAGTTTTATGTTTTTATTCTTTTGTAAACGAAAATTATTTTACCACACTCCAGAAAAGACAACAATATAAATTTATGGCGAAATGATAGAAAATAATCTGGAAAACAAGTGAAAAATCTGTTATTATATACAAAGATGTTAAGGAGTAAAACTTTTTACTCCAACAAATAAAAAGACAGAGGTGTGTACTATGAGCTGGTATAACGAGGCAATTTTTTATCACATTTATCCATTGGGATTAACGGGTGCTCCAAAAGAAAATGATTATGGAACTCCTGTTTCCCGTCTGAACACTTTAATTCCCTGGATTTCCCATATAAAAGAAATAGGATGTACTGCATTATATATTGGTCCGTTGTTTGAAAGTGTTGGACATGGATATGAAACAACGGACTATAAAAAACTGGATTCTCGTCTTGGAACCAATGAAGATTTAAAAGATTTTGTAGAAGTATGCCATGAAAATCAAATAAAAGTTATTTTTGATGGTGTCTTTAATCATACAGGACGTGATTTTTTTGCGTTTAAAGATATTCAGCAGAATCGAGAACATTCCAGATACTTAAATTGGTATTGCAATGTGAATTTTGGTGGAAACAATGAATACAATGATGGATTTTCTTATGAAAACTGGGGCGGTTACAATCTGCTTGTAAAATTAAATCAGCGAAATCCGGAAGTTCAGAATTATATCTGCGATGTCATTCGATTCTGGGTATCTGAATTTGATGTGGATGGAATCCGTCTGGATGCAGCAGATGTGCTTGATTTTGATTTCATGCACGCTCTGCGCCGTACCGCAGAAGAAGTGAAAGAAGACTTCTGGCTTATGGGTGAAGTCATTCATGGGGATTACAGCCGATGGGTAAATGGGGATACTCTGCACAGTGTTACAAACTATGCACTGCATAAGGCACTTTACAGTGGACATAACGACCATAATTATTTTGAAATTGCGCATACCGTAAAATACCTGCTGAATATGGGAAAACTTGATTTATATAATTTTGTAGATAATCATGATGTAGAACGTATTTATACCAAGCTTTCTAATAAGGCACATATGGCACCGGTGCATATTCTTCTTTATACATTACCAGGTATACCGAGCATCTACTACGGCTCTGAATTTGCTATAGAAGGAAAGAAAGAAAAATTCTCAGATGACAGCCTGCGTCCGGCGTTAAAGTTAGAAGACTATAAAAACGCAGTCAAAGAAAATCCTTGCACTGCCTTAATTACCGCACTTGGAAAAGTAAGACAGCAGACTCCTGCATTAAGTTATGGTGGATATGCAGAACTACAGTTGACAAACCGCCAATTTGCTTTTGCAAGAGAATTAGATGGTACAAAAGTAATTGTAACCGTGAATAATAATGACAATGATGCACAGATGACTCTTTCTGCCGGAAATACAGTTCAGTATATTGGCGCATTAAGCGGTAAGAAAGTTTCTGTTGAAAATGGACAAATCCATGTTACAGTTCCTGCAAATGGAGGAGAAATCTGGATTCCGACAGATATGGCTAAAGAACTTCTGGAAGTAGAACTACCTAAAGAAGCTAAAAAAGAAAGCAAACAGGAAACAGAGAAAGAAGTTGTAATAGAAGAAGTAAATAAGGAAACAGAGGTAATTGAGAAATCAGTTGACCATGTTACAGATATAGCTGAAAAAGCTTCCGAAACAGAAGATGTAAAAGAATCTGTAGAAGAATCAATTCCTGCTGCCTCATTGACTTTAGAAAATTCAGATACTTCCGAATCTGAAACGAAAGTGGAACAGGCAGAAGCTGTTGATAGTATGGCTGTAATTGCAAATAAAACACCAGAAGAAATGACAGTAGAAGAGTTACAGACGGCGATTCTTGAAAAAATGGCAAACAATGGTCCTGTTACAGAAGATATGAAGAGAACTGTAGCTGAGAATATCTGGCATGATTCTTTAGTAAACTGGTTAAAGAGTTTTCGTTAATTAAATGAATTGTGATAAACAAACATTGTAAGCAACGGCGTACAAGGGGCTACAAGCGGTATAAAGAAACAAGTGGTTTGATAGAGTGGAAAGAGCGTCAGATTTTCCACTCTATCTTTACATAGTCGCTGGTTGCGCTGATTGAAGAGATCAGGCCGTCAGCGGCTTTTCGTTTGTCCTCAAAGCTGATATTCTCCCAATCGTCCAGATACCCGGACAGCAATTTAATCTGTTGGGAGGATAGCGTTTCAACGGACAAGTCGGCTATCGCCTTGGACAGCGTTTTGCGGCGGTTGTCCAAATCCTCGATTTTCTTGTTGGCGTAGGCCAGCAAGGTGGCGTTGGCCCCGGTCAGCGTATCAAGCAGTTTTTCAATCTCGGCCTCTACCTGTGCAAGCTCCACCTGATAGGCGGTAATCTTCGGGTTTGCCTTTTCCTCGCCGCCCCGCAGTAGCTTGAACTCCCGGAACTTTTCTCCCATAGCGGTAAAAATGAACTGCTCAAACTCCGTCTTGCGGAGAGTACCGCACCCCGGACAGCCCTTGTGGTCGGCCCGCTTGGAACATTGGAACAACGGAGGTATTCATAGCCAGAGGGATTGTGGGTCGTTTTGAGTGCGTACCCGCATTTCCCGCACTTGATTTTCCCGGCCAGCCAAGTGTTGCGGGCCTTGCGGCCATTCTGGAAGGTGGTGTTTGTCATCAACTTCTTGCGGCACCTCAGCCAAACATCAGCAGATACAAAACCTTCATGGGGTGCAATCACAAGGATCTGGTCTTTCAGGCTCTTGTCCTTGTCCTCCTTCACATCCCGACCTTGATAGAGATAACAGCCATTTGTCCCGGCGAAGTCGGCGGCGTCATTGACTACCACCGTACCCTGACTTTTGAAAAACTCGTACTTTTCCAAGTCAGCCTGTGCATAGACGGGGTTGCGTAAAAGCTGGGATAAGTAGGAACGGGTCAATGACTTCCCATATACTTTGATATCCCGTTCCTCAAAATACCGGGTAATATCTCTATAAATGGTACAATAAAAATGTATAAAAAATCCAAAATAAAAATGTACAACTGATATACTGTTACCGTGGAGGGAAACAGTATGATCATAAAAAGTAAGCTTATTTTAGATTTAAAAATTAAATCAGTGGAGGATTTATACAAATTGAAACCATTCGAAGAAAACTCTTCTATAAACATCAATAAAAGCCAAATCGCAAGGGAACTGGGTGTTGATAGAAGGACAGTTGACAAATACATAAACGGTTTTCGTAAGACAGGAAAAAGGAAAAAAAGCTCCCGTCTGGACAAATATTATGATGTAATAAAAGAATTACTTTCAGAACCACACTCACAGGTCTTTTACTACAAAAGGATACTATGGCAATATCTGATTGATAATCATGAACTAACGAATTGCAAATATTCGAACTTTTGCCACTATATTAATTCTCATGAAGAGTTTGCATCCTATTTTAAAAAGAAACGTCCTTCTAATGCAAAAAAACCAGTAATTCGTTTTGAAACACAAGCTGGAAAACAGGCACAACTTGACTGGAAAGAAAACATTCCATTCCTGTTGAAATCGGGGGAAACTATAACCATCAATGTTCTCGTTCTATTGCTTTCTTATTCACGGTTCCGTGTCTATCGTTTATCTCTAAGTAAAACGCAGGAAGTTCTTTTCTCGCTTTTAAACGATGCATTCGAAACATTCGGTGGTGTTCTCAGGAAATGATTACAGATAACATGAAAACAGTTATGGCTCAGCCAAGGAAAGAGGCTTATGGAGGTAAAGTAAATCCTCGTTTTGAACAGTTTGCAAATGATTACGGATTTGAAACAAAACCTTGTATGGCTGGTCGACCACAGACAAAAGCAAAGGTAGAAGCGCCTATGAAGATATTAGATGAAATCCGTGCATATAATGGCAGACTTAACTATACAGAATTATGTGAACTTGTAGAACGGATGAATAATCGGATCAATAACCAGGTAAATCAAGGAACAGGGAGAATTCCGTTGCTTTACTTTGAAAAAGAAAAAGCTTTCTTAAATCCTCTTCCCACAGAAGAAATAAGAAAGCATTATCGGATTGTCACACACCGTTCCATTGTAAATCCATCCAGTATGATAACCTATCAATCTTCACAGTATTCTGTACCACCAGAATACATTGGGAAAGAGATGAAATTACAGGTATATGATAACTATATCCATATTTATCATAACACAACACTTGTAACTTTGCACAGTCTAAGTTCCAGAAAATTGAATTATCACGAAAAACATTATGTAGCGATTGCACAACAAGCTGGTGTCTTCAAAAAAGAAGAAATTGAAGACCGGGCAAAAGAAAATTTATCAGCAATAGGAGAAGTATACCGTTATGAATAGTACTTATCAACAATTATGCCAAAATCTTGAGACATTAAAATTAATACAAATGCAGTTGCATCTGAACGAAGTTGCGGATTTTGTAGCCACAAACAATCTTTCTTTTTCAGAAGGATTATTAAAACTGACAAACTATGAGGCAGATTACAAGGCAGAAAATGCAGCACGTTCCATGATAAAAGCTGGTGCATTTCCTCATCATAAAGAGTTAAAAGATTTTGATTTTTCTTTCCAACCTGGTATTCATCAACAGGAAATATCCGAATATAACACGCTACGTTTTTTAGAAGAAAATGAAAATCTTGTATTTCTTGGTCCAAGTGGAGTTGGGAAAACCCATTTAGCTACATCTATCGGGATTACAGCAGCTAAAAAACGAATCAGCACTTATTTTATAAAATGTAATGATTTATTGCAACAACTGAAAAAAGCGAAATCCGAAAATCGTCTGAATGATAGATTAAAGCATTTCAGTAAATACAGACTCCTTATTATTGATGAATTAGGTTATCTTCCCATTGACAAAGAAGATTCTAATCTGTTTTTCCAGTTGATTGATATGAGGTATGAAAAGAAAAGTACCATTTTGACAACAAATATAAACTTTAGTGATTGGGATTCCGTATTTTATGATGCGGTTGTAGCAAACGCTATTTTAGACAGAGTTTTGCATCATGCACATGTCATTACAATATCTGGAAGATCTTATCGATTGAAGGATCATATAAAAACAGAAAACTAGGAAATTTGTACATTATTATTTTGGAACTTTTGTACATTTTAATATTGACATTTATATATCTCCGAAGGAAGTCTCGGGCTCGGCGTACATTTCAAACATCAGGCGTACATGGCTTGCGGCTATGGGGTCGGCTACCATCATCTTTGTGCGGATATTTTCAACCACCGTTGGCTCCAAGTCGAAGCCATAGGGAGCTTGACCGCTCATGTGAAAGCCTTTCAGGCACCGGGAGTAATAAGCGTCTGTGACACGCTTCTGAATTGTCTCCCGTTCAAGCTGGGCGAATACGATACAGATATTCAGCATGGCCCGGCCCATGGGGGTCGAGGTGTCAAACTTTTCTGTGGAAGAAACAAACTCTACATCGTATTCCTGAAACAGTTCCATCATATTCGCAAAGTCCAAAATGGAGCGGCTTATGAAGCCTCCTTTGCGTAGTTGGTTGACTGCCAGCATTTCCCGCATTGTCCCAGTGGGGAAAAGCGAAAGGGCAGCACCCGGCAAAGAGTGCTGTCCTTTCGTTCTTCTCCACGCCTCGGGCCAACTTGGTCCGAGGTTAATATTGCCAATTTTCGTAGTAGTGCGCCGCCTCCTCAACAGCGCAGAAGTCAAAGACTTCATAAAGCTCAACGAGCACCTGATGAATGTCCTTTATTTATATGGAACCCACAGTTTTCCATGGCTTTGATAACATAGCCACGGCAAGCGTCGTTGCTCCATTCCTCATTCATGGTCAAGACCTTCTTTCTTATAAAGCTGGGGGCGCTGACGCTATATGTTTGGCCTGTCATAAGACAACTGTTTTTCCGTCAGCGTCCCCGCTGGATTGTGCGGCAAATCGGAGCGAATAAGTTGCCAACTTATTCCTTGTGGCCCGTTGCAGATCGTGGCCGTGGAGATGGCTCGTCCCCACCTGCGGCATGAGTAGTTGTCGCTCGTTTTCCTTATGGAAAAGTCTTGGCGTACCTGTTGCTTGGCTCCCTGCCAAGCACTCCGAGTTACCCGCTATTCAGTTGTGTGAGGAAGGTTCATCCTCTCACTAACCGTGTTATATTGTCAGAATAGTACTGATATATTGTACCTTCGTGGTTAGAATATCCCGGAGGGGGGGTGCTACGCTTTTTTTAGCTAGTGAAGTTCATGGGCGTTGCGAAAAAGCAAAAAGGACACGGCGATACCCTCCTATGGGCCGCCATGTCCCCGCAAGTCGTCATTGGTTTGTGTAAACGCAAAGAAACGGCGGCTCTGAAAATTGAGCCGTCGCTTCATGGGTGCATGGAAATGTGTCTGCTGTACGACGGCTTTTTTCTTTTGCCGTCGTCCGGCAGAATGGCTTAGTTATTATTTCTGAACGGAGTCTGCTTCTTCTTGTGTGAGTTGACCATTTTTAACTGCGTCAGAAATGGCCTTGTCTAATTCCTCAGCTGTGGAGTAATCCCCAATGTGTACTGTTTTTCCGTTATCTTTTGTTACATCAACACTATAAGAGGAAACTACATCTTCAGTAGGTGGAATCATGGAGTAGGTATCGCCGTCACCGTTGTCTTTGGAATACAATACTCCCTTTTTGATATTTTCCAGAGTTTCTTTATAGCTGTCCATCATAGCATCTACGCTTTCCTGCATAAATTCATGGAATATGCCTTGTCCGTCATACCAACCGTCTCCGGTTCCAATCAAAGATTCCATCTCTTTTTTCTGTTCGTTCATCCACGCCTCGTATTCATCGGCTGTCCACCACTGCACATCCGGTGCCGCATTGTTCTTCTCATAATCTGCCTCGGCAACCCAATTTTTACCGTCAACGCTGATTTGTCCACCGTCTGTATCCTGATAGAGAATATCTGCGCCGGATGTGTTTCTCGTTTCAGATGTTGAAACCTTTGGTGTGTCCGAAGCCGATGCGCTTGCATAAGTAACCCCTGCAATGCTTAAACAGATTGCTCCGCACAAGCCTATTGCCAAAATTTTTTTGTTCTTCATAGATAAGACCTCGCTTTGTTATATTATAGCTGCCCTCTTGAGGACAGCTATAATATAACAAAGCAACTTGGATATAGTTTGCATGGATTATGGATTTTAGATGGAGTTGTCTATCGGTTGCCTGCAAGGCAATTCAAACCAAAACAGTACACCATTGTTTGTATTTGAAATGCCGTACTTTGCTCGGTGCATTTCCATAACTTTGCGAACAATATAAAGCCCTAATCCGGTTCCGCCTGTATTGCGATTACGAGATGTATCTGCCCGATAGAAGGCTTCAAACAAATGTGGAATAGCATCGTCAGGCACACGGACACCTGTGTTTTCAATTTCACCACGAATCGTGCCATGTGTTTCGGACAAAGATATACGAATCAATTCACCACTTGGAGAATAGCGAATTGCATTTACCAATATATTTTGAATTGCCCGTTCCATCTGTGCTTGTTCCACTTCACAATAAAGGCGGGGAGGAATATTTGCTTCAAGGTGCTGTTTCTTTTCTTCCAATAAATCTGCTACTGCGGCAACCTGTACCCGAAGTATTTCCGCAAAATCAACGGTTTTATATTCAGTTTTTTGAGTTCCCTCCGCTTTGGAAACATATAGCAGTTCTTTTACCAACTTCTCCATCCTATCAACAACGGTAAGCGAACGCTCCATGTACTCTATGTGATTTTCGTAGCCGCTGACTCCGTTCAGCATCCCCGCCAAATGTCCTTTCAAAATGGTTAGTGGTGTTTTCAGTTCATGGGATGCTGCCGAGAAAAAGTCTACCCGCTGTCTTTCTAACTCCTGTTCCTTTTCAATATCTGTTTTGAGCTGTTGGTTGGCAGTTTGAAGGTCGTTCAATGCAGTGGATAGCGAAGCAGATAATGAATTTAGATTTTGCGCCAAACAACCTAATTCATCTTCTCGTCCTGTACTACATTGACCGGAAAAATCCAGTTCCGCCATTTGCTTTGAAATCTTGCTCAGTCGCACAATAGGTCGAGTGATGTACCGTGTATAGAGCCCTGCACAAAGGAGAGAAAGCAGAAAGACCATTAGGATGACATACGGAAGTATAGACAGCAATACCTTTGTTGCCTGCTGTACAACAAACAAATCCGTTTGAACTGCCAATGTATAAGCAGTACCGTTTTTCAGCGTGAAGGGGTAAAAATTTGTCGTAGTTGCCCCAGACGGTTGCATATCTATGAACGATTCATCTTCATCGAATGTAACTGTGCAATCTGCCGAAGTAGTAGAGGTTTCCATTGATGCCTCATCGGGATATATCATACGACCGTTACTATCCTCAATCCAAAAAGCGGCATTTGTTTCCTTTGAAAAATTAGATATATCATTTTCGCAATCAGATATATTGTCAAAGGATGTCATTTGTTCAACAAGGTGCATAGCGGCTTTCTCCGTAGCCGCATTTATCAAATTGGAATATGTCGTAGGTAACAGCTTTGAGATGAAGAGATATGTTCCGCTACAAGCTGCACCCAGTAGAAGAAATGTAATTATAAAAATCTTGACGGATAACCGTTGTTTAATGTGCTTGGTCAATTCTGTATCCCACCCCTCTGATTGTTTTTATATAGTCAGCATTTAACTTTTTGCGAATGTTCTTTATATGACTGTCAACGATCCGATCCTCGACCTCCAAATCGTCCGCCCACAATCGGTCAAGCAGCATTTGCCGAGTAAAGACCTTTCCCTGATTTTCAAGCATAAGCCTAAGAAGCGCAAACTCTTTGCTGGTCAAAACGACCTCGTTTCCGTTTTGATATACATGAAATCCGTCAATATCCATGCTCAACTCTTTATAAGTAAGCAGGGATTGATTTTGATTTTCCGCCGTTCTACGGCGAAGAATAGCCGCAATCTTGCACAGCAGGATTTTGGGCGAAAAGGGCTTTGGAATGTAATCGTCAATCTGCTGTTCAAAACCCCGCAACTGGTTTTCTTCATCCGAAAGCGCAGTAAGCATAATAATAGGGACTTGTGACCGCTTACGAATGACCTCACATACACCATAGCCGTCGATTTTAGGGAGCATGATGTCTAACAGCACAAGGTCGATGGTATCATCAAACATTGCAATCCCCGCCACGCCGTCAGAAGCAACAACGACTTCATATCCCGCATAAATCAGATGGTTTTTTAATATATCCTGAATGTCAATATCATCTTCAACAATTAAAATCTTCTGCATTGTTCCACCTCCAATTTTTCAAGTATAGCAGAGAAATATGTATCTATTATGGAGTCTCAAATTTTATCCGCATTTATTTTACCGCCATTCTTTCAATCTATCAATGTTGTCATCGAGTATGCAGATAAAATAAAATATTACTAAGGTCACAGAAGCTATTTTCACAAGCCCGGCCCTGTTGCGTCAGTTACGATTTTTGCTTTTTCATCGGCCATTCGCAGTTCCTCCTTCTTATTTGTTTGATGGCATGAAAAAAGGGCCTGACCTCTTACAGTCAAGCCCCGCTTGTAGGGATACCTCCTTCCTCTGCCTATGAAAAAACCGCCCTGTGTCTCATTAGGGCGGTAATTTCAGTAGGTTGGCAGTCCATATTTGGTTGTTTTATTGTGTATCCCTTTGTCCACCGACGCAAATTAAAAACGAATAATAATTAATAAGAAGCAAAAAGAACCTCCTTGAATAAGGAGGTTCTTTTTTGACTTTCTATCTATTTATTTTTTCTTATTTTCTTCCTCTTCCTGTTCATGAGCATGAAATGGTTTTACATCTTCTACAGCTTTTGCTTTTTAGGTTACATAATATATTATTATGGAAACTATTATTTATTGATTAAGAATTTTATTGAGTTTATCAACTTTTATTTTAATTGGAATATAAATAAACAACCATATTGTTACAAAAATAATTGTAAACAGGAATATCTAAGAATAAGAAATCCATCCGTTCAAAATATAAATATATAAATCCCAAAATAATCAAGATACAATACACTGCATTGAATCAGACCTGTAAACCCTTTTGGAATACTTTCAATCTGATAAATAACCGTAATTCCTGCTGCAATAAAACCTATTATGCAAAAGCAGCAGACTTTGGAATTGCTCGTATTGCAGAGAATTTTCCGACAGCAGTTATTAATGGAGAAAAAACACTTCATAACCTGTTGCCGGATGGTTTGCTAGGGATGGAAGATACAGACGAACGTATTTCATCTAATCACAAATATTTATTTGGAACAGATAAAAACTCTTCAACATACTCTTCCAAAGCCAAAAGCAGTTTTTCAAGTGGAAATACCTTAAGTTCTCTTACAGCTTCCGGTGAAACAGCTAGAAAGCCATGAAGTTGTAAGAGAACCTCCTGCACATTTTTATAGCAAATTTCTGAAATTCCTGGATTTACAACTTCTGGATTTAAATCAAGTGGAATTTTATATTGATTGACCAGATAAGTATTCATCCTTGTATAATCTCCGTAATAGTATTCTTCAGTGAGATACTTGGAAAATGGGATAGAAGTTTGCGATTTTTGAATATAAACTGTCGCAACCTCATCTCGAATATCTGTAATCTGTCCATTTTTGTCATAAAATTCTACGACCTGAGGAATGAAATCCTTGAAAAACTTCCGGTCAATATAAAGATGAAAATAATATCCAAGCACACTGGGATTTGCAAGCAGAGAACTATATTTTTGCAGAAAACGTGTTAAATCCGGAAATACCATCATTTTTTCATAATAAGCTGGGTTACGGAAGTGAGAGGCATCTTTTTGTTTTGTTGTATCTGGAAGAAGATTTCCGATCAAAAAATCATTTACCGAAGAAATTTCGTATGGAAAATCAGGATGATGTGGAAGTCTTTTTAACAGTATTTGAGTTGCAGTTAAATGTAAGATAAAACCAGGCATAAAAAAATCCTTTCGTATCGTCTTTAAGTTAGATATAACAATAATCTTACTACTCTGAATTATAACATAAGGAAAAATAACTGTCTATTCCAACAGGATAGTAGACAAATTAAAAGAAGTCCGTTATAATATGTAGTTAGTTAAGACTAACCGCATATTATAATCTATAAAAAGAAAAGAGGATTTTTCATTATGAACGAACACGTGTTTTATGGAATCTTGATTCCTTTTTTGGGAACTTCTTTAGGCGCAGCCTGTGTCTTTTTTATGAAGAAAACTTTAAAAGAACAGGTTCAGCGTGCTTTAACTGGATTTGCAGCAGGAGTAATGGTGGCTGCTTCTATCTGGAGTTTGTTAATTCCTGCTATTGAACAGTCTGATTCAATGGGGAGATGGGCTTTTTTACCTGCTGCTATTGGCTTTTGGATAGGCACGTTATTCCTATTATTGTTAGATCATATTATTCCGCATCTGCATCAAAACAGTGAAACAGCAGAAGGTCCTGCAAGCCGTCTGCAAAAAACAACCATGATGATTCTTGCAGTTACTCTCCATAATATTCCAGAGGGAATGGCCGTTGGCGTGGTTTACGCTGGATATCTGTTGGGGCATTCTGAAATTACAGTTGCCGGAGCAATGGCATTGTCTCTTGGAATTGCAATTCAAAATTTTCCAGAAGGTGCAATTATTTCTTTGCCGCTTCGTGCAGAGGGCATGAAAAGATTAAAAGCATTTGTCGGTGGTGTACTTTCCGGAATTGTTGAACCAATCGGAGCAGTTTTTACGATTTTAATGGCAAATCAAATTGTTCCGGCACTTCCTTATCTTTTAAGTTTTGCAGCAGGTGCCATGCTTTATGTTGTAGTAGAAGAGTTGATTCCAGAAATGTCAGAGGGAAAACACTCTAATATCGGTACTTTGTTTTTTGCTGTTGGTTTTAGTGTCATGATGATTCTGGATGTAGCGCTTGGGTAAGTAATATTGCTGAAACATTCTTTGACATTCTCTCGTGTTATTTTGCTATTGAAAAATAAAAAAGAAAGGCAAAAATGTCTGTTTGAACTTATGTTCGATATATGGATATTTCCGCCTTTCTTTTCTTTTTAAGAATTGTGTGAATCTGGTTTTTCTCGTAAGATAACCGCTTTTGAAGCAGCACGACGCCTGTCATCGCTCAAGCGCGCATAATGCTTTTTAGTAGTATTTACATCTGAGTGACCTAATACATCCGCCACCAGGTAAATATCGCCTGTTTCGCGGTATAACGCAGTTCCATAGGTGCTTCTTAATTTATGCGGAGTGATTGTTTTTACCGAAATAGCAGAAGAGTACTTTTTGACCATTTTTTCAATCGCATCGACGCTGATTCTCTTTCTCTGACCGGATAAAAACAGGGCATTTTCATGACCTGAAAGTGGTGTTATCTTGTTTCTGGAAAGTTCCAGGTAGTCTTTTAACGCAGCTTCCACTTCAAGTCCGAAATAGACAACCATTTCATTTCCGCCTTTTCTTAACACGCGAATTCCATTGTTTTTAAAGTCTACATCAGAAATATTGAGTCCAACGCACTCGGAAACACGGATGCCTGTACCGAGCAGCAGGGTAACAATTGCAATATCACGATACTTTTGCTTATTATAGTGATAAAGTTGTACACCTGTTAATCCATTTCCGTAATTCTCCATATAATCGAGTAATGATGCAATTTCATCAGGATCAAGCTGAATAATGGCTTTTTCCTTTAAACGTGGCATATCAATCAAGCGTACTGGATTCTCAGATAATAGCTGACGTTTACAGAGATATTCGTAAAAACTACGCAGGCAGGAGAGCTTTCGTGCAATTCCGACACGCGAATTTGTTTCCGTGCGTCCATCTGGTGTCTGATAAACCTTTAAATAATCTTCAAATTTTTCAAAATCAACTGGCTGAAGTGCCGATAAATCAGAAAGTGAAATTTCAGAAATTTGTTTTTCTTTTAAGTTCGGATTACTTTCTTGAAGAAACCGAAAGAAAACTCGTAAATCATACGCATAAGATAAACGGGTTTTATCAGATGTCGTCGGTTCTTTTGCACGAAAATAATCCTTTGCGTAGGGTGGAAGTTCCGATAAAAATTCTCGAAGTTTTATTGTATTTTGAATTTTTTCCTGTTCTCGATAAGTGATTTGTTTTGCCATAAAAAACCTCCTAAAAGTAACTGTTTGAGAGTAGTTTAACATATCAAAAGTTAAAAATCCAGACTTTAGCGGTTAAATCTGTATTTGTCCGCTAAACTTTTCTCGCTTATCCAGTACTACTCTGCGTGTTCTAATCGACAAATTACCCCTGGACAAATAATTTTTGTCCTATAACTATTTTCTTCCAAAATCAATTTGTTGATGCAATCTGCTTTTATTGTTCCGCTCTTCGGCTTTAAAATACTTTCTACTTTGCCTTTTATCTCTGCGTTTACCGTAGAATATTCAAAACCGTGAAATATTTTGTGCTATGAGTTCTCTCTTGTCCATATCGCTTAACTTCCTCCTGCTGCATTGTTGTTATTTTTTTCCTTGCAAAAAATCTGTAGTGAATTTATAAGTAAGTTTATAAAATTGCTAAAACATTATTTATCTTTACGATATCTCTTTGTTATTTATACCTCTGCTGCTTCGCAATCTTGAGTATTTATTTTTATTATAACTCAAATAAATCCACTTATTTAACTTTAGTTTACGTAATAATATATTATGTAAACTAGGTTTGAAAAATCAGACAGCTATCGGTATCAAAAACCAACAGCTGTCTTTTTTAAGTTTCTTCCCCATTCATACATGACATAATAATTAACCACTACCCCATATTATAAATAACACCCAGAGATACTTATTTCAGACTGATAATCAGATTTTTATTGAATTTATTAATCTATATGTTATGACAACATCTCTTTCACACAAGTACTCCGATAATCACTCGGTGATATTTTATATCTTTCTTTAAATACTCGGTTAAATGTTCTCTGACTTTCAAATCCACTATCCAGACAAATGTTTGTAATAGAATCACTCGTATTTTCCAAACGATGGCATGCATAGTTCAGCCTTGCATCGTTAAGATATTGATTAAAGTTTCTATGGAATGTTTTGGAAAAGAGTCTGGATAAAACATATTTGCTCACCCCCAGATCTTTTGCCATCTCTTCCAGAGAAAACTTCTTCTTAAAATTTGCTGATATATAGGAAACTGTCTGGTAAATAAGATCGTTGCTCCCCACATTACTCTTTTCTACCAAATTTAATTTTCCTATGCAGCGTGCCAACACAATTTGAAGAT
>ERZ825137.932-NODE-932-length-40093-cov-9.309731_pt1 | contig 40093 bp, 44 predicted proteins | sample MGYA00519873_ERZ825137 | MGnify/ENA primary metagenome ERZ825137 (study PRJEB31778, sample SAMEA3449190) | human gut metagenome | biome: human gut; feature: human-associated habitat; material: faeces | place: United Kingdom | collected 2010/2012 ...
ACGTCATAAACCTTCACATTTTTCTCTCCTGCATCTGCAAGCTTGCCTGCCAGAACGTCTGCTGCGTTCTCTGTATTTCCGTAAATGGAAGCGTAAAGGATCAGCACATTATGGTCTTCCGGTGTATAGGTGCTCCATTTCTGGTATTTCTCAATAAACCATCCAAGGTCCTCTCTCCAGATTGGTCCGTGAAGAGGGCAGATCATGGCAATGTCAAGAGTCAGGGCTTTCTTTAAGGCAGCCTGAACCTGTACGCCGTATTTGCCTACAATATTTACCAGATATCTTCTTGCGTCATCCAGCCACTCTTCCTTGAAATTTACCTCATCCGCAAACACATTTCCGTTTAATGCGCCAAAGGTTCCAAAAGCGTCTGCGCTGAACAGCACCTTGTCATATGCATCGTAGGTTACCATTGCCTCCGGCCAGTGAACCATGGGCGCACCCACAAAGGTCAGGGTGTGCTTGCCCAGGCACAGGGTATCCCCCTCGCCCACCACAATGCGCCGGTCGGCGTAGTCGTCGCCGAAGAAGTTCTTCATCATCACGAACGCCTTGGCGGAGGAAACCACGGTCGCCTCGGGGTAGACCTTCAGGAAATTGGCGATGTTGGCGGAGTGGTCAGGCTCCATGTGCTGCACCACCAGATAGTCCGGCTTGCGGCCGCCCAGGGTGTTCTGAATGTTGTCCAGCCACTGATGGGTAAAGCCCCGGTCTACGGTGTCCATAATGGCGACCTTTTCGTCCACGATGGCGTAGGAATTGTAGCACATGCCGCCCGGGACAACGTACTGTCCCTCGAACAGGTCGACCGCATGGTCGTTGACGCCGATGTACCGGATGTCCTTTGTGATTGTCATAAAATTGCTCCTTTTTTGTGTTATTATGTCAGTTCTGCTCGTAATCCAGAACTTCCTTGGCAATATAAATCGGGCGGTCCTTGCTCTGCTCAAAGGTTCTGCCCACGTATTCGCCGATGATGCCGATGCAGAACAGCTGCACGCTGCCCAGCAGCAAAATCAGCACGATGATGGTGGCATAGCCCGGGACGTCAATACCCTGAATCAGCTTTTGCAGCACCACCACGATCAGGTAAATCAAGGCTGCCACGCCCGTCACGCCGCCCAGCCACGTCGCCAGCCGCAGGGGGGCGGTGGAGAAACCGATGATACCCTCGATGGCGTAATTCACCAGCTTCCAGAAGCTCCACTTGGTGGTGCCGGTCGCCCGCTCGCAGGCGGTGTAGGGGATGAACTTGGTGCTGTAGCCCACCCATGCGAAAATGCCCTTGGAGAAGCGGTGGTATTCCGCAAGCTCCAGAATGCTGTCCCGGACGCTGCGGCGGAAGGTACGGAAGTCGCTGGCGTCGGGCTGCAAGGTCACCTTGGACAGCTTGTTGATGATGCTGTAAAAGCACTTTTTGAAGAAGGACAGCACCTTTCCTTCGCCCCGTCGATCCTGAAATGCCGCGACCACGTCGAATTCCGGTTCCTCGTCCAGAATTTTCACCATATCCCGGACGATTTCCGGACGCTGCTGGAGGTCGGCGTCAATGAGGCAGATATAGTCTCCTGCCGCGTGCTGCAAGCCCGCGTAAATTCCGGCCTCCTTGCCGAAATTCCGGGAGAAGGACACCACCTTCACGGGGCATTCCTGCGCGGCGTAAAGTTTTTTCAAATTGTGCAGCGTGGCGTCCCGGCTGCCGTCGTCAATGAAGACGATCTCGTAATCATAGCCGCAGCCGTCAAAGGCGGAGACGACCGCCTGCTGAAACAGGGCGACGTTATCCGCTTCGTTATAGCAGGGAACTACCAGGGATAATTTCATGAGCAAACACTCCCGCTTCCAATAAACTGCATACATTATATGCGATTTTTACCGGCTCGTCAACGCCTTGTGCAGCCATTTTCCGCTGCCGAAGCGGACGGAGAAGACGACGCACCGGATTGCCCACGACGCCCACATGGCGATCCACACGCCCAGCAGGCCGAGCTTGCAGGGAATCGCCAGCACATAGCCAAGGCCGATGGTCACGACCCACAGCACAGCCAGTGACACCACGGAGGGGTACAGGGTATCGTTGGCCGCCCGGAGGGTGCTGGGCAGGGTGTTCGACCGCGGCCAGAACAGCAGCAGGCTGGGAATCGACCAGTACAGCAGCTTTTTCGCCATGGCGAGAACCTCCGGCGTGGGGTGGTACTGCCCCAGAAGCGCGGGAAGCAGGGGAATAACCAGGGCGGAGGTCAGCAGCACCAGAATCAGGGCGATCTGGTCGCACCGGACGCCGTAGCGTTTGGCTTCGTCATACTTTTCCGCGCCAAAGCACCGGCCGACCACCGTCACGGACAGGTTCGCCGCGGCCATAGCAGGGGAGTACCACACACCGATCACGGAATTGGCAATGGCGTGGGTCGCCAGTGCTGTGGTGCCGAGAGAGATCATGTACATTTCGGCCACCACATTTCCGAGGGACGAGCACACCTGTTCCAGCCCAAGGGGAATGCTGACCTGCAAGGTGGAGCGGAGAATCCCTTTATCGCAGGTGAATATCTGCCCGAAGGTCATTTTTACCGGCGCTTTCCAGAAAAACAGCAGGATCACGGACGCGGCGGAGCCAATGAACCGCGCCAGCAGCAGGGCAAAAACGCTGCCGAGAATATCCATCCGAAGCACATTCAGAAACAGAATGCTGAACACCAGATAGGCGGCGTTGATGATGACGCTCAGGGCAAGGCACCGGCCGGATTCTCCCAGCCCACGGAGAATGCCGAAGTTTGCGGTATATATGGTAAACACCAGAATCGACCAAGCTCTGCCGGAAAGATAAATCCGGGCTTTTTCCAGAACGACGGCTTCTGCCTCCGGGTAAAGCAGGGTCAGCACCTGACGGGGAAACATCAGTAGGGGCAGGCACACCACGGTGCCGACTGCCACCGTCAGCCACAGCGTCATGCCCGCGGCCTTGCGGATACGAACAGGGTCTTTCATGCCGCAGCTCTGGGCGACCACCACCGTGCCGCCGGCGCTGATACCGTTGAAAATGCAGGTGATCATCCACGTCAGCGGCGTCACCAGAGACACCGCCGCGACGCTGGCTTCGCCGTTGCTGCTGATGAGTGCGGTGATGAGCATACTGATGAACATGATGGACAGACAGTCCAGAACGTTGGGAAAGGTCAGCTGGAGAATTTCCCGCCACGAAAACACCGTACCGGACAGGGTACGTGTGAGAAAGTTGTCAAGGAATTTGGGTACAGAATGCTGTTTCATGAAGAAATGGCCTCCGCAGGATTTTTCGTCCAAAGCATAGCATGACCGGCAGGAAATGTCAATGGATGGCAGAAGAGCACCAACATTTTTCTTGACAAAATACTGCCTTTGCAATACAATGAAATGAAATTGATAACGCGGTGAACGGGAGGTTCCGTTTTCCGGCTCAAGGAAGAGAGTGCGCATTCTGGTGCGAGCGCATATTGGCCGGTTCGGATGGTCGCCCGGGAGCGGTCTTTCTGAAGAAAGCAAGAAAGAACGGGGCTGCCCGTTACAGCAGTTTTGAGAGCCCGAAAGGGAATTCAGGTGGTACCGCGGAAAATTTTCGCCCTGAGCTTTTGGGGAATCTTTGAGTCAGCCGATTCAGAGCTTCCCCGGCTCAGGGCGTTTCTTATTTATGAAAAGGAGCGAAAGAAAATGGCAAGAGAATTACCAAAGGTCTACGAGCCGCAGCAGGTGGAGTCCAAGATCTACGACATGTGGCAGCGCGGCGGCTACTTCCACGCCGAGGTGGATGAAAGCAAGAAGCCCTTCACCATCGTCATGCCCCCACCCAACGTCACCGGTCAGCTGCACATGGGTCACGCCATGGACGCGACATTGCAGGATACTCTGATCCGGTTCAAGCGGATGCAGGGCTACAACTCCCTGTGGATTCCCGGCGTCGATCACGCCGGCATCGCCACCCAGATCAAGGTGGAGGAGGAGCTTCGCAAGGAGGGTCTGACCCGCTACGATCTTGGTCGTGAAAAGTTTCTGGAGCGCGTCTGGGACTGGAAGCACAAGTACGGCAACCGCATTGTGGAGCAGCAGAAGAAGCTGGGCGCAAGCTGCGACTGGGAGCGCGCCCGGTTCACCATGGACGAGGGCTGCTCCAAGGCCGTGCGGGAGGTCTTCGTCTCCCTGTACGAAAAGGGTCTGATCTACAAGGGCAGCCGCATTATCAACTGGTGTCCCCACTGCGTCACCGCCCTGTCCGACGCCGAGGTGGAGTATGTGGACAAGCCCGGCCACCTGTGGTATATCCGCTATCCGCTGGCCGACGGCAGCGGCGACATCGTCATCGCCACCACCCGCCCCGAGACCATGATGGGCGACACCGGCGTGGCCGTCAACCCGGAGGACGAGAAGTTCAAGCACCTCATCGGCAAGACCTGCATCCTGCCCATTATGAACCGTGAGATCCCCATCGTGGGTGACGAATACTGCGAGATCGGCTTCGGCACGGGCGCGGTGAAGATGACCCCCGCCCACGACCCCAACGATTTCGAGGTGGGCCTGCGCCACAACCTGGAGGTCATCCGCTGCATCGCCGACGACGGCACGATGAACGAAAACGCCGGCAAGTACCAGGGCATGGATCGCTACGCCTGCCGCAAGGCCGTGGTGGCCGACCTGGAGGAGCAGGGCTATTTGGTCAAGACCGAGTCCTACTCCCACAACGTGGGCACGTGCTACCGCTGCCACAACGATGTCGAGCCGCTGATCTCCGCCCAGTGGTTCGTCAAGATGGCGCCCCTGGCCAAGGAGGCCATCCGCGTGGTGGAGGACGGCACCATCAAGTTCGTTCCCGAGCGCTTCACCAAGACCTATATCAACTGGATGGAGAACGTCCACGACTGGTGCATCTCCCGTCAGCTGTGGTGGGGTCATCAGATCCCCGCCTGGTACTGCGACGACTGCGGCCACATCAACGTCAGCCGCGAAGACCCCACCCAGTGCGAAAAGTGCGGCTGCACCCGCCTGACCCGCGAGGAGGACGTGCTGGACACCTGGTTCAGCTCCGCCCTGTGGCCCTTCTCCACCATGGGTTGGCCCGATCTGGACGCCCCGGACCTGAACTACTGGTATCCCACCTCCGTCATGGTCACTGGCTACGACATCATCTTCTTCTGGGTGGCCCGTATGATCTTCTCCGGCATGGAGCAGATGAAGAAGGAGCCGTTCAAAACCGTATTCATTCACGGCCTGGTCCGGGATGACAAGGGCCGTAAGATGTCCAAGTCCCTGGGCAATGGCATCGACCCCTTGGAGATGGCAGAGAAGTACGGCGCGGACGCCCTGCGCTTCAATCTGATCACCGGCAACAGCCCCGGCAACGATATGCGCTTCTTCGTGGAGAAGTGTGAAGCCATGCGCAACTTTGCCAACAAGATCTGGAACGCCTCCCGCTTCGTCATGATGAACCTAAGCATCGACAAGGTGCAGCTTCCCGAAAAGCTGGAGCTGGAGGACAAGTGGGTGCTGAGCAAGCTGAACACCCTGATCCGCGAGGTCACAGACAATTTGGAGGCCTACGAGCTGGGCGTTGCCTCCGCTAAGATCTACGACTTCATTTGGGACACCTACTGCGACTGGTATATCGAGCTGACCAAGACCCGGCTCAACGGCGACGATCCCGCCGCCAAGCTGGCCGCCGAGAACGTGCTGTGCTACGTCCTCCTGCGTATCCTGGAGCTGCTGCACCCGTTCATGCCCTTCATCACCGAGGAGATCTGGCAGGCGCTGCCCCACGAGGGCCAGTACCTCATCTCCGCCAAGTGGCCGGAGTATCAGGACGCCCTGTCCTTCCCGGAGGCCGAGAGCGCCATGGAGGCCGTTAAGGACGCCATCTCTGCCATCCGCGCCCGCCGCGCCGAGATGAACGTGCCGCCCAGCCGCAAGGCCCAGGTCATCCTGGTCACCGATAAGCCCGATAACTATACCGTCGGCGCGCACTTCATCACCCGCATGGCCTACGCCAGCGAGCTGACCGTGCTCACCGCCGCTCCCACCGATCTGTCCGGCATGGTCACGGTGGCCACCCATGACGCCACCGTCTATATGCCCATGTCTGAGCTGGTGGACATCGCCAAGGAGCTGGAGCGCATCGCCGCCGAGCGTAAGAAGGCGGAGGAGAACCTGCAGCGCATCGAGGCCAAGCTGGCCAACGAATCCTTTACCTCCCGCGCCCCGGAGAACGTGGTCAACGCGGAGCGTGAAAAAGCGGAGAAGGCCCGCGCCCTCATCGCCAAGCTGGATGAGTCTGCCGCCGCCATGAAGCTGTAAAAGAATGCATGAAAAAAGAAAGAGACCGGTTTATCCGGTCTCTTTCTTTTTCATTCCCGACCGAATTCGACAAAACTTTTGCGCCGTGCGGTGTATAATTTCGGACAGTTGGCAGGAACAAAAGAAAATTGCGGCCATCTGGATACGACCGGCCGACAAAGCCGGAAACCATTGACAAAGGAGCGACCGCCATGGAGGTATCGGCAAAATACGAAGGACAGGAACTGGAATTTCAGCTGTGGGGCGAGCTGGATCACCACGGCGCAAAGGGCCTGCTCACCAGTCTGGAGCGGGAGATCGAGCGCACGCTGCCCATGGTCCTGGTGCTGGACTTTTCCGGCGTCACGTTCATGGACAGCTCCGGCATTGCCGTGGCTCTGCGCGGCTGGCAGCGTATGCGGGAGCTGGGCGGCAGCATCCTGCTGCGCCATGTGTCGCCCCAGCCCCGCAAGGTGTTTGAAGCGTCCGGCGTAGGCCGCATGATGACCATAGAATAGGGGAGGAGAGTACATATGATACGCGCCGAAAACTATGTCACCCTGGAATTTCTCAGCCGCAGCAGCAACGAGGGCTTCGCCCGCGTGGCTGCCGCAGGCTTTGCCGCCCAGCTCGATCCCACCCTGGACGAGCTGGGCGACATCAAGACCGCCGTCAGCGAGGCAGTCACCAACGCCATTGTCCACGCCTATCCGGACGAGCTGGGCCGGATCGTCCTCAAGCTGAAGCTGCTCCCCGGCAATGTCCTGGAGCTGACCGTCCGTGACTGGGGGCGTGGCATCGACAACGTGGAGCAGGCCCGCAAGCCGCTGTTTACCACCGGCGGCAGTGAACGCAGCGGCATGGGCTTTACCATCATGGAGAGCTTCATGGACAAGCTCACCGTCCGCTCCGTTCCCGGAAAGGGCACTACGGTGCAGATGCGCAAGCGCATCGCCGCCCGCATGAGTACGGGCCGATGAGCGACCGCCTGGCCCTGCTGGAACGCGCCCAGCAGGGGGATGACGACGCCTGCCGGCAGATGCTCACCGAGAACGCGGGCCTCATCTGGTCCATCGTCCGCCGCTACAACGGCTGCGGCGTGGAGACGGATGATCTCTACCAGTTGGGCTGCATTGGATTTGTAAAGGCTGTAAAGGGATTTGACTTAACGTATGGAACACAATTCTCCACCTACGCTGTCCCCAAGATCTCCGGCGAGATCCGTCGCTTTCTCCGAGATGACGGCCCAATCAAGGTGGGTCGTACCCTGCGGGAAAAGGGCCAGACCCTTTGGGCCGCCCGCGAGCGTCTGCGTGCCCGCCTGGGCTGTGAGCCAAAGCTGTCCGAATTGTCCGACGAGACCGGCTTTACCGCCGAGGAGATCGCCGCCATTGATTTGGCCCTCATCGCGCCGGAGTCCCTCCAGCAGGAGACCGCCGAGGGCCTGACCTTAGAGTCCACCCTGGGTACGGATGAACCGGAGACGGCCCTGGTGGAACACATCACCCTCCGGGACGCCATCGACACGCTGCCGGAGCGGGAGCGCCAGACCATCCTGCTCCGCTTCTTCAAATGCCTGACCCAGGAGCAGACCGCCCGCATTCTGGGCGTCTCGCAGGTGCAGGTATCCCGGCTGGAGCGCCGCAGCCTGCAGAAGCTGCGGGAATATCTGTCAGACTAAGCCCGTTGGGGGATGGGCTTGTCTATATGACCCGAGCATGGAACAGGGGAGATCAGCGAGAAAGGGGGAAATCAGGAGGAATAAGAGGGGGGAAAAAGGGGGAGGGAAGGCCCGCCGCAGATGCGGCGGGCCTTCCTCTTTTTGCACTCACCCCTGAAAGCTCAAAGCTGCGCTTCCTTGAGCGCACAAGGCCTCCCCGTCGCAAGATCATCCCCCAAGGCCGCTTTCCGGGAGCGCCTCGCCGACGCCATACCGCTCTTTTTCGTATTCCAGCGGCAGAAACTCCGTCATTGTCCCCCTGTATCGCTTCGGCAGAAACGTATTCTGACACCGGGGGTTCTCCCGCTCCTTGATCGCGACCGTCTCATAGAACCGCTTCCACAGCGCCCGGAACTGCAATTCCTCGCCCTCCGGCAGCGTGGGCTGAAACCCCTCCACTACTAAGAGCCGCGACTTCCCGTCCGCGTAGAACAGCAGCTCCCGATGTGTGCGGTCATAGATAAAAAACTTCTCGTTCCCGTACCGCCCACAAAAGTGCCCCCGCAGCAGCGGCAGCACCCGGTTCTTCGGCTCGATCTCCGCCCCCAATACACCGCCATAGTCCGAAAACCGCACGAACCCCCGCAGCTTCTCCAACTCTCCGTTCATGTGTCGGATAGCCCGGTACACCGGGTAGCAGGCAGGGTCAGACAGATCCCGCAAGAACCCCGATCCTTCCGCCATCAGCTTCTGTATCAAAGCCAGCAGCCGCAGCTCCTTGTCCTCCATACAGGTCAAGAACCCACGCCGTACCAGCGTCATCGCCTTCTCCGATCGCCCGGAGATACCCAGCCGCACCCTCCGGCTTCGATCCTCCCGCGTGATCACCGTCCGTACCTCATACAGCGACAGCGGATCCTCCTCACAGCAGAACGACACCGGCTGCTCCTTGTACGCGTAACACTCATACACGCAGCACAAGAACCCCTCCAAGCTGCCGTCGTACTGATAGATCACCTCGCCCATATTTGTTCACCCCACCCGGTCAAACAGCGAAAGCTGCGTCGCTTCCTGCTCCGGCAGCAGCCCCCGCTCTATACGTTCCAGCTGCACCGGCAGCGTGGCAGGGGAGAAGCGCAGCCCCTCCCGCAGCTTGCCGCCGCAGGTCAGAAAATATTGCGCCCGCTTCAGCACCACCCCCAGCTTCTGCAAGTCCTCGAACCGCAGCGCCCCGCACCGCCGTGCGGACACGATCCGCCGTGCGCTCACCGGGCCAATACCCGGCACACGCAGCAGCGTCTCCAGATCTGCCCGCATGACCTCCACCGGAAACTGCTCCGGGTGTCCCAGCGCCCAGTTACACTTGGGATCGAGCTGCGGATCAAAATTCGGATGCGCCTCGTCCAGCAGCTCCGAGGCCTGAAACCCGTAAAAACGCAGCAGCCAGTCCGCCTGATACAGCCTGTGCTCCCGAAGCAGCGGCGGCTTTGTATTCAGCGACGGCAGCAAACTGTTCTCCACCACCGGCACATACGCTGAATAAAACACCCGTTTCAGCCGGTATTTCTGATACAGCCGCTCCGTCAGATGCAGGATATGCCGGTCTGAATCCTCCGTCGCCCCCACGATGAGCTGTGTGCTCTGTCCCGCCGGGGCAAACACCGGCGCGTGCTTATACTTGGCCAGCTCCGCCTTGCTCTGGGCCGCGCCGTCCCGGATCAGCCCCATAGGCCGCAAAATGGCCTCCTTCGTCTTGTCCGGCGCCAAAGCCCTCAGCCCCGCCTGACTTGGCAGCTCGATGTTCACGCTGAGCCGGTCCGCCAGCAGCCCCAGCTCCCGCACCAGCTCCGGCGCAGCACCCGGAATGGCCTTGGCGTGGATATACCCGTTGAAGCGATACGTCTCCCGCAGGATACGCAGCGCCCGGATCATCTGCTCCATCGTGTAGTCCGGGTCGCGCAGTACACCGCTGGACAGAAACAGCCCCTCGATGTAGTTTCGCCGGTAAAACCCCATAGTCAGCTCCGCCAGCTCCTGGGGCGTAAATGCTGCCCGCCGCGTATCATTGCTCCGCCGGTTCACGCAGTATTTGCAGTCGTACACGCAGGCGTTACTCATCAGCACCTTCAGCAGCGTGATGCACCGTCCGTCCGCGGAAAAGCTGTGGCAGCACCCGGCGATGGAAGAGGAGGTATTGCCAATCATCCCCGGCCTTGCGCCGCGCTTCACGCCGCTGGACGTACACGCCGCGTCATATTTGGCCGCGTCGGACAGAATGGTCAGCTTGTCCAGCAGCTCCATGGCCCATTTACGCCGCGCGGCGGCGACGCCTGGGAGCGGGCTTATCGATGCAGTCGATGAGCCGCATCACGTTGGCCGCGATAGACCCCGCACCCAGCAGAATGATAATAAATCCAAATGTCGTCATATCCGTGTCCTCCTGACATCAAACTTATGTTCTATACACATTATAAGTCGAACAACTGTTCTTGTCAAGTGAAATCGAACAAAAATTCTATATTTTTTGAAACCAGGTTGACCGCCGGGCGTTTCTGTATTAAAATGGGAGAAACACTCGAACAGGGAAGAAAAGAGGAAGCCCCATGACGGAACTTGAGAAACGCTTTATCGCGGCGCGGCGCAGCGCCATCGCCGTGGACTATCAGAACCTGAACCCACGCCAGCGGGAGGGCGTGCTGGCCACGGAAGGCCCGCTGCTGCTCCTGGCCGGCGCAGGCTCGGGTAAGACCACCGTGCTGATCCACCGGGTGGCCAACCTGCTGCGCTATGGCCGCGGCAGCGACACGGAGGAGATCCCCGTCCCCATCACAGAGGACGAGGTGGCCTTTTTGGAGCAGTACACCCAGTCGCCGGACGCATCTCAGCGCCCGCTGGTGTCCTACCTCTGCGCCGTCGAGCCGGCCCGCCCCTGGGAGGTACTGGCCATCACCTTCACCAACAAGGCCGCCAACGAACTGAAGGAGCGGCTGAGCGTCATGTTAGGGGAGGAGACCGCCGCCGACGTGTGGGCCTCCACGTTCCATTCCGCCTGCGTCCGCATCCTGCGCCGTGACATCGACCGACTGGGCTTCGACCGCAGCTTTACCATCTATGACACCGACGACAGCAAGCGCGTGATCAAGGATATTCTCAAGGAGCTGGGGCTGGAGGAAAAGACCTTCCCGCCCCGCGAGGTCCAGTCTGTCATCTCCCGCGCCAAGAACGACTGCCAAACGCCGGAGGAATTCCAGGCCCAGTGGCGTGAGATCAACGACTTCCGCAAAGTTAACATAGGTAAAGTATATTCACTTTACAACAGAAAACTCCGCGAAGCCAACGCGCTGGACTTCGATGACCTGCTGTGGCACACCGTCCGCCTGCTGGAGACCGTGCCGGAGGTGCGGGACTACTACCGCCGCAAATTCCGCTACGTCCTCATCGACGAGTATCAGGACACCAACGCCCTGCAATACCGGCTGGCCGCGCTGCTCACCGGCCCGGGGAAGAACATCTGTGTGGTGGGCGACGATGATCAGAGCATCTACCGCTTCCGGGGCGCGGACATCACCAACATCCTCAGCTTTGAAAAGCAGTTTCCCGGCGCGCGGGTCATCCGCCTGGAGCAGAACTACCGCTCTACCCAACACATTCTGGACGCGGCCAACGCTGTCATCAGCCATAACCGCAGCCGCAAGGGAAAAACGCTGTGGACCAACAACGGGGCAGGGGAGCTGGTCACGGTCAAGACCACCTTCCACGAGGGTGACGAGGCCAACTTCGTCCTGGGCCAGATCATGACCCACTACCGCCGTGGCGGCAGCTGGGGCGACTGCGCCATCCTCTACCGCACCAACGCCCAGTCCAACGCGCTGGAATACGCCTGCAAGCGTAACGGCGTACCTTATAAGATATACGGCGGCCTGAAGTTCTTCGACCGGGCCGAGGTCAAGGATATGCTGGCCTATCTGTCCGTCATCAATAACCCAACCGATGATCTGCGCCTGCGCCGTATCATCAACGTACCCGCCCGTAAGATCGGTCAGACCACCGTGGACAAGGCCCAGCTCATCGCCACGGAGCAGAGCCTGACGCTGTATGACGTGTTCCGTCAGGCGAACCGCTTCCCACCTCTGAAATCAGCGGCTGCAAGGCTAATAGCCTTTACAGATATGATCGAGGATCTCCGCCGTCGTCTGCCCGACTGCGACCTGCTGGAGTTCTACGACCTGGTCTGCGACCGCAGCGGCTATACCGCGGCCCTCCGGGAGAAGGACGACCTGGAGAGCCGCGGCCGCCTGGAGAACGTGGAGGAGCTGAAATCCAGTATCCTGTCCTATTTGGAGAACGCCGAGGGTGACCCCAGTCTCTCCGGCTTTTTGGATGAGATCGCCCTCTACACCGACCTGGACAGCCGGGTGGACGGCGACAACTGCGTCACCATGATGACCATGCACGCCGCCAAGGGCCTTGAGTTCCCCCAGGTGTTCGTGGTGGGCATGGAGGAGGGCCTTTTCCCGGGAAATCGCGCCATGGGTGACCCGGACGAGATGGAGGAGGAGCGCCGCCTGTGCTACGTGGCCATGACCCGCGCCAAGGACAAGCTGACGCTGACCAACGCCCGCCAGCGCACGCTGTACGGCCGCACCACCCCCTGTATGCCCTCCCGCTTCCTCAACGAGATCCCGGAGAACAACATGGAGTGGCTCTCCAAGCCTCAGCCCCGCTCCGACAGCTGGGACGAGGACGATGCCGGCTATGACGGCGGCGGTTACGGCGCTTACGCCCGCCGCGGCGGCCCTGCCACCGCCCTTGCCGCCAAAAAACCGGACGCCCTCCGCACCTCCGCTGCCAAGGCCACACCTCGTCCCGCCGCGCCCCGCATGGACCTCCAGCCCGGCGAGATGGTAGACCACGACGCTTTTGGCCGCGGCATGGTCCTGTCCGTCCGTCCCATGGGCGGCGACGCCATGCTGGAGGTGGCCTTTGACAAGGTGGGCACGAAGCGCCTCATGCTGAAAATGGCCGCCCAGCACCTGCAGAAGTGTAAATGATATTTACTTTACGGGAAACAAAGGAGAACATATATGGACTTTGTCTTCGACTATGGCTTTGGCTATTCCGCTTTTCAGATCGTCTTCTACCTGATTTTTGCTGCCGTCATCGGCTGCTTTATCGTCACAGCGGTGCGGGGCATCCGCACCTGGCACAAAAACAACAACTCCCCGCGCCTGACGGTCCATGCCACGGTGGTCTCCAAGCGTCAGAACACCAGCGTCCACCACCATCACAATGACAACACCGCCATGCACACCTCCACGTCCACCTCTTACTATGCGACCTTCCAGTTCGACAGCGGCGACCGCCTGGAGCTGCACGTCTCCGGCCCGGACTACGGCCTCCTGGCCGAGGGCGACACCGGCGACCTGACCTTCCAGGGCACGCGCTACCTGGGCTTCGACCGCCGCGCCGCCGGCCCTGCGCCGGAGGACGAACTGTCCACGGACGCGCCCCATCGTCCCACCGAAAAGAAGAGCTGGGACCCGGAGCTATAAAAAGAAACGCAGCAGCGCCCCGCCATACGGCGGGGCGCCCTTATACCACCGATGCAAAAAGCCCCGCGGCTTCGCCGCAGGGCTTTCAACTGTGCAGTTCAGACGCGATCAAATCGCGCGAGTGACCTTGCCGGAACGCAGGCATCTGGTACAAACGTACACATGGCGGGGCGTGCCGTTGACCACAGCCTTGACGCGCTTGACATTGGGCTTCCAGGGACGATTGGAACGCCGGTGAGAATGGGACACCTTGATACCAAAGGTCACGCCCTTGTCGCAAAATTCGCACTTTGCCATCCGTTGCACCTCCTTGCTGTCGTAACATAACCTCTTGCATCGCAAGCAGTTGATATAATAACAGATACGCGGTGAAATTGCAAGTGTTATTTGACAAAAAAACGAAAATTTTTTGCGCCTGGAAGGTGTTGCGAAAAAAGCCCATACAAGATATAATTATGAGGAGTATATTTGCCCGTTCCGGGCAGGAGGAGCGCCCATGGAAAAAGTAAAACGCAACCCGGCCAGCCTGAAAAAAATGGTCGAGACCTTCCACATGGAGGTCCTCCACCGCGGCCGTGATTTCGATACCGCCGTCGTCACCATATCCGATGTGAACCGCCCCGCACTCCAGCTGGTGGGCTTTTACGACTACTTCGACGACAAGCGCCTGCAGATACTGGGCCGCGGCGAAATGCGCTACCTGGACCGCATGACGGAGGCGGAGCGCAGCCGCGTGTTCAACCAGCTCCTCAGCTATCCGTTCCCGGCCATGATCGTGGCCCGGGGCATGGACGCCCCTGCCGAGCTGGTGAAAATGGCGGAGAAGCACGACCGCACCCTTCTGCGCACCCCTGACTCCACCGTGGACGTGACCAGCAACCTGATCGACTACCTCAACCGCGCCATGGCCCCCCAGATCGCCCGCCACGGCGTCCTCATGAACATCTACGGCCAGGGTGTCCTCATCCTGGGCGATTCCGGCATCGGCAAGAGCGAAACGGCCATCGAGCTGCTCAAGCGCGGCCACCGGCTGGTGGCCGACGACGCGGTGGAGATCCGCCGCATCTCCAACGCCCTCTACGGCACAGCCCCCGAGATCATCCGTCATTACATCGAGATCCGCGGTGTGGGCGTCATCGACGTCCAGCAGCTCTTCGGCATGGGCGCGGTGCAGTTCGACACCGAGATCGACCTGGTCATCCAGCTGGAGCAGTGGGTGGACGGCAAGTTCTACGACCGTCTTGGCCTGGGCGAGGAGAAATACACCATGCTGGACGTGGACCTGCCGGTGGTCACCATCCCCGTCCGCCCCGGCCGCAACCTGGCCGGCATCGTGGAGATCGCCACCATGAAGAACCGCCAGATGAAATACGGCTACAACGCTGCCCGTGACTTCGTCACCCAGTTCGACAGTAAGGTGGACGCCATGCTCCACGGAAACGGGGCGAGCTGACCATGAAGTATGTTGGCGTAGACATCGGCGGCACGAACCTGAAGGCCGGCCTGGTGGATGAGAACGGCGTCCTGCTGGCCACCCAAAAGATGAAGGTGGCATCCATCGCGGACGACGACGGACTGGCCTGGACGGTGGCCTCCCTGGTGCAGGAGCTGGCCCACACGGTGAACATCTCCGTCAGCGACGTGGCCTCCGTGGGCGTAGGTGTCCCCGGTACGGTGGAGATCCGCTCCGGCTCGATCAATTATACCTGCAACCTGCCTCTGCGCAACGTGCCCCTGCGCAAGCTGTTCCACCGCTATCTCAGCATCCCTCTTTACATTGAAAACGACGCCAACTGCGCCGCCCTGGCCGAGTTCCTGGTGGGCGCGGGCCGCGACAGCAAGCGCTTCGTCACCATCACCCTGGGTACAGGCGTGGGCGCGGGCATCGTCCATAACGGCAAGATCTACCACGGCGCCAACGGCATGGCCGGAGAGGTGGGCCACATGGTCATCCAGCGCGGCGGCCTGCCCTGTCCCTGCGGCCGCCATGGCTGCTGGGAGCAGTACGCCAGCGCCACCGCTCTGAAGCGCATGACCGCCGCCGCCCTGGCCGCCCATCCCCACAGCATTCTGGCCCAGGTGGTGGCGGAGAACGAGGGTCGCGTCTCCGGCCAGTCGGCGTTTATCGCCGCCCGCCGGGGCGATCCGGTGGGCCAGCAGGTCTGCGACGAGTATGTGGACTATCTGGCCTGCGGCGTGGTCAACGTGGTGAATATCTTCCAGCCCGACACCCTGGCCATCGGCGGCGGCGTCAGCAACGAGGCGGAGGAGCAGCTCCTGCTGCCTGTCCAGCAGCGTGTGGCCCGTGAGAGCATCCCCTGCGGCCGCGACCGCCGCACCCGCATCGTCAAGGCGGAGCTGGGCAACCGTGCCGGCATTATCGGCGCGGCCCTTTTGGGCAAGAATAAGCGTATCTGAACGCATGGGAGGTACTATGACCTGGTACGATGAACTGGACAAATGGACGGCGGACTACCTGCCGGATATGCCCTATGAACGGGAAGTGCCCCTGTCCCGCTATACCTCATTCCGCATCGGCGGCCCTGCCCGCCGCATGGCCTTTCCTCAAAACGGCGAGCAGCTCATCCTGCTGCTCAGCCGCGCCCGGGAGCTGTCCGCCCGGCCCATTATCCTGGGCAACGGCACGAACCTTCTGTTCCCGGATGCCGGGGTGGACCGCCTTGTGATCCACACCCGGGATATGAACCGGGTGGCGCGCGTGGAAAGCGACCCCTGCTGTCTCCGCGCCGATGCCGGCGCGTCCCTGGCCCGTGTGGCCATGACCGCCTGCAGGCTGGGGCTCACCGGCCTGGAGTTTGCCCACGGCATTCCCGGCAGCGTGGGCGGCGCGGTGTGCATGAACGCCGGCGCTTACGGCGGTGAGATGTCCCAGGTGGTGTCCTCCGCCGCCGTTTTGTTTCCCGATGAGGGCATCCGGACGCTGACAGGGGAGGCGCTGGGCTTTTCCTACCGTCACAGTCTGCTCACCGACTGTCCCGATGGGGTGGTGCTGTCCGCCGTATTCCGTCTGCGGTCCGGCGATCCGGCTGCCATCAAGGCAAAAATGGACGAACTGATGACAAGGAGAAAAACTTCACAGCCATTGGAATATCCAAGCGCCGGAAGCACGTTCAAGCGCCCGGAGGGCCATTACGCCGCTGCCCTTATCGACCAGTGCGGCCTGAAGGGGCTGACCGTGGGCGGCGCGCAGGTTTCAGAAAAGCACGCCGGCTTCGTCATCAACACCGGCCGGGCCGCCTGCGATGACGTGACCGACCTCATGGCAGAAATACAGACACGCGTCCTTGATGCCACCGGCGTCCACCTCACCCCCGAGGTCAAAATCGTCGAACCCTAAGATTATCTGTCATTCCGAGCCAGTGACCGATGTCACCGGCGTGGGAAGCCGTCCCCCCGCGCCCGCAGGCGTGGCCACAACAAGAGAACTCAAAAAGGAGAGCCCCCATGGAAATACTCATCATCTCCGGCCTGTCCGGCAGCGGCAAGAGCCGTGCCGCCGCCTTTCTGGAGGACGCCGGCTACTATACCGTGGACAACCTCCCGGCGGAGATGATGCTCCGCTTCGCCGATTTCTGCGCCGCCGCCGGCGGCCGCTATGATAAGCTGGCCTTCGTCTACGATGTCCGTGCCGGCGAACCCTCCGCCAATCTTACCGACGCCGTGGCCCAGCTCCGCGCCCGGGGCATCCGCTGCCGCCTGCTGTTTCTGGAGGCCGATACCCCCACCATCATCCGCCGCTATAAGGAGACCCGCCGCAGCCATCCTCTCTGTTCCGATGGCTGCTCCATAGAAAGCGCCGTCTCCCGCGAGCGGGAGCTGCTCCGCTCTGTCCGCGAGACTGCTGATGTGGTGCTGGATACCTCCGCCTTTTCCACCGCCAAGCTCCGCAGCACCCTGCTGTCTCTCTTCGCCGCGGCGGAGAAAGGGGCGCTGCACGTGAACGTCCTCTCCTTCGGCTTCAAGAACGGTTTGCCGCCGGAGGCCGACCTGGTGCTGGACGTGCGCTTTCTGCCCAACCCCTATTACGTCCCGGAGCTGAAAACGCTGAACGGCCTGGACGCACCGGTGCGGGACTATGTGCTCCGGTCTGAGCAGACCGCTGAATTTCTCCGCCGCCTGATGCCGCTGGTGGAATTTCTCCTGCCCCAGTACCGGCAGGAGGGGCGGACGGAATTGGTAATCGCCGTGGGCTGCACCGGTGGCCGTCATCGCTCGGTGGCTGTTGCCCGGTATCTGTCAGAATTTGCCGCCCACTTGGGCTATCCCGTCACCGAAAGCCACCGGGATATGAACCGGTGAGCCCTTTTATATCAGTCTTTTCAAGACTTTCCAGGTTTTTCAACTTTTTTACTTGAAAATTCCAGTGCTGTTTCAAAGTATTTCCACGTTTTTATAAAGAAAATTAAACCGGAATTCGGATAATTGCAGGTGATATTATGCGTTCTTTCGCTGCAAAAGTGAAAAATGAGCTGTGCCGCGCCCCCATCTCGCGTCTTTGCTGCGTCCGGGCGGAGGCTTACGGTGTGCTGCTGTACTGCAATACATTTACCCCGTCGGAAGTGCGTATTATTACGGAAAACGAGGATTTTGCGGAACGTTTGCCCAAACTTTTTCACAAGGCGTTTTCCGTTCGGTTCGACCGGCTTCCCGAGGAGAACGGCGGCAAGGGGAAGCTGATCTTCGGTATCACAGACCGGGACAAGCTGTCCAATATCATTAACATTTTAGGATATGATCCAAAGCAAATCATGGCAATTCATGTGAATTTCGGTATTTTAGAAGAAGATTGCTGCCGCACGGCATTCCTCCGCGGCGCGTTCCTGGCCGGGGGCAGCGTCACCGATCCGGAAAAGCGCTATCATTTGGAAATTGCTACCAATCACAGCCAGGCCTCCCGCGAGGTATCCACCTTGATGGAGGAGATGTTCTTTGTCCCGAGAACAGTACAAAGAGGCGGTGATTTCCTGCTGTATTTTAAGCAATCGGAGCATATTGAGGACTTTTTGACCAAAATAGGCGCACCAGCTTCTGCCATGGATATTATGACCGCCAAGGTGGATAAGGAGATTCGAAACGGCGCGAATCGGGCCATGAACTGCGACATGGCCAACGTGAACAAGACGCTGGACGCGGCGCAGGAGCAGGTGAGCGCCATCGAGGCGCTGCGGCGCAGCGCCCGCTGGGACAAGCTGCCGGAAAAGCTGCGGCAGACCGCCGCGCTGCGGCTGGAATTTCCCGAATTATCGTTGATACAGCTGGCAGAGAGATGCGATCCGCCGGTGACGAAGTCCTGCATAAACCACCGGATGAGGAAACTGATGGAGGAGGCAAAAGCCTTATGATTACTAAGGAAGAACGCTGCAAAGCGGCTATACGATACCGGAAAAGCGGCGCGAACTGCGCCCAATCGCTGCTGGCGGCATTTAACGATATTCTGGACATTACGGAGGAGCAGGCCCTGGCGATAGGCGCTGGATTGGGCGGCGGCGTACGCAGCGGAAACATCTGCGGCGCGGTAAACGCCCCGGTGATGATCCTGGGCTGTGCGTTTCCGGAGGCAGCCCGCGATAAGGCCCGCGCCGCCTATCTGACCAAGGAATTTCAACGCCGCTTCACGGAGCGCTTTCAATACCTGAATTGCCGGGAGCTGTTGTCCCACAAGGATCTGCGGCCCACGGAGCTGGCCCGGTCTCTGGCCGCCGGCGACCACTGCGGCCTGCTGATCGCCACCGCCGCCGAGATACTCTGCGAGATGATGGAAACCGAGAGAAAGAGAGCGTAACGCCATGTCCTTTGTCCACCTCCATGTCCATACGGAATATAGTCTGCTGGATGGCGCGTGCCGCATCCGCGACCTGCCTGCATTGGTGAAGTCCATGGGGCAGAACGCCTGCGCTATCACCGACCACGGCGTCATGTACGGCGCGGTGGACTTCTACCGCGCCTGCCAGAAGGAGGGCATCCATCCCATTATCGGCTGCGAGGTGTATGTGGCCCACCGTACAAGATTTGACAAGCAGCATGAGTTTGACACGGAGTCCCGCCACCTGGTGCTGCTGTGCAAGAACGAGACAGGCTACCGCAACCTATCCTATATGGTCAGCCAGGCGTACATCGAGGGCTTTTACATCAAGCCCCGCATCGACCTGAACCTGCTGCGGGAGCATTCCGAGGGATTGATCGCGCTGTCTGCCTGCCTGGCCGGGGAGATCCCCAAGCGGCTGCTGAACGGCGACTACGCCGGGGCGAAGGAGTACGCCCTGACCATGCGGGACATCTTCGGTGAAGAGGACTTTTATCTGGAATTACAGGATCACGGCATTGCTGAGCAGACCGAGGTGAACCGAGGACTTCTGCGGCTGCACAACGAGACGGGCATCCCGCTGGTGTGTACCAACGACGCCCACTATCTGCGGAAGGAGGACGCGGAGAGCCACGACGTGCTGCTGTGCATCCAGACGGGCAAGACGGTGGACGACGAGAACCGTATGCGGTACGAGCCGCGGAATTTCTACCTCCGCTCCACGGAGGAGATGGAGGAGCTGTTCTCCGCCTATCCCGACGCGGTGGCCAACACCCAGCGCATCGCCGACCGCTGCCGGATGGAATTCACCTTCGGCAAATATCACCTGCCGGAATTCAAGCTGCCGGAGGGGTACGACTCGCCCACCTACCTGCGGGAGCTGTGCGAGCAGGGCTTCGCGCGGCGCTACGGCGATACGAAGCCGGAATACCGCAAGCAGCTGAATTATGAGATGGACATGATCGAGAAGATGGGCTTTACGGACTATTTTCTCATCGTGTCGGACTTTGTGCGCTTCGCCAAGAGCGTGGATATTCCCGTTGGGCCGGGGCGCGGCAGCGCCGCCGGGTCGATGGTGTCCTACTGCCTGGACATCACTGACATCGATCCCATGAAATATGATTTGTATTTTGAGCGTTTTCTGAACCCGGAGCGTGTGTCCATGCCCGATATAGACATGGACTTCGGCGACACCCGACGGGGTGAGGTGGTGGACTACGTCCGGCGGAAGTACGGCGACGACCATGTGGCGCAGATCGTGACCTTCGGCACGATGGCGGCCCGGGCCGCCATACGGGATGTGGGACGGGCACTGAACATGACCTACGCCGAGGTGGACCAGGTGGCCAAGCAGGTACCTGCCGGGCCGGGGGCGCTGCACATCACACTGCAGGACGCGCTGAAGCTGAGCAAGCCGCTGGCGGATATGTACCGGGATGATCCCCGGGTAAAGAAGCTCATCAACACCGCCATGGCGCTGGAGGGGATGCCCCGTCATGCGTCCACCCACGCGGCGGGCGTGGTCATCACCAAGCGGCCGGTGTACGAGTACGTGCCGCTGGCGAGGAACGACGACGCGCTGATATGTCAATACGTCATGACCACGCTGGAGGAGCTGGGTCTGCTGAAAATGGACTTCCTGGGCCTGCGCAACCTGACGGTGCTGGATGACGCCATGAAGCTGGTGCAGCAGCACCAGCCGGACTTTACGCTGGCGGACATCCCCGACGATGATCCGGAGACCTACGAGATGATCTCCCGTGGGCAGACGGCGGGCGTGTTCCAGATCGAGTCCACCGGTATGACCGGGGTGTGCATGGGGCTGAAGCCCCAGAGTATTGAGGACATCACCGCTGTGATAGCCCTGTACCGGCCCGGCCCAATGGAGTCCATCCCCCGGTTTATCGCCTGCAAGCACGATCCGAAGCTGGTGACATACAAGCACCCGAAGCTGATCCCCATTCTGTCTGTGACCTATGGCTGCATCGTGTATCAGGAGCAGGTCATCCGCATTTTTCAGGAGCTGGGCGGCTTTTCCCTGGGCCAGGCGGACATGGTGCGCCGGGCCATCAGCAAGAAAAAGGCCAAGGAGATCGAAAAGGAGCGGCAGGCCTTTGTCTACGGCGACAAGGAGAGGGGCATCGCCGGGTGTATCGCCAACGGTATCGACGAGGCCACGGCCCAGGGGATCTATGACGAGATCTACGACTTTGCCAACTATGCCTTCAACAAGGCCCACGCCGTCAGCTATGCGGTGGTGGCCTATCAGACGGCGTATTTCAAGTGCCACTACACCAAGGAGTATATGGCGGCGCTGCTGACCAGCGTGCTGGATAACTCCGACAAGGTGGCGGGCTACATCGGCGAGTGCCGCGACTGCGGCATCGAGCTGCTGCCGCCGGATGTGAACCGTTCCAGCGATCGGTTCACCGTCGAGGAGAATGGCATCCGGTTCGGTCTGGTGGCTATCAAGAACATCGGGCGCGGGTTCATCCAGGCCATGGTGCGGGAGCGGGAAAAGGGCGGCGCGTTCAAGTCCTTCCAGGATTTCTGCGAGCGGATGTACGACTGCACCGATATGAATAAGCGGGCGGTGGAGAACCTGATCCGCAGCGGCGCGTTTGACGATTTAGGCGCGCGGCGTTCCCAGCTGGTGGCGGCGTTCGAAAAGGTGCTGGACGCCATCGGCTCGGTACGGCGGCGGAACGTGGAGGGACAGCTGGACTTCTTCGGTATGAACACCTCGTCGCCGGAGGCGGCCTCCCGGGTGGAGCTGCCGGATGTGCCGGAATTCACCGCGGTGGAACGGATGCAGATGGAGCGGGAGACCACGGGACTGTACCTGTCCGGACACCCTATGGGGGATTACCGGGCGGCGGCCAAGCGGCTGGGCGCGGTGCCCATCAGCGAGATCACCGAGGACTTTGCCGGAGAGGAGGGTGCCAGCCGCTTCGCCGACGGACAGGTGGTGACGGTGGCAGGTATCGTGGCTTCCAGCAGGACGCGGACCACCAAGACCAACACGCTGATGGCCTATGTGATGCTGGAGGACGAAACATCGTCCATTGAGCTGCTGTGCTTCCAGAAGGTCATAGACCGGTGCGGGAGCTATATACTGCCCAACCTGGCGGTGGTGGTGCGGGGACGCATCTCCGCGCGGGACGAGAAGCCGCCGCAGATCCTGTGCGACGAGCTGTATCCGTTGGAGGACGCCGACAAGGTGGGCGGTATTCCCGGCGTCAAAAAGGGTGTGGATGAGGGCATGGTGCTGTATCTCCGCGTACCCAGTCTGGACAGCCGTGCGTTCCGGCATCTGCAGCTGGTGTCCACCATGTTTGAGGGAGAGACACCGCTGAAGATACGCATTGCGGACACAGGAAAGCTGTGGGGTGGGAAGTGCTTGCCCCATCCGGCGTTTTTGCAGGAATGCCGGGAGTGGCTGGGCCAGGAGAACGTGGTGCTGAAAAAGAAATAGAAGCGCAGGGGTGCGGCGAAACCTCGCCGCACCCTTTTTCGGTTCGGGCATAGACTGGAGTGAAAGAGGCCATCTTTCACTACTTATTGGGAGGTCATACAATGCCTGAAAATACTATGCCGGGGCCGGTCTGCGACTTGAACAGCGTCCGGGAATCCGTGTGCATCCATACACGAAAGATATTTGACTCCTGCCGGGATAAGGACTGCGTAGAGGATCTGCGGTTCTATCCCACGGCGGCGGCCCAGGAGGTGCTGAACAGCTCCCAGATGCTCAAGGGCGGCACGGCGGAGCTGCTGTATGTTTACACCGATGTAGAGCCGGTGTCCTTCAACCGGGGGTTCTACTCCGTGGATATGCGGTTCTACTACCGGGTGACGCTGCAGGTCTGCACCGGGACGCCGCGGTACACTGAGGTGGAGGGTCTGTGCGTGTTCGACAAGCGGTGCATTCTGTTCGGCAGCGAGGGGAACGCCAAGATATTCTCCTCCGACACGGTGCTGGATGAGCTGGATGTACCGGGACGTATGCGCACCAATCTGCCTGTTGCGGTGGTGGAGGCGGTCGATCCCATCGTACTCAGCACCCGGGTGGCGGAGATCCCGCTGCCCTCTGCGGGGGAGCGTGGCTGCCTGGCGGAGATCCCGTCCTTCGTAGCCCAGAGCTTCAACGGCGAACTGGTGTTCGACGATGGGGCGCTGACGCGGCGCATCTACGTGACGCTGGGGCAGTTTACGCTGGTGCGGCTGGAGCGGGACACCCAGCTGCTGATCCCGGTGTACGACTACTGCGTGCCCCAGTGCGAGTGCAGCTGCGACAGCCAGGAGGACCCCTGCGGGCTGTTCCGCAGCGTAGCGTTCCCCATCAACGAGTTCTTCCCGCCCAATTCGGTGGAGACACCCTGCGACTACAACGCCACCAAGAGTTACTGCGCCTGCCACTGAGAGAACAGACGGAAAGCCGTGCGACCAAGGGCCGCACGGCTTTTTCCTTTACAAAAAGACAGGGATTTGGTATACTATTACGAGAAACAGCGAAAGGGAGGCGGGCAGCATGGAGGTCGGTTTCATCCGGGACAAGCTGGAGATCAAGTTTCTCATTCTGTATATCGCCGCACGGCTCAGCGAGCCGGCGGACGGCGCGGCCATGCAGGACCTGACCATGTGTGACGACGGGATCGACTATTTCGACTACGCCGAGTGCCTGAACGACCTGGTCAAGACGGAGCATCTGCGCCTGACAGAGGACGGACGGTATCTCATCACGGAGAAGGGGAAGCGGAACAGCGCCATCTGCGAGAGCAGTCTGCCCTATTCCGTGCGGCAGCGGTCAGACAGGAATATTGCCGCGTACAACAAGGCGGCGCTGCGGCGCGCCCAGGTGCAGAGCCATGTGACGGAGAGGAAGAACGGGACGTTCACCGTGACGCTGGCGCTGCGCGACGATGTGGACAGCCTGATGCGGCTGGAGCTGATGGTGGCGGATAAGGACAGCGCGGATACGCTGGCCAAGCGCTTTCAGAAAGAGCCGGAGGCGCTGTACGCCAAGATCATCCAGGCACTATGCGAGGAATAGGAAATAGGCGAAGAAACACTCCGCACCGATACGGTGCGGGGTGTTTTTGCGTCCGCGGTTCTAATCCGGGACGAGCTGTCATAGTGTAGGCTGACAGGAAGGGAGGCGGCTGATCATGGAGATGAGCTACGCCATCGGACGATATGAGCAGGCGGCGGAGCTGCTGCCTGCCAGGTGGCAGCAGGCGGCCCGGCGCGTGCCGGACTTTCGCAAGGCACAGGCGGAGGAATTCCGCCTGCGGGCCGGGCGGCCTATGACGCTGGTGACGACGGAGGGGGAGCTGTTCGTCAGTGATGAGCTGCCCCGGCAGAGCGTGACCCAGTCGGATCTGGAGCAGCTGTGCGACACAGTGACGGGATACTCACGCTACGCCGCGTCCGAGTCCATGGGAAAAGGGTATCTGGTGGGCCGGGGCGGCTTTCGTGTAGGGCTGTGCGGTACGGTGGTGCTGCGGGATGGCGTGGGCGTGAACCTGCGGGACATCTCGTCGGCCTCGGTACGCATCAGCCGTCAGGCAGCAGGGCTGTGCCGGGATATGACCCAGCTGCTGCCGGAGGGGGAATCGTTTCAGAGTACGCTGATCGCCGCACCGCCGGGGGCGGGCAAGACCACACTGCTGCGGGAGATGGTGGCAGCGTTGTCCAACGGCAGCGAGGAGCGAGCGCCGCTGCGTGTGGGCATCGTGGACGAGCGGGGCGAGCTGGCGGGGATGTACCGGGGCGTACCGCAGCTGGATGTGGGATTTCACACGGACGTGCTGGACAGCTGTCCCAAGACGCTGGGCATTCCTATGCTGATGCGCTCCGCCAATCCGCAGGTCATCGCCGTGGATGAGATCACGACGGCGGAGGATCTGACGGCTATGGCAGCGGCAGCCAACTGCGGAGTGGCGCTGCTGGCTACCATTCATGCGCTGGATGAAGAGGAGCTGCGGCGGAAGCCGCTGTATCCGGTGCTGGCCGCGTCACAGGTGTTCCGGCGGCTCATCACCATCTCCGTGGAGGCGGGGCAGCGGCGCTATCAGGTGCGGCCGCTGTGACGGCCAAGCTGACAGGCGGCGGGCTGATACTGGCGGGCGCGGTATATGTGCTGTGGCTCTGGTATCGGCGCAGACGGCGGCAGAGAGAGGTGCTGTGGTCACTGGTGGGTGCGCTGGGGTACATGGAAACGGCCATCCGGTGGCAGCAGATGCCGCTTCCGCAGATCTTTCAGACGCTGACCCAGCGGCCGAATTGCGGGCCGTATTTTGAAAAAATCGTAAGATCATTGAAAAGTAATATGCCTTTACATAGATTATGGGAAAATGCTTTTTCTGATTTGCCGGGTGATGGAGGGACGATACTGCGCCGGGTGGAACTGCATGGCGACGTGGAACGGCTGGTGGGGGCGCTGCAAAGCGCCCGGGAGGAACTGACCGAGCTGTGCCAGCGTCGGGAAAAGGCGGACAGGCAGCAGGGGCGTGTGACCGGGGCGGCGGTGCTGTCGGCGGCCTGCCTGCTGATCATTTTACTGCTGTGAGGGAAGGAAATGGATGTTGATCTGATCTTCAAGATAGCGGCCATCGGCATATTGGTGGCGGTGCTGAACCTGCTGCTGGTTCGCAGCGGACGGGAAGAACAGGCTATGATGACCACGCTGGCGGGGCTTATCGTGGTGCTGATGATGCTGGTACAGCAGATCAGCGACCTGTTCGACCTGGTGAAAACGCTGTTTTCCCTGTGACGTATGGAGCTGGTACTGCGATTGGCGGCGCTGTGCCTTGTGGGGGCGCTGCTGGCGGTGATGCTGAAGCGCACCGGGCCAGACATGGGATTGCTGTTGGCGTTGGCGGTGTGCGGCGCGGGGCTGGCACTGCTGCTGGAACCGCTGGGCGCGCTGCGGGATTTTTTGGAGGAGGCCGCCGGATGGGGAGACCTGCCCTTGCAGCTGTTCACACCGCTGGTCAAGACGGTGGGCATCGCGCTGGTGAGCCGGACAGGCTCGGATCTGTGCCGGGACGCCGGGGAGAGCGCGGTGGCATCCGTATTGGAGACGGCGGGCGCGGCGGCGGCCATATGGGTGTCTTTGCCGCTGTTTCAGGCGGCGTGGGAGCTGCTTCGTTCGCTGCTATGAGGAGAAAAACGGTGTGGCTGCTGGCGGTGGTGCTGGCGGCGCTGTGTATAGAGAGAGCGGCGGCGGACAGTCTGATCCCGGCGGAGGTATCGGAGGCCGTGCCGCCGGAGGCGGCGCAGCTGATGGCAGACGTGGGCGATGCACCGGAGCAGTCCCTGTGGCAGGGGCTGCGGGGACTGTGGACAGCGGCACAGGACTATGTGGCCCAGGCACTGCACCAGCGGCTGTCCGGTGCGGTGGTGCTGCTGGGGGTGGTGCTGCTGTGCAGCGTGGCGGAGAGTTTTTTTGCGGCGGCGGAGCAGCCGTCCGTGCCGCGGTATGTGTCTATGGCGGGTGCGATGGCCATCACGCTGACGGCCGCAGGGGATTTCAAGCAGCTGATGGGACTGGGCGTGGAGACGCTGGAGGAGCTGGACATATTTGCCAAGGCACTGCTGCCCACGCTGTCGGCGGCGGTGGCGGCCAGCGGCGGTATGGTATCGGCGGGGGCGAAGCAGGTGGCCACCGTGTTTTTCACCAACCTGCTGCTCAGCGTCATCCGGAAGGTGCTGCTGCCGCTGCTGTACGGCTGTATCGTGGCCGCCGCGGCGGACGCCATGATCCCGGGCCACAGCCTGAAAAAGATCGGCGTCGGCATCCGAAAGGGCGTGACGTGGGCGCTGACGGGGGTGATGCTGCTGTTTACCGGATTTCTGACGCTGACCGGGGCGGCCAGCAGCGCCGCCGATGCGCTGACCATGCAGATGACACGCTCCGCGATCTCCGCCGCCGTGCCGGTGGTGGGGTCTATCATCTCCGATGCCACCGGGACGGTGCTGGCCGGTGCGGGGATGCTGAAAAGCGCCGTGGGCGTGTTCGGGATGCTGGCGGTGCTGGCTATCTGCCTGACACCGTTTCTGACCATAGCGGTGCAGTATCTGCTGTATAAGCTGGCGGCCTTTTTGGCCGGGACGATGACAGCCGGGCCGCTGGAGGAGCTGATCGACGCGCTGGGCTCGGCCTTCGGCCTGATGCTGGGCATGACAGGGAGCTGCGCGCTGCTGCTGCTCATCTCTATCACATCTTCCGTATCGGTGGTGGTAACATGATCTGGGATACATTGAGAAGCTGGCTGATGGGCATCATTGCCGCCGGGGTGGTGCTGTCGGTGCTGTATGCGCTGCTGCCCAAAGGGCGGTGGAGGCCGGCGGCCCGGGCTGCCGGGGGCGTGGCACTGCTGCTGGTGATCCTGCGGCCGGTGGTGGATCTGGATATGGGGACGTTCGCGTTGTCCTATGACGACTATGAGCGGCAGATCGAGGCGCTGACGGAGGAATACCGGCAGACGGCGTCACAGGAGCTGACAGCACTCATAGAAGAAAAAACGGCTGCATATATTGCCAGCAAGGGCGCGGAGCTGGGGTTGGACTGCACGGCGCAGGTGGAGACAGAGGTGCGGGACGGCGTGCCATACCCGTCCAGCGTGACGCTGGATGTCAGCCGCGACCCGGCGCTGGCGGCCTGGATGGCCGCGGAGCTGGACATTGGAGAAAGCGGGCAGTATTGGGCTGGACCGGAGGTCGAGGTGAACGGATGAAGGTGGAAAAGGTAAAGACGCTGCTGCAAAAATACCGGCTGCCGGCGCTGGTGGTGCTGGCGGGCATGGTGCTGATGCTGCTGCCCTCCGGCGCAAAGACCGACAAGGCGGAGGAACCGTCTGCCGGGGAGGAGGGATTCTCCCTGGCGGAGACGGAGCGGCGCATGGCGGAGGTCATCGGCGCCATCGACGGCGTGGGCCGGGTGAAGGTGATGCTGACGCTGCACAGCGGCGAGACGCTGGCGCTGGCGGAGGACAGCAGCGCGTCACAGGGCAGCGGCGGCGATGTGCGGCAGGAGCGGCAGGTGCTGACCGTGAACAGGGGCAGCGGCAGGCAGGAGGTGGTGGTCACCCGGCGGATGTACCCGGTCTATCAGGGCGCAGTGGTGGTCTGCCAGGGGGCAGGCGACAGCCGGGTGCGGCTGACGGTGGTGGACACGGTGTCGGTGCTGACGGGACTGAGCAGCGACAAAATTTCGGTGGTCAAGTGGAAAAATTAGCTATATGGGAGGACGAAGCAACATGAAGCAGGTATGGAAGCGGCGGGCCGTGGTGGCGGCGGTACTGGTGCTGGTGGGGACATCGGTGTATCTGAACTGGCGTTATGCGGGGGATGTGTCGGACACGCCGAAGATCCTGGGGCAGTCCACACTGGTGAACGGTGAGACAGTGGACGCGGAGGCGGAGACGTCAGCCAGCGGGGAGGATTACTTCTCCACGGCACGGCTCAGCCGCAAGCAGGCACGGGATACGGCCATCAGTATGCTGGAGGAGGCAAAGCAGGATGAGAACGCCTCAGAGGATGTGCTGAATGAGGCGGCGGAGACACTGCAGGTGCTGGCAGGGTACACCGTGGCGGAGTCACAGATCGAAAATCTGGTGGTGGCCAAGGGCTACACCGACTGTGTGGCGTTCATGGGAGCGGACTCCGTCAGCGTGGTAGTGTCGTCGCCGACGGAGCTGGAGGCGGCCGATGTGGCGCGGATCAAGGACATTGTCATCGCGGAGACAGACTATACCGCCGGACAGATCAAGATCATGGAGGCGGGCGGCGCAAAATAAGTGTTGTATTCCACGCTGAAAAATGGTATAATCTATGGCTGACGAAGTAATTCGCGTTACCAATGACAACTGCGAGGAGTGTAACGGCCATGGCTGATAGCAAGGAATACATGATCCACCAGGAGGAGGCAGGCACCATCCAGATCTCTGAGGACGTGCTGGCATCCATTGCCAGCAATGCTGCGCTGGAGACGGAGGGCGTCAGCGCGCTGATGAGCGCCAACGTGTCCGACCTGATGGGCGGCAAGAAGATGACCTCCAAGGGCGTGAAGGTGGAGCTGGACGGAGAGAACATCGTGGTGAACCTGTTCATCGCGGTGCGCTACGGCAGCGCCATCGGCGAGGCGGCAAAGAAGGTACAGAAGGCCGTACACGCCGCGCTGGAGGGAATGACAGGCTTTAAGGTGGCGGCGGTGAACGTCCACGTGGGCGGCATCAGCTTCAACTGAGGCGACACAAGAGAGAAGAGAGAAAAGGACTATACGATTATGACACGCAGCACCGCCCGCGAGATCGCCATGCATCTCGCCTATGAATTGAGTTTTGTCGATATGCCGGTGGAGGAGTTTCTGGATCGGCAGCTGAGCGCGGAGCGCTTCGCGGCACTGGCCGGTGAGGACGCGCTGTACGAGGAAATGCCCAACGCCAAGCAGATGGCGTACATCCGCCGGCTGGTGTCCGGTGTGGCGGAGCACGCCGCGGAGCTGGACGGCGATATTGAAAAGTACGCCCAGGGCTGGCGCTTTGAACGCATCTCACTGGTGGCGTCGGCCATCATGCGGGTGGCCATGTTCGAGATCCTCTACATGGCGGACATCCCGGAGGGCGTGGCCATCAACGAGGCGGTGCAGATCGCCAAGCGCTACGAAACGCCGGAGGTTGTCAAGTTCATCAACGGCATTTTGGGCAGCTTTGCCCGGGGCGAGGGCAAGACCGTAAAAGAGTAAATAGGAAAGGCAGAGCTTGCGCTCTGCCTTTTCAGGTAGTCTGAGAAGGGAGGATGTCTATGGCGGAGAGGTATATTTTTACCGTTTCCGAGCTGAACCAATTTATCAAGGACCTGTTGGACAACGTGCCGCCGCTGACGGATCTCCTGCTTCGGGGCGAGATCTCCAACTATAAGGTATATCCCTCCGGGCATCACTACTTTACGCTGAAGGACAGCCAGTGTGTGGTGAAATGTGTGCTGTTCAAGGGCAGTGCCATGAAGCTGCGGTTTCGGCCGGAGAACGGGATGCAGGTCATTGCGTCGGGGCGTATCAGCGTCTATCCCAGGGACGGCGCCTATCAGCTCTACTGCACGGGCCTATCGCCGGACGGGGTGGGTGACCTGAGTGTGGCCTACGAGCAGCTGAAGGAAAAGCTGCGGCTGGAGGGGCTGTTTGACGAGGCGCACAAGAAGCCGCTGCCGCCGTATCCTCAGCGCATCGCCATCGTGACCTCTCCGGCGGGTGCGGCGGTGCACGACATGATACGCATTCTGCGGCGCAGGTATCCCATTGCCAAGGTGCTGCTGCTGCCGGTACGGGTGCAGGGCACGGAGGCGCCGGCGGAGATCGCCGGGGCGATACGCTACGCCAACCGACACCGGCTGGCGGATGTACTGATCACGGGACGGGGCGGCGGTTCGCTGGAGGATCTGTGGGCTTTTAACGACGAGCGGGTGGCACGAGCCATCTACGACTCGGAGATACCGGTCATCTCCGCTGTGGGGCATGAGCCGGATGTGGCTATCAGCGATTTTGCGGCAGACCGGCGGGCATCCACGCCCTCCAACGCGGCGGAGATCGCCGTGCCGGACCGGATGGAGCTGCTGCGCTGGTTGGACGGCGCGGACAGCCGCATGGCCCGGGGCGTAACGCGGCAGCTCAAAGCATCCCAAGAGCGGCTGGACAGCCTGGCACAGAAGCGGGTGCTGACCGATCCCACGGCACTGATCGCCGACAAGGGGATGCAGCTGGATCATTTACAGCACAGGCTGGCCGCCGCTATGCGGGCGGTGACAGACCGGGAGAGCGGCCGGTTCGCGGCGCTGGCATCATCGCTGGACGCGCTGAGTCCCCTGCGGGTGCTGGGCCGGGGCTATGCGTTGGCGCAGACGGAGGACGGAACAGTGCTGCGTTCGGCGGCACAGACGGCGGCAGGAGAGCGCATCCGCGTGCGGCTGGCCCAGGGACAGCTGGTATGCGATGTGGCGGAAACAAAGGAGGAATAACGCGATGGCGGCAAAAAAGACGTTTGAGGAGAATATGGCCCGGCTGGAAGCGCTGGTGGCCCAGCTGGAGCGTGGCGACGCGCCGCTGAGCGAAAGTTTGGCGCTGTTCGAGGAGGGCGCAAAGCTGGTGAGCCAGTGCCGCAAGGAGCTGGACGCTGCGGAGCAGAAGGTGGTCAAGCTGGCCAAGGGCGCGGACGGCGCGCCTGTGGAGAGCGATTTTACAGCGGAGGATTGACAGATGGATTATGAAAGAAGATATGAGGCGTACCGGCTGGCGGTGGAGGACTATCTGAACGGCCTGTTTACCGGCAGCGCACCCTATGGGCGGCTGTATGAATCCATCCGGTACAGCCTGCTGGCGGGCGGCAAGCGTATCCGCCCGGTGCTGACGCTGGAATTTGCCCGGTTGGGAGGCATCGACTGGCGCTTGGCGCTGCCCTATGCCTGTGCGCTGGAGCTGGTACATAACTACTCCCTGATCCACGACGATCTGCCCTGCATGGACGATGACGACCTGCGCCGGGGCAAGCCCACCAACCACAAGGTGTACGGCGAGACGATGGCCGTGCTGGCCGGCGACGCCATGCAGCCGGAGGCATTCCGGCTTATCGCCCAGGCGGAGGGTCTGTCTGCCGAGAGCCGCATCGCGGCGGTGGAGGTGCTGGCAAAGGCCGCCGGTGCAGACGGTATGGTGGGCGGACAGGTGCTGGATACGGTGTATGACGTGGAGGACGCGGAGGGGCTTACGCTCTTGAACCGGCTCAAGACCTGCGCTATGATCTCCGGCGCGGCGGAGCTGGGCTGCGTGGCAGCCGGTATGGGCGAAGTGAAGCGCTGTCAGGCTCGTGCGTTTGGTGATAACCTCGGCCTGGCATTCCAGATCCGGGATGACATTCTGGATGTAGAGGGAAACGAGGCCGTGTTCGGCAAGCCTATCGGCTCGGACAGGGAGGAGGGCAAGGTCACGTTCGTGGACGTAAAGGGCCTGACAGCCTGCCAGCAGACGGTGGAGGACTACACGGCCAAAGCCAAGGCCGCTATCGTGGACTGGGCGGACAGCGGCTTCCTGATGGAGCTGGCGGACCGCATGGTCAAACGTGTAAAGTAATATCAGCTGTCAGGCATTGCAGTACAGAGAAAGAGCGCCCGGAAATCACTCCGGGCGCTCTTGGCTATGGTCATATATTGTTCGGGCCGCTGCCGTAGTCGCACAAGGGACGCAGGGGACATTCATCGCAGCTGGGCTTGCGGGCCATGCACAGGGCGCGGCCATGGAGCACCATGCGGTGGCAGAAGTTGTTGGCCTCTTCCGGCGGCAGGACGCGGCGAAGCTGCTGCTCCACCTTCAGCGGGTCTTTGCTGCCGTCGGTCAGACCCAGGCGGCCTGTGATGCGGATGCAGTGGGTGTCGCAGACGTAGCCGTCCCTGCCGTAGATGTCGCCCAGGATCAGGTTGGCGGTCTTGCGGCCCACGCCGGGCAGGGAGAGCAGGTCGTCCATATTGTCCGGGACTTTGCCGCCGAAGCGCTCCAGCAGCATCTGCGCGGAGGCCACGATGTCACGGGCCTTGGCACGCCAGAAGCCGCAGGACTGGACGTATGTACCCACCTCATCCACATCGGCGGCGGCGAAGGCCTCCAGCGTGGGATAGCGGGCAAACAGGGCGGGCGTGACCATATTTACGCGGGCGTCGGTACACTGGGCCGCCAGGCGGACGGAGAACAGCAGCTCGTAGTCCTTTCCGTAATCCAAAGAGCACAGGGCGTCAGGGTACAGCTCTTTCAGGGCCGCAATGATGGCGGATACCTGCTCCTTTGACTTCATACAGCATCACCTCACGGCTATTGTAACAGATGTTGCAGAAAAAGGCAATCGGTGGTATAATGCCATTTGCAGTGAAAACGCGAGGGAGGTGCTGCTATGCGGCCACTGGCAGACGAGATACGGCCACAGACATTGGACGAGGTATGCGGGCAGCGCCATCTGCTGGGGGAGGGTGCGCTGCTGCGGCGGCTCATCGAGAACGGAACGGACACGAACCTGATCTTCTACGGGCCGTCCGGCACGGGAAAGACCACCGTGGCCAACATTATTGCCAAGCGGGCGGAGAAAACGCTGTACTATCTGAATGCCACGACTGCGTCCCTGCAGGATGTGAAGAATATCATCGGCGATGTGGACACCATGCTGGCGCCCAAGGGTGTGCTGCTGTATCTGGATGAGATCCAGTACTTCAACAAGAAGCAGCAGCAGAGCCTGCTGGAGTTCCTGGAAAACGGAAAGATCACGCTGATCGCATCCACCACGGAGAACCCTTATTTTTATATCTACAACGCGCTGCTGTCCCGCTGCACGGTGTTTGAATTCAAACCGCTGACGGTGGAGGAGACCATCCCCGCCGTGGAACGTGCCCTGCGGATCGAGCAGGAGAGAAGTCAGCTGCCCTTCGCGTGGGCGGAGGACGTGCCTAAAACGGTGGCGGCGGGCTGCGGCGGCGATGTGCGCAAGGCAGTCAACGCGGTGGAGCTGCTGTACCGGTCGGCAAAGCCGAAAGACGGCGGACTATATCTGACAAGTAATGACGCTTTACAGCTTAGTCAGCACAGCGCCATGCGCTATGATCGGGAGGGCGACGACCACTTTGACCTGCTGTCGGCACTGCAAAAATCTATCCGGGGCTCTGACCCGGATGCGGCGGTGTATTATTTGGGGCGGCTGCTGGTGGCGGGCGATTTGCTGTCGCCGTGCAGGCGGCTGCTGGTCATCGCGGCGGAGGACATCGGGCTGGCGTATCCGCAGGCCATCGTGGTGACGAAGGCCTGCGTGGATGCGGCGCTGCAGATCGGACTGCCGGAGGCACGTCTGCCGCTGGCGGAGGCGGCAGTATTGCTGGCCACCGCGCCGAAATCCAACAGCGCACACAATGCCATTATCGCCGCCATGGAGGACATCCAGCACGGCGCGGTGGGGGATATTCCCCGACATTTGAAGAACGTCCACGCGGACAGCGCCGGTGCGGAAAAGGCGGCGGCCTATAAGTACCCCCACGTCTACCCAAACCACTATGTAAAGCAGCGGTATCTGCCGGAAACACTGGGAGATAAGCGGTATTATGAGTACGGGCCGAATAAGACGGAGCAGGCGGCTAAACGGTACTGGGACGACATCAAGGGAGGTGCGTAATGGAGCTGAACCTGAACGATATTTTAGAGCTGAAAAAAGATCATCCCTGCGGCAGCAAGCGCTGGCAGGTGCTGCGGGTGGGCATGGACATCAAGCTGCGGTGTATGGGCTGCGGGCATGAGGTCATGCAGCCACGGCGGAAGGTGGAAAAAATGATACGGCGGATCGTGCCGAAGGAGGAAACGGAATGAGACCGAAATGGACGAGATATCTGGCCATGGGCATTGCGCTGCTGCTGGCTATTGTGATGGCACTGTCGCTGGTGCTGCCGTATATCGGCCTATGAAGCACTGCATTATTGCCAAGTACACGCCGCAGGCGTATGAGCGGCGGGCGGAGCTGCTGCCCCGCATCCGGGAGATTTTCGCGGTGGCCGGGGAGATACCCGGCGTGCGGGGCGCGGAGGTGTATCCCAACTGCGTGGCGCGGGAGAACCGGTACGACGTGATGATCGTGCTGGAGATGGACAGAGACGCGTTGCCGCTGTATGACGATTCGGAGATGCACCACAGGTGGAAGGACGAATTCGGCGGACTGCTGGAAAAGAAGGCCATATTTGACTACGAGTGAGAAAACGCATCCCTGCGGGGATGTGTTTGAGACTGTCGAAAAAGCCTGTCATTGCGAGCCAGTGCGCGCCGCGAAGCAAGTGCCCTTGGGGTGCACACTGGCGCGGCAATCCGTTTCTAAAACGCACAAATTCTGCGCTTTTCGCAGGTTTCTGTCTGAAAAGATACGGATTCCCACGTCGCTGCGTGCCGCGAAGCAAGTGCCCTTGGGGTACTCCTCGGAATGACAGGGGTGAGGTTTATCGACACGCTGAAAACACATCCCTGCGGGGATGTGTTTCTTTTATCCATCTTAAAGAAGGCACCGCACCGGTTGCGACGGGTTCTGACAGGGGAGGGGCGTATAATAGGACGTGCGGGGTGAGGCGGATGACAGTGGTGTATTGGGACAGAGTGGTGGTGCTGAACGGCATTGTGGACTATCTGCTTCTGCTGAGCGCCGCGTGGCTCAGCGGCCTGCCGCTGCGGCGGGGGCGACTAGTACTGTGGGCAGCGCTGGGCGGACTGTACGCCGGGGCGGTGTTTCTGCCGGGGCTGGAGGTGCTGGGAGTGCCGGTCATCCGGGCGGCTGCGGGCATCATCATGGCGCTGGGCGCCATGAAATGGCGGTGGCGGCCGGCGGGGGTGTTCCTGCTGCTGGCAGCGGGGCTGGCCGGGGTCATTCTGGCGCTGGGACTGGCGGCGGGGTCGCCGTCGGGCTTGGTGCAGCGGCTGTATCTGGCGGATATAAGCTGGCAAGGCATTCTGCTTGTCAGTGCTGGATTTTACTTGGTGCTGCGGTTCTTTATGGGACAGGCGGCACGACATGGAGGGGGCGAGCTGTTGCAGGTGACGATATCGGTGGGCGGACGGACACAGACGGTGACGGCGCTGCACGACACGGGGAATACGCTGCGGGATCCGGTCAGCGGGTGCCCGGCACTGGTGCTGGAACGGCAGGCGGCGGACGGCCTGTGGTCGCCGGAGGTGGCGCAGGTGTTGGCGGAAAGTGCCGCGCCAGAGGAGAAAATGGCGCGGCTGCACCGGATCGGGTGTCCGGTGCGGTTCACACTGCTGCCTTTCCGGGCGGTGGGGACGGCGGCGGGGCTGCTGCTGGCGGCGCGCAGCGACTACATAGAGGTGAACGGCAGGCGGTACCCGCGGACACCGGTGGCACTGTCGGAGCAGCCGGTCAGCGACGGCGGCGGATATCACGCCCTGTGGGGCGCGGCAGAGGAAAGGGGGAGAGGGCATGAAGCTGTGGACGTGGCTGAAGCGGCTGTGGCGCAGTCTGCAAAGGCGGGATAAGGTCATGTACATCGGCGGCAGCGACACGCTGCCGCCTCCGCTGCCGCGGGAGCAGGAGGCCGTGCTGCTGGAAAGGCTCAACGACGGAGACTTTCAGGTGCGGCAGACGCTGATCGAGCGGAACCTGCGGCTGGTGGTGTATATCGCGCGGCGGTTCGAGAACACGGGGATACATATCGAGGATCTGATCTCCATCGGAACCATCGGGCTGATCAAGGCCATCAATACGTTCCGGACGGACAAGAACATCAAGCTGGCTACGTATGCGTCCCGGTGCATTGAGAACGAGATACTGATGTATCTGCGGAAGAACAGCTCGCAGCGGACAGAGGTGAGCTTCGATGAGCCGCTGAACACCGACTGGGACGGGAAGGAGCTGCTTCTCAGCGATGTGCTGGGTACGGAGGGGGACGTGGTCATGCGCCCCATCGAGGAGGACGTGGATCGGCAGCTTTTGCAGACGGCGGTGTCGCACCTTAGTCCCCGGGAGCGGGACATCATCACCATGCGGTTCGGGCTGGGCGGCGCGAAGGAGCTGACGCAGAAGGAGGTGGCCGACCGGCTGGGCATCTCCCAGAGCTACATTTCCCGGCTGGAGAAGCGGATCATCCTGCGGCTGCGGCGCGAGCTGCAGAAAATGAACTGAAAAGGCTGTGAAGGATAATTCCTTCACAGCCTTTGCTGTATCTTGGTTTATTGCAGGGAGACAGGTGCGGGGCGGTTGACCACCATCATGTTGTAGTAGCGCAGCAGGTGATAGTCGTCCTTGTCCAGCTTGACGGTGTTCAGCAGGCGGTCGCCCTCCTCCAGGGGTTCCTTGGAGATCAGCGCCTTCAGCGCGATGGGGGCGAAGAAGGGGGAGGAGCCGATGCCGGACACCAGACCCACGGCGGGCATACGGTTCTGCATGGGGTTGAGCATGCAGATGTACATTTTCTCCGCCTCGTTGATCTGGTTGGTGAGCACCATGTGGGTGATGGTGTCGTAGGCCTTCATTTCGCCGGTAAACAGGTGCTGGCAGTGATCCGGGTCGGAGAAGGAAGCAACACCCATGTACAGCGTGACGTCGATGCCGTCATGCTCCGAGGAGTGGGAGAAGCGCAGAAGGGAGCGAACCATCTGGCGGATGCGGCCATCGTAGTAGTACATGTAAGCCAGGGACTGGTTGAAGTAGTTGTTCTTGGGCAGGGCGGGCTCCGTGCGGAAGATGGGCGGCTGGTAGTCGATGAAGCACTTCATGTCGATGTCCAGCGCCTGCGCGATCTCGTAGAGCGTTTCGATGTCGATGGTGATGGCGCCGTTTTCGTACTTGGAAAGCGTCGCCTTGCTTTTGTTGATCATGGCGGAGAACTGCTCAATGGTATAGCCGCGGCTTTTCCGATATTTTTTGATACGTTGACCAACAAAATAAGAAAAAGAGCTCAAAAGCGACACCTCCTTGCATGATGGAGTAATGATACCAAACGTTTGGTAGTATGTCAATGATTTTTTTCTGTCTGAGAAACGTTTTTTCTTATGTTTTCCTTCAAATAAACCATTCGGTGAAAAAGCGCCGCTTGTGAAAAATAAAACCCCCGGTATCCGAGGATACCGGGGGTTTGTGTGATATGAGGGAGAATGCTTACTTGGCGGCTTCCATACCGGCCAGCAGAGCCTTCTTGTTGCCCTCCAGGAAGCGGGCTTTCTTCTCGCCCAGCTCAATGCGGATGGCTTCCATCATGCTATCCACGGAGGTGACGGGAGCCTTGGCCAGGGTAGCACCCAGAATGGCCACGTTAGCGCCCTTGGGGTTGCCGATGGACTCGGCAATGCCGTTGGCGTCGCAGTAGACGACGGTGATGTCGTCGCGGACGGCCTTACGGTCGATGATGGAGCTGTTGATGACCAAAACGCCGCCGGGCTTCACGTGCTCCTCGAACTTGTCCAGAGAGGGACGGTTCATGGCCACGATCACGTCGGCCTTGTCCACCAGAGGGGAGGCAACGGGGTCATCGGAGACGATGACGGAGCAGTTGGCGGTACCGCCGCGCATCTCGGGGCCATAAGAGGGCAGCCAGGAAACGTGCTTACCGTCCAGCATGCAAGCCATGGCGACGAACTTACCGATCAGCAGCATACCCTGACCGCCGAAACCGGCGAAAATAAAGGTTTTTTCCATGTTACTTCGCCTCCTTGTCTTTGTAAACGCCCAGAGGATAGTAGGGGATCATGTTCTGCTCCAGCCAGTTCATAGCTTCCACCGGAGACAGGCCCCAGTTGGTGGGGCAGGTGGACAGCACTTCGATCATGGTGAAGCCCTTACCCTCCATCTGCAGACGGAAGGCCTTGGCAATGGCCTTCTTGGCCTTGGCGATGTTGGCGGTATTGTTGACCGCCACGCGCTCAATGTAGTAAGAACTGGGAACAGCGGCCAGCATCTCGCACATCTTGATAGGCAGACCACTCCACTCCTCGCTGCGGCCAGCAGGGCAGGTAGTTGCCTTTTGGCCGATCAGGGTGGTGGGGGCCATCTGACCGCCGGTCATGCCATAGATCGCGTTGTTGACAAAGATGGTGGTGATCTTCTCGCCGCGGTGGGCGGCGTGAACGATCTCCGCGGTACCGATAGACGCCAGGTCACCGTCGCCCTGATAGGTGAATACCAGAGTGTCCTTGCCGACGGAGCGCTTGATACCGGTGGCAACAGCGGGTGCGCGGCCGTGGGCAGCCTCGTACATATCGCAGTTGAAATAGTCGTAGGCAAACACGGAGCAGCCGACAGGGGCCACACCGATCACCTTGCCGTCTAATTTCATCTCGTCGATGACCTCGGCTACCAGACGGTGGATGATGCCGTGGTTGCAGCCGGGGCAATAGTGGAACTGCTTGTCAGTCAGCAGCTTAGTCTTTTCGAACAGTACAGCCATCTTATTTACCCTCCTTCATGCTCAGGATCTTGGTGACGATCTCGTCGGTAGAGGGCATCTGGCTGCCGCAATGACCGAAGAAGTCAACGTGCTTGGCGCCATTGATGGCCAGCTTTACGTCCTCCAGCATCTGGCCTTCGTTCAGTTCAACGTCCAGAACGGCCTTCACGCTGGGCTGGCAGCAGGCCTCACGCACAGCGTCATAGGGGAAGGGCCACACAGTGATGGGGCGGACCAGGCCGACGTTAATGCCTTTTTCCTTCAGCTCGGCGATAGCGCTCTTGGCGATACGCGCCACGGTGCCGAAGGCAGTAATGATGTACTCAGCGCCTTCGCAGTTGTAGCTTTCCCACATCTGCTCGTTGGCAACGACTTCCTTGTACATGGCCTGTAGCTCGTCATTGTGGACAGCCAGGCTCTCGGTATCGATGTAGATAGAATTGATAATGCCGCGCTTAGCGGGATCATCGCCGGGCTTCCAGCCGGTGCAGGCCCAGGGCTTCTTCTCCGGGTCTACCTTGTAATCCACCATCTCGGGCAGCTCCACGGGCTCCATCATCTGAGCGATGATGCCGTCCGCCAGGAACAGCACGGGGATACGGTACTTTTCGGCCTTGTCATAGGCGATCATCATTAGGTCGATGGCCTCCTGTACAGAAGCGGGGGCGAAGGTCAGCAGGTGATAGTCGCCGTTGCCGCCGCCCTTGACACCCTGGAAATAGTCGCCCTGGGATGCCTGAATATTACCCAGACCGGGGCCGCCGCGCATCACGTTGATGATGACAGCGGGAACCATGGCGC
>ERZ825137.935-NODE-935-length-40036-cov-6.302244_pt1 | contig 40036 bp, 29 predicted proteins | sample MGYA00519873_ERZ825137 | MGnify/ENA primary metagenome ERZ825137 (study PRJEB31778, sample SAMEA3449190) | human gut metagenome | biome: human gut; feature: human-associated habitat; material: faeces | place: United Kingdom | collected 2010/2012 ...
AAAATCTGGACGGCTATCTTTTTATGGTCTACCCGCTATCGCGGACGGTTGTACAGCCACAGCTCGGAGGGGGCGGAATTGGCCGTTCAGGTCTTCCGTCAGAAGGGGAAGTTGATACCGAGGTTCACCTTGGCGTTGGAGTTCAGGGGCACGCCCTGCTTGGCGAGCTTGCCGAGGGTGTGGTCCATGCCGAGGAAGATGCTCGCGCCCTTGCCGGGGTTCACGTTCAGGAGCCAGCCGAAGCCCACGCCGTAGGTGCCCATGGCCAGGTTGGCGCTCGCGCTCAGGAATTTGACGGGACGCACATTGGCGCTCACGCGGAACTGCGTCCACGTATAGGCGCCCTGGATGCGCGTGGAGTTCACCAGGCCGAAGGTCAGGTTCCGGTAGTAGGGCAGGGTGTACTCGGCGCCGAAGTTGAGCGTGGCGGCAAGCGAGGTGGTGCGTCCGCCCTGGTTGCCGAGGTCGTCCATCTGATAGAGGGCCGTGAGGTCGTTCTTGAGTCTGTCCCATTCCTTGCTGTCGTCGTCGCCCGTGACGTCGAACTCGTAGCGGGAGGTCTGCACCTCGCGCACGCCCTGCGTCGACGCTACCGAGGTGTTGCTCCAGCTGATGAAGCCGAGGTCAAGGATGGCGGCCGAGAAGCGGAAGTCGCGCCACTTGTACTGCGCGCCGAGGTCGAAGGCCATACCGAAGCCGTTGAGGCCCGTGCCGTCGAGTTCGGCTCCGCTCACGTACTCGCGCTGAGCGTCGTCGTTGTAGTCCGTCTTGTAGCTCAGGCCCTTGACGGAGGCGCGGATGAGGGCGTTGCTGCGGATGTTCCACGAGTCCTGGCCGAGAGTGAGGCTCGCCTCGTCGAAGCGTGCGTCAACCTGGCCGTAGCCTAAGAGGAACTTGACGCTCGCGCCCACGCGGAGCCCGGGAACCTGCTTGATGTCACGCGAGTGGTTCAGGACGATTTCGCCGTAGCCCACGGCGTTGGCACGGAAGTTCGAGATATCGTAGGTCTGGTTCGAGATGCCTTCCTTCAGAAGAGAGAAGAGCGAGCCGGGAATCTGCGCGTTGACGTCGGCGCGGACATTGACGGCGATGGAGTTGTAGCCGCCCCAGGCCTTGAAGCCGCCGTTGAGGATATTGAGCTTGATGTTGGCGCCCAGGCGGTTCTTGTCGTGGATGCCGCTCATGACCTCTTCGACGCTGACGTTGGGGTTGGTGAAGAGCGAGGTCTTGCCGTTCACGTTGAAGAGCACGTTCTTCAGGTGCAGGTTGCCCTCCATGCCGATGTTCATGTTGGCGAGCGCCGGGAAGCCCACGTAGTTGCTTTCGTTGCCGAAGGCGGGGTTCATCTCCGAGCGGTAGAGGTAGTTGTCGAGGAAATAGGCCGAATAGGTGTTCTGCGCTTCGGCTGTGGCGCACGCGGCAAGAAGTCCGGCGGCAGCCACTATGGTTTTGATGTTGCGGTTCATAGTTTTGTCGTGGCTTCTTGGTTAGAGTTTCTTGGTGTAGGTGCCGGTCACGGCGGCGCGCAGGTCGCTGACCTTGATGTTGAAGTCGGGCGAGAGTGTCGAGCCGTTGAAGTCGTCGACGATGGCCTCGATGTACACGCCGTCGAGGTGGCGGATGTCGCCGAGGAGCTCAAGGCTGATTTCATAGTTGTTCGCGTTGGCGGGCATCGTGGCGTAGGCTTCGTCGGCGTTGGTCAGAGGGATGCGCTTGCCCTCGATGTCGACGGGGCGCACGTATACCTTGGTCGCCGCGGGGATGTCGGAGCTCAGTTTGGCGGTCACTTTCAGCTTGCTGACGGCGATGGCGTCGACGTCCTCGTCGTTCCAGCCGTCCTCGGTCGTGGAGTACACGATTACCGAGCCGTCGGCGAGCGCGAGGGGTGCGCTGAACTCGTAGTCGCCGTGTACCTGTGCGAGGCTCTCGCCGAGCGGGAAGTCCGTGGCTGCGCCTACCACGCGGGGATCGGGATTGGCCGTGCTCGTGAAGTCAACGTGTACGATGTCGGGAAGGCCCTCGCCCGAGAGCACGCTCGAGAGGCCCGGGAAGGCCGTGAAGAAGGAGGGAATGCCTTCCGGACGGATGATGTCCGACGCGACATCCTCGTTAGGAGCCATGATGTGGAACTGCTGCTCGCTGCCGTTGCCGATTGCGAACTGGTCGAGCACCTCGGTGCGCGAGGGCTTGCCGTTGCTCCGCTCGGCGCGGAGTGTCAGGCCCGTGAGGCACTCAAGACCGTACTGGGCGACGGGCGAGTTCACCTGTAGCGTCAGGGCCGGACGTGCGAGGAGGATATTGGTCTCGGCGCCCGAGAGGAAGTCGGGGAGGTCCGTAAGCTCGAAGGGGTCGATTTCGTCGAAGTCGATGGCATAGTCGAAGAAGCCCGAGAAGCGGCTCACGGTGAAGGAGCTCATGTCGTAGTTCGTCGTGAACTCGATTTCCTGAGGCATGTCGGCGGGGCTCATGCCCTCGATGGGGTAAACCTGGAAGCGGCCCGAGGCTACGCCCACGTTCTCCGTGAAGTCGAAACGGCCGTCGACGACTGCCTTGCCGTCGGGCGACGTGGCCGTCACGAAGTCGATGGCGTCCACTTCGAGGCGAAGCTCGATTTCTCCCGTGGTGGAGCTCAGGTGCGGGATGACGATTTTTCCCTCTGAGCTGTAAATGTCGCCGTAGTGCGCTGTGGTGCTTTCAGGCACGGTCACCACAAGGTCGTAAAGCTCAACGTGCGACGATATGGCCTGGATGTCAGCCGAGCGGAATGTCATGGTGATGAAGAGCGGAGCATCCTTGTCGAGTGTCACGTTCTTGATCGACTTGATGGCGGGGTCCACCTTCGGGTTGACGTCGGAACCTACGTGGTAGCTGAAGTCCGTGTGGTACTCCGTTACGGCATATTCCTGGAACTCAGCCTGCGTGCAGCGCCGTGCGGGCGCCATGGCTCCGGCGGTGGTGATGGTGATTCTGGAGCTTTCGATGTGGTCAGGAGCCGGAGCCACGACCTTGTCGACTTCCTTGGGTTCGGCGTCGAATTCGCCGCGCTTGCTGAAGTAGTAGTACTTCTTGCCGTCGATTTCGCGGACCTTGATGATGGCGTCGGGGTCCGAGTCGTCGAGGTCGATGATTTTGTCAAGGTAGATGTCCTTGAAGTTGACCGGTACTGTCAGATCGTTGACCTTCAGCTCGGTTGTGGTGTCGATATCCGATAAATCATAATTGTCGTCGATACACGACACCATAATCAGGCCGAAAGACAGCGCGATTGCGGCCGCGCCGACTTTGGGGTAGTGATGTTCCATTGTGTGGAATGTGTGTTGAGTTTGGTTATTGATGATGGTTATATTTTGTTGAAAAAAAGCGAAAAACATGCGGATTAAGGATGGTGGGAATTGCGGATGTTTTCTGAATTTTTGCAAAGATATGAAAATAATTCCAATTTCACCGCCTTTTCGCCCAAATTTTTTTGCGTTAAAAATCCCCAATTGGCGAGATTTACCATCCCGCCGTCGAATCTCCTGTTTTCAGCAGTAACTTTGCATCGTAATCAATAAAGTAGCTAACCAAGCTAAATAAGCTAATTCAGCTAACTAAGCTAAGTAAGCAAAAAAACTTTAAATTCTAAAAAATGGAATACCTCTCACTTTCCCAATTACGCGCAAGGGCTGCCTTCAAGGGCGCACCCGTTTCCCTTTATGAAAACTGGTTCAAGGACCAGACCGCCTGCATCATAGGCGACAACCCCGACGAAAACACCGACAAGGCTATCGACATTGCCGCCTCCGTGGCTCTCTCGGGCCACAAAGTCCTCTTTGTAGACTTCCGCCACAACTCCGCCCGCTTTCTCAATCGCACCGCATCCAAGGACACCGGGAACATCTTCTACGGAGAGTTGGACTTAGCTCTCGTCAATCCCGGAGGCTACGATTCAATATGGAAATCAATCGATGGTACCTTAAAAGAGTCCGGTGCGGACATATGCGTCATTGATTCCCTCTCCGTGCTCTGCACCTGTATCGCGAAAACCGACGCCGCCCGGTATTTCCTTCGTATCTTCCACAACATTGGTGTTCAACGCGGAATCTCGTTCCTCTTCACCGCCACACCCCGCAAGCGCATCGGCAAGTCAGGCATCGTCACCCGCGACCACCTCCCCCGTTTCACCGAACCCTATTTCCGCGCCATAATCCCTTCCGCCCACCCCGCCGAAAACCCCAATCTGCAAATAACAGAAAATTCTAATGCGCAAATTCTTGAAAATGAGGTAGGGACGCGCCATGGCGCGTCCGCCCCGACCGTATCCGCAAAAGTGTCCGAGCAATCCGAGCAATCCTCGCCGCCCTCGCCGTCCGATCCCCCCTCCCGGCCCCCCTCCCGCGCTGAACGTCGCCGCGCCGCCCGAAAGGCCGGAATCAAACGACGATTCCTTCCTTAATTGATAAATAATCTCCCTTCGGCCCCGTTAGTTCGGAAAATTTCCGTAACTTTGCATTCGGAAGCCCCCCACGGGCTTCTTGAATTGAACCTAAACATCGCAGTCTCAGATATGTTAATGTCAATGACTGGCTTCGGCAGAGCTGTCGCCGAGGTCGAAGGCAAGAAAATCACTGTTGAAATAAAGTCACTCAACTCCAAGCAGATGGATCTGAACGCCCGCATCGCGCCCGTGTTCAGAACCCGCGAAATCGACATCCGCTCATACGTCGCCTCCGTGCTCCAGCGCGGCAAGGCCGACCTCTCCGTGAACGTCGAGGTCTGCGCCGGCGCCGAAGTCGCCGCCTCTCTCAATGTCCCCGTCCTCGCGGCGTACAAGAAACAGATTGACGAGGCTTCCGCCTCGCTCGGAATCTCCGCCCCCGCCGACTGGATGCAGATTCTCCTCCGCTTCCCCGATACCCTCCAGACAAACTCCCAGGCCGAGGCCTCAGACGCCGAGATTGAAGTCCTTGACTCCGCCGTCCGCGAGGCTGTCGACGCCCTCATGGCCCACCGCCGCGCCGAGGGCCTGAAGCTTGAGGCTTTTTTCGCCGAGCGAGTCCGAGGTATCGCCGACCTCCTTGCGCAGGTAGCGCCCTTCGAGGCCGAGAGAATAGAGCGCATCCACACCCGTCTTGAGGAGAACCTCTCGAAAATCCCCGTAGCGGAGTTCGACAAGGGGCGCCTCGAGCAGGAGATGATTTTCTATATCGAGAAACTCGACGTCAACGAGGAAAAGCAGCGCCTCGCCCAGCACCTCCAGTATTTCATGGAAACGATGCAGGCTCCCGAGCCGGGGCAGGGCAAGAAACTCGGTTTCATCGCCCAGGAGATGGGCCGCGAGATAAACACCCTCGGCTCCAAGAGCAACCACGCCGAGATGCAGAGGATTGTCGTTCTCATGAAGGACAAGCTCGAGCAGATCAAGGAGCAGGTCCTCAACGTCATGTGATTTTCCACCCCTTTTACGCATTAAATACACTCTAAAGATATGAGCAACATTCCCGAACCCAATATGCCTCCCCGCTACACTCCCGGCGAAGAGGAGGAAGTGCGCCGCGAGGTTCCAGCATCGGTTTCGAGTCGTCGCCTGATGATGATTATCATCGGCGTCTGCGTGGTCCTTGTCCTCGTCGCGGGCTATTTTGTGTTCTCTTCCGTGCGCGCCAACAAGGCCCTTGAGGAAGCTCAGGCCGAGAAGGAGCAAATTCTCCTCGACGCCGCTTCCCGCGACCTCGAGCGCGAGAGCGCCGAGCTCGACGCCGAGTTCGCTCAGTTCGAGAACTCCCGGCAGTTCATCCAGAACGACTCCGTAAAGCGCCAGCTCAGCGAGAAGTACGAGGCCGCGCGCCTTCAGGTCGAGAAACTACAGCAGGAGCTCAAGAACCAGAAGAAAAAGAGCGCCGCCGAAATCGCAAAGCTCCGCGATGAAATCGACACCCTCCGTGCTCTCCTCCGCCACTACGTCGAGGAAATCGACCGCCTCAACAAGGAAAACGAGGCGCTCCGCTCCGAGAACGAGGAAATAAAGACCGAAAACCAGAAGCTCAACTCCCAGGTGGCCGAGACTTCCCGCCGGAACGAGGTCCTCTCCGAGCGTATGACCCTCGCCGAGAAGCTCAACGTCACCGGCCTCTCCCTCACGCCCCTCAACAAGAAGGGAAAGACCGAGAAGAAAGTCCAGAAAGCCGTCCAGCTCATGGTCCGCTTCACTATCCCTCAGAACAACTCCACTCCCGTCGGCGAGAAGACCATCTACGCCCGTATCGTGTCCCCCTCGGGCCAGCTCCTCGGCTCCGGCGGCTCTTTCTCCTTCGAGGGTGCGAAGGTCCCCTGCACGGCCCGCAAGACCGTCGAGTATGCCGGTGAGGAAATCGGTGGCGTCACAATCTACTGGGATGTCGACACCCCGCTCATGGCCGGCGACTACACTGTCGAGCTCTTCGCCGACAACTATCGCCTCGCATCCCGTTCCTTCTCCCTTAAATGATTTCCCTTCCGCATGTCTGAATTCCTGACCCGCCTTTTCGACAGCGCGATGAGTATTGAGGTGAACACCGTCAACTCGATATTCAAGCTCTGCCTCAGTATGCTCCTCGGCGCCTTCGTCGGCTACGAGCGCAAGCGGAAAGGGCAGGCGGCGGGGGTGCGGACCTTCTCCCTCATCGCCATGGGAGCCTCCCTCGCGATGATTCTCAGTATCTACGTCCCCCAGGAATATCTCGGTCTCAAGAACGGCGACCCGGGTCGCATCGCGGCCCAGGTCATCACCGGTATCGGCTTCCTCGGCGCCGGAGCCATTATCCAGATGAAAGGCTCCATCCGCGGGCTCACCACTGCCGCCGGTATCTGGATGGTCGCAACCATCGGAATGGCGGTCGGGGTAGGGATGTACGTGATTTCCGTCATCGCCACGGCCCTCATCCTCTTCATACTCGTAGAGCTCGAGAGACTTGAACAGCACGTCAGCAAGGGTTCCGAGAGCCGTATCATCAGGCTAAGGCTCGGTGTGGTCCTCCGCGACATCGACTGCTACCGGAAGATTCTCCTCCGCAACAAGATTACGCTCCAGAATTTCTACGTCGACTACGACTACGAGGCCCGTGAGACGCGCCTGAATCTCGTGGTCCTTCTCCGCGAAAGCACCGACTACATCAAGCTTTTCGGCGAACTGGAAAAGCTGCAGCCCACGAAAGCCATTTCCCTCGCCAACCAGCTGAGTATTTAGCAAGACTTCCGACTCATGAACACCGAAAGCCTGATTACCGACCTCGCATTCATCCTCCTTCTCGGAGCGGTCGTAACCGTTCTGTTCAAGTGGATTAAACAGCCGGTCGTCCTCGGCTACATCGTCGCGGGTTTTCTTGCGAGCCCCCATTTCGAGTATCTTCCCTCCGTCACTTCCGAGGAAAACATCGACTTCTGGGCTGAGATAGGTATCGTCGTTCTCCTCTTCTCGCTCGGTCTCGAGTTCAGCTTCAAAAAGCTCCTTAATTCCGGGGGCTCCGCCGTGGTAACTGCTCTGGTCGTAGTCACAGGTATGATGGGCGCCGGATTCGCCATCGGGCATATCCTCCATTTCAACACCATCAACAGCCTTTTCCTCGGCGGTATGCTCTCAATGAGCTCGACCACCATCATTATCAAGGCATTCAACGACCTCGGCCTCAGGCAGAAGAAATTCGCGTCCCTCGTCCTCGCCGTACTCATCGTCGAGGACCTTTTCGCCGTCGTGATGATGGTCCTGCTCTCCTCCATTGCGATAAACTCCAGCGTCGAGGGCGCCGAGCTTCTGTACAGCATCGCCAAGCTCGTCTTCTTCCTCCTCATCTGGTTTGCGGTCGGGGTCTACGTCCTTCCCTCCCTGCTCAATTCCATCCGCGGCTTCCTCAATCCCGAGACGCTTCTCGTCGTTTCCATGGGTCTCTGCCTCGGAATGGCCGTCTTCTCCGTCTACTGCGGCTTCTCCATGGCCCTCGGAGCTTTTGTCATGGGTTCAATCCTTGCCGGAACAAGCTATGCCGAGCGCATCGAACACGTTGTCACCCCCGTCAAGGACCTTTTCGGCGCCGTTTTCTTCATCTCGGTGGGCATGATGGTCCGCCCGGACATCATCGCCGAATACTGGCTGCCCATCCTCATCCTTTCGGCTGTTGTAATCGTCGGCATGATTGTTTTCGGCACCGCCGGAATGCTCATTACGGGCCAGACTCTCAAGGTGGCCATCGAGAGCGGCTTCTCTCTCTCGCAGATCGGCGAGTTCGCCTTCATCATCGCATCCCTCGGCATGTCGCTCGGTGTCCTCGAGCCCACGCTCTATCCGATTGTCGTCGCCGTTTCGGTCATCACCACCTTCGGCACGCCCTTCTTCATAAGGGCCTCCGTTCCCTTCTATGATTTTGTCGAGCGCCACCTCCCCGAAAGGCTCCATTTCCTCATCGACCGCTATCACAAGGACGTCGAGAAGAACGAGGCCGCAGGTGCCTCCTGGAAGCCTGTGCTCAAACGCTATCTTTGGCGCACGGCCCTCTATTCCGTGGTCCTCCTCGGAATCGCGATCCTCGGCTATCGCTACCTCATGCCCTATCTCTCCGGGCTCATGGGGCAGGGAGTGAAGCTGCTCACCGTAGTGGTGACCCTCGCCGCCATGTCGCCCTTCCTGATGGCGCTCATGATGCCTCTGAGCGCTTCCTCCGACGAGTCAGGCGAGGAAGAGGCCCGCGCCGCTATCAACGCTCTCCCGCGCACTGTCCTCACGATTTTCCGCTTTCTCATCGCTCTCTTCTTTGTTATAGGCGTAATCTCCGAGGCATTCTCGAAGAGGATGGGCGTACTTGTCGCCGCTGTTCTCGTCGTGCTCCTCGTGTTCTTCTTCTCCACCCGCCTCCGCAGGCGTATGCGCCGGATCGAGAGCCGCTTCATCGACAATCTCAACGAGCGCGAGCTCCGCCGCTCGGGGAAGAAAAACGCCGTCGTCGGCGATCTCCATCTCGCTTACATGACCATAGGTACCGCCTGCGACTTCGCCGGTGAGCGCCTTGTCAACTCCAACATCCGCCACCGCTACGGTGTCAACATCGTGAGCATTCAGCGCGGACAGACCGTGATTCAGATTCCCGGAAGTCAGGAGCGGCTCTTCCCAGGCGACACTGTCGGCGTCATCGGCACCGAGGAGCAGATTGCGGCCATTCTCCCCGATGTGGAAAAGAATCTCGACGATGCCGCCCTGCCATCCGGCGACCTCTCGAAAACCCGCCTCACAGGCATACTTCTCTCCGATTCATCGCCCCTTGCGGGCCACACCCCCCGCGACTCTGCCCTCCGCGACCGCTACGACGCTCTCGTAGTGGCCGTCGACCGCGGCGAAGAGCACATCGACACCCGCCCAGACCTCGTTTTCCGTCCCGGCGACCTCGTCTGGCTCGTGGGCGACCCTCAGAAATTAGCATCCCTTAAATAACAAAGCACATGGACGACCAGCGCTACAACCTCCGCGGCGTCTCCGCATCAAAGGAAGACGTCCACAACGCAATCAAGAACATCGACAAGGGTATTTTCCCCGGAGCTTTCTGCAAGATTGTCGCCGACTATCTCGGCGGCGACGCCGACTGGTGCAACATCATGCACGCCGACGGCGCAGGAACAAAGAGCTCGCTCGCATACATCTACTGGCGCGAGACCGGCGACCTCTCCGTCTGGAAAGGCATCGCCCAGGACTCCCTCATCATGAACATCGACGACCTCCTCTGCGTCGGCGCGACGGACAATATTCTTCTCTCCTCGACAATAGGCCGAAACAAGCGCCTCGTCCCCGGTGAGGTCATCGCGGCTATCATCAACGGCACGGAGGAACTCCTCGAGGAGCTCCGCGCCCAGGGCGTGGGCATTTACTCCACCGGCGGAGAGACCGCCGATGTCGGCGACCTCGTCCGCACCATCATCGTCGACTCCACGGTCGCTTGCCGTATGCGCCGCGCTGACGTTATCGACAATGCCCGTATACATCCCGGCGACGTTATCGTTGGCCTCGCCTCTTACGGGAAGGCCTCTTACGAGAAGGAGTACAACGGCGGAATGGGCTCCAACGGCCTCACCTCCGCGCGCCACGACGTCTTCGACCATTCCCTCGCCGCCAAATACCCCGAGAGCTACGACAACTCCCTCCCCGTCGAGCTCGTATACAGCGGCCACTGCGGCCTCACCGACCCTGTAGAGGGCGCTCCCGTCTGCGCGGGCAAGCTCGTCCTTTCCCCCACGCGCACCTACGCCCCCGTAATCAAGGCCGTACTCAGCGACATGCGCAGGCATATCGACGGCATGGTCCACTGCTCCGGCGGCGCACAGACGAAGGTCCTGAACTTTGTCAGGGGCGCGCACGTTATTAAGGATAATCTCTTCCCCGTGCCCCCGCTCTTCCGCCTCATCCAGGAGCAGAGCGGCACAAGCTCCAAGGAGATGTACAAGGTGTTCAACATGGGCCACCGCATGGAAATTTACGTCGAGCCCTCGCTCGCCGACCGCATAATCGAGATCGCCGAATGCTACGGCGTCCCCGCGCAGGTTGTCGGAAGGGTGGAGGAGGCCAAGGAGAACAGCCTGACAATCACCTCGGAACTCGGCACTTTCGAGTACTGACAATCCCCGGCCCGGAGCGACGGCCGGAATACTACCACCGACAATGCAACACCGTCACGCTTTCGCCTTTCTCGTCCCGCTGGCCATTTTCGGGCTGGCAGCCTGCGGCGGACACTCCGAATCTTCTTCCGGAAAGTCCGGGGAAGCCGGGACGCTGCCCGACACCCTCAGAGTCGCCACTCTCTACGGCCCGACGAGCTATTTCATTTACCGCGACGAGCCCATGGGCTACGACTACACGCTCGTGGACTCGCTGGCAACGCAGAAAGGCATGGTGCTGGACCTCAAGGTGGTGTCGAGCCTCACAAAGGCCGTAAACCTCCTCGACTCCGGGAAAATCGACCTTATTGCCTACAGTGTGCCCGTCACGGCACACTACAGGCAGTTCGCGCTTCCGTGCGGTCCCGAGTCTGAGACCGAGCAGGTCCTCGTACAGCCCAGGATTCGCGGCGAGGCGGAAATCAACGACGTCACCGAGCTCGTCGGCAAGGACGTGTACGTCGAAAGCGACTCCCGTTTCCTCCGCCGCCTGCAGAACCTCGACAGCGAGCTCGGCGGCGGAATACGCATCCACGAAGTCAACGCCGATTCCATTATCACCGAGGACCTTATCGGAAAGGTATCGTCCGGAGAGCTGCCACTGACGATTGTCGACAGCGACATCGCACGCCTCAACGCCACTTTCTACCCCGACCTCGACGTCAGTCTGCCCGTGAGCTTCCCGCAGCGCGCCGCCTGGGCCGTCGCCCCCGACAGAAAATGGCTCGCCGATTCGATTGACGCCTGGTTCGACTCCGCCGCCCCGCAGGAAATCAACAAGGAGCTCCTCAAGCGGTACTACGAGCAGACTAAGTTCGTTCCGACAGTCCGTTTCGACTTCTCGAAGGGGTATATCTCCAAGTACGACAACCTTTTCAAGGAGTACGCCCCGAAGGTCGGCTGGGACTGGCGTCTGATGGCTGCCCAGGCTTACGTGGAGAGCAAGTTCAACACCAACGCCCGCTCGTGGGTCGGAGCCCGCGGGCTCATGCAGGTGATGCCCTCCACCGCCCGGGGTTACCGCACCAACCCGCGCAGCCTGAACAATCCGGAAATCAGTCTGAAGGTGGCCACAGCCCTTATAAACGAGCTCGACGGCTATCTCAAGCCTCTCGTCCCCTCCGACGGCGAGCGCCTCAAGTTCGTCATCGCGGCATACAACGTCGGAATCGCCCATATCTATGACGCCATTTCCCTCGCCCGGAAAAACGGCCTTGACCCCGAGAAGTGGGACGGAAACGTCGAGAAGGCCCTGATGATGAAGATGAACCCCAGAATCTACCGCTCCGACGACGTCCGCTACGGCTACTGCCGCGCTACGGAGACCGTGGCCTACGTCAAGCGTATCACAAGTTTCTACGACCAGGCCCGACGGGAGATACCGGCCTGAGCGTGTCCCCTAATCCTTCTGTTAACAATCATTCTCCCTGAAACAAACAATTCATTTCCTATGAGAAAAACCAAGCTTAGCGTGGCACTCGTATGCCTTCTCTGCGGAGCCCTCCTCTCGAGCTCCTGCATCGGCTCCTTCTCGCTGACAAACCGCCTCCTGACATGGAACCAGAACATCGGCAACAAGTTCCTGAACGAACTGGTGTTCTTCGCCTTCTGGGTGCTTCCCGTCTATGAGGTCTGCGGCCTTGCCGACGTCCTGGTCCTCAACAGCATCGAGTTCTGGAGCGGTTCCAATCCCGTGGCCGCCGGCTCCAAGGTTCTTGAAGGCTCCAACGGCGAGCGCTACCTCGTCGAATGGGACGGCTCGGGCTACAACATCAAGGGCGAGACCGACGGCTCTTTCGTCCGTCTCGACTTCAACGAAGAGGAGCAGACCTGGAGCTACGACATCAACCACGGCGCGGCCCGCGGCGTGCTCTTCACCTTCGTGGACGATACCCACGTAAGCCTCCCCGTTGACGGCGGCCGCGAATGGCGCACCGTGGAAATCTCCCAGGCAGGTCTCATGGCCTACCAGCAGATGGCCGGCGCCGGCGTCTTCGCCGCCCGCTAAGCATAGGCTGCCCGATAGGCCTTATAGGCCCTATATGCCCTATAAGGCTTATCGGGCCTATCAGGCCTACCTCACTCCCCCTCTCCCCCCTCAAACTGAACCGCCGGGGCGCTTTCGGGCGCTCCGGCGGTTCAGTCGGTTGATATGTCTGGACGGGGGGATTAGATTGTCCCGTGTTTCTTGCTCTTGCGGAAGTAGAGCTTGTGGTCGAGATACTCCTGCGTGGCGATGAGCGTGGGCTTGGGAAGGCGCTCGTAGTAGCGGGAGATTTCGATTTGCTCGCGGTTCTCGTTGACTTCTTCGAGGTTGTCGTTGAGCGACGAGAATTCCTGGAGCTTCTTGTCGAGTTCGCCCTTCATCTCGGCGGCGATTTCGTTGGCGCGCTTGGCGATGATGCAGACGGTCTCGTAGACGTTGCCGGTGTCCTTGGAGAGCTCGATCATGTCGCGGGTCACGGTGTTGAGAGGGGCGTTGGTTTTCTTGTAGTCAATCATCTTTTTTCAGGAGTTGAATATATGATACCGTTTGTTTTGTCTGTGTGTGGGCGGCGCGGGGGAGAGGTCAGTCGTTGACGTACTTGCGCGCGATTTTGAAAATGTTCTCGGCCTCGTTGCGGTGGGGGCTGTCGGGATAGTTGTTTGTGAAGGAGTAGTATTCGTCGACGACTTCGCGGAAGCGGTCGGCCTTGCGTTCGTCGATGCTCATGCTTGCCTCCTGGTAGCGGGCCTTGAGGATGAGGAGTTCGAGGTCCTCCTTGTATTTCGAGTAGGGATAGTCCTTGATGGCGTTGCGGGCCACGATTACGCAGCTTTCGAAGTTGTTGCCCATGTAGTTTCCGAGGTTGTAGTAGAGCTGGGCGTTCTGAAGCTGCTTGAGGGTGAGCTTGTCCTGAAGCTCGAAGATGGCGTTCTGGGCGATGCCGACGCGGTCGGAGCGGGGGAAGAAGTCGAGGAAGCCCTGAAGCTCCTCGATGGCCTTGATGGTGCCGCTCTGGTCGAGCTGCGGGTCGGGGGAGTCGAGGTAGTAGCCGTAGCCGGTGTAGAAGCGCGCGTCCTCGGCGTACTTGCCTTTGGGATAGCGCTGGTAGTAGGTCTTGAGGTATGCCCCGGCTGTGAGGTAGTCCTTGTTCTCGTAGTGGCTCATTCCGAGGAGGAAGAGGGATTCCTCGGCCTTGTCGGAGCCTTTGAAGACGGTGATGCAGTCTTTGAGGATTGTGGCGGCCTGGACGTAGCGTTTTTCCTCGTATGCACGCTTGGCGTAGTCGAACTTGTAGTCGTAGTCGTTGCTCTTCTGCACGCGCTGGTATTCGCCGCAGGAGCAAAGTAGGAGAGCCAAGAGAGCCGTGAGAAAGAATTTTTGCATTGTCGCTTTTACGAATAATAGATGCGGGCGCATGTAGGACGCTCGTATTTCAAGATGCAAAGATAAGTAATAATTTCCCAACCCCCAAACAAAAAAGGCTATTACAATAAACTTTAACACAAATCCGCGTGGATTTATCTACACATTCGGCGTCCGAATTGTGCGCGAATTAGCTTTATTTAACGAGTATGTGCCACAATATTGCTCATCTTTATATTATCTTTGCATTCAGAGCAGCAGTCTCGAAAAATATTCGTAAATTTGCGCTTAACCAAAGGAAGTTCCCTTTTTTATAAAAATGAGTACCAAATTCTTCAATAATACCACTACTAATACCCTTTTTGAAAAAATAAAGGGTATAGCTTCTGCTATGTCCTCGTTTGATAGATTCCTTGCAGTGGTTGGGTATTTTCGCTCATCGGGTTATTTTAAGCTTCGCAAAGAATTAGGTGATATTTCAGATATTCGCATCTTAATTGGCATTAATGCAGACAATATTTTCCGCAAACATAATCTCGGTTGGGAAATGCTCGAAGCGCCTGAAAAGGCTAAACAGCTGTACAGCGAGCAATTCCGACAGGATATTATTGATGCCAATTATTCTAAGGAAATTGAAGATGGCATTTTCCAACTATGTCAGGATATAGTTGACGGTCGCTTGCAACTTCGCATAATGCCCGACAAAAATCTTCATGCAAAGTTCTATCTATGCTTGCCGCAGACTCATAATGAAAATTCTGATGGCTGGGTTATAATGGGGTCGTCGAATATCTCAGACCCAGGACTCGGAACCGGCCAAGCGCCTCGTTATGAACTCAACGTAGCAATGAAAGACTATGACGATGTTCATTTTTGCCACGAAGAATTTGAAAAGTTATGGGCGCAAAGTGTTACTTTGAAACCCGAAGACCTCGAAGCTCCGGTTAATGGAACTTACTTCGGTTATCAACCGACTCCTTATGAAATTTACATCAAAGTCCTTATCGAGGCCTTCGGCGATCAAGTAGAGGAAGATTTCAATATTCAGCTTCCCGATGGAGTGAAGGAACTGAAATATCAGAAAGACGCTGTAATACAAGGCTATCAAATGCTATTACAGCACAACGGACTTTTCCTTTCAGACGTTGTCGGTCTCGGCAAAACTATGATTGCCACGATGATTGCCAAGCGCTTTATCGAAGCAAACGGAAAGAATACCAAAATCCTCGTGGTCTATCCTCCGGCACTTGAAGACAACTGGCGTAGCACTTTCAAGTTGTTTGGTATCTATAAAAAGGCTCAGTTTATCACAAACGGCAGTTTGTCGAAAATTCTTGAAGGGCGCGACCAGTATGCCGACAAAGAAGAATTCGACCTTATTATAGTGGACGAGGCTCATCAGTTCCGCTCCGACACCGCCGGTCGTTATGATGAACTCCAAAAAATTTGTAAATCGCCCTGTACTAATCCGGGCTTGTTGAAGTCTATCCGAAAGAAAGTAATGCTTCTTTCGGCGACACCGCTCAACAATCGCCCCGACGATTTGCTTAATCAACTTCTCCTATTTCAAGATGCACAACGTTCAACCATTGATGGCATTACCAATCTAAAGCAGTTCTTTGCAGAACATATAGCCAACTACAAAAAACTCATGCGCGAACGAGATACGCGCGATGTCGGTCCCGAAGTTGACAGATTATATGCTCAGATTCGAGACAGGGTCATTGATAAAGTCACTGTGCGTAGAACCCGTAATAACATTTTGAATGACCCTGACTATCGAAAAGACCTCGAAAGACAAGGTATCGTGTTTCCACATATTCTTCCGCCGGAAGATGAGTCGTATGAGTTGACAGAAAGCCTCTGTCAAAATTTTACTGATACTCTAATCGCTTTGACCGATGAAAAAGCTTCGGAGCATCTTACTTACGCTCGCTACCGTGCCGTAGAGTTCCTTAAGCCTGAGTTCCGGGACAGATATAAAAATGCCGTTCACATCGGACAAAGCCTTGCCGGCATTTATCGTGTTCACATGGTGAAACGACTTGAAAGCAGTTTTTACGCTTTCAAGAGGTCCCTGAACACATTGCTTCGTATCACTGAGGATATGATTAAGATGTTCGACGTGGACAAGGTCGTTATAGCCCCCGAACTTAATATCAAAGATATGATGTTCAGCGGCATGGAGCTTGACGAAATTATTGCAAAAGTCGAGGAAAAAGGTTACACTCGCGGCGACTTCCTTTATAAAGCAGAGGATTTTGATGAAAACTTCATTGAAATGCTTCGCCGCGACCGTGATTTATTGATTCAGCTCAATAATCGGTGGGCTAACGTGACAGAAGACCCAAAACTTGATAAGTTTGTTTCTATTCTTCCGACTCTCACCGATAACTCCATCAATCCTACCGGCAAGCTCGTAATATTCTCGGAAAGCGTTGATACCGTCAACTATCTTTATGAATATTTTACCGAGCAACTTGGCAGAACAGACGTGCTTCGAGTTTCGGCATCTAACCGTAAGGCTCTTTTCAGTTGCATCAAAGAAAACTTCGATGCAAACGTACCGGTAGGAGAGCAGAAGGACAAATACTCCATTATAATCACGTCAGATGTACTTGCAGAGGGCGTCAATCTTCACCGCTCCAATGTGATAGTAAATTACGATTCACCATGGAATGCTTCAAGGCTTATGCAACGAATCGGACGTGTAAACCGTATCGGTTCTGTTGCCGATAACATATACAACTACATGTTCTATCCTTCTAAGGAGGGTGACAAAGAAATTCAGCTATATAAAAACGCGCTCATCAAACTTCAAGGTTTTCACTCCGCGTTTGGTGAGGATGCACAGATTTATTCTCGCGAAGAAATCGTCAAAGATTTTCAGCTCTTTGACTCCAATGTGCGTGATGTCGTAGACAAGAAAATCGCCTTGCTCCGCGAACTTCGCCATCTCTATAATACCGATCGCGAGTGGTATCATCGTATCAAGGCATTACCGCTCAAGAGCAGAGTAATGCGTGATACAGGAAAACATTCCGGCGAAACCATCGTTTATGTTGCGACAAAACTCAAAACGGAGTTTTATCACATCAAAGGTGAATTACGGCCCGAAGCTATGGATTTCCTTTCGGCAGTCGCATATCTCAAAGCCAAGCCGGAAGAACAAGCCGCGGGAGTCCCCGATGAAACTCATTACCTGCACGTCAACAGGGCCGTTAATCAATTCCGCGATGAATTGCAGACCCAAACCGACAGCAATTCAATTCAGACTGCCAATCTTGACAAGACAGCGCAAGCAGCTGACAAGTTTCTTCGCAGCCTCATGCAAGTGTGCGAGGACTCCACACTCAGCAGAGATTGCAACATTCTTCGCACTTATCTGAAAGAGGGTACATATTCCCGCTTACCCAAAACACTTAAAACCATCTCACAGGAGTATAAGAACGACCGCTTGAAAATGAAACAAGATGCGCGTATCCTTGCCGGGCGTATTGCTGAACTCGTAGAAGAATATCATAACGACACATCTTCTGCGGCCGACAAGACCGAAATAGGCACTCCTTCAATTATAATCTCCGAGACTTTCCTATAATATGAGCAAATATTCTAAAGAGCAACTTCGAGCTGTTTTCCAACGCCCATTCAATGAAGACACCTGGAAAACCTTACTCATTGACATTTTTCGTGCCAATAATGTTCGTGTAAAGCCTGAGAAATTTACAGACTCGAGCCAGTCAGAAACCGGCTGGTACATGGGTAATATTGAGACACCCGATAATTACCGCATTGGTCTGTTCTTTTACCGTATAAACAATGGTTCCGTAGCACACAAAAAAGTTGGATTACGCAATCTTGTTAAATCCTGGGTAAACCCTAATTGGGGCGAATTTGATGCTGCTATTGTGGTATTCAGTGATGGAACTGATTGGAGATTATCTTTTGTATGCGACATCAAAGATGTTGCGACCTCACCCAAACGTTTCACGTTTGTGTTCGGTGAAAAAGATAATTTCTACCGTACTCCGATTGAACGCTTTACTACACTTCAAAATGAGGAGCCTTCGTTTAAAAATATCCATAAGGCATTCTCTGTTGAAGCATTGAGCGATGATTTCTTCGACCAATACCGCGAGTATTATGCAGACTTTGTCGAGTTTATAACCGGCAAACGATATGTAAAGGATGGTACGAAGTGGGTTGAGCGCGTTACCCACAAACCAAATTATCAATATAGCGATACGTTTGGGTGCGACGATAAACTTGTGCGTGACTACATCAAGAAGATGTTCGGACGTATTGTGTTCCTTTACTTCCTTCAACGTAAAGGATGGCTCGACGGAAACCGCAATTATATGCACGACCTCTTTGTCAAATCCGACAAAAAGGATGATTTCCTTGACGGCGTTCTTGAACCTCTGTTTTTTGAGATACTGAATACAGACAAGCCTTATCGAACAGCTGCTGCTAAAGCTCTCCCGGGCAGTGATAACATCCCATATCTCAATGGTGGCCTTTTTGCAGCTGATGATATAGATGAACTTGACTGCAAATTCCCTGAATCCTTGTTTTCTAAGTTCTTCGACTTCCTCGATAGCTATAACTTCACTATCGACGAAAACGATATCGACGACGCCGAAATCGGCATCGACCCGGAAATGCTTGGACGCATTTTTGAAAACCTGCTCGAAGATAATAAGGACAAGGGAGCGTTTTACACGCCCAAAGAAATTGTTGACTATATGTGCCGCGAGTCTATTATCGCTTATCTGCAAAACGATAGATTTACAGATAGTGGTAATGAGACAATTCGTAAGTTTGTAGAGACTTACGACGGCGCCTCATTATCCGTGGAACAGCGCAAGTATCTTAAAGATAAACTCAAATCTGTAAAGATTTGTGACCCTGCCATTGGTTCAGGCGCTTTTCCCATGGGGCTTGTAAATCTGCTTTCTAAATTATACTCTGCGCTTCATCTGTCTACTGATGCGGCTGTTATCAAGCGCCATATTATGGAGCAAAATATCTACGGCGTAGATATAGAAAAGGGCGCAGTTGACATTGCACGCCTCCGTTTTTGGCTAGCAATGATTGTAGAAGAAAAAGACCCGATTCCTCTGCCTAATCTTCACTTCAAGATTATGCAGGGTAATTCCCTCCTTGAAAGTTACCAGGGCGTGGATTTGAGCGATTTGACGAAAGTCAAACCTATCACTCGTAACCTTTTTGACTCGGAAGACACCGAGCGAGAAACACTCGTCGCTGACTTAAAGAAATATTATGAAACCTCCGACCATGCCGAGCGTGACCGCCTTTTTAATGACATAATTAAAAATGTACGTCGCCAGCTTTTTGCGAAGAACATCACCTTACCTCAAGGAATGGATCCTTCTGCAAATGAAGATTTCTTCCTTTGGCATACTTGGTTTTCCGATGTTTTTGTAAAAGGCGGTTTCGATATTGTTATCGGAAATCCACCGTATATTAAAGAATATACAAATCGGGCAGCATTTAATGGATTCCGAGAAACCTCACCTTATTATCAAGGGAAAATGGATCTTTGGTATGGATTTGCATGTCATGGATTGGATTTGCTTAAGTGTAACGGTATTTTAAATTTTATCGCTACCAGTAATTGGGTCTCAAGTGCTGGCGCTTCGAATTTACGAGCTAAAATCAGACAAGACTCTATTTTGAGTCACTTTGTTGATTTTGGGACATATATGATTTTTGGAGATAGTGCCAGCATCCAAACTATGATAATGCAAGTTCGCAAAAATAATGCTGACACAAGTTTTTGTACAAAATATTCAAGAAACTTACTTAGCGAATCTTCTTTCCCTGATATTTTAAAACTATTAAAGGGGGAATCGGATGCATCATCATACGGCATAAACACATTCATACGTAACGACGGTGATGCAATATTCTCATTCGGAGAGAGCGTAATAGATGCCATATGCAAAAAAATGAAAAAAAACGCGATCTTTTTAGAAGAAAAAATGATTGCACAAGGTATAATCGGCGCTCCTGATGAAGCATTTGTCATAACAGATCCAGCACAGTTCACAACAGCAGAGCAGCAATATATTAAGCCGTACTATACTGGGTTAAAGAATAAATATAGGCTTACAAGGACAGATAAATTCATAATCTACCTATCTGCACAAAATTTCCCCGAAACCAAATTTCCTGAATTTAAGGGGTTTGTTTCGCACTTTGAGCCTTTTAAATCAAAACTTATTGAGAGTAAAATAAAATTCAAGACCCCCAAAAAACCATATTACTATCTTCATCGTGAACGAAAAGAATCCTTCTTCATGAAAGGTTCACCTCGCCTTATTACTCAAGGTCGAGCACTTACCCCGACATTTGTTTATACTGAAGACGATTGCTATCCTTCTCGTGCTTTATTTGTCATTACCTCAAATCAATTCAACCTTAAGTTCCTTTGCGCAATTTTAAACTCTAAGCTTATAGAATTTTGGCTCAAAAACAGGGGTAAAATGCAAGGGGCTTGTTATCAAATAGATAAAGGGCCTCTACTCTCAATCCCTATCCAATATAAAATTAAGTATGTATCTGAGTTAATCTCTCTTACAGACAAGATTTTATCCTCTGATGGGTGTAATTTATCAAGTTTAATTGCAAATGTGGATTATATCGTTTACCATCTATATAGTCTCAATTATGATGATGTATTGATTGTAGACCCTGAAACCCCAATCACCCGCGAAGAATACGAAAACTATGAGTAAACTGAGCAAACTATATGAACTTCGCCGACTCTCGCAAGAGTTCGGAATGGAGTGGACCGAAAAGCAAGAACGGCAGCTTGAAGCGGAAGAAGAACATCTCATTAAAAACGAGGTGCTTCCTGTTGTAACCAAAAGCATTGAACCGGCTCTTTCGCAGGTCGAGCGTGAACTTGTACTCGTGGTTGACTATGTGCCCGGCACTCCACTGAAAGTAAGCCTTTCGCGCAAGCGCAATCTCCTTGAAGCACTTGAAGATGTCGTTGAGATTAAACCAGATCCCGAAGTGCCACATAAAACTGGCGGTTCGAGAAATGTCGGCAAAGGCGAAATCGCACCCAAAACAAGGCTCCGGGTAACGCTACCGGATGGCCGGGTTTTAGCTCACGCCAAAGCCAAAGATACATTTATTGAAGCGCTATTGTCGATAGGGATTGAACGTATACGCCCCCTCGGCGTTAAATTCTGTCGTATTCCTATTATCTCCAACACAAGAGATAAGAAGTACGGCACCGCACAGCACGATGTCGGCAATGGCTGGCTTATCCTTACACATAGCTCCACTGCCGATAAGAAAAAGATGCTCGATAAGATTGCCAAAGCACTTAACCTTGCCATTAAAGTAGAGATAATATAGGTATGGACGAATACGACGATTTAGGAACATACAACGGTGACACCGAACATGATATGTGGGTTGACTTCGACCATTACGAAAACACCGGCGAGTTGTCGGGTCTCTTTGAGGACACCGACATCAACGACTTTATCGACAACTTAAACGACTGGGACTAAAATCTTTTAATCTTATTCAAAATTATCATTTCTTATGCCTACCGAAAAATATATAAAATATAACGGCTCATATACTGTATTACTTTCTTGCGATCCCGCTAAACACGGGAAAGTCAACGTTAAAGAAAGTGTCTACGAAATTGCGGAGGAAGCCTTTATTGACTGTAAGGATATAACAGAAATTGAATTTCCTGAAACACTTGCCTATATAGGTGAGAGTGCTTTCAAGGATTGTTCTGGCCTCACTTCCGTTACTCTCCCCATTGGTTTTATCTCAATGCTTAATAGCGCGTTTGCTTATTGCTATAATCTGAAATCTTTCGCTTTCGGCTCACCCATTAACGATATACCGGATTACTGCTTTGCAGGTTGCCTTTCTTTGTCTGACTTTTCTCTCCCGGAGGGACTTAAGACGATAGGCAAACAGGCCTTCTTTAATTGTGAGTCGCTTCGTTCCTTGATTATCCCGGAGGGAATAATTTCTATTAGCGAGGGGGCTTTTGAAAACTGTAAAAAACTCAAAGAATTAAAATTACCCCATACTTTGGAGTATATACAGGATTTAGCCTTCTATGGCTGTTCTTCTTTGGAAATGATATGTATTCCTGAAAATGTTAAGCGTATTGGGAAAGGTGTCTTTAAAGGTATGCACTCTTTGAAGCACATTGTTTGTCGTAGTGCTATGCCTCCCGAAGTTCAGGATAGAATACCAGATTATTCTAAGTCTATGTTAGATTTAGGGATAACTCCCATTACCGACGATGTAACTCTCATTGTCCCATCTGAAGCGGTTGATATGTATACTGCTCATGATTTTTGGGGGAAATTTGAAATCGAGGGCTTTTCTGATGAACCCATTGAATAACTTTAAGGGAGTTGCGGCACCGCCGCCGCGCTTTCGTAAATCGAGCCTCAGGTCTCGACCGGAAGGCTTCTCATCGGCTTGCCGCTTTCGTAGAAAGAATCGCTAACTCTTGCTTCGCAAGCGACTTCGTCGATAACATACAGCGGGCTTCGGCTCCAACTTTTCGTTGGATCCGAAGCTCGCTTTTTCTATATGGTTTTGTTTCGGCTACTGCGACTTGTTCACAGGAATAGGTCGTTACCGTGGGGGATTACTTATGAGGCGGCACTGGACCTCTATCCGGCGGGGCGGAGGGGGAGGCGTAGGGGGCTTTTGGGAGACAGGAGAACGGGAGGAACAGGAGGAACGGGGCGTGGCGGGGCTTTGGCGGGGATTCCTCTGAACTGGCCTCCGGAGGGGCGGCCGGGGAGGAAGGCGTTTGGGGATTTCCACTGGGGCGCTCTTCGGAGCGTCGGAGGGGAGGAGGACGCACGGACCGTGCGTCCCTACAATTCGATAACTGACGCGGGGTTGGGGCGGGGCGCGTTTTGAGGATACGGGAGGAGCGGACGCGTCGATGGCGCGTCCCTACCACATTTTTTAGGAGCGGCGTTCGGGTGGGGTAATTTAATATTTTCTTAATGTTTTGGAAATATTCGGGTAATGTTTTGGGGGTATTTTTGCGGTGTGAATTCAACGTCAAAAATACGGATATTATGGAATGGATTTTTTTCGGGATTGTTCTTTTTCTGTTTCTGCTGGCGATTTTCGATCTTTCGGTCGGTGTGAGCAATGATGCTGTGAATTTTCTGACTTCGGCTGTGGGGTCGAAGGCGGGTTCGTTCGGGCGTGTGATGTTTGTTGCGGGTGCAGGGGTGTTTGTGGGGGCCTGTATGAGCAACGGGATGATGGATATCGCGCGTCACGGGATTTTTAATCCGGAGAATCTGTCGTTCTATGACGTTATGGCGATTTTTATGGCTGTGATGGTGACTGATGTTATTCTTCTGGATATTTTCAACAGTCTGGGGATGCCGACGTCGACGACGGTCTCGCTTGTGTTCGAGCTTCTTGGGGCGACTTTTGTGGTGGCTCTTTTCAAGGTGTCGGACCCGGGGAGCGCTCTTTCGCTGGGGGCGTATCTGAATACGGAGAAGGCTCTTTCGGTGATTTTAGGTATTTTTCTGTCTGTGGCGATCGCGTTTGTGTTCGGTACGGTTGTTCAGTTTCTGTCGAGGCTGATTTTTACTTTCGAGTATAAGTCGCGTCTGAAGTGGAAGGCGGCGCTTTTCGGGGGCGTGGCGTGCACGGCGATTGTGTACTTCATGGTTATCAAGGGGTTGAAGGATATGAGTTTCATGACGGCTGAGTGGAAGGCGTGGGTTGGGGGTCACACGCTGCTGATTATCGGCGGGTGTATGGCGGTGTTCACGCTTGTGAGTGAGGTGATGTATTTGCTGAGGGTGAATGTTTTCAAGTTCGTGGTGATGCTGGGGACTTTTTCGCTGGCTATGGCTTTCGCGGGGAATGATCTTGTGAATTTTATAGGTGTTCCGCTGACGTCGCTGTCGTCGTGGCAGGACTATGCGGCGAACGGTGGCGGTGACGCGCATGGGTTCATGATGACGAGTCTGAAGGGTTCGGCGGATACGCCGTTCTATTTTCTTCTTGGCGCTGGGATGATTATGGTTGTGGCTCTTGCGACGTCGCGGAAGGCGCGTAAGGTTACGCAGACGACTGTGGGGCTGAGTTCGCAGGCTGAGGGGGATGAGATGTTCGGGACGTCGCGGATCGGGCGTTCGCTGGTGCGTGCGTCGCTGAATGCTTTCAACCGGGTGGATGAGAAGATGCCTGAGGGTGTGAAGCGCTGGATTTCGGGGCGTATGCTGAATCCGAATGCTGAGGCTGAGGAGGGTGCGGCGTTCGACCTTGTGCGCGGTGCGGTGAATCTGATGCTGGCGAGTGTGCTGATAGCTTTCGGTACGTCGATGAAGCTTCCGCTGTCGACGACGTTTGTGACGTTCATGGTGGCTATGGGTACTTCGCTTGCTGACAGGGCGTGGAGCCGGGAGAGCGCGGTGTTCAGGGTTACGGGCGTGATTTCGGTGATCGGCGGCTGGTTCATCACGGCGGGTGTGGCTTTCATAGGCGCGGGGCTTGTGCTGTGTCTGATGCATCTTGGGGGTGTTCCGGTGATGATTGCGGGGGGCGTGACTGCGGTGGGGGTGCTTGTGGCGGGGAATATACGCTACCGGAGGAAGCGTAAGGAGACGGGTGCTGACACGATGTTCCGGACGATTCTTTCGCTGGAGGACAGGGGGGAGGTGTGGCCTCTGCTGAAGATTTATATTTCGGAGAAGCAGAAGGTGTTCCTGAACTATGCTTCGGAGACTTACCGGGATATTGTGGACGGTTTTCTGGGGGATAACGGGCGGATGCTGGGTCGGGCGGCGCGCGCGATTGACCGGGAGAAGGCTATTCTGAAGGGTCAGAGGCGTAAGCTGACGCTGTGTCTGCGTCAGGCGAGTCCGGAGACGGCGATGGAGAAGGGGACGTGGTTCCACCTGTCGAACAATATGGAGATGTCGATGAACTATAGTCTACAGCGTATAAATGAGGTTTGCAAGGAGCATGTAGACAATAATTTCCGGCCGCTGCCGGAGAGGTTCCACGAGAATCTGCGGAGCATGGGGGCGCGTATCGGCAAGGTTATTGACGCGACGGGTGACGCTATAGCGGACTGTCGTCCGGAGGTAATCGATGACTTGCGGTGCGAGTGTGACTCGATCAAGGTCCGTCTGTCGGGGCTGGCGCGTGAGCTTTATGAGTTCATCCGGACGGGTGAGGCGGGGACGATGACGGTGGCTTATGTGTACCTGAACATTCTTCAGGAGAGCGGGGAGTTCGTGACGTCGCTCCGTAAGCTTCTGCGTGCGGCGGGTAAGCTGAGTCTGAGCTCGGGGTCGTACCGGAGTTTTTCGCGCGGCGGGGCTCAGGGGATGAATTCTCCGATGCCCTGACGGATGATTTCCGGGGCGGAGGGGTCGAGGAGGCTGACGATTGTGGAGCCTTCAGAGCGGCCTTCGCCGGCGTCGAGGATGGCGTCGACGTCGGGGGCATAGATTAGTGCGAGGGCTTCGGGGCTGACGAGATCGTCGGGCTCGGGGGCTTCGGCTGATGCGGAGAGGACGGGGTTTCCGAGGGTTTCGGCGAGTGCGCGGGCGACGGGGGAGTCGGGGACGCGGATGCCTACGGTCTTTCGTCCTTTGAAGGCTTTGGGGAGGGTTGTGGAGGCGGGGAGGATGAATGTGAAGGGGCCGGGGAGGGCGTCTTTGAGGGCGCGGTAGGCGCGGTTGTCGATTCGGGCGTACTCGGCGGCCTGGGAGAGTCCGGAGCAGACGATGGAGAGGAGGTTTTTGTCGGGGTTGAGGCCTTTGATGCGGCAGATTCGGTCGATTGCGCGTGGGTTGAGGGCGTCGCAACCGAGGGCGTAGACGGTGTCGGTGGGGTAGATGATGAGTCCTCCTCGGCGGAGGATTTCGACGGCTTCGTCGATGTTCCGCTCGTTGATGGAGCCGGGGTAGAATTTGAGGGTTTTCATGGGATGGCAAAGATAGTGAATTTGTTTGGAATGCGGAAGGGGCGGGGCGGTTTTTTGCGCAGGAGGAGGGGAAGCGGGGGCCGGGACTCCACGCAACTGGCCTCCGCATAATTGACGCGGCACTGGACCTCCATCCGGAGGGTTGACGCTGGGGGCCCCGGGATTTTTTTTGCGGGGTTTTGTGGTTTGGGGAAAGGTTTGTATATTTGTGGAAAATTTGGTTTTTTTATGCAAGATTTTCAGGATTCCATCAATGAGCTTATCAGCCGGGGGATTGCGGATATGGTGTATCCGTCGACTGCTCCGGAGCTTTTTTCGCCAATAGCCTATACTCTTGAGAGCGGGGGGAAGCGTCTGCGGCCGAGGCTTTTGCTGTCGGCGTTCGCGGCTTTTGCCCCGGGTCGGGCGCTTGCGGAGGCTCTTCCGCAGGCTCTCGGGCTTGAGATTTTCCATAATTTCACTTTGCTTCACGATGATGTGATGGACAACGCGGATATACGGCGGGGGCGTCCGACTGTTCACCGGAAGTGGAACCGCAATGCGGCTATTCTTTCGGGTGACGCGATGCTGACGCTGGCGACGGAGTTCATGGCGGACTGCAAGTCGGAGAAGCTTGGGGAGGTGTTGCGTCTGTTCAATTCGACGGCGATGGAAATCTATGAGGGGCAGCAGCTTGACATGGAGTTCGAGGAGCGTGACGATGTGACGGTGGAGGAGTATATGGAGATGATACGTCTGAAGACGTCGGTTCTTCTGGGGTGTGCGTGCCGTATGGGTGCTCTTCTTGCGGGTGCTGACAGCAGGGCCTGCGAGGCGATGAGCGAGTATGGTACGGCTCTTGGTCTGGCGTTCCAGCTGAGGGATGACTGGCTTGACTCTTTCGGTGACCCGCTGGAATTCGGCAAGGAAATCGGCGGGGATATCGTGAACGAGAAGAAGACGTGGCTTCTGATAACGGCTCTGAATGAGAGCGACGGAGAGGTGGAGGATATCCTGCGGGAGGATCTGGAGCCTGAGGAGAGGGTGCGTCAGGTTGTGCGTGTGTACAGGCGTCTGAATCTGGAGGAGCGGTGTAACGCTCTTGTGAGGGAGTACAGCGAGAAGGCTGTGGGTGCGCTGAAGGGTCTGGAAATGGACGGGATGCTCCGGGATTATTTTACGGAGCTGGCAATCTCGTCGGCAAGCCGTATGCACTGAAGATGCTTACAGACACGCACACACATCTCTACGACGAGGCTTTTGCGCCGGACGGCGGTGGGGCCGCGGCTGTCCGCCGTGCGCTGGAGGCGGGGGTAGGGAGGATGGTTTTCCCGAATGTGGACATGAACACCATCGAGCCTATGAAGGCTCTGGCGGGGGAGTTTCCTGGGGTGGTGAGGATGGCGATGGGTCTTCATCCGACGGAGATTGTGGCTGAACGGCTTGAGGAGGATCTGCGCATCATTCGCGGGGAGCTCGCGGGCGGGGGGTATGTGGCTGTTGGTGAGGTGGGGATGGATCTTTACTGGAGCCAGGAGCATGTGGAGGAGCAGAAGCGGGCTTTCGGGGCTCAGTGCGGGTTCGCACGGGAGTTCGGGCTGCCGGTGATTATCCACTGTCGTGAGGCTCTGAAGGAATGTCTGGAGGTTCTGGAGGATTTCCGGGGCTTGAGGGTGGTTTTCCACAGTTTCGGGGGGAGCAGGGAGGATGTGGAGGCTATCCGCGGTCTTTTGCCGGGGGCCTATTTCGGGATAAACGGGATTGTGACGTTCAAGAATTCGGGTTTGCGGGAGGTGCTTCCGGAAATCGGTCTGGGGTCGATTCTTTTGGAGACGGACTCGCCGTATCTTGCGCCAGTGCCGAAGCGTGGGCGGAGGAATGAGTCGGCTTATCTGCCTTTTATTGCGGCGACGGTTGCCGGGGCGTTCGGGACGACGGCGGAAGTGGTTGCCGCGAGGACGAGCGAAAACGCGGTGATGTTTTTCGGGGATTAGGCCTGAGGCGGGGATTTCACTCAACCGGCCTCCGCATAATTGACGCGGCACTGAAGCTCCATCCGGATAATTGACGCTGGTGCGCGGGCGCTTCGCGGGCGCTTTCTTGGAGGCCCGAGGCTTTGCTGGCGACTTGGGGAGGGCTGAGGGGTCGGGGAGAACAATTCGGGGCGGGGGGTGTTAATTTATTATAACACCAAAATTCATTCTATCCTATGAATCGTCTAATGCTCCTTGCTCTCTGCGGTCTGGCCGGAGCGGCCGGGTCCATGAGCGCGGCGTCGCCGAGTCTGGCAGACCGTCAGATCGAGGCGACTGCAAAGTCTACTAAAGTGATTTTTATCGACGGTAAGCCGGACAGTACTGTCCATCAGGAATATGTCGACTCTATCCAGCACAAAATCAGTGAGTTCTATTATGACCAGTTCAGGCACTTCCTGGACCCTCAGGCTCCGTACTTTCTGTTCATGAGCAAGGATTCGCAGCTTGCGATGGGGATAGGCGGCTGTGTGAGGATGCGCGGATACTATGACTGGGGCGGGGCAATTCCGTCGCCGGGTTTCGCGCCGTATCTGATTCCGATGACTCCTGACCCGACTGACAAGCGTCACCTGGGGACGACTCCGGCGGGGACCGCTCTGTTTTTCAGGGTTATAGGGCGGAACAAGGTGATGGGCGACTATCAGCTGTACATCGAGGCGAATTTCAACGGCTACGAGGCGCGGGACTTTCGTCTGAAGAAGGCGTATGCCATCATGAACGATTTTACGGTGGGCTATGCGGCGTCGACATTCTCGGACCCCGCGGCAGAGCCTCCGATTCTTGACTCTCAGGGCTCGAACAACAAGATTTCACCGACGTCGGTGCTTGTGCGCTGGATGCCGACGGTTAAGGAAAAATGGGTTTTCGCTGTGTCGGCGGAGACTCCGGCGACTGAAGTCGCGGCTGACGAGCTTCACACACAGAAGGTTTCGGAATGGCTTCCTGACTTCGCGGCTTTCGCGCAGTATCAGTGGGCCAAGGGCCAGCATGTGAGGCTTTCGGGGATTGTGCGCACGCTGTCGTACAGGGACCTTGAGACGCAGAAGAATCACAATCCTGTGGGTTACGGGCTTTTGCTGAGCACTGTCGCCCGTCCTCACGAGGCTGTGACGACTTACGGGTCTTTCAACTACGGCAGGGGGTACGCCGGTCTGGGGGGCGACCTACTGATAGGGAACTATGACCTCGTTGCAGACCCGGCGCGGCCCGGGGTGCTCTACGCGCCGAAGTCGCTGGGCTGGTGCGTGGGGGTGCAGTATAATTTCCGGCCGAATCTTTTCGCGGGCATAAGCGCGAGCGAGACGCGCTATCTGCCGCAGCACGCTGTTTCGGCGGATGAGTACAAGTACGGGATTTTCGCGTGCGCGAACATATTCTGGAATCCGACGCCGCGCATTCAGCTCGGTGCGGAGTTCGACCTGGGGAAGCGCCAGAACTTCAGCGGCGCTCACCGGTACGCCCGGCGAATAGGGCTCATGGCGCAGATGTCGTTCTGAGCCTCATTTAACCGGGTTAACATATTCTGCCTGAAGATTTAACTCTTCGGGCGGGATTTTTAACATTTAAATTACGGAAAACCGTGAGGTGAATTTCCGGAAATTATTATAACAATGCATTATTGTACGCTGACGCGTCAAAATCGCGACCTTATAACCAATCATGACCAATTTTACAATGATAAAGAAAATTTTCACATTACTAATATTAGTCTTGTTCTGTCTGCCCAATGTTTCGGGCGAGAACAGGGCCTACAAGGTTCTGTGGGAGCGTTCGCTGTGGGAGTTCAAGAACGACCGGGCCGAACGAAACCGCATAGGCACGATAATGAAGGGCGACACGGTGTACGCCATGGAAGAGACCGCGGCCTACATCGCGGAGCACGAGGCAGCGGACGGAATCGACTATATCCCCGTGGAATACAAGGGAAAGCGGGGCTTCGTGGAGAACGCGGAACTGTATCCTATCCGCCTCGCGGAGACGGACACGTTACGCTACCTCTACGAGCACGCCGAGGGCAAGCGAGACTTCACCGAGCGCTTCCTCGGCCCGGCGCGTACGCCGGTGATGAACCTGCCGGTGAACTATGTCGGATGGCTGATGATAGTTCTCGTCGGAATTATAGCCTCGGGGGTGTGCTTTGCGTTCTGGAGCAAATTCAAGTCGCCTCTGCTGATACTGAGTGCGGCCGTGTTGCTTGCCGCCGCGTCCGCCGCAGAGATGGTCTATATGCTGTCGGTCAATAACACGATATGGTTCCTTATGCCGTCGGTAGTCGGCGGGTGGGGGAAGACGATACTTTACTTCATAGTCATGTCGCTGGCCATTGTCGGGCAGTTTGTGCTCTTCCTGATGATATGGACTGAGAGCCTTCACGGCAAGGGCCTACCTTCGCGATTTTCGGGAGGCAGGGCCAAGCTGAAGCTGAGCTCTGGCGTCCGGCAACGGACCTCCGGCGACTACTACGACGAGGACGAAGACGACGACAGTCAGGCCCCGCCTGCGCCGGACGTCTGGAACTGGGTTGACCTGTTGGCGTTTATCCCCGTGTTGGTGGGGGTTGCGCTGATGGTGATAATCTGGGTGGACTATTTCAAGGACAACACGCTGAGCCTGAGCATATGGCTCTGGACACTCGCGCCTATACCCGCCGCGGCGCTCTGCGGCCTGGTGTCGCTGATTAAGAAAGGCAAAATCGCCGAGGGTATAGTCATTCCCCTGTGTTTCATAATTTCGGGAATAGGCATCGCCATCTCGATCATGCACCTGAGCATGATGATAATCTTTGTGATAATCGTGGCGGTAGCCGTCGGCGCGGCACTGCTCTTCGGCCTCTCGGCTCTTGGCGCGGCTTTCGGCGGGGGCGAGCGCGTGACGGGCTACCTGCCCGACGGCACGAGGGTCACGGGTACGAAGGACGGCTTCGGCAACGTCCGAGGCGATGACGGTAAAACGTATAAAATTAACTGATGGACAATAAGATAAAAATAAAAACAGGTCCGGCGCAGGCGGGCTATCGCCAGCGGGAGGTATGGCGTCCGAAATCGGCGCAGACCGTGAGCGACAGGGCCGAATGCCCGCACTGCGGAGAGGAAATAATGGCAGGCTATGCCATCTGCCCTCATTGCGGGCGGTCGCTGACGCCGGGGAAATGCTCGTTCTGCGGGTCTGCGATGAAGGAGACTGCGAAATTCTGCACGCACTGCGGGCAGGGTCGCGAGGGCATAGTCTGCCCCGAATGCGGGACTCTGAACTCGCGGAATTTCTGCCGTGTGTGCAACGCTCCTCTGACTCGCATGGCGCAACAGGCTATGGCGGCAGCGAAGAACGACCCGGCCTTCAAGGCCGTGCAGGCCAAGGCGCAGGAGCTTGCGGAGCTCCGCGAGCGCATCGAGGAGATGAAGAACGCGGAGGCGCCTGAGAAGCCTCGGCCTGAGCTTTCGGAGGCTGACAAGGCTCTTCTGAATGAATATGCGGACATTTTAAACGCTATAGGCGCCCCGAGGCCAAAAGCCAAGCCGCAAGCCGAGGAGCGTCAGAGGCCCGTGTATGAGGAAAACGTGATGTCGCTTGACGAAATCATGGCGGCCTACCGGGAAAAGGCGGAGGAGATGAACGCGGCACTGGCGGCACTGACACCTCCGCCGGAGTTCACTCCCGAGCAGCAGCGCGACTACTTCTCGGCGCGGAAAATCGCGACGAAGGTGACGGAATACGATATGTCGGGCTACAAGCCGAGCCTGTGGGTGTGCAATTACTGCGGATTCAAGCATAACTGTCCGTCGGAATGCTGCAGCCCGGAGTTGGGCGGAACGTGGATCTACATCACCCCCGAGCAATATATAGAGAACAACGCGGCCTACATAGCGGGGCCGACGTCGCTGAAGATCGATTGAAAACGAAAATCTTAAATCATATGTCAGACGAAGACAAGACCATAGGCGCCCGCGGGCGCCGACTGAATCAGGAGCAGGACGCCAATGCGACGGGAAAGGCCCGGCGCGGCGCACCGACGAACGATGACGCCCATGCGACGGGAAAGGCCCGGCGCGGCGCACCGACGAAAGATGACGCCCATGCGACGGGAAAGGCCCGGCGCGGAGAACCCGCGGGCGCGGATGCCCACGCGACGGGCAAAGCCCGGCGGGGAGGGGACGGCGACGCCCTGCGTCCCTATGAACATAAGGGCGCGAAGGACCTTCAGGACCGCATGGCAGACCGCACGGACACTTCGGGACAGGATGGGTGGCCGGATTATTTCGAGCTTGAAGGCCACAAGTACAAGAACGAGGGAATCCTTTCGGACTCGTCGGGCGAGGCAATAGTTTTCACTGTGACCCGTGGAGGGAAGAAATACGCCCTGAAGATATATTACTACGACCCGGACCACCGCCCGAATCATGCTCTGCTGGAGAAAATCCGGCAACTGAGCGGGAGCGGGCTCTTAGTGAACATCGTGAGCCACGGGGAATGGATGAACCCCGCGCGGAAGGGCGAGAAGAACGACTACGAGCTGATGGACTTCTGCGAAGGAGGCTCGCTGGACGGGGTAGTGCTCGACGGCGACGAAAAGGCACTGACGGAAGTGGCGGTGCGCATGGCTTCGGCCATAGATTTCCTCGCGAAGCACGGCATCCTTCACCGCGACATCAAGCCGGCGAACTTTTTCTATGCCGACAAGGCGAAGACGCAGATAGTCCTTGCGGACTTCGGAATCTCGGTGGAGTGCGCGGAAGGGGAGTACGTGAAAATCGACGAGATGCGCTCGCCGGTGTACGCGGCGCCTGAGTTCTACACCAATGTGCCCGGTGAGCCGGCTGAAGTGGGTGTGGAGAGCGACTATTTCTCGCTGGGCGTGTCTCTTCTGTGCCTATGGATGGGTAAGGCGAAGCTTACAGCCAACGAGTCGCAGCTGTTGCGCTCGAAGCTTAACGAGACACTGCCTATGCCCAAGGACATGTCGGAGCACATGATATCGTTGATCAAGGCCCTGACGCGTCTGAAAATGAGCGACCGCGCGACCTTCGCGGACATCCGCAAATGGGCTCAGGGCGAGTCGCTCGACGGTGCGGAGGCGGAGGCGAACTCCGACTTCCGTGTGGTTTTCAACTCGGCGAAGAACGAGGTGGCGCATTCTCCCTCGGAGCTTGCGCACTACCTTGTGTCGGACCCGGTGCTCGGCAAGAAATACATTTATTCGGGGCGCGTGACGCGGTGGCTCGAGGAGACGGGCCGCAACGAGATTGCGGTGAATGTCGAGGAAATCGTCGAAGAGCTCCACGCCGACAATCAGGAGGCGGGCCTCTGGGCCGTGGCCTACATGCTTGACCCGGCGATGGACTACATCGCTCCCGACGGCAAGGAATTCACGGACCCGGCGGAAATAGCCACGCACATCTTCGCGAACCATTCGGAGATGGCCGACGAGGTCATAAATCCCGAATCGCGCTTCATGATCTACCTCACGGCCCTGAAGATGGACAAGACCGTGGACGCCATTCAGGACTATGTATCGTCCGACGACTACGACTGCCAGATGGACGACGAGGACCTGAACCGCTTTGTGGCTGCCTACTACCTCGCCGTGCTCCTGAACAAGGAGATAGCCTTCCCGGTGAGCACGGGCGACGGCTGGGAATATGTCGACAGCGTCGGGGAGCTGCTGGCGGTGTACAAGCGCGAGGGGGACCTTGACAGCATCAACAAGGCAATGCTGTCGAGCCAGGCCTTCATCGTATGGCTTAGCTACCGGCGCCCGGAGCTCGCGGGCAAAATCCGCATGCTCCACGACAAGGCCGACTGGGAGGACGAGACCTCGCCTTACTTTGCGGCTTCAAGCGCCTACCGCATAGCCTACGAGCTCGACCCGCAGGCCGACTTCGACTTCAACACCGACACGTCGGACCCGAACAGGATATATACGGTGGAGCAGGTGGGCCTTTACCTGAACGACCGCCTGAACCGGATGTGTCTGGGCGAGCAGGACGAGGACGACTTCACGGAGCTGTTCGTGGAGATGGACAGCCATCCTCTCGGCGACTACCTGCGTGCTCGTGGCGAGAAGTACGCGGCCTTCCTCGACTGGAACCGCTACTGCATGGACGTGGACAGCGCTGACAACTCGCAGAAGGCCGGACCTTACGACGCCGTGATCGGCGCGTACAAATCGGTTGCCGGCTTCCTCGGCAGCGAACCGGTCTATCCAGTGGGCGACAAGCTGATTTCGTCGCCGGACGAGCTGAAGGGCATGAAGAACGTGTGCACGATGTTCGGCGGGGAGGAGCGCGAGATGCCCGCGGGGGACGACAAGCCCGTGGCATGGCTCGACGCATGGCTCGCGACCTTCTATCAGGAAAATCCGAAGCTTGACCTCTCCGAACAGTTCACATATGAAAAGGAGACGGCGAAGTACGTAGAATACATAGGAAAACTGTGCCCTGACAACTATTTCTACAAGCGTTACAACAAGGCCATCAAGAAGGTTGACACGGCTGCGGGAAAGATGCGTAGCAGCGAGCGGTCGCTGAAGGCGAAGCGAATGTTCTTCATCATCGCCGGAGGAGTGCCGACGCTTCTGGCGCTTGTTCTGTCGTGGTTCATGGACGCACCTGAGGAGAATCCGATAGCGGGGCATGTCTTCCCGGCGTTCCTCATCTGCACGATCTGCCTCTTCCTCTCCCTCAGGGCAACCGCCGGCTTCGGCGGGGCCATCATCCCGGCGCTGATCGGGGGCGCAATATGCACGGGCATAGCCTATGCGGGCTTCGCATGGTTTCCGACGGTTCTCTACCTCGTGGCGGGGGCGATTCTGCTTGTCGGCGGGATACTCGCTGTCGTGAGGATGCGCGAAAGGAGTATGGTCGACACCGGCGGCAAGGTAATCCATGGCGACGAGTTCGAATACCGTCAGCTCGACGCCCTGTACTATGCCTACCGTCAGGAGGGCGAGGCTCTGAACAATGCCGTTACCCAGCTTTCGGACATGCAGCGTCAAAAGGACGCGGGCACGCGCGACGACATCGGCACGGTCGGATGGATGTGGGCTCCCGTGGCATGGATGATATTCCTGCTGTGGTTCTTCGCAACTCCTCAAATAAGCGGGAGCGCGGCGTGGACCCTTCCGGCGGGTGCGGAGCGCCCTGTTCCCGGCAAATGGGTGCTGGGCACGTGGGAAGTCAAGTATGCCTCCGGTTCGACCCGGATAGTGTGCAACATCGACTCTGTTTCCGAGGGCAAGAACATCTACGGAACGATGGTGATTGCGGGACAGGCGCCCGTGAAGGCCAAGGGCTTCGTGCACAGCAGGCACGACACGATACCGAAGTCGTTCATTTTCTTCCCTGCGGACGGCGGGCACGCCACCAAGCGGTGCGTCGACGCGGACTACAGCGAGAGCAAGAAGGCGATGACCGGTTATTACTACGACCGCAAGGGCATCATGCACCAGATCGAGTTCACGAAGACGCCTCTCGACGCACAGAAGCCCGAGGCAGGAAAGGCGAATGCCGAGACGGAGAAGCCGAAGGCACCGTCGAAGCCGGCGAAAGCCAAGAAGAAGGCCGCGGAACCCGAACCGGACTTCTCGGACTATGAACAGCAATCCGAACCCCAGTCCCAGCCCGAAGAGGAAGCTGTTCCGCACCTTTGGGAGGACACAATGTAAGATACCATGAAAGAATGCACAAAATGCCATAAGGAGAACCGCGAGGCGGCGAAATACTGCCGATTCTGCGGCACGAAGCTGCCGGCGGCGGCTCCGGCTCCCGCTCCGGACACTACCTCGCCGTCCCGGGGCAAGAAAAAGACGAAAACCGACAGGCTCGACGAACTGGCCGTGCTCGAGGGCCCGAAGGATATGGTCCGCGAGCTCGTGGCCACGGTGAACTCTATTGTTAAACAGCGCGGGCGCGCGGCCCTGAAGAGCATCAACACGAATATCCTGATAACCGGACCCACGGGCGTCGGGAAGACTGAGCTTCTGATGGCCATAGGCGACTATATGGTCGCGGAAGGGCTGTTCAAGAACGAGGACGTGGGAGTGTTCAATCCTCTGTCCATCGACCAGCTGGACCTGAGCGAGAAAGCGCTGAACGCGATAGTCCTTGACGACGCGCACCGTCTTCTTCCGCCGGACCCCGGCGACGACATCACGGGTACGGCGCTGGACTACGTGTTCGGCAACGTGAGGGCGTATCTATCGGTGAAGAACGAGCAGATGACTCTTCTCATGGCGGGGTCGCAGTATCTTCAGGACTACATCGACGCGCGGCCGGAGCTGAAGAGCCTTTTCGCGCTGAACATCCGGCTTCCGGAGTACAGCACAGCGGAGGTGGCCGAAATCTGCGAGACTATCCTCGAGAAGGACTACAAGCTGCGCTTAGAGGACGACGCGAGGGCTAAGCTCTGCCGTGTGTTCAATTTCGAGCGCAGGAACTGCGAGAAGTTCGGCAACGGCCATCTGGCGTCGACAAAGGCCAACGAGCTTATGCTGACGGCCACCCGGCGTGCGAAGGGGAAGGTGCCCTCGGTTGTCGTGGCCGACGACGTGCTCGGCAAGGAGTACAGGCCGAAGACTCTCGAGGAGGTGATGCAGGAGTTCGACAAGTACGTCGGCGTGGACGAAATCAAGGAGACGATGGTGTCGATAGTGAATTCGATACAGTCGTTCAGGAAACTCCATCCCGACAAGCCCTACGAACTGAAGGACCATTATCTGTTCCTCGGGAATCCGGGGACGGGCAAGACAACGATGGCGCGAGTGTTCGCCGACGCGCTGAGCGCGATGGGCATACTGCCGTCGGGTCAGCTCGTGGAGGTGGCGCCGAAGGATATGAAGGGCCAGTACATGGGACACACCGGTCCGAAGGTGGACGCCGTGTTCGACCGCGCCATGGGCGGCGTGCTGTTCATCGACGAGGCCTACGACATGTGGGGCGGCGAAAACGACACCTTCGGGAACGAGGCCGTGACCGCTCTCATCAAGAACGTCGAGGACCGGCGCGGGAAGCTTGTCGTGATTCTTGCGGGCTATCCCCGGGAGATGGGCATCTTCGCGACGGCCAACCCGGGCATACCCTCGCGCTTCAACACGACGGTCAATTTCCGCGACTACCGCGGGGACGAGCTGACGGAGATAGCGCGGCGGATGATCAAGGCGCAGGGCTACAGCCTAGACGAGCGCGCCGACAAGGCCATAGGAAAGTTCTTCGAGAAGATGTACGTTTCGCGTAAGAAGGATTTCGCCAATGCGCGTGAGGTGCGCAATGCCGTCGACAAGGCAATCAAGGCTCAGAACACGCGCATCCAGAAGGCGATGGGCGAGCCGGGCTTCGACCCGCGTACGGAATTTGTGCTGACGATGGGCGATTTCACCGGCGAGGGCGAGAACCCGCCGATGAGTGTGGACGAGGTAATCGCCACGCTCGACGACCTGATCGGCATGGACGACATCAAGCAGGAAATCAGGAAGCTCGCCAACGTGGCGATGGTCAACAGGATGCGCATGGAGCGCGGACTCGGGGCGGCGGCGCTGCAACCTGTGAACATAATCCTTACAGGCAATCCCGGCACGGGCAAGACCACTATAGCGAAGCGGCTCGGACAGGTGCTCCACGCCGCGGGTGTACTGGCCACGGACAAGGTGGTCGAGCGGGAGGCGAAGACCATCCTCTCGAGCTACGTCAACGCCTCGGGGCAGAACATGGACAAGGCCGTGGACGAGGCGATGGGCGGCGTTCTGTTCATCGACGAGGCTTACAATCTGCTGCCTCAGCCGGGGAGCATGAACAACATCGGGAACGAGGCCCTTGACGCGCTGATGACGCGCATGGAGAACGACAAGGGCAAATTCGTGGTGGTAATCGCAGGCTACAAGGTCAGGATGGAGGAGCTGGTACGGCGCGGAAATCCGGGTCTGATGAGCCGCTTCAACAAGAACTTCCACATCGAGGACTACGATGCGGAGGCCCTGACCGAGATATTCAAAATCAACGCCAAGAAACGCAAGTTCACGCTCACCCAGGATGCGCAGTATGCCCTTGAAATCAGGATGCGCGACATGGTGGCAAACAAGGGCCTCCACTTCGGCAACGCACGCGAGGCCGTGAACCTGCTGAACGAGGTGATAGAGATGCAGGGCAACCGCATCGCCGCCGATACGAGCGTGATAGACACTAACCCCGACGCCCTCACGACGATTGAGGCTGTCGATATTCCGATGGAATCATGAAAGATATAGAATGTCCCTCCTGCGGGGAGCTTATCCCCGGCGACAGCAAGTACTGCGACATGTGCGGCGCGGAGCTGCTGGAATGTGTGAGCTGCGGCACGCTCGGCACCGGCGAGTTCTGCCCGGAATGCGGCAAGGCGATGATTGCACGTAATCCTGACGCACCACGGGTTGCCGCACCGGCGCCGACGCAGGTGACCTATGCCCCGGCTCCCGACTGCACTGTCGGGGGACGGCGCAAGACTTTAGTGCTCAAGTCGAGGCGCGGAGGTGTCACGCTCGTACCCGAGGACGAGGCCGTGATAGGGCGCACGACTGGCCCGTATGCCGCCCAGCTGGGCTCGCTGGACCTGATTTCGAGGAGCCACGGCAAATTCGTGAAGCGCGGAAGAGACTGGTACATAGTCGACAGCGGAAGCACCAACGGCACGCTGGTGAACGATGTGGAGCTTGAACCGGACAGACCCGCGAAGTTCGTCAAGGGCGATGTGATTGACATAGGAACATACATTTTTGACGTTGTCGAGCAATGAGCGCGGCAAAAGTAAGATTCAGCGCCCTCAGCGACATGGGCTGTGTCCGGAAGAACAACGAGGACATGGCCTGTGTCGACGGTGAGCTCGTGCGCGACGGAGGCTCGGATGGCGAAGTGGCCTTGGACGGGACGCCGACAGCCTTCGCCGTTGCCGACGGCATGGGAGGCTATGAGGGCGGCGAGGTGGCCTCGGAGATAGTCTGCCGCTCCTTCCGCGCGTTCATGAAAGGGCTCGACGCGGAGAACGACGACGATTTCCTTGTAAAAATCAAGTCCTGGGCGTCGGAGGCCAACAGGCTTGTGCTTGAAACGGCGGCTGTCCGCCCGGGACTCTCGGAGATGGGCACGACATTCGTGGGCCTGGTCTTCGCCGTGGGGAAGCTCTGGCTCGTCAACATAGGCGACAGCCGCTGCTACCGTCTGCGCGGGGGCGTGCTGAAACAGCTGTCAAAGGACCATTCCGAGCGCGAACGCACCGGCGACCCCGACACGCCGTCGAATCTGATATACAACTTCATGGGAAATCCGCCGGAATACTTCATCTCGGACATCTCGCGGCTCTCGCCTGTCGGCGGGGACGTGTACATCCTTTGCTCGGACGGCCTGAGCGACATGGTTGACGATGAAACGATAGAGGCTCTCGCCGAGTCGCCCGCCGCGCTCGTGGCGAAGGCCAAGGAGGCCGGCGGAAGGGACAATGTCACCGTAATAAGCCTGCGCTATGACACTGTCGGATAGATTCCACGAACTGCTCTCGGAGTCGGAGACCAGGCCCTCGCGGCTGAAGGAGCTTGTGCGGGCGGTCCGCAACGCGCGCGACAGCCCGGAGCGCGAGGGGCTTCTGGCGCTGATGTACCATGAAGGCATCGGAGTGGAGGCGGATCTCGACAGATGCTTCGCCCATGCCGAGAGGGCGGCTGCCGGACGCGACGGCCTGGGGTGGTTCATGCTGGGGTATATGTGCGACAACATCGAGACTCCGGACCAGGCGGAGGGCGGTCCGCGCCAGAAGTACGACCACTACGACGCGGAACGATTCTACGAGCTCTGCGCCGGGACGGACAGCCGATGGGCGCCACAGGCGCACCTCTGGCTGGGCGACTACTACATGGACTTCGCACGCGGGGGAGACCCCGAGGTAGGCGCGGAGCACTACGAGGCTGTGGCCGATTCCATCCCTGAGGCCGCGGAAGCGCTCAGCGACTATTAACGCGAGTTCGGGATAAAAACATACGATTTTTATCCCATGGCTAAGGGCACAAAT
>ERZ825137.936-NODE-936-length-40025-cov-10.317138_pt1 | contig 40025 bp, 36 predicted proteins | sample MGYA00519873_ERZ825137 | MGnify/ENA primary metagenome ERZ825137 (study PRJEB31778, sample SAMEA3449190) | human gut metagenome | biome: human gut; feature: human-associated habitat; material: faeces | place: United Kingdom | collected 2010/2012 ...
TTATTTGTTATGCTCTTTTTTTGATCGTGTGAATACTCTTTTTGTTTCAAACTTTATCTCCTTTAATTATTTTCGTCGTTTATTCGGTCGGAAGTCTCCGACGGTATTGCCTGTTCAGCTGCCGGCTTGGCTTTTTTATTTTTTATTATTATAAAAGCCGCCGCTCCGCCCGCTAATATAAGCGAACCGCAAGCTATTAAAACAACGACCCACGCATCAAGTCCGCTTGTGATAATGTACTTCTTTATGGTTTTCTTAACCACATCGTCGGTTCCGGGAACCCAATATCCGTCCGTTCCCGGCGTACCGCCCGTTCCTGCGGTGCTGTCGTCGTTTACGGTTTGGTTTTCACTGTGCAAATACTTCCAGTAAGCCAGTTCCCTTTTTAACTGCGTCATAAAGCTTTCGGAACGTTCCTTTGCATTACCGTAATTTATATCAAACTGTTTTTCGGTTTTTATAGAATTGAAATAATCCGTTTCCTCATCCGTAAGATCACAGAAAAGAGAAATTCTGTTTTTATCGGAATTAGGCTTGCTCTCGCTGTAATGCATTATAAGGCGCCAAATCACCTTGCTGTCATTATAGCTTGAAATCGCTCCGTCGGCAATGGAACCCTCAAATCTTAATACATCGCCTGCTTTGAGCGAAAGACCGTCCTCTTCTATCTCAACTTTAGCCGACGCTTTATATCTTACATCTTGCCAGTTTTTGGTATTAGGCCATATCTGCTCGCCGTTAAGCGTTATTCTTGCCAGCATATCACCGTCGCGGTAATTTGTAGAAGCCTCTATATTTGAAAGCGAATACCAGCCGTCCTTAGGCGCGGTAAAGCTGAACGCAGCGGCTCCCGGTTCTCCGCCGTTTGCCGTACTGTTTATCCATAAATGTCCCGAACCTGCCGTAGAGCCGGTTGTGGCGCCTAACATTTGGGATTTGGTGCTTCCGTCATCAAGCGTTACCTTGGGCAGATCGTATTGCCAGGCAGTTCCGGTATAAGAATTCAGAAGCTTATATTCAGGATTATCCCTTTTAAGCGAATACTCATAATTCCAAAACGGACTTATCTGATAATACGGTGTAAAATCGCTGCGAACATTATATGTGTCCTTAACACGCTGCTGTGATGTTACTGCAACCACCGAAGGACTGTTTACCATAACCGAAAGCGAGGTGTTGGTTTTTGAAGTAAACCATGTCTGCCATATTACTTCATCGCCGATAGAAAGATTTGCGGTATATCCGCCGAAACCGGCGTTTCGGTTTTTATCGGTCATTTCCGCCCATTCGCCGTTTTCGGGAAATACTGTCTTTCCGTTTACAAGCAAGCGGAAATATACCGTAGTATCCTCAGCCATTGAAGAAGCGGAATTTACATATGGCGAGCCTGTTATAAGCGCCTCTCCGCTAATCGGGGAAACAAATCTGAGAGCGGTCCCGTACGATTTACCGTTTTTACAGTAAATATCCGACGCGCCTACCGAAAGCTTATTACCGTTCATAACTCCTACATAAAATCCGGCTCCGCCGGCCTCAGTACTTTGAATAAGCTTATTTGTACCGTTATAGCGATTGGGCTTTACCGTCGTAAATTCTTTATGATCCTCCGAAATATTCAAAAGCTCATAATTCCAGCGGCCCTCCACAGGTACATATTCACCCGAATATGCCGTATTTCCAAACGGGTTGTAATTCTGCGAAGCATAAACTCTTCCCGAAGCGTCGGGTGTTGTTATTACACTTGAACGTGTTTTTATCATCGCCGGCGAGCCAAGGTCAACCGTAACCGAATCCTCTGTACCGTGCGCCGAAATCTCTACGGAAATTCGGTCGCCGGCTGCACAATCCGCCTCAAACACAGGTAACTCCAAGCTTTCTCCCTGCGATAATACTTTTTTATACGGCGTTCCGTCCTCAGGCCATAACGGTGCGCCGTTTTTTAAGATTCTTGCGCTTATTTCCGCCGTTCCGGCAGACGACAGCGTTACGCCGCCCTGCCAATCATATACGGCGTCTTCGGGGGAAACGAACCTAAGCGATACTCCTGCCTTCGGCGTAAGCCTTGCTTGAAGCGAGCTTTCCGAGAAAATATATCCGGCTTTATTTACAGAGTTATAAAGCTGATTTTCGGTTCCGCTTTTATACGTATCGGTAATAACCGATTTTCCGGTGATGTTTTCAAGCGTTTCAAAATTCCACAATCCGTCGATCGGTTTGTAAGCGCCCGTATAACTCGTTCCCGCATAAGGATCGGAATACAGTGCATAGTATGAATCGCTACCCGGCAGCGCCGAATTTGAATGATCGGAAACAAAGGTTACAAAAGGCATTCCTATGTTAAGTGTTTTTTCGGTTTCGTCGGTGCATATTTCAAGCGCCAGTCTCTGCCCCTTCAGCATTCTGATATTATTTATTTCAATACCGTTTTCGGGGGATTTTTGCCATTCGCCGTTATCAGGCCACACTGCTTTTCCGTTTAATAAAACACGCATTTTACCATCTGTACTCTTCGAAGCACAATTTAACGAAGCGTATCCGTCGGCAGCAGCGGTAAATATTAACGCACCTCCGTATTCCTTGCTTATTTTTGCTTTAACACCGTTTTGAGAAACTGTAAATCCAAACCTTCCGTCCGCACTGCCCAAAAAACCGGCAGCGCTGTCGTAAAACTCTGAATTTATTATTTTATCACCGCTGTAAAGTGCAAACTCAAAGCGTTGTGCCGCATAAACCGCAGCCCCGCAATAGCCCGAATCAAGTGCGGGCAAATAATCTGCAGGCGAATACACTGAGGAATATCCCTGCGGCTGCGGAATTTTAGGAGATATCTTTCTTAATACCGGCGTACCCAAACCGATACGCACCGCCTTTGATCCGCCGTTTGAGACCGCAACGGCTTCGATTGCAATCACATCCCCCTCCAGGGCTGCAAATTCAAAGGCGGGGAACGAATCGGCAGTATCGGAAGCATTCGCCCAACCGCCGGTCAGGGGATACAGCGCCTCGCCGTTTTTGGTCATACGCAGCTTTAATTCCGCGTCTCCCGAAAGAAGACGCGCCGCGCAGGAAAAATCGTATATCGAGCTTGCGGGCACGGTAAACCGTAATGAAAGTCCGCTGCCGTCCGGCAAGCTTCCGTTTGTTGCCGAAGTTCCGTCAAATATTAAATCATTTTGTGTGAAATGATATCCGACAGACGCATTTGAGCTATGGTATAAATACCGTTCTTTTTCGGAATCAAAGCTGTCGCAGGAAACGGGTGTTAAGCCGGTCTCCCCCGAAATAACGGAAAACTGCCATACTGCATTTTTAGACGGAACATATCTGCCTATGTAATCGCTGTTCCCGTAGGGGCGCTCAAGCAATGCGGAAAAAATGTTGTCTGTGGGTAAATTATTTTGATTTCCGCCCGTGATATTTATTTTAAGCGCAGGCAGCGATACCAACGTTTCCTTGTCTGCCGAGGAATACATCTGTAACGTGAGTCTGTCCCCTGCTTCAAGGCTTTCCGTCGCCATAAATGTTGAAGCCTTATCAAACTGTGCCCAACCGTTCTCCGGATATATCTGTTCGCCGTTTTTTAAAATTCGCGTAAATACGTTTTTATTGTCGGTTGAATTTGAAACCAAAACGGCGTTTCCGCTTTCAGGGGATATAAAATCAAGCGATATACCGCAATTTTTTCGCATTGTCGCCCTTAAAATGCCGTTGTTATACTGATATCCCGCATTATTATAAGCAGAATTGTTAACCGCATTGCTCCAAGCAGGAATATAATTTGTGACAGGAGCTGTTACAACGCCGTCTGTTTCAAGCTTCATCACATTAAATTCAAATCTGTCTGCAACGGCGGTATAGCCTTTTCCGTCCGTTCTGTTATAAGCATGATAAACAGCGGGAGCATAGCTTGCGGAATATCCCTTTGAATCTGTCGCTTTATCAACCCTTGTAAGCGTGGGAGACCCCAAAGAAACCTCTATATCACCGCCGGCGGGATCGCTTGATTTAAAATATACCTCTAAAACCAAGCTTTCATCTTCTGCAAGATATATTTCTACCGGCGAAAGCGTTGCCGCCGGATTAGGTGTATCGTCCGTAACCCTCAGCGTATATCTTCCGCCTCCGGCGGGCCATACTCCGGTCTTGTTTTTATCTGCGTCATACTTTGCAACACGGTAATACAGCGTGCCGCTGCCAGAATCGTTATTTATAACCCTGAAAGCCGATGCAAAATCGTAATACGCCGTATCCGGTGAACGGAATTCAAGCGCCGTACCGTAAAGATTTGTTCCGTTATCCTTTAGGTATGCAGTGAGCTCACGCTTTGATTCAGTATTGTGAAAAGTATACTTTACACCAAACGGGCTTGCAAGCGTGTTATCGGCAGAATTAAATTCCGAACAGGAGGAAAGCGTATTCGCTGTAACCGCTATTGCCTTAAGATCGGTCTTTCGGCTGTCGTCCGGTATTATCAGATCATTCGGCGTTACATTTTCAGGCTGTGTTCCGGTAAGAATCCCGAACGAAGAAAGATAAAGCGTACGCGACGGAGCGTCCGCATTGAATGTAATCACTTTATTCGGGTTTCGCTTTATATAAAGACGGTCATATTTACTGTAATCCACTGCGGTATTCACAGGCAGCAATATCCAACCCTTAAATCCGTGCGGCGGGAAAAAACCGTTACCGGTTGTGCTTGCGACAGTTTTAAGAGTTCCGTCATACGAAAGCAAATAAAAGCTTGTGGATTTTGTATAATCAAACAGCTTAAGGCTTTTAGTGCTGTCGGTACTGCTTTTAAGCGAGATATCCCGCAAAGAAGTGTTATCCTTTAAGCTTCCCTTATCAGCGTCGGAGGCATCCATCCAGAAAGCCAGCGCAGTAGCTCCGTATTCCGGTAAAACTGACGTATCAAGCGACACCGTTACATCAAATGCAATAGCTTGGTCCGCATAACCTTTACCGTTTGCTTTTAATTTGTACTTAAGCGCAAATGCCTTACCGGTAGGCGATTCCGTTAAGTCAATGCTCCCGAAGGAATCCATTGAACCGTCTTTGACCGAAATAAGCTTATCGTTACTGTCGGCGCTGTTTGCCAGCTTAAGGTTTGAGGTTTCCTCATATACGGCGTTAAATTCCGCTGTATCTGTTACTCCTATTAGCTTGTCTCCGTATTTGAAGATCGCCTGAACCGCATAACGCTCTCCCGAAGCAAGCCCTGTAAAATCAAATTCAGGCACGCTGCATACTTCGCTTTTTATAAGCGTATATTCTCCGCCGCTCACCGAATACAGATTAACCGTTCTTTGATCCGCAGTACTCATATAATCAAATTTTACGTTTACGGTGCTTTCATCGTCCGAAACCGTTATTTCCGGCATACGAAGCGTCTTTACCGAATCGGGAACCTTTGTTATGGGTTTTGTAAAGTCGCTCGGCAGTGGGGTTGAAGACGGCGTCTTATCCGAATAATCCGCCGCATTGAAATACCACGGGGACTCTTTCGGCTGTTTTCTGCTTTCAACTCCGGACAGCACATAAAATCCCGAACCGAACGCTGTTGTATTCATATTGAATAAAGCGGGAAACAGCGAGCATACCGTTACAGCAACAGCAGTTATAACAGATAAAGCTCTGTTTTTATTTTTAATCATACCCTACTCCTTTTTAATTTTTTATAAGCATCCAGATTGATTTACCGGTGTCGTAAAATCTCGGCCAATCGTCGTCATTCATATTTATAACGCGAATATCCATAATAAGGCTGTTTTTTCCGGCAAACATTTCTATCGAGCTTTTTTTTATTTTTACATTTATAATGTACCTGTCTTTAAATATTTCAGAAGAAACGCTTATATTTTTTATATCATAATCTGTATACGGATACGCAAATTTCACACCTGCCGAAACCTCGTTTACATAGCATCCGCAAGCCCTTCCCGCCTGATCTGCGGGAACTATACTGAAATGCCTGTACGGTTTTTCATCGTTTATATCACGGTAAAGCCGTATCCAAACCCCGTCGCTGTCTATGTTATTTCTTCTGGTGTTTTTTACACATACAACTCTGTTGTCAAATACTTCAAATCTTCCGTAAATATAACTGTCATCATAGGAAAATCTAACGTTCGAATCAAGCTTTTCAGGACTGCCCGTTCCGAAAAGCTCAGGTCCGTTATATCGCTCGCCCGCGGTCATAGAAATATCCCACCCCGAAATTACAGAACACGGCGTTACGGCGTTTACAGGCGCAATCATTCTTACCGGTATTACCGGATTATACTCTGCTGTACAGCCCTCGGTTTCAAGCTTTATATTTACCGCCGGAACAAAATCCTCCCTGCACCCTGCAATCGGAAGCGCAATTGATATTTCCTGCCCTGCCGCCGCCGTAAAGCACTGCACGTTTTCGGAAAATTCTATTCCGCGTCCACTGATATGCATTTTGTATGTATGAGTCTTATCGGAATGATTTGTAAATTTAAGCTTAATCGCTTCGCCCGACGATGGAATACCGTAAATCGGCTCAAATACAAACGGAGAATAAATACCCGCAAGCTGATATACCGGATGGGCGTTGCCCGCCTTTAGTCTTGCATGAATTTTAAAGCAACCCACATCAGCTGCCGGACGGCATGTCAATTTTACGGCATATTCCTCGGTCTGCCCTGCCGCAACCGTAACGGTGATTTCCTCTTTAAAAACATAAAATTGCTTCGGAGCAGTAATTATCAATACATCGTTAAGGTCTTCGCCCGAAAAATTATGAACGCGCAATTTATATGTGCGGGTTTGCCCCGGAAAAAAGCGCGAGGAAACATATGCGTCGGAAGACGGCTTTACATCGCATATTCCGAGCAAAATGCTCGGCGGCAAAGGCCGTTTGCATACATTTTTGCAGGTAAACAATGTTTCATCGTGTAAATGAGGTATAATATCCTCACTTATCCCGCTTATATAAATCGGCGATTCACCAATTGTTAAGGGAACTCCCGTTTTAATCGGATTACCCATAATATTCCGCGCTTCAAAACGCTTATGATCTATATATTCGGGCACGTAAGAATAATGCTCCTTTACATTTCCGTCCGCCTGCGTTCCCGTAAGGTCAAGTGAAAGATTTTTTTCTTTTTCACAGCTTCTTGAATAGTATATCGGTCTCCAGATTGCTGCCGTTAACGAACCGTCCTTTTGCCTGAACACTTTAAAACAAACATTTTTATCATTTTTTAAATCACCTATATATGTTGCCCCGTCCACTTCGCGTATCAGCTGGCAAAGCGCCATCATTGCCGGCCACGGAGCGGGGCCGTCTTTCTCTTGTATTCCGAATCCGTCGTACCACGGACCGTTAAACCAAAGCACCTTTGCCACACCGTATGAAATAAAGATCAGCCAGCTTCTTACAAGATAATCAGCCTGTGCTTCAAGAGTAACAAGATCTCCGGGAGAATAGCTTTCACACTTGTTCTGATCGTACATTGCAGGATATCCCTGTTCGGTACAGCATACGGGCATTTCTATTTTATTTTTTTTCATAAACTCCGCGAGATCGCGCAGGCGCTCTATCGACCAATAGCTTTCCGGAGACTCAGGCCTTTGCGGGAAAGAATAATTATGTACGGCAATAAAGGTAATATAATCGTACATGCCCTGATCGCACATAATTTGCATTTTATTTATATCAACGCCTGCCACTCCGCTTCCGGAGTGCCACGCCTCAGGGTCGGCCTTAAGACGTGCAAGTCCCGTTGACTTTACCCATTCTGCCAATAAACCGAGGTTCTTTTCTTCCCAATGCTCATTTCCGTGTTCTATCAGTCTTGATATATCCCCGTACTGCTTTTGATAATAATACGCGGTATTTCTCTCACTGTCAGCCCAGCGTTTCGGAGAAAACATATCGCCGCCCTGCAGCTGAACCTGCGAATACATACCGTGTTTTTTAAGCTCGGCGGCAGCCTTGATCGTTGTTTCCTTTCCTGGATTTCTGAGATAGCGTATTCCCACTCTTTCATAAAGCGCCGGATCTGTTGCGGGATTCCAAAAATTACAGCTTATTCCGAATACCGAATTGTCTCCGCTGCGTTCATGCGGTACGGTAAGCCCTATACCGGTGGATTTTTCGGCAAAGCATTCGCCGGACTCTGCCCGAACAGTAAATTTATAATAGCCCTTATATTTTATCGGAAGCGTCAGCCTGTATGTTGCCTTTGAATCGACAGGCTTAATACAATCCTTTGATTCAAATATTTTTTTACCGTTATAATTAAAGAGTGAACATATTAGCTTAAAATCACCGTTAACCCCGTTTATTTTTACAGTGATGGCTTTTTCTTCGTCAGTATAAAAAATCAAACCTCCGTAAGGATATTCAAAACTTATGTTCATATCTTGCCTCTCCTCAGACTTATTGTCTGTTTGACCATATTCTATCATATATTATAGCAAATCACTTACAAAATAAACATATTCATTATTTACCGATATGTGAGGAAAATTATTACCCGTTTTTATAAGCATATCGAATATCAGCATTTAATATGTAGGTATAATTGCTTATTTTTTTGTTTTTTAGTGAATATTGATTAAAAAAAGTGCTTTTGCAACTTGTGTAAATAAAAAAATGTGTAAATTATTCCACAAAGTCAAATAAACACCGTTTTTGGCATATATACAAAAATTCAAGACAATCATACACAGCCTGCAATCATTTTCCACTCGCGCAATGCTGAAGACAAGCCGTCGCCTGCAGCGTTCTTTCGAAACACACCGAAGCGTAATTTTTCCTCAGCACGGATTTTACAATGTAATAATAAAAAACGGCACGGTATTAACCCGTGCCTACGCCTTTATAGAGTTTAATGATTCAAGCTATCAACCGCACGACGGGCATAAAAAAGCGCCGCCGCTGCCACATTTTTCGAATTGCCCGATATTTGATTTAACAAGCCTGCTTTTAATTATTTCTGAATTTACCCGGTGTCATACCCGTAAATCTTTTAAAAAGCCTTGTAAAATAATTCTGTTCGGGATACCCCACAGCCGCCGCAATATCGCCTATGCTTTCATCGGTAAAGATAAGCATTTCCTTAGCCTTTTCAATTTTTAAGCCCGTAATGTATTTAAGCGGCGGCTCGCCTGTCACTCCCTTAAAAATACGGGAAAAATGGGTGATACTCATTCCGCAGTTTGCCGCGCTTTCCGCTACCTTAAACTCCCTTGAGGGATTAAATCTGAAACGCATTACCTCATCGTTTATAATACGCCTGTACTTTCCGAAGCTTCCGAAGCGGCCTTCCTTTGTATATTCCGAAAGCATACCGAGTAACGAGATCAGCAATCCCGAACATATGACCGAGGATTCCGCGTCTTTATTAAGAAAGCTCTCGCAAATACCGATAAACGTATGCTCTATCCTTGCAGTATGGGACGGCTTGAATATCCTTTTATCACCGATAGCAAGCATATCAAGCAGCTCATAACCGCCTTTCCCGCCGAAATGTACCCAAATGTTATGGTTAAGCGGTTCCGCCTTAAAGAGATAATCCTGCGCTTCGCCGGGATAATAAAGAATAACATCGCCCCTTTTTGCAGTGCTTTTAACGCCGTTTAACACAAATTCGCATATCCCGTCGCAAACATATAAAAGCAAAAAATCCTTTCTTCCGTTCCTTCTTACCGTATGTACCGCTTTTTTAAGCTTCATTTCACCGCTGCTTGTTACAAAAATATCATCGCATATCATAAAGCCCACCCTTATAAAATGGTTGTTTTGTGCTAATTTCAAATAGAAATGTGCCTGTTATTTTTTAAAGCCTGCTGTTATAATATTAGCATACCGAAATTCACAGGTCAAACTGTTTTTTTAAAAAGGAGACCGTTATGCGAAAAGAAATAATATTAAACGGAAAATGGACGTTTCACAAGGGCGATATAGCCGAGCCTATGTCGCAGGATAAGGGCTTTATATATACCCAAAGTAAAACCGAACGAAAAAGGTCGGGTCCTGCGGCTTATAATTATCCCGATACGCCTGACAGCTATGTGGGCGGAATGTTAAGCCCTGAAAAATGGGAATGGATAGACCTGCCGCACGATTATGTTGTATATCAGGATAATTATGAAACCGAAAACTGTGCTCTCGGTTATCTTCACTATGATAACGCGTGGTACAGAAAGCACTTCAATGTGCCCGAAGGCTGTGAAAACAAGCGCGTGCTTTTAAGGTTTGACGGTATTGCCGGAAAATCCACCGTATATTTAAACGGCTGCCTTATGTACCATAACTTTTCCTCATACAATACCTTTGAAATAGATATAAGCGATTATGTTTATTACGATAAGGAAAATGTGATTGCGGTTTATGTTAATACCGAGGGCTTTGAAGGCTGGTGGTATCAGGGCGGCGGAATATACCGCGACGTTCATCTGACTGTTACAGAGCCTGTCGCGATAGATCTGTGGGGCGTGTACGCACCCTATAAAAAGCTTGATGATAACCGCTGGCAGATAAATTTTGAAACCACGGTTGTAAATACCGATTATGAGAATAAAAAAGTGACTCTTGAAAGCCGCGTTATCGGCGCGGACGGCTCTGTTTTGGCTGTCGGCACGGGCGAGGGTACGGTGGGTCTGCGCGATAATGGCGTTATAAAATACAGTACCGAAATGCATGATCCGCTTTTGTGGGACTGCGATAACCCAAACCTTTATACCGTTAAAACCGTGCTGAAGCTAAACGGCGAAGAAACAGACGAAAACGTTACCCGTATAGGCTTTAGAACAGTGGAAATAACCGCCGAAAAGGGACTGCTTTTAAACGGAAAGCCCACCTTTATAAACGGCGTGTGCGCCCATCAGGATTTTGGGCTTACAGGGCTTGCCGTACCCGAAAACATAGCAAAATACAAGGTTTCGCTTATGAAGGAAATGGGTGCAAACGGCTACCGCACAAGCCACTATCAGCAAACAGAGAGCTATATGGACGCCTTTGACGAGCAAGGCTTTCTTGTAATGGACGAAGCAAGATGGTTTGAAAGCACAAAGGAGGCTATGGAGCAGCTTTGTTCACTTATAAAGCGCGACCGCAACCGACCAAGCGTTATAATGTGGTCCACAAGCAATGAGGAGCCTTTGCATATAGACGATATAGGCAGGCGGCTTCATAAGGCAATAGCCGCACAGATAAGAAAGCTTGATTATACAAGACCTATTACTGCGGCTGAGGATAAGACACCTGATAAATCCACAATCTATGACGAATGTGACGTTGTGGGAATAAATTACAACCTCGGCATATACGATACAGTTCACAAAATGCACCCGAATAAGCCGGTATTTGCCTCGGAATGCTGCGCTACGGGCACTACGCGCGGCTGGAATTTTGATACTGATACAAACGGCAGAATACGCGATAAGGACAGAGATACAAACAGTTGGTTTAGGGGCAGAGAGAAAACCTACAAATTCCTGCGTGAGCGCCCGTATGTATTCGGCTGTTATCAGTGGGCGGCGGTAGAGCACCGCGGCGAAGCCGCCTGGCCGAGAGTTTGCTCGGCTTCGGGCGCGCTTGATCTGTTTTTACAAAAAAAGGGAGCGTTTTATCAAAATAAATCACATTGGACCGAAGAACCGATGGCGCACATTGTTCCGCACTGGAATTTTAAAGGGCTTGAGGGCACGAAAATACCTGTTACGGTTTATACCAACTGTGAAGAGCTTGAGCTGTTTTTAAACGGCATATCGCTCGGAAGAAAACAGATTGAAAAATACGGTCACGGTGAATGGATCGTTAAATATGCCGCAGGCACGCTTGAAGTAAAGGGCTTTAACGTCAGCAAAGAGGTATGCGGCGATAAGCGCGTTACAACAGGAAGACCTGCTGCTTTAAAGCTTACAAAAGATAACGATTTTACCGCAAACGGCAGCGATATAGCGCTGTTTACCTGCGAATGCACAGACGAAAACGGTCTTACTGTTCCAAACGCCGCAGAATATGTCCGTTTTTCAGTTTCCGCTCCTGCAAAAATTATAGGCACAGGCTCCGATAACTGCGACCATAACAATGTCGCAAATACCGAGCGTAAAATGTATATGGGTAAAATACGCATTGCAATAAAGCTGCAAAAAGGTCAGGAGACCCTTACGCTTACCGCCGTCAGCGATAATTGCGATCCTGCTGTGTTTTCATATATTTTATCCGATATTTAAAACGCGTTTTCAACCTCCTTTCCATATGCCGTAGGCTTTACGGGTAAAAATTACATACTCAAAGCTCAATCACGAAAATTGACAAGCAAAACGGCAAAAATTCACAATCACCGTAATATATACAGATGGTATAATATTAGGAAAGGAGGGCTTAAGCTATGATTTTAAACCATTCAGAAGAAGCAAAAAAATATCAGCAGTTTTATAAAGAGCAGCTGCTCAAAAACGTTGTTCCGTTTTGGATAAACAGCGATCTTTTAGACCGTGAATACGGCGGCTACATATCATCGGTAGACAGAGAGGGAAAAAGCTACAATAACGATAAATCGGTATGGTTTCAAGGCCGCTGCCTATGGACCTTTTCCACCCTTTGCGAAAAATACGGCATACGCGAGGATTGGCGTAAGGCGGCTGACGCGGGCAAGGAATTTCTTGAAAAATACTGTTTCGACAGCGACGGAAGAATGTATTTTACCGTAACGCGCGAGGGCAAGCCCTGCGAGCCTTTGCTTTAATTTACTTTGTTATATGAATAAACAGCGGTTTCAAAGGAAACCGCTGTTTATTCATATATAAAAAGCTGTCATTGTGAACGCCGTAAGGCGTGCGGCAATCCGTTTCTTTTTAATGTAATTATGCATTCTTTCGCACAAATCGCTAATAAAAGCGTTATAAATCTCCGAACCCGAAAATTTATAACGCCCGCAGTGCAAACTTAATATAAGATATTCCAAATAACTTTTAACATATCACTTATTGCCGTGCTTTTAGTATTGTATATTAAAAAGCCTTTATTATAATTAAGGAGATCACGCCTGCAATTATTCCCGCAACCGAAGCGGCGGAAAGCCTTTCCTTATACATAACCGCCGCAGTAACCGCCGAAATCACGGTTCCGCCGCCGTTTACAAGCGTAAAAAGCAATACCGGCGGCAAAGAAACGGTAAGGGCTGTTACAAACTGGTTTATTACAAATATTGCGCCTGCAAGAGCTATGCCGCAAATAATAAGATCCTTTTCAATTTTTAATTCCTGTTTTTCGTTATTCGGGACAATAAAGCTCATACCCGCCCCGAATACCGAGGCTAAGCCGAAGGAAATAAACGAAAACATACTTATACTGCCGTTCGGCGCATAATAAGTATACATTTGCTGGGCAAGCATTGTAATTCCGTTTGCCGCCATAGCGCCCAAAAGCAGCAGCAGAGTCTTAAAGCTGAAATTTCCGTATATCGACCGCGAGCTTTTTATTAACAGCCAAGCGGAAATAAAAAATATCCCCACACCCACGCCCTGCATAAGGCTGATCGGGCGGTCAAACATAAATACCCCCGCGGCTATCGGAATAATAAGACCTGCCGTTGAAAATATTGAAACCAGGCTTACGGTGCCGCTTTTCATTCCGTATATACCGAACAGCGAGCTGAAAAAAAGCGATATTCCCGATAATGCGGATATTAAAAGCGTTAGAACGTCAGGCTTACCTCCCGTTTCAAAAAACAGCAGTACAAGACCTAAAAGCGCAGATATGGCATACTGGTAAGAAATATACCGAAAACTCATGCAAACGCCGCTTATTCTGTTGCTTGAGCGTTTATTGAATACCGCCTGTATTACCCTTGCAAAAAGTATGGCGGCAATATATACGTATACCATTGACATCACCTTAAAATTAAGCTATAATTACAAAAATCGTATTGCAATCATAGCATAACGCTGCGGTGTTTTCAATAATGCCGGCAACGAAAATTTTTCGGATTGCGGGGTTAAAATTATGACTCTCACAAAGCTTGCGCGTATAGCGAACGTTTCGGTTTCCACAGCCTCAAAAGCATTTTCAATGAGCAGCGATATAAGCGAGCTTACACGCGAAGAGGTATTTGCGGCGGCGCGCGCAAACGGCTGCTTTAAAAAGTTTTTTAACGCAAAATATCCAAAGTATATTGCAGCCGTGATCTGTCCTGAGCTTAACAGCCGCTATTACTCCGATTTTTGCTTTTCAATGCAAAAGCATTTCGGCGAGGTTAATTTTGACGTGTGCATATCCTCATACGGCTTTTCTGACGCCGCCGCAAGAGACAGAATAGAATATTACGAAAAATACGCAGATGTTGACGTGATCGTTTTGTTAGACTCGCAAACAGAGCATTTGCCCCCGCACGAAACTCCGATAATAAATATAAGCAGCCGTAATATCGAAAACGCCGATCTTAATATCGTACTTGATATGGAAAGCCCTATGGACGAGGCTGTAAAATACTTTATAAATTCAAATATATATGATATAGGCTTTATAGGGGAAAAGCTTACCCATAATAAGCTTTTGCTTTTTAAGCAGGCAATTTTAAACAATAAGCTTTCTTTAAACGAAGAGACGGTCTATATAAGCGGAGAGCGGTTTGAAAAGGGCGGATACGATGCCGCACAGCACCTTTTAAGCAGCGGAAGGCTGCCGAAGGCCCTTATATGCGCTTATGACGATATGGCTTTCGGCGCGGTAAAGCTTTTTAACGAAAAGGGAATACATATTCCAAGCGACGTAAAAATAATAAGCTTTGATAATATTTCCACCTCGGCATATTCCGTTCCCTCGCTGTCATCGGTAGAGTTTTTGGGCAAAAAAGCCGCCGAGCTTACGGTAAGCAGCGTGCTTGACATATTAAACGGCGACTCCTCCGAAAAAAATCACACATTAAGCGCAAAGCTTATTTTGCGTGAATCATCGGAAATACAATAGCCTAACCTTTCTTTGGGCAATAGAACATAATCCCCGCAGATTACTAAAGTAATCTGCGGGGATTATGTTTTAACAGTTTTTTAAATAAAGCCTTATTCCTTGCTGAAATCCTCAAGTATAAGCCCTTCGTTGCGCTCGGTTGCCCAGCTTATATTCCACTCGCTTGTAAATATAAGAATATTATTATCCTTGAAATCCTGCACCCATTTTGTATCGGAGGTCAGGTTCAGCGACTTTATATCAATATCCTTATTTTTCACCCAGCGTATATATTGGTAAGGCAGATCGTTGCGTATAACGTCTACGTTATACTCGTTTTTAAGGCGGTATTCAAGCACCTCAAGCTGAAGCACGCCTACCACGCCAACTATCACGCGCTCCATACCGGAATTAGGCTCGCGGAATATCTGAATGGCTCCCTCCTGCGCTATTTGCTCAACGCCCTTTACAAACTGCTTTCTTTTAAGGCTGTCCTTTTGCTCTATAACGGCAAAATGCTCAGGGGCAAAGGTCGGTATTCCCTCGTATTTCACGTGCTTTTTAAGTGAGCAGACGGTATCGCCTATTGAATAAATGCCGGGATCAAACACGCCTATTATATCCCCAGCGTACGCTTCGTTTATTATCTGGCGTTCCTCCGCCATCATCTGCTGCGGCTGTGAAAGACGAACGGTTTTATCCGTCTGAACATGGTAATAATCCGCTCCGCGCTCAAATTTGCCCGAACAAATACGGAAAAACGTAATTCTGTCGCGGTGGTTCTTATTCATATTAGCCTGTATTTTAAAGGCAAAGGCAGAAAAATTTTCGTCAAACGGGCTTATTTCCTCCCCCTCTGAAATGCGGGGCAGCGGGGCGGTAGTCATTTTAAGGAAGTTTTCAAGAAACGGCTCAATACCGAAGTTTGTAAGCGCGGAGCCGAAAAACACCGGTGTAAGCGCGCCCTTTCTTACCTTTTCAATATCAAATTCAAAGCTTGCGCCGTCAAGCAGCTCTATCTGCTCAACAAGCTCCGCGCGCTGGTATTCGCCTATAAGGCTGTCAAGCCGCTCGGTATCGGTTATGTCGCACTCGATCGCGCTCAGCTTATCCTGCCCGCGGTGAAATTCGTTAAAGGTTAATATTTCACGTTTATCGCGGTCGAACACGCCCTTAAAGTTTACACCACAGCCGATAGGCCAGTTTACGGGGTAGGTTCCTATTCCGAATTCCTTTTCAAGTTCGTCTAAAAGCTCAAACGGATCGCGCGCCTCGCGGTCTAATTTATTTATAAATGTGAATATGGGTATATGCCGCATAGCGCAAACCTTAAAAAGCTTTCTTGTCTGCGCTTCTATTCCCTTTGCCGCGTCTATTACCATAACGGCGCTGTCCGCCGCCATAAGGGTGCGGTAGGTATCCTCCGAAAAGTCCTGATGTCCCGGCGTATCAAGTATATTTATGCAGTAGCCCTCGTATTCAAACTGCATAACGGACGAGGTTATCGAAATTCCGCGCTGCTTTTCAAGCTCCATCCAATCCGATACGGCGTGCTTTGCGGTAGCCTTGCCCTTAACGGAGCCTGCGGTTTGAATTGCGCCCCCGTACAGCAGGAATTTTTCAGTAAGGGTGGTTTTGCCGGCGTCCGGGTGGGATATTATCGCAAATGTTCGCCGTCTTTCTATTTCATGCTCTAATTCGGTCAATTGATATTTTCCTCTCAAAATATTGAATAATAATAATATTATCATATTACGGCGTTTATATCAAGCTTTTTAATTCGGCTTAAAATTTAAAAACAGCGGCATTGACAAATAAAAGCGTTAAGTATATAATATATGAGTTAAATTATGTTTATTTAAGGATGTATATTTATGGAGTGGACTTCGCTTAACGACCTGCGCGAAAAATATCTTTCGTTTTTTGAATCAAAGGGGCATATGCGGCTTAAAAGCTTTTCGTTAGTGCCTAATAACGATAAATCGCTTTTGCTTATAAATTCGGGTATGGCGCCTATGAAAAAATATTTCACGGGCGAGGTAACGCCGCCCTCAAAGCGGGTTACAACCTGCCAGAAGTGCATAAGAACGCCCGACCTTGAGCGTGTTGGGCACACCGCGCGCCACGGCACATATTTTGAAATGCTCGGCAATTTTTCCTTCGGGGATTATTTTAAGGAGCAGGCAATAGAGTGGGCGTGGGAATTTTTAACCAAGGTGCTGGAAATTCCGTCGGATTTATTGTGGCCCTCGGTTTATGAGGAGGACGACGAGGCGTACGCTATATGGCGTGATAAAATAGGCGTACCCGAAAGCCATATTGTAAGGCTCGGTAAAGAGGATAACTTCTGGGAGCACGGCACAGGGCCCTGCGGACCGTGCAGCGAAATATACTTCGACCGCGGCGAAAAATACGGCTGCGGCAGCCCCGATTGCAAGCCGGGGTGCGACTGCGACCGCTATATGGAAATATGGAACAATGTTTTTTCCCAGTTCAACAATATGGGAGACGGCACCTATACCGAGCTTGAGCATAAGAATATCGATACCGGAATGGGACTTGAACGCCTTGCCTGCGTTATGCAGGGGGTTGACAATATGTTTGAGGTTGATACCATACGCAACATATTGAATAAGGTCTGCGAAATGTCGGGCAAGGAGTACGGAAAGGACGATAATACCGATATTTCTATCCGTGCTGTAACCGACCACATAAGAGCCTCGGTATTTATGATAAGCGACGGCATTATTCCGTCCAACGAAGGCAGGGGCTACGTTCTTCGCCGTATAATCCGCCGCGCGGCAAGGCACGGCAAGCTTATAGGCATAGACAAGCCGTTTTTAACCGAGCTTTCTAACGCAGTTATTGCTGAAAACAAGGCGGGCTATCCTGAGCTTGTTGAAAAAGAGCAGCTTATTAAAAAGGTTATTTCAAACGAGGAAAGCAACTTTAATAAGACCATTGACCAAGGCTTAAATATGCTCAAAGGGCTTATTAAGGCAGGCGGCGTGCTGCCGGGCGAGGACGCGTTTAAGCTTTACGATACCTACGGCTTCCCGCTAGACCTTACAAAGGATATTTTAGCCGAAAACAATATGACCGTAGATGAGGAAAAATTTCGCGAGCTTATGGAAAATCAGCGGCAAACGGCGCGTTCCTCACGCAAATCGGCAGACGCGGAAAGCTGGAAGAGCGACGGCATAAGCTTTGATAATATTCCCGCCACCGAATTTACGGGATATACCGAAAATAAATGCAGTGCGCGCGTGCTTGATATTGTGGCAGAGGGCGAGCATACCTCCTATGCCGCAAAGGGCGCTAAAGCGGTTCTTGTGCTTGACAAAACTGCATTTTACGCAGAAAGCGGCGGTCAGGTGGGCGATACCGGCGTTATTTATACAGATAATGCCGTGTTCAGAGTTACCGATACAAAAAAGACCGCAGGCGGCGTGTTTACCCACTTCGGCACGGTTGAAAAGGGCACCTTAAGCACAGACGATACCGTTACTGCGGAAATTGATACCGAACGCCGCAGCGCCATTCGCCGCAACCACACCGCGGCGCATCTATTGCAGGCAGGTCTGCGCGCGGTTTTGGGCACGCATGTTGAGCAGGCAGGTCAGCTTGTAAACGAAAACGCGGTGCGCTTTGACTTTACGCATTTCTCGGCTTTAACCGCCGAGGAAACCGAAAAGGTTGAAAGCTTTGTAAACACCGCCATACTTGAGGGTATTGCGGTTGAAAACACCGAAATGCCCATAGCCGAGGCACGTAAGCTCGGCGCAATGGCGCTTTTCGGCGAGAAATACGGCGAGATAGTGCGCGTTGTAAACGTTAAGGATAAATCAATTGAGTTCTGCGGCGGCACGCATATTGATAACACCGCCAAAATAGGGCTTTTCAAAATAATTTCGGAAACAAGCGTTGCGGCGGGCGTTCGCCGTATCGAGGCGGTAACGGGGCTTAACGTTATATCCCTTATAAATGCCGATAAAGCGCTTATAGCAAGCACCGCCGATACCTTAAAATGCTCTGCGGGCGATATTTCAAAGCGCGCTTTGCAGCTGACAGGCGAGCTTAGAGACGTTAAAAAGCAGCTTGAAAAAACCGAGGCTAAGTTAGCGGCGGGCAAGATAACCGAAATAGTAAACAGCGCAAAGGAAATAGGCGGAATAAAGGTTGCGGCAGCACGGCTTGACGGCGCCGCTCCCGATGAGCTTAAAAAGACCGCCGAGACCGTAAAGGCAAATTACGCCGACGCGGTTGTGGTATTAGCGGCGGTAAACGGCGAAAAGCTTACCTTCTGCGCCGCCTGCGGCAAGGAAGCGCTTAACAAGGGCGCGCACGCGGGCAATTTGGTGCGCGAGGTTGCAAAGGCGGCCGGCGGAAACGGCGGCGGCAAGCCCGACCTTGCAATGGCGGGCGGTAAGGATATTTCGGCGGCGGATAAGGCGCTCGGAACTGCCGAGCAGATAATCGCCGCCCAAATAGGAGTGTGAAAAAATGGCAGACTGTTTATTTTGCAAAATAGCTGCGGGAGAGATACCAAGCACCAAGGTGTATGAAGACGAGTATGTTTACGCCTTTAAGGATATTGATCCGCAGGCGCCGTTTCACGCGGTGGTAATTCCGAAAAAGCACATCGGCTCGGCTGATGAAATAGACTCTTCAAACAGCATAGAGGTTGCGCGCGTTTTTGAGGCGATTGCCAAAATCGCAAAGCAGGAAAACCTTGAAAACGGCTACAGAGTTGTAAACAATTGCGGAGAAGACGGCGGTCAAACCGTTCACCATATGCATTTTCATTTGTTGGCACGCAGAAACCTTGCGTGGCCTCCCGGCTGATACTGCGGTATTTAATATTTTTAAAGGGGACAAAAAAATGGCTGAATATTACACTATGAAAATAGCCGGTCTTGAAAGACGGCTTGAAAAATTTCCTGTAAACGAAAAAATGGACATTGCCGCGTTTATAATTTTCGGCGATGTGGAGCTGACTATTGCGGGCTGCGAGGAGCTTCGCAAAAAGCTGCCCGAATTTGACGTTATTTTAACGCCTGAGGCAAAAAGTATTCCGATAGCCTATGAAATGGCACGCCAGACGGGCAAGCCTTATATAATCGCCCGCAAGGGTATGAAGGTGTATATGCGCCACCCGCTTGAGGTAAACGTTACTTCAATTACAACGCAGCACGAACAGCACCTGTTTTTGGGAGAAAGCGAAACCAACCTGATAAAGGGCAAAAAAGTGCTTATTATAGACGACGTTATAAGCACCGGCGAATCGCTTGCCGCCGTGCGCGAGCTTGTGAAAGAGGCCGGCGGAACGGAAGCTGCCGCCTGCGCGTTTTTGGCAGAGGGCGACGCCGCCGACCGCAAGGATATTATATTCCTTGAAAAGCTGCCGCTTTTCTTTAAAGACTGATTATGAAGCCGTTAAAAGAAAAAATCAGCATTACGGTAGACAGCGATATATTGGAAATAATACGAAACGAAGCGGAGCGAGACGACCGTTCCCTATCGCAATACATTAACATTATTTTAAAAAAACACATTAAATCTGAAATTAACTGAAACGGATTGCCACACGCCTTACGGCGTTCGAAATGAAGAAAAGCTATGTCATTCTGAGCGCTTGCGCGAAAGAATCCGTATTTCCTTTAAAAGAAAAACGGATTGCCGCAGCCGTTTACACGGCTTCGCAATGACACGGGGGAAACGGATTGCCGCGCGACTTGCGGCGCTCGCAGTGACAGAACGGATCTATCGCAATTACGGCATTTCAGCCGCATTTACGGAGCCTTTACGGCTCCGTATTTTTTTCTTGTAATTATTTGACTTTTGGGGTATAATATTAGGTAAGATTGGAGTGGTATACTTGCTGAGTCAGTTAATATCCGGAAGGCTCGGAATGAGCGACGCGGTTATATATATATTGTCTTCTCTTGTGGTTATATTTTTAACTCTTCCGGTGCATGAATTCGCCCACGGCCTTGCCGCCGTAAAATTAGGCGACCCTACGCCCCGTTATCAGGGCAGGCTTACAATCAACCCGTTTCGTCACATAGATTATCTGGGCGCTGCCTGCATACTGCTTTTCGGTTTCGGCTGGGCAAAGCCCGTAGGCGTTAATCCGAGCAATTTTAAAAATCCAAAACGCGATATGGCTATAACCGCCCTTGCAGGTCCGCTTTCAAATATTATAGTTGCGCTTATAGCCCTTCTTTTGGCGAATGTTGTAAGGCTTTTTATAGCCGGCTTTGCTTCGTTGCTTATTTATCTGCATTTATTTTTATATTATGTAGCTTATATAAACGTTTCTCTTGCAGTTTTCAACCTTATCCCCATTCCCCCGCTCGACGGCTCGCGCCTTTTGTCCGCATTGCTGCCGAACAAGCAGTATTATGCCCTTATGCGTTACGAGCGTTATATTTTTTGGGGGCTTTTGGCGCTTTTGTGGCTTGGCGTGTTAGACATTCCGCTTGACTTTTTAACCGGTAAGGTAATGAGCTTTATTACCTACATTGCCGGTCTGCCGTTTGCATTTATTAAGTAATATGGAAAATACTATATCTTATAGAATAGAGGGCTTTGAGGGCCCGCTCGACCTGCTGCTGCAGCTTATTGCAAGAAATAAGCTTAATATATACGATATACCGCTTATAACGCTTATCGACCAGTATTTAGAGCAAATAGAGCTTTTTAAATCCGAGGAAATGGAGATAGAAAGCGAATTTCTTGAAATGGCGGCAAGGCTGCTGTATATTAAAACCGTAAGTCTTTTACCTAAGCACGACGAGGTTGTAAAGCTTAAAGAGGAGCTTACGGGCGAACTGCTTGAATATATGGTCTGCAAGCAGATAGCGGAAAAACTCGGCACTATGCAATCGGGCTTTAACAGCTTTGTAAGAAAACCGGAGGAGCTTCGGTTTGATAACACCTACGAGCTTATTCACCAAAAGGACGTTATGTATATTTCATATCTTTCCGCAGTAGGCAGGGGGCAAAGAAAGCTGCCGCCCTCCACCGCGCCGTTTACCAAAATAGTTGCAAAAAAAATTGTGGCGGTTTCCGCCAAAATAGTCTTTGTTATAAGAAAGCTTTGGACAGGCTCGGATAAAAAGCTGATTTCGCTTTACAAAACCGCCGGCAGCCGTTCTGAGCTTGTGGCTACGTTTTTAGCGGTGCTTGAGCTTTGCAAGGCCAACAGGGTGCACGTGGAAGGCGATTCGGACAATGCCGAAATAACACTTATTAAGGAGCATAAACGTAAATGACCGTTAAAGAGCTTATACCGGCGTTTGAGGCGGTGCTTTTTTCAGGCGGCGAGCCGCTTAGTATAGAACGCTTTTCGCAGGTGTTTGATATTACGCCCGAAACCGTAACCGAGGTTATGGATCAGTTATCCGCACAGCTTGATAAAAATAGCAGAGGAATCAAGCTTTTGCGTATGGAAAACACATATCGGCTTGCCACTAAGGAAGCATATGCCGAATATATTAAAAAGGCGTTTGATATAAAGCGCCGCACTCCGCTCTCACCCGCGGCGCTTGAGGTGCTTGCGGTTATAGCCTATAATCAGCCCGTTACAAAATCGTTTATAGAGCAGGTACGCGGCGTTGATTGCTCAGGCGTTGTTACCACGCTTGTTGAAAAGGGTCTTGTTGAAGAGCGCGGAAGATTAGAGCTGCCCGGCAGACCGCTGCTTTACGGCACCACAAAAAACTTTTTGCGCTGCTTTTCAATGAGCGATCTATCCGAATTACCCCCTCTTCCGAAAAACGAAAACGCCGAAAACCGCGTAGCGGAGCAGCTTCCCTTAGAGGAAGAGACCGAATAACCGAAGCTTGGAGGAACCGGCTTGACAGCTTTAATAATAATCGCGGCAATAATTATTCTTATTACAGCCCTGCTTTTTTTGCCGGTAAGCCTGTTTTTAAGCTTTAACGGCGATTTTTCGGCTAAAATAAAGCTCGGCGGTATATGTGTTTTTAATTCCGATAATACTAAACCCGAAGACGGAAAGCCCGAAAAGAATACTAAACCCGAAGCCGAAAACAAAAAGGCGGACAGCGGCGAAAAGCAAAACCTTTTTACCGCGCTAAAGGCTAAGCTCGGCTTTACGGGAGCGGTAAAGGAAATACTTTACACCGTAAAATCAGCGCTTGTTAAAATTAAAAAACAGCTTAAAAAAATCACGGTTAAAAGGCTTACGGTAGATATAAGCATAGCTTCCGATAACGCCGCAAAAACCGCCGTTGAATACGGCGCGGTATGCGCTGCGGTATATCCCCTTTTAAGCTTTTTGGAAAGCACAGCCGATATCGGTATAAAGCAAATAAACGTAAGCTCCGATTTTAATTCGCAAAAACCGCATTTTTCTTTTTCGGCGGTTGTAAGGCTTAGAATTATTTATTTAATAATTGCGGCGTTTGCCGCGTTTTGCGAATATAATAAATTTAAAACGAGGAATGAACTATGAGCGAAAACAGCATTAAAAGCATTATGGACGTTACTATGGACAAGCTGCGCGCTATGGTAGACGCCAACACGATTATAGGCGACCCGATAGTGGTAGACGGCGTTACGCTTATACCCGTATCAAAGGTTTCGTTCGGGCTTGCAACCGGCGGGAGCGATTTTCCAAGCAAAACCCAGTCGGGCCTTTTCGGCGGAGGCGGCGGCGCGGGCGTTACGGTATCGCCCGTAGCTTTTATGGCGGTAAGCGAAGGAAACGTTAAAATGATGCCCGTTTATAATGAGCTAAGCTCTTTTGATAAAGCGTTTGCTTTGGCGCCCGAAGTGCTTGAAAAGGCTAAGGAAGTATTTAAAAAGGAAAAAAAGAAGGACTCCCTGTAATAACGTACCGCTCCCCTTAATAAAATTAAGGGTGAGGTGGCGAATTTGAAAAGGGTTGTTTGCTTTTTACTTTCTTTAACGCTTTTGTCGGGAATTACGGCTTCGGCGGTTTCAACCTCGGCAAAGGCGGCGGCGGTTATAAACGGCGATACGGGCGAGCTTATATACGCGCAAAACGCCGATGAAAAGCTGCCTATGGCAAGCACAACAAAAATAATGACCGCGCTTTTGCTTTGCGAGCACGGCGAGCTGCAAAAGGAAATTACCGTAACCGCAGATATGCTAAGGGCGGAAGGCTCTTCAATGGGGCTTTTAGCGGGCGACAGGGTGACGTACCACGATCTGCTTTACGGTATGATGTTAGCCTCCGGCAACGACGCGGCAAACGTTACTGCAATAGCGCTCGGCGGCACTGTCGAAAAATTTACCGAAATGATGAACAACCGCGCAAGGGAGTTAGGTCTTGAAAACACCCGCTTTGTAACCCCGTCGGGGCTTGACGCAGAAGGGCACTGCACAACCGCGCGCGAGTTGGCGCTCCTTGCGTACCACGCCCTTAAAAACGAAGAATTTGCCAAAGCGGCGGCAAGCAAAACCGCAACGCTTAATTACGGCAATCCCCCGTACAGAAGAACGCTTAAAAACCATAATAAAATGCTTACCCTATACGAAGGCGCCGTCGGCGTAAAAACAGGCTTTACCAAAAAATCCGGCAGATGCTTAGTCTCCGCCGCACGGCGCGAGGGAAAGCTGGCGATCGCCGTAACTCTAAACGACCCTAACGACTGGAGCGATCACGCCGCACTGCTTGATTACGGGTTAAGCTCTATAAAGCAAACTGCATTTTCGCCTAAAACCGCCTCTTATCTACTGCCCGTTATAGGCGCCGATATAAATGAAATTCAGGTTTTTATAGAACCGTATACGGTAAACACGCTTGAAACCGAAGAAATAGGCTGCACAGTAAGGCTGCCGCAGTTTGTATACGCCCCGATAAAAAAAGGCGAGGTTTTGGGAACCGCCGTTTATACCTTAAACGGCGATATAATAGGCACCGCGGATATCTGCGCGCCTAAAAGCATTGCGGTAATAAACGCCGCACCGAATAAGGGCGCGGTTTTTTTAAGAAATTTAAAATACATACTTTTGAACATATAGGAGTTAAAATGAAGGATAACAGGATACGGCTTCAAAAACACCTTTCGGAATGCGGAATAGCGTCCCGCAGAAAGGCAGAGGAGCTTATAGAGCAGGGAAAGGTAAAGGTAAACGGGCATACGGCAGTGCTCGGCGCAAAGGTTGACCCCAAACGCGATAAGGTGACCGTGCGCGGCAAAACAGTAACGGCTGTAAATGAAAAGCATTATATAATGCTTAATAAACCGCGCGGCTTTGTTACAACCGCAAAGGATGAATTGGGCAGAAAAAACGTTTGCGACCTTGTAGCTGACGCAGGCGTGCGCCTTTTCCCCGTCGGCAGGCTCGACCGCGATTCCGAAGGGCTTTTAATTATGACCAACGACGGCGAGTTTGCAAACAAGCTCACCCACCCCTCCTCCCACGTTAATAAGACATACCGCGTTACCGTAAAGGGCGAGGCAAGCGAGGAACGCCTGCTAAAAATGAAAGAGGGAATAATTTTAGACGGCAGAAAGACCCTGCCGTGCGACTGCTTTGTTGCAGAGCGCAAGCCGGACAGAACCGTGCTTATATTTGTGCTTAACGAGGGCAGAAACCGCCAGATAAGACGTATGTGCGAGGCTGTCGGTCTTACGGTGATACGCCTTAAAAGAACCGAAATATCGGGCGTAAAGTTAGGTATGCTGCCGCAGGGCAAATGGCGCGAGCTTAACGAAAAGGAAATGCGGCACTTAACAAACATAACACAGAAAAAAGAGGAAGCGTAATGATAACCGTAGCGGTTCTTGAGGACAGAAAAAAGACAGCGGAAATTTTTAACGAAAACGGCTTAAGCTTTAACGAAAGCTCCGGCTGTATGCAGGCGGTATGCGGCAGCGACTGCTTAGGCTGCAGCCTGTATTCGCTTGACGGCGATAAAATTATTATATACAAAATATATCCGCTAAACGACATTATGCTTGCTGACGGTATTTTACGCAGCACCCTGCACTTAGCGGCAAGGCGCGGAATAACAAATGCGTATTATACGCAAGACGAAGAGCTTTTTGAAAGGCTCGGATTTATAAAGGATAAAAGCTTAAAGATCCTTGATATTACTATGCTGACCAAAGAATGCTGCGGCGGCTGTAAATAATACCGCAAAAATCTTTTAAAAACACAATTTTTTTCTTGACTTTGTCCACCGATTATGGTATAGTTATTAGGCGCTGAAAAATGCTGGTGTAGCTCAGTTGGTAGAGCAGCTGATTTGTAATCAGCAGGTCGGGGGTTCAAGTCCGTCCACCAGCTCCAATCAGTTGGTTTTTCAGCAAGCTTAAGTATGGGAGAGTTCCCGAGTGGCCAAAGGGGACAGACTGTAAATCTGCTGCTTTATGCTTCGATGGTTCGAATCCATCCTCTCCCACCAAAGTCAAATAATCCGAACATTGTCATCAACGGTGACGCGTTCGGATTTTTGATTTTTATAAGCAATTTAACAAATGCATAAATACAATGGCAGAGAGTTTTCGCTCTCTGCCATTGTATTTTTAGTATCCATAATCTTTGATGATATTAATTAGTATTTCTCGGTCTTTTTCTACCTCCGCTTTCGAATAAAAACCATGCTTACAATTTAGACATTTTTGAGGCTTGGAACGATCTCGAAGTGTATCATCAAATTTGCAATTTGGATATGCTTTGACAATTTTACCGTCAACAATTTCAAAATGAAAGGCACTATCGGGGCAGAAGCCTTTATCTTCAATATACTTTTCGGCAAAAGCAAAGAATTTGATATTAGAAAGTTTTAATAATTGTTCATACACATCTTTTCTGATAAATACTGCACCTGTTATAGGATCTTGGTAGTAAGACGCTTTATTGTTATTACAACAAATAATTTTATCACCATCGTCATTATACCAACACATTTCTTCCAAATTCAAAGACAGGTTTAGTAAGGAGATGATTTCGGTTGGCGGTAGAACCAATCTGGTATCGTCAAACAATCCGGAATCATATGCAATATCCGGGACAGATTTACACAACCAAGGCCTATAAGTGCAGTTCTTATAATTTAGCAAGTCGCCATTATAATCGTCAATTTCGATAGTGAGATACCTTTCGTTTCCGTCATTAATTATTGTTTCATCTGCGGAAGAACACACAAACAAGTCATACGTGTCTTTCCATTTATAATCCTCATGGGGATCACGCAGAGAAATCCTACAGGACAACAATACCCACTCATGACCATCGAACTCAATAGGCTGCAATATATTGAGAAGATTTTTCTTTGTTAGATCAAGATCTTTCCACCAAGCATCGTCCTTTTTTGGCGGTAATTCAATGTGTGATAATATTTTATCGCACATTTTTTCTATTTTGGGTTGGAAAATTGGCAGAGGACTTTTAATCTTTAATTCTTCTCCGTATTCAATCGGATCATATACTTCATATCCTATGGATTCCTGATCGTTGTTATATGTGGCAAAATTATCAAGAAAATAATTGCACATTAAACTACCAAAGAAAAGGTCAATAGAAACACATACACACTTTCTTAAAATAGATGCTGAAAACTCTGAGTCATCTTGCTTAACGCATTGCTCATACTCAAAAGGCAATCCATATTTTTCGAAGGTGTTCCGAAATATAACCTCTAATGATGAAAGAATACATATATTATTAAGACAATTTCCGCCGTATGAAACAGAATATTTTTTTGCAATGTCGTCTTCGAAATGCATATGTCCGTTACAAATCCCAGTTTTAACACATGCAAAGTCTTTTGATAACTGCGCATTTAATTCTATAATCTCATTTTTTGGTACCGATAGAAATTTTTTATTTAACTGAAAACTATCAATGCTCCAAAAACGGAAAGGAAATAAATCTTTCTCCATAAGATCAACTCTATGAAGAATGCTTTTAAAATCCTCGGTAATCTCCGCTTTATCAGAAAGATATAAACTCTTCTTATGAAGATTTATATAATCATAAGGTTTTCCAAAATAAGCAGACATGCGCTTTATACTTTTCGCAAGAACAAAATCACATTCTTTTAAAAGGTCTTCAAAGAAAGCTTTAACATCTTCGTTTTCTTCAAAACAAGACAGCACAAATATTAATGCATCTCTTATATAATCATCTTCTATGCCACCATATATATCAATAGTCTTTTTGATTAAAAATGCATTTCTTTGAATTGTTTCAAATAAAATTTTAATTGCCAAATTTCTAATATCGGAGTTGCATGCTGCGGAACACCATATAGCAGTATAGAAATTTTCTGTTGCTCTGTCCAGAGTGCATTGACATTTGCAAGTGAAATAAAGGATATTTTTTAATCTGCCTTTTAAATTACCAAGAAAATGTTTACCCGAAAGCCGCTTGGATAATTCCTGAGTCTGCTTTTGTGCATCTTTAAGATAATAATCAGTTAAGTAGTTAGTACAGTTAAAAGGTTTATTTGGATACCCAGCAAAATCAATTAACAACTCTTCGGGCTTTCCTGGTGAAAAACAATTAGAAAAAACAAAGATATCTTCGGGCTTAAAATGGATTTTTAGAAGAGTATTGTAATTAAAATCACTAATAAGTTTGGTTTGTTCAAGAATATATTTTATTGTGGCATAGTCCGGATAAAACTTATCGAATAACATTAGAATGATGGTATCGGTACTTAAACTATAAAACTCATCTGTCTTTTGCATTATAATTTGTGCGCATTCTTCTTTGCTTTTACCCGATATTTCTACCCACATATATCTTACAATTAAGTAGTCTGCCAAAGATTCAATAACAAATGAAAATCTATCGCTACCATATTTGTTAACAAAACCATTCTGTTCCATAACAGAAATATAGTGCAAAGGATCATCAATAATCGTATCAAGTTCCGCGGCAGAAAAGTTTTTCTTGTTATTTTCATACAAGAGGCGTGCAACTTTTTTCGTGTTTTCCCATGTTGGCTTATCAAGACTCTTTTTAATGAACTGCTCATAAATATAAGTGAATCGAGATACGTTATTTTTATTTAAATCTTGCTTGCCATCTAAAATACAAGGCAATTTACTCAACAAGAACGGGTTATTTGAATATAGAACATCCAAATACTCATTGATATCGGTAATAGGTATCCTTTGTAACCACTCAACCACAGATTCAAACGATACACCTTCAAATTCGTAGATACTTTTAACAACCTGACAACATTCTTCAATCATAGACTCGTCCATCGTATGTGTCCGGTATGTAATGATTATTCGCAAGCCCTTGGTATCTTTTATTTTCTTTAATTCATTTATTAGCTCGAGCTGACTCTGTTCGTCGATCTCATTAATAGCATCAAAGATAAAAACAAATTCTTCTGTTTTGGCGATGGCTGAGATTTCATTAAAATCAATTTCACTTATGGTTGGACAAAATTTTCCGTATAAACACAAGTGCTTTTTTTCTATAGTTTTGAATTCTTCTTCAAGGCATTTGATAAAATAACTTTTGCCTATCCCACCTTCACCAGATATTAAGCATCCTTTATGAAGTCTGATAGTCTCCTCCACTCTGGGAATAAACACACCGGACCAGTAGGGCTCTATTTTTCTTATTTCATCTATAATCTTTTCTATTTCAGAAATAAAAGCAATAGGCTCTGAATCGTAAAAAGAATAACTACTATATTTTTTGGTGAGTGAATGAAACAAACCTGTTATTGCCGAATTGCTTGAGGTATTCCTAAGTCGAGGAAGACTTCCTTTTAGATAATCCATAAAAGTTGTATCTTCCCATTCAAAATGTTCGGGATTGTTACATAATGTATCCATCTTTTGTTTGTGAATTAAATTTAACTCTATATAATTCATAGTTACTCCCCACAATAACAGAAATTACTACATTTATTTTACATCAAAAATCGAATAAACACAAGGGCAGAGAGTTTTCGCTCTCTGCCCTTGTGCGCGTTTTAAGCCGTTTTATCGGCGGTCTGTGCCTTTAACGCGGCTTGCTCGGCCTTCCACTCCTCATACTCCTTTCGCCCTTCTTCGCTCTCAAAGAAGGATTGAATTTGCGGAAGAAAATGCCGTGCGAGGATTTCCAATTCGTATTTTGGAATATTACTTCTGTTCGCTGCCATATGGCAACAAGGCTTTTATTTGTTGTCGATCATTCCTCCTTTACATATTCATTCGCATATCGCCGTCATCATGGCTGTCTTGAATTTGTTTTTTCTTTTGCCCGCGTTTGCGTTCACGGACAACTTTAAGTTTTTGTTTATCATTATTGTCCGGTTCTCCTATCATCGCAATATCAGCTGCAAAATATAAAGCATCGACGGTAATATTGCCCCAACCGCCGCCCATTTCAGCTTGAACTTCCACGGTGTCAAATCCTTGGCTTTCAGCTCGTTCATCATTCGGCATATTTCCGTGTGCAGCTGCTCTTTCAAGGAGTCCGTCTGCCTCGATAATTTGTCCTTGGTTGAATACTCTATCGAGTCCATCTTGTCTGTTGCCGCCTTGCGCATTTCCGTTAAGCACGGCCTTAACGTCTGTACGATCAGATTGTTCAAATCCTGATGCGTGGGAAGTTCGGATATTAAATCCGTGTTTCTTACAATGCTGTTCCCAACTGTCGAAAAGTATTCCGCTATTTTGTTGTACTGTTCCAATGTCAGCAGCAGATACTGAGGCTGTATCGGTTCGGTCAATGCCGCTACCGTTTCCTCGGTTATCTGCTCTATCGGATTGTTGTTCTTTAGTTTGGTAATATCCATAAGCAAATAATTCCTCCATATTATTTTTCAAATATTTGTCATCAAGCAATCGGTTATCCCGAAACTTTTGACCGTCCGGTGTGGTATAGGTTATATACTTGTAACGGTCTATCCATTTCACACCGTATCCGAGCTTTTTCATCTGCTCGATAAACTGTTTTTTACTTCGGCTTGTTGCTACCGCATAATCTATTGCATTTGTCAGCTTCAGCTTTTTACTGTTACCGCGCAAAGCGGTACGGTATTCACGCTGGTTGATAGATTTCTGTTTAGGTTTCTGATATGGTGTTAATACCTCTAACCCAAACTGCTGACAGATAGCATCTGACTTATGCCGCAGTTCCTCCAATTCCTTTTCGCCTATTTGGATTTTATATCCCGTTTCACAGTTTACCGAGTTGACGACGAAATGATTATGCCAGTGATCGCGGTCAATGTGTGTTGCCACGACCACTTCAAACCCATCAAACAGCTTTGCTGTTTCCAAACCTATGCGGTGTATCTGTTCGGGTGTAGCATTGCAATCGGGTTTAAAGGATTGCACATACTGTTTGAAAAACACGCTCTTTGCTTTGCCGTATTGATGCTTGGTAGCCATAAACTCCTGATATGCCGATTCGGGAACGCAGTGCTGACCGCTTACAAGCTTTATTCCGTCTATGACGTTTTTCTTGTCTTGCATAACATAATCAAGCACTCGCTTCATCGCCGTGGCGGTCTGCGTCTTTTCGGGGATCGCCGTAAAGGTTGCCATCAGCCACACCTCCCGATCATCTCGTTAAGTGTAGCCAGCACCTCGGCATATTGCTGTTTTAACTCCTGCAAATCGGGACATACAATCTTGCCCATATTGCAGAGCGTTGTTAGCTGATTGATATTTCTGCCGATGGCTTTCTGTTCTTTCAACACATCCGAAAGACCGTTTATAACAGTTATTGGTTTATTAAGCGCCGCTGCCGTTACAAACTCGGTGAAGTTCATATTCGCTTTTTCTGCTTTATTCTTGATTGCCGTATAATCGCTCTCACGAAAACGCATAGCAATCATTTTTGTCTTGTTGGTTTTAGTTGTCCTCTCTTTCTGCGGCAGCCGTACTACCGCTGTTTATTCCCCGATGTCGTATTATTGGGGGTTCGGGGTTCACCCCGACAAGCTGTTTGTATTGCGGCGGCCAGGGGCTTGCCGTATATACAAACAATATGCTTGCCTATCCCTTCGGGATAGATAGTATATGGCTGATCCATATTTTATCGTCAGCTCCTTTCAACCGATATGAAATAAAAATCCCTGCGAGAAAACTGTATGATGATTCCTTGACAGTATCCGCGCAGGGATTGCGTTTTAATTATGCTTTTGTCAAGGAACATACCGGCAGAGATAAAAATAAGCCTTGCGCAGTTATATGAATTTAACTATGTACTGCGCCAAGACTTTATGTAATCAGTTTGATTGTGTATTTATTTTACCGGACTTTAAAAGTTTTGTCAAGGCCTCTGTTTCACAAATTGTTAAATCGATTATTTCCACAATATCTAAAATTTAAAATTAGATAAAATGTTTTTTGAATCAGATAAAATTTCATTGTTGTGTGGGCTTTCATATTATGTTAAAATAATTTTAGTAAGGTGGGAAAAAGTATGCGGCACATAACGGTAGGTAGGAAATACAACGAAGGTAAGGTTGCAAAAATTGAGTGCGTTAGAAATGACCGACTTCGAAACATTCACATAAAAGACAAATGCTTTTTGCTGATCATTCTGACTGCCGGTAAGTTGGAATTCAAGGTGGAAAACGAACAGTTTTGCGCCGTAGCGCCTGCGTTTATCTGCTTTGACGAAACTACCGACCCAGTGCTTATTTCAAAGCGAAAAGCGCAGTATGACTGTATTTACTTTCATCCCGAATTTTTAAATGTTAATATGTCCTTTGAACTGTTGCGAAAAAAAGAGTACGTAGATATTGCCTCAACGCACGATTTGTTTTTGTTAAAGCCGTTTACCGATAAGGCTTATGTTATACCCATAGCCGAGGCTCAGCTTGAAAAAATAACGCAAGCGGCAGAGTTTATGCAAGAGGAACTTCAAAATCAGCGGGATTGGTATTGGTCTTGCCGAGGTCGTTCCTATTTTATGGAGATTATTATTGCCTTAGAGCGTATGTACGGACTAATCGGTTATGGAATAAAGCACCAAATATCGGATAATGCACCGATTATCAAAAATGCAAAGCTGCGCGACGCGGTGCTTTATATAGAGGGGCATTACGGCGATAATATAATCCTTTCCGACATATCGGCCAATGCGGGAATAAACCATACCACTCTAACCGCACTTATGAAAGAAGAACTCGGCTGTACGGCAATAGAGTATTTAATGAAATACCGCATTACCGTTGCCGAAAAACAGCTTGAATTTACAAGCGTGCCCATAAAAGATATTGCGAATATGACAGGCTTTAAGACCGTACAGCATTTCAGCCGTGTTTTTAAATCACATACAGGCACCACCCCGGCGGAATTTCGCAAAAATACCGTGCAAAAACGAAAGGATGATTTTAAGTGAAAAAGGCAAAACAGCTTTTATGGTTTATTATACCCACCATTTATATTTGGTTCAGTATAATATTTACTGCGATATCGGTTAAAAAAAACACGCCTAAGTTTTTGGGCACAACAAATTATTACCGCCTGTTTTTTAAGGACGCCGTTTTTAAAAAAGCTCTTTTTAATACATTTTTGTTTCCCGCTTTAATTGCGCTTTTATGTTGTGCCGCCTTATATACAGCCAAACGGCTGATAAACAGAAAATATAATATAAAATACATAAACACCGTGTTTTATGCCGTTGTTTCGGTGCTTACCACAGCATGTATGTTTTTCCGTATTAAACGGGTTTTCGCTTATCCGGCTAATACCTACCTTGCAGCGGTACTTCAGGCAGAACCCAAAGGCTCAAATTTTAATTTGTTTTTGCTGTGCCTGCAAGCAGCGGTTTTGATGTGCTTCATATTTTGGTGTATTGATTTGGTTTCAGAAATAATAAACGGACGGAAATAGAATGAAAAGAATTTTTGCTGTAATTTATGATGTTATGATATTGGCTTTATCGTATTTGCTTTTTAACAGTATTATTTTCAATATAAGCAGCATTTCGGTAATAAACGGCTCAATAGGCATCATCGGCGGCGCGGATATGCCTACTTTGCTTTTTGTTTTGACAAAAAATCCAGTTATGTTTCTTATGGCATTATTTATTGTTTTCGGAATTTCTACAGCAGTGATTATTACTGTTGCAAGCTTCAAAAATTCATGCAGTATGCGGCTGTATATAACGGCAGTAGTGTTTTTGATTGTTACTGCAATTTTATTTATTTTAATACCGCCGCAAACGTATGCAATATCCCTGTATGTGCTGAAGGCGGCGATTATTTATGACATTCGTGTACTTTATTATATAGCAACGGCGACGGAAATTATAATTATTTGTAAAAAAAAGAAGGCTATAGAATGAAGGAAGATTATATTTTACATTTTAAGCCGAGCGAGCAGGGTGTTAAATTTCACGATTCGTATTTAAAGGCATTAAGCGGCAATTTTTCGGACGTTATAAAGGCAGAGCTTAAAAAGCACAAACACTTAACAGGGGAATATACGGTTATTGTAATGATGTGCGGCATTAAAAATCCGTCGGCAACAGACACGCATATTCTTTTGTCGGGTAATCGAAATATAACATTATATGTTCTTCAGATGCCGCACAATGTATGTGTTATCAGCTATACGATTGATTTTTCCTCGGAAAATATGGTTGCAGACGAGGCGGACAGCCGTTATTTTTGGATAAACCCATTGGAGGATATATTAAAATATTTACCAACCTTTAAAATCAGCGATAGCTTTATTATTCCGTCGGAGGCGGAGTTTGAGGAACAGTCACGCCGCACGGCGGAAAGATTTTTTAAAAGCTTTGATAATTTTCGTTTTCCGTGTAGGTTGGGCGAGTGCGATTTCCCCGATGTTATATATGAAGTGTGCTTTGAAGCCCAACCGAACAGCGAAACGTCGAAGAGGGTTCTTTCGGTGATTGAAAAGTGGGCGTATAATTACAACAGGCGAAATAAGGACAGTGATCGCAACATACACTTTGTTCAGCTTATTGAGGACAGTGAAGAAATACAACCGAGCGGTAATTCCGTGCTTATTCATATTGATTTCGGTAATTGCGACGTGCTTTTAATACGAAATGTTATCAGGCAGCTGAATAAAAGCGATTTACCCATTAAGGGAGTAATAATAAGGTAATATAAATAACATTAAAAACTAAACCAAAATCGAAAGCGAGGAATAAAAATGCGCGCTCCGTTTCAAATTTTAGCCGTTCACTAAGAACTTCGAAAGATGTACAAAAAATCATCAATGGAAAGGAAACATAAATATGGAAAACATTAAAGAACTGTTAGAGAATTTTAAAAATGAGATAATAAACGAACTTCCCAAAGCAATAGTTAACGTTATGGAAATGGAAATCTCTTTTGATGATGAAATTGAGGATGCAGTAATCAATGCTATTCAAGGAATAAAAGATGATGAATCTGCACAAGACCGACTATATGTTTTATCACAAGACAAGAAACTTTTAGCTCCACTTTTTAGTGCTGAGGTGCATAGCGCCAATAGTAAAAATCCTAAATCAAAGGATTTTCCATTGGTAATAACTGTTAGAAGCGGTGTGACATCGAACAATGTGTTCGGTTGGTATAAGGATGAAGAATCTGCAAAAGCAGAGCTGCAAAATATTTATAAAGCCATAAAATTCGCTGATAAGAATCAATATGCAGTGTATGAAATGAACTGATGATTGATATGTAAAAGGCAGGTATTGAACGGTATGATGAACACAGACATACTTTTTAAAACAGACGATCATATTTTCAGCTACCGTGTTGCGGGAATTTGCATACATAATGAAAAAGTGCTTTTACACAAAGCTAAAGGTGATGAGGGTTACGCTTTTCCGGGTGGTCATGTTTCTTTTGGAGAGACAAATGCAGAGACCCTCATAAGAGAATTTATGGAAGAAATTGGAGCAGAGATTACGGTTGGTGAACTTAAATGGGTCGGAGAAATATTCTTCCCGTTAAAAGGTAAGCCATGTCACCAGATATGCCTTTATTATCCGGTCGAAATTAAAAATATTGATGATTTTTCAGATGATGTATTTACGGGAACAGAGGAAATGAGTGGTGGTGATTTTCAAATTGAATTTCATTGGATACCGTTGGTACAGCTTAATAATATAAAAATATACCCAGAAAAAACTGCAGAGCTTATGATGAAACTTGACAGCGGCGTACAGCATTTTATTGATAAAGAAATATGATTTAAAAAGGTGGTTTGAGGAGTATCTGTTATGACTAACATTAAAAACGACACCGAAAGCGAGGAATAAAAATGCGCGCTCCGTTTCAGATTTTCACTGTAATTTATCATAAAAAAGTAAGGAGAATATACCTTGAAAAAAATTCTTGTATGCGTAATAATATTAACGATTATTAGCGAATTATGTGCTTGCAAGAAAAAAGTATCAAATTCACAAAATAAAATAGACTTTCCGCAGATAGCACAAGAAATACATGGAACAGTTCCTTTTGAGTTTGAATTAGGAAATCAAAAGAATGAATTAGGTAAGAAAATCGGATTATATAAAATAAAACCGCGTAGAACCATTAAAAATTCTGAATATTACGACGGGTATCTATTTAAACTTTTCTGCGGAAATATAATAAGGAGCACAGAATATAAACAATATACAAAATATACTTGCGGTGACGGGGATACACTTGAAATATATAATAGCGGAAGCTTTATTTTCAGCCATAACAGAGACTGTGCAGAAGTGATTAATATCCCAGACGAGCAAGTTGTTGAACTTGCGGAGCAATACCTTAAAGACAATGATTTGTTGCCCAATGGTTTTACTGTTGGTAAAAGTTTGGGTGGCAAGTATGATGAAAATGGTAAACCTTTAATGAAAAGTGTTGGCTTCTACAGAGAAATTGGAGGATATGAAGTGTATGGTCGTTCAGATATTGTGGTCGAGGTTGATGCACAAGGTATTAATGCAATATATAGCATATATAGTGATTATGAATTTGAAAAGAACATTCGTTGCTTATCTTATAATGAGTTGATTAATATCGATCCTTTGAAAGAAGGACAAATAGTTTACGATGCAACTAAACTAAATGTCGAAGTTAGTAAGATTATAATAAAAGAATTTAAAATAATGTATTATGATTCGCCTATTAATCAACCCGAATTATCTTATATCCAACCGGTTTATCAATTTAAAGGTGTTGCCGTTGATACAGAGGATAATATTACAGATTATTATTGGACTATATCTGCAATAGCGTATTAAACAACCACTACGGTCTTGACAAATTTTTCTTCGGCAACGGGCGGCTTGTTATTGCCGAAAATGGGAATGACATTGTGGGTTTTCTTTGGGCGCATAAAAGAAAAATTTCCGCCCCTGTCAAGGCGGAAGAATTGTTTATCAACTATATTATCATATTTGAGTCGGAACTGCACCACCCCCGGCAGAATTTCGCAAAAGCGCCATGCAAAAACGAAAGGATGATTTTAGGTGAAAAAGGCAAAACAGCTTTTATGGTTTATTATACCCACTGTTTATATTTGGTTCAGTATAATATATACCGCTATATCTGTTAAAAACAGCACGCCTAAGTTTTTAAGCCTAACCAATTATTACCGACTTTTATTAGATGATGCCATTTTTAAAAAAGCACTTCTTAACACATTTTTGTTTCCCGCTTTAATTGCGCTTTTATGTTGTGTCGCCTTATATACAGTCAAGCGGCTGATAAACAGAAAATATCATATAAAATACATAAACGCCGTGTTTTATGCCGTTGTTTTGACGCTTACCACAGCATGTATGTTTTTCCGTCTTAAACGTTCTTTCGGCTATCCTATTCATACCTATTCTCTTGCAGCGGTACTTCAGACAGAACCGGTCGAAGGTTTCAATTTTAGTTTGTTTTTGCTTTGCTTGCAAACAGCGATTTTGCTGTGTTTCATATTTTGGTGTATTGATTTGGTTTCAGAAAAAATAAACGGACGGAAATTATAATTATTTGCAAAAAGGGGTTTATAAAATGAATAGTGCTGAAAACAGGATAACGGAACTGGAAAAAAGAATTTCAGAGCTTGAAGAAAAGTTGGAAAATGTGATGATTTACTCAGAGGGGGCAAATGTATCGTTCAATAATTCTAATATAAATATGCTGCAAATTCTCGGCGACGGGGCGAATATTGCGCTTGAAAATGTGCCGCTTGACAGTGTAGAAATTTCCGGCGATGGAAACAATGTAGCCTTTTCCGATTGTCCTATCACCGCTTGTGTAAACGGGAATGAAGCTGACCTTGACGATATAGAAGACAAAGCCGACGATTTGGATTGCCGCATAGAAGATATAAAATGCGCGGCACTGGACGCAAAAGCCATTTTAGATGAAGTGCAGGCACATTTTGATAATCTCTCAGCCGAAATTGAAAGCCTAAAAGCCGAAAGCAAGGAATAAAAATGCGCGCTCCGTTTCAGATTTTAGCCGTTCCCTACCGTTTTATAAAAGGTGAATTGTGTTTTTGCGTGTTTCGCCGCGCCGACTTTGATGTTTGGCAGTTTATTGCCGGCGGCGGTGAGGATAACGAAAAAACGATTCAGGCAGCCCAGCGCGAAATAAAAGAAGAAACCGGCGTAACAGCCGAAAAACTCACCGAACTTAAAAGCGTCGCTTTTGTTCCGACGGAAATTGTGGCGGAAACTATGCGAATGCATTGGGACAAGAATATCTTTGTTATACCCGAATACAGCTTTGCGTTTGAGTGCAACGCCGACCCTACCATTTCACGCGAACACTGCGAATATCAATGGCTGCCGTATGATGTGGCTCGAAAACTACTAAAATGGGATTCCAACAAAGTGGCAATGTATGAAATCATGTGCAGGTTGAGGAACTACGAATGACAGAACAAAACATTTTTGACGACCAAACATTCTTTACGGAATATCAGAAATTGCGCGATAACAGGGCAAATTACAATAATTTGATAGAGCAGCCGGCAATGCAAAAGCTAATGTCCGATACAGCAGGTAAATCTGTTTTGGATTTGGGTTGCGGATGCGGTCACAACTGTGTGGATTTTGTCAGAAACGGTGCCGAAAGCGTTTTAGGCATAGATATTTCCGAAAAAATGCTTGCGGTTGCAAATAAAGAAGCAAAGAACGATAAAATCAAATATCTTCAAATGAGTATGTCGGAATTAGATAAATTATCAATGAAATTTGATATTGTATACAGTTCTTTGGCTTTTCATTATGTGCCTGATTTTCAAAAGCTTGCAAATGATATTTATAACCTGCTTAATACCGGCGGGTATCTTTTGTTTTCACAGGAACACCCCATTGTGACCGCTACTTTCGACGGAAAACAACACTATAATAAGGACGAAAACGGTAATTACACCTCGTTTACATTTTCAAATTACAATCAACCCGGTGAAAGAGATACTTTTTGGTATGTTGACGGAGTAAAGAAATATCATAGAACATTTTCAAATATTATATCCGCCTTGTGCCGTGTCGGTTTTGTTATTGACACGGTTTGTGAGCCATTGCCGATTGAAAACGCAACCGATTTCATTCCGAATATATTAGAAAAGGAACTTATAAAGCCGACATTTTTAATCGTGAAAGCGAGCAAGTGATAATTTTTATGAGCTATAATATTGAGAAGTTGGATATTAACAATTACCCAAAATGTAATGCTATATGGGATATGCAGGCTGATCCGCTGACTGAAAAATTCCGCAAAGAAATTGAGAGCGGGAACCGTGAAGTTTATATCTGCAAAGAAAACGGAAATTTTATAGGCGAAATAGCTTGCGTTTATGATATGAATGACCCCGACTACACAATTTCCGGGCAAAGAATTTATCTGTCACGACTGATTGTAAAACCGAATTACAGAAACAAAGGCATTGGCGGAATTTTAATTGATTTTATGATTGAAAAACTGAAATGTGACGGTTATAAAGAGATTACTGTCGGCGTTGACAAAGATAATTTTGCAGCCATTCACCTGTACCGTAAAAAAGGTTTTACAAAAGTATTGTTTGACGGTTGCGATGAGCAAGGCGAATATTTTAAACTGCTGAAAAAATTGTAACGGAGTAATGACTATAAGTAATTGGGAGGTAATTTTTTATGAAAGATATTGTTTTAACAGGAGATAGACCTACAGGAGCTCTACACA
>ERZ825137.944-NODE-944-length-39622-cov-4.544595_pt1 | contig 39622 bp, 33 predicted proteins | sample MGYA00519873_ERZ825137 | MGnify/ENA primary metagenome ERZ825137 (study PRJEB31778, sample SAMEA3449190) | human gut metagenome | biome: human gut; feature: human-associated habitat; material: faeces | place: United Kingdom | collected 2010/2012 ...
AACGGATGTCATTCCGATTTTCTTTCCTAATAATCCTGGCATTTCAGTTAATTTTAAATTATACTTTAATTTCTACTTCTACTCCGCTAGGCAACTCCAGTTTCATTAACGCATCTACAGTTTTTGCTGTAGAACTATAAATATCAATCAATCTTTTGTATGAAGAAAGCTCAAATTGCTCACGAGATTTCTTGTTTACGAAAGTTGAACGATTAACTGTAAAGATTCGCTTGTGAGTTGGGAGAGGAATCGGGCCACTCACAATTGCACCTGTTGCTTTCACAGTTCTTACAATCTTTTCAGCAGATTTATCCACCAAATTATGATCATAAGATTTCAATTTGATTCTAATTTTTTGACTCATTACTTTTTAAATTAAATGATTACTATTAAATGGAAGTAGGTTAAGAGTCATTCGCTAACCTACTTCCTAATACTTTAAACTAAATCTGTACGACCTTTCACCTCTTCAAGAACAGCTTTTGCAATAGAGCTGGAAACCTGAGCGTGATGAGAATAAGTCATAGATGAAGTTGCACGACCTGAAGTTATTGTACGTAATGCAGTTACATAACCAAACATTTCAGCCAAGGGAACCATGGCTTTAACAATACGAGCTCCAGAACGACTAGATTCCATACCTTCTACCTGGCCACGACGTTTATTCAAGTCACCAATAACGTCACCCATATTTTCCTCTGGAGTTACAACTTCCAGCTTCATGATAGGTTCCATCAATACCGGACCTGCTTTCACACAAGCATTCTTATATGCTTGAATTGCACAAATTTCAAAAGATAACTGATCCGAGTCAACCGGGTGGAAAGAACCATCAATCAAAGTTACTTTTAATGAATCTAACGGGAAGCCGGCCAACACTCCATTTTTCATTGCGGTCAAGAAACCTTTCTGAACTGAAGGAATAAATTCTTTTGGGATATTACCACCTTTCACTTCATCAACAAATTGCAATCCTCCTTCTTTAAAATCATCATCTACCGGACCAACGTTAACGATAATATCAGCAAACTTACCACGACCACCAGACTGCTTCTTATAAACCTCACGCAGATTGACAGTCTTAGTAATAGCCTCTTTATAATTAACTTGAGGACGTCCTTGATTACATTCAACTTTGAACTCACGTTTCAAACGGTCAATAATGATATCTAAGTGAAGCTCACCCATACCGGAAATCACCGTTTGTCCAGTTTGCTCATCCGTACGTACAGTAAAAGTCGGATCTTCTTCGGCTAATTTAGCCAAGCCATTAGACAATTTATCGAGGTCTTTTTGAGTTTTAGGCTCCACAGCAATACCAATAACCGGTTCCGGGAAATCCATTGATTCCAATACAATCGGTGCAGTTTCATCACACAAAGTATCGCCAGTACGAATATCTTTAAATCCAACTCCCGCACCAATATCACCAGCTCCAATTAATTCAACAGGATTTTGTTTATTTGAATGCATCTGGAACAAACGAGACACACGTTCTTTTTTTCCCGAACGGCTATTATAAATATAAGAACCGGCCTCAATCTTACCAGAATAAACACGGAAGAATGTCAAACGACCTACATACGGGTCAGTTGCAATCTTAAATGCCAAAGCCGACATCTTTTCTTCATCATCCGGTTTACGATCTTCTTCAGCTCCTGTATTCGGGTTAGATCCTACCACATTTGGAGTATCTAATGGAGAAGGCAAGAAAGCACAAACATAATCAAGCAAAGTCTGAACACCTTTATTCTTGAAAGAAGATCCACATAGCATCGGAACGATAGCCATCTGCACTGTAGCAGCACGCAAAGCACGCAGGATTTCCTCTTCAGTAATTGTCGAAGGATCATCAAAATATTTCTCCATCAATGCATCATCAAACTCAGCTACTTTTTCAAGCATTTTATCTCTCCATTCAGTAGCTTCATCAACCAATTCAGCTGGAATATCTTCAATCTCATAATCAGCGCCCATTGTTTCGTCACGCCAATAGATCGCTTTCATTTTAACGAGATCAACTAGACCTTTAAAATTTTCCTCAGCACCAATAGGAATTACAACAGGACATGGATTTGCACCCAAAACATCCTTCATCTGACGAACAACTTCAAAGAAATCGGCACCCGAACGGTCCATTTTATTAACATAGCCAATACGGGGAACATTATATTTATCAGCCTGACGCCATACAGTTTCCGATTGTGGTTCTACGCCACCGACAGCACAGTAAGCTGCAACAGCTCCATCCAGTACACGAAGAGAACGTTCCACTTCGGCCGTAAAGTCAACGTGACCCGGAGTGTCAATCAAGTTAATTTTATAAGTATTACCTGCATAATTCCAGCGAGTAGTTGTAGCAGCAGAAGTAATTGTGATACCACGCTCCTGCTCCTGTTCCATCCAGTCCATGGTAGCTGCACCATCATGAACCTCACCAATCTTATGGGTCAAACCCGTATAAAACAAGATACGTTCAGAAGTAGTTGTTTTACCAGCATCAATGTGAGCCATAATACCGATGTTACGGGTCAAATGTAAATCATGTTTTGCCATTTTAGCCTTTACCTAATTTTAAATTAATACTTGATTAAAATCTGAAATGAGCAAAAGCACGGTTAGCTTCAGCCATACGATGCATATCTTCTTTACGTTTGAAAGCACCTCCTTGCTCATTAAAAGCATCAATAATCTCTGCTGCCAATTTATCAGCCATAGACTTACCGCCACGTTTACGAGCAAATAGAATCAAATTTTTCATTGAGATTGACTCTTTGCGATCCGGACGAATTTCTGTCGGAACTTGGAAGGTAGCACCACCGATACGACGAGATTTCACTTCAACCTGTGGAGTTACATTATCCAACGCTTTTTTCCAAATTTCCAAAGGAGTTTTTTCCTCATTAGGAAGTTTAGTCTTCACTGTTTCCAGTGCATTATAGAAAATTTCATAAGATGTATTTTTCTTTCCGTCATACATCAAATGATTTACGAATTTTGATACTTTTTGGTCATTGAAGACCGGATCCGGAAGGATCACACGTTTTTTTGGTTTTGCTTTTCTCATTTTTTTTGAAAAATAATGTTTTTGTTTGAGGCTGCATTCTTGTTTACTTCAACGTTTCCACCGAAACATTTACTCAACCCTTATAGCTTTCCAACAAACCAAAACGAATTAACAATTAATTACTTTTTACCTTTTGCCGGAGCTGCCTGTCCTGGTTTAGGACGCTTAGCACCATATTTAGAACGTCTTTGAGTACGATTAGCAACGCCCGCAGTATCTAAAGTTCCACGAACGATGTGATAACGTACACCCGGAAGGTCCTTCACACGACCACCACGAACCAAAACGATTGAGTGCTCTTGCAAATTATGACCTTCTCCCGGAATATAAGAGTTAACCTCTTTTTGGTTTGTCAGTTTTACACGAGCGACTTTACGCATTGCTGAATTCGGTTTCTTTGGAGTTGTAGTATACACTCTGACACAAACACCACGACGCTGAGGACATGAGTTTAATGCCGGAGATTTACTTTTCTCAACCAAAACCTCTCTTCCTTTTCTTACCAATTGTTGAATAGTAGGCATTTTTGTTTGATTTTTAATTATTATATATTGTTTTACTAATTTTCTATACTATTATCCAAACTATACATTTTGGGCTGCAAAGTTACCAATAGAATTTTAATTAGCAATATATTTTTCAAATAAAATTTGCCTGACTATCATTTTTTTATATCTTCTCAACTTGGTCCTGTTATTTAAGCCGGTTTTTTCAAGCTTCTCCTTTTAATGTAGATATCGGTGGTAATGAACTCTCATTAAATAACTGTATAGTTCCAAATTTAGCCTCATATTTTCTGATATTATCTTGCAATGCCAACAACAGACGTTTGGCATGTTCCGGTGCCAAAATAACACGAGACTTCACTTCCGCCTTAGGTATTCCCGGCAGCACTCTTACAAAATCCAGTATAACTTCCGAACTGGAATGAGTTATCACTGTAAGATTTGAGTATACTCCTTGCGCAACATCTTCATTCAGTTCTATCTGAAACTGATTCTCTGTATTTGATTCTTCCATGTATCACACTATTATTTAAAATGCTACAAATATTCCTTAAACAGATTCGCCTTCCACAAAATTTTCTAAAAACATATTTTCTCCATCAAATACAGCATAGGTAAAATACCGTATCCAGTCTCCCAATATCAAAATACGTGACGAACGATTTAGCATTAAATCTAACTCAATATGACGGTGTCCGTATATGAAATAATTGATATCGGGATGATTTTTTAAATATTTTTTCGTATAAAGCACCAAATATTCTTTATCTTCCCCCATATAATCTGGCTCTTTTCCATCTTCCCGCTTTAAACGACTATGTTTCGCCCACGTCAATCCCCAGTCTATGCTCCAACGCGGATGAAGCGAAGAAAACAATCTTTGTAACGTTTTGCTATGAAAAGCAGAACGTAAAACTTTAAATTTCCTATCGGGATCGCCTAATCCATCCCCATGAGCCAAATAAAATTCTCTTCCATAAATCTCACAGGTGAGAGGTTCACGGTGCAAAATCACACCACACTCTTGCTCCAAATAGTCACCGCACCATAAATCATGGTTTCCTACAAAATAATGAACTTCAACTCCCCGGTCCGTCAGCTCCGACAATTTACCCAAGAAACGAGTATAACCCTTAGGAACTACTAGTTTAAATTCATACCAAAAATCAAACATGTCTCCTAAAAAATAAATTGCTGCAGCCTGGTCTTTTATTTTATCCAAGAAATTAACCAAACGCCGTTCTTGCGTCCGAGCATGCTCTATTGCACGAGAGCCTAAATGGGCATCCGATAAAAAATAGATGTTTTTCATACCTATTATTATAAAAAGCCCAATTCCAGTTTCGCTTCTTCACTCATCATGTCTTTATTCCATTCCGGTTCGAATATAAGATTAATCGTAGCGTTTTTAACACCATCAATCGATTCAATCTTCTGACGCACATCTTCCATTATAAAATCGGCAGCGGGGCAATTCGGAGCTGTCAGAGTCATATCTAATGCCACTTCCCCATTTTCCAAGACATCTACTTTATATATCAAACCTAAATCGTATATATTCACGGGGATTTCAGGATCATATACCGTTTTCAACATCTCGATCACCGCTTCTTCTATTTCAAACTTTGTTTTTTCCATATTTCTACAAATCTTTTATGCAAACATACTAAAAAATTTAAAGACGTCCTTCATCCGCAAAACTATAATAACAACCATCCGTTAACACAACATGGTCTATCAATGCGATGTTCATTACATCTGCGCTTTTCTTCAAACAATCAGTCAGATGAATATCTCCGGTACTCGGATTTACATTTCCGGAAGGATGATTATGACATAAAGCCATTGCCGTAGCCCTCTTTAACAAAGCTTCCCTCAATATACATCGGACGTCCACCGAAGTTTCGGTTAAGCCGCCACTACTGATCTTCATCCGTTCAATCACTTTCATAGAACGGTTCAACAACATCAACCAGCACTCCTCCACGGGCAAGTCGCACATAAAAGGATGAAAATAATGATAAATATCACTGGAGCAACGTATCACTTCACGCTCTCTTCCATCTTCCTCTTTACGGCGCTTTCCCAATTCCGAGGCAGCCAAAATACTGATGGCCTTAGCCGGACCAATCCCTTTATAATGGCAAAGTTCATCTACTCCACATTTTCCCAGTTCATTTAAGTTATCATGATAATCTTTCAGAACCTTACGCATCAATTCCACAGCCGATTCTTCCGCATTACCAGAACCTATCAAGATAGCCAATAGTTCAGCATTCGACAACGCCGCCACTCCATGCAACAACATTTTTTCCCTCGGCCTATCTTCTTCAGCCCATTGATTTATACTTAACCGTTCTTTCATTATTTGTAAAAGTTCTTTTCAAAAGCCGCAAATTCATTTTTTCCTAGCACACAACGCTTCCACCAAGCATACAAAAATCCTGTTCCGTATCCAATTAACTGAAGAAAGGCTGCTACCACAGAAAACAATCCAATCTTCAAATTTCGGTTTTGCAGGGTAGAATCTATGAAAATAATCATAACGAACACCAGAAATAAAGATAAGCTTACCAACCAAAAACAGGACAAAATCAATAAACAGAACACACCTACAGTAAACACAGCCGGAAGCAAATGAACCAACTTTAAAGATTCGGGATACTTCTTATATAAATTTATCCGAGCTATGCCAGAATTATAAACCTGTTTGAAAAATTTTCTCCAATCAGTACGTCTTTTATGCCATACCCATGCTCCAGAAAACAATCTGCACCTATAACCACCTTTAAATAAGCGGATACTAAAATCAATATCTTCTCCGAAACGCATCCGGGAAAAGCCGCCTAAAACTTTGTAAGCATCAGCCCGTACCCCCATATTAAAACTACGAGGATAAAATTTATCCATTTTCTTCTTTCCGCCACGAATTCCCCCTGTAGTAAAAAAAGACGTCATCGAATAATTAATTGCTTTTTGTATATCCGTAAAAGATTCATGAGCACGATCCGGACCGCCAAAAGCATCTACAGCATCGGCTTGAAGTTCCGCGTCTACGGCTTCTAAATAACCATTCGGAAGAATACAATCCGAATCCAATATAATAAAATAATCACCACAGGCACGCTCCGCTCCATAATTACGAGTCTGACCGGGTCCAGAATTCTCTTTATAGTAATAATGCAACACCAGCTTCTCCCTAAAGTGATTCACAACTTCCTTACACGGAACAGAAGAGCCGTCTTCCACAATAATGACTTCAAACTCCGAAAAAGTCTGTCGTGTCATACTTTCCAGCAGTTCGGCCACTTCATCAGGACGGTTGTAAACAGGTATAATAAAAGAGTATTTCATGCGCTTTTCATTGCTTAATGCTACAAATATAAAGGATAATTTTCAGATAATGACAAAAAATAAGTTTTTTACACTCACAAGAGGAAAAGAACTTACTTTAGACTCATTATGTTCCCGCAACATCCATAAAAATACTTTCGAATAAAAAAATAAATAAACCGTTAAACGACAAATTCTTTCCAATAAGTACAATACACTGACTATATCTTTTGGATTACCGATATAATAAAACCCCTGTAAACAAAAAAGGTGTCTAAAAATCCGACACCTATACTCCGACTGTCTAATTATTAAAATACAAATTAACGCAGATTCCTGCAGAAATAAATAGAGTTAATCTGCAAGCATCTGCGTTAATCTGCTTTAAGAGGTAGCACCTCCTTTTGCAAGGTACCTTTCTCCCACATATATCGTTTAAGATTACGCTTTCACACGGCCAACATACGAACCATCGCGAGTATCAACTTCAATCGTCTCACCTTCATTAATAAATAAAGGTACACGCACCTCAGCACCTGATTCCACTTTTGCCGGTTTTAATGTATTAGTAGCCGTATCACCTTTCAAGCCCGGCTCTGTGTACACGACTTTCAACTGAACTTTTACCGGCAATTCCCCATAGAGAATCGTTTCAGTAGAAGCATCAGATACCACATCAATAACCATTCCTTCTACCAGGAAATCAGCTCCGGTAATTTGATCGTGAGCAATAGGCACCTGATCGAAAGTTTCCTGGTTCATGAAGATGTACTCTTCACCCTCTTGATATAAAAATTGATATGGACGGCGTTCCACACGTACATCTTCCAACTTTTCACCAATATTGAAACGTCGTTCCAATACATAACCATTTACGACATCCTTCAATTTTGTACGCATGAAAGTGTTACCTTTTCCCGGCTTTACATGCAGGAAGTCAATACAGAAATACAATTTGCCATCCATCCGGATAGCAGTTCCGATTTTAATGTCTTGAGCATTAATCATACTTTTCTCACTTATATTTAATTATTATTTCAGTTATTATTCACTCTCCAAATATGAATCCCGCTGCAAAAGTAATCCAATTCAGCAAAAAACACAAAAAGTTTTGTCTAAAAATGACTTATCTCTTGTTTTATTTAAAAAAAGCCTATATCTTTGCAGCCCGATTTGACGTAAATATAACAATAAAAAGAAGAATATACAATGAAAAGAACATTCCAACCCTCTAACAGAAAGAGAAAAAACAAGCACGGATTCCGCGAAAGAATGGCTAGTGCAAACGGACGCAGAGTATTGGCATCACGCCGCGCAAAAGGTCGTAAGAAATTGACTGTTTCTGACGAATACAACGGAAAATAATTTCTCATAGCAACAAGAAAAAACAAAGAAGTAAAGGTTTTCATACAGATACCTTTACTTCTTTTGTTTTTTATCGTATCTTTGAAGCCCGAATACGAACCTTTAGTATTGACGACTTATGACGATAAAAAAAATCTTTTCATTTAGCAAGAACAGATATTTTTGGCTCAATATCTTAGGCATGATCCTATTTATTGTAATTGCCATATATGCCACGTTTGAAGGATTAGATATTTATACTCAACACGGAAAAGGCATATCGGTTCCAAGCGTGAGAGGTATGCAACTGGACGAAGCGGAAATGTTATTGCGCAACCAGCACCTCGAGATTGTTGTAATCGATTCCACTTATTTGTCCGAATACCCATCCGGCGCCATTGTAGAGCAAAATCCGAATGCCGGCTCACGAGTAAAAAAAGAACGTCTTATTTATGTAACTATCAATTCAAAAAGCGCCCCCCAAAAAGCCATTCCCGATGTAATAGACAACTGTTCCCTACGTGAGGCACAAGCAAAAATTGGAGCTGCTGGATTCATTTTAGGTGAGAACGAATATATACTGGGAGAAAAAGACTGGGTATACGGCATAAAATACAGAGGGCGAAAACTTACATCCGGAGAAAAAGTCCCCATCGGAGCAACGCTCATACTTGTGGTTGGAGACGATAAATTTTTTATGCCGGAAACCGAGCTGGATAGCCTCAACAAAATTTCCATTAACAACCCTAAACAAGAAGAAGAGGAAGCAGTAGTTGATGATTCTTGGTTCTAACTGAATAAAGATGGAAGAAGAATACTTTGATGAGATAGACGACTCGATGGATGACGTAGAACCTGTTACCGGAAGTCCGGAACTCTACGAACATTTCAGAGTAGTAGTTGACAAAGGTCAAACACCTGTCCGTATTGACAAATATTTATCAGAACGAATTGTCAATGCGTCCCGCAACCGCATACAGAAAGCTGCCGATGCAGGATTTGTAATGGCCAACGGCAAAGCTGTCAAAAGCAACTATAAGATAAAGCCCCATGATGTGCTGACGGTGATGATGGATCGTCCACGTTACGAAAATGATATCATCCCCGAAAACATTCCTTTAAATATCGTATACGAAGACGATGAACTAATGGTTATTAACAAGCCTGCCGGATTAGTAGTTCACCCCGGATGCGGCAATTATCACGGGACATTGGTCAACGCTATAGCTTGGCATCTGAAAGATGACCCTCGCTATGATCCGAATGATCCGCAGGTAGGACTTGTACACCGTATAGACAAAGATACTTCAGGGCTATTAGTCGTAGCCAAAACCCCGGATGCAAAAACACACTTAGGCCTTCAATTCTTCAATAAAACTACTAAACGAAAATATAACACCCTCGTATGGGGACTTATAGAACAAGATAACGGAACTATTGAAGGCAACATTGCCCGAAACCCTAAAGATAGAATGCAAATGACCGTATTTTCCGATCCGGAGATAGGCAAACATGCCGTCACTCATTATCATGTATTGGAACGAATAGGTTACGTCACATTTGTAGAATGCGTGTTGGAAACAGGGCGTACCCACCAGATACGTGTCCACATGAAACATATCGGTCATCCTCTGTTCAACGATGAACGATACGGAGGAAATGAAATACTAAAAGGGACACATTTCAGTAAATACAAACAATTTGTGAATAATTGCTTTACCGTTTGTCCGCGTCAGGCCTTGCATGCCAAAACGCTGGGATTCATACATCCGCAAACTGGTCAAGAAATGTTTTTCACCTCCGAACTACCGGAAGACATGATCCAGCTTTTAGATAAATGGAGAACATATATCAGTAATAGAGAAGAATAAAACAAAAAAATAAAATGAAACGTACAATTGCTATTGTTGCAGGGGGAGATTCATCCGAACTCCCTGTATCCCTCCGTAGTGCTCAGGGAATTTACTCTTTTATGGATAAAGAGAAATACGATTTATTTATTGTAGAAATAGAGGGACACCGTTGGGAAACTGTTCTTCCAGACGGTACTAAAGTCCCTGTCGACCGCAATGATTTCAGCTTTCAATATAACGGAGAAAAAAAGAAGTTCGATTTTGCCTATATTACCATACATGGGACTCCTGGAGAAAACGGTATTTTACAAGGATATTTCGACTTAATCGGCCTCCCGTACTCCACTTGCAATGTTCTAGTATCGGCAATTACTTTCAACAAATTTACCCTGAACCAATACCTGAAAGGGTTTGGCATACGAGTTTCCGAATCACTGATTCTCCGCAAAGGATTTGAAATTTCCGACCAAGAAGTAATGGAAAAAATAGGATTGCCATGCTTTGTTAAACCCAACGCCGGAGGTTCCAGTTTCGGGGTAACCAAAGTAAAAACGCAAGAAGAGATACAAACGGCCATCGAAAAAGCATTCATAGAATCGGATGAAGTAATGATTGAAGCCTTTATGAAAGGTACGGAAATCACCTGCGGATGCTACAAAACAAAAGATAAAGAGGTTGTTTTTCCTATTACCGAGGTGGTTACTTCCAATGAGTTTTTTGATTATGATGCCAAGTACAACGGCCAAGTACAGGAAATCACACCGGCCCGTTTATCGGAAGACACTACCGAAAGAGTGAAATTGATTACATCCGCCATCTATGACATTTTGGGATGCTCGGGTATCATCCGTATCGATTATATCATTACGGAAGGAGAAAAAGTTAATCTGTTAGAAATTAACACAACTCCAGGTATGACTGCTACCAGCTTTATTCCACAACAAGTGAAAGCTGCCGGACTGGAAATGAGAGATGTATTAACCGATATTATCGAAAATAAATTTTAAAACCATGAACATTCCTGCTGAATTTGACGAGATTCGTCCTTATACTCCGGAAGAACTTCCGAAGATTTATGAGGAGTTGATTGCCGACCCGGATTTCCGAAAAGTAATCAGTCACGCAATGCCCCAAATTCCTTTCGAAATTCTTGCCGCTAGAATGCGCCAATGTAAAACGAATCTGGAATTCCAAAAAACATTCTGCTACGATTTCTTATGGAATCTTGCCAAGAAATACAGCGACGGATTAACCATGGACTGTTCTGCCATTCTCGACAAGAACCAGTCGTATACGTTTATTTCCAATCACCGTGACATCATCCTCGACTCGGGCTTTCTGTCAATAATGCTCGTAGATAATGAAATGAATACTGTAGAAATCGCTATCGGCGACAACCTTCTTATTTATCCATGGATCAAGAAGTTGGCCCGCATAAACAAATCATTCATTGTGCAACGCGCTCTTACAATGCGGCAAATGTTGGAATCTTCAGCCCGAATGTCTCGTTATATGCATTTTGCTATTGCAGAAAAACATGAGAGCATCTGGATCGCCCAGCGAGAAGGACGAGCCAAGGATTCGAACGACCGCACACAGGACAGTGTGTTGAAAATGATGGCCATGGGTGGAGAAGGTGATTTAATAAACCGGCTTCGTTCATTATATATCACTCCGGTCTCCATCTCTTATGAATATGACCCCTGCGACTTTTTAAAGGCTAAAGAGTTTCAGATGAAACGTGATATTCCCGATTTCAAGAAAACCGCACAGGACGATTTAAATAATATGCAAACCGGATTGTTCGGGTATAAAGGGCGCATCCATTTTCAAATAGCCCCTTGCATTAACCCCATGCTGGAATCTCTGGACCGAAATCTGCCCAAGCAAGAATTGTTTACTCACATATCAGCCTTCATTGATAAAAGTATCCATGCAGGCTATCGGCTCTATCCCGGCAACTATGTGGCTTACGACTTATGGAAGGGTGGCCGGCGCTTTGCTTCTCAATATACCGAGGAGGAAAAAAAGAAGTTTGAAAACTACCTGAGCACTCAATTAGACAAAATTGACTTACCGGATAAAGATATTCCGTTCTTGCGTGAAAAGATTCTTATGATGTATGCTAATCCGCTTATTAACTATTTAGCTTCCCGTCAATTATGAGAAAATCTCGATATACCTTGCCTTCCCTCATCGGGCTACTACTTGCGTTGTTATGCTCAAGCTGCAATGATGATGACAATTACGTGTATCCTTCTGTAGTAACAGAGTTTGTGGATGCACATGTCAACTCTTCCCATTTTATTGACCAAATCATAAATGACCAAGGCGAAACATTTACTTTAGAAAATCGCATTTCGGCCAAAGAACTTCAAGCCGATAGTTATTATCGTTCTATCAGCATGTATGAAAAAACGGATATCCAGACCAAACTAGCTAAAGCTTATTCACTAAAACTTGTCTTCTCCTCCATCCCCGTTCCGGTTGAAAAATTCTCTCATGGAATTCAAACCGATCCGCTTTCCATACAAAGCATGTGGCGAGGAGGAAACTATCTGAATATCGTGTCCTTACCCAAAGCACAAAACATCACGCACGGATTCCATTTCATTCAAGACAGCGTGGTCACCCGTGGAGGAATAACAAAGGTATACCTGAAACTCTATCATAACCAAAACAATGACTTGGAAGCTTATGAACAAAAAACATATCTTTCCGTTCCCTTGAAAAGTTACTCTTTACAGAAGGGTGACTCTATTTATTTCAGGGTCAATACATATAAGGAAGGATTGAAAACCTGGAAATTCGCTTATTGAGATTATATGTAAATACTTACCATCATGAAAACGATATTATTTATCAGCATCTGTCTCTTTGCCGGCATCTTTTACGCTTGCAAAAAGTCACCGGAGATTCATTCGCTTTCTACCGAAAAGTTCGGAGAACTTATCACAGACAATAATGTTCAACTGGTAGATGTACGCACCGCTGCCGAATATGCCGAAGGACATCTTCCCGGCGCTATCAACATCAATGTCTTGGACGAACATTTCGACAAAGTAGCGCAGCAACTTTTAACCGCCGATGCACCGGTGGCTGTTTATTGCAAGAGCGGTCGCCGCAGTAAGAAAGCAGCGCAACAATTGATTCAAGCAGGATATCAAGTATACGATCTGGACAAAGGTATACAAGGTTGGGAAAAAGCCGGAAAAGAAATTATCCAGTAAAGGAAACATCCAACTAATTTTATGGCACCGACTGCCTTCGAACAGACAGAATCCGCACTCTTTTGATAAATTCAAGGATATGGACGGATTCACAAAGCGACGTGTAAAACAGTATATCGATTAGTATCGCAAGCAAACGAAGATTGAAATGAATGGGGCCCACGCACAATACCTTTTAAGCAGGTTCATCAACCTGTCTTACAAAAGCTCGACCTCATTCCTTTTAAATTTATCACTATTTCACGCACTTCAACCTTAACAAGTCATCAATGGAAGGATTCTGTTTCACAATCATGCCCTGCGGGTCTATCAGGAAAAGCGTTGGCAATTGTGTAACTTTATAACTTGTAGCAATCGAATTCAGCTTAAAAGGTTTCAGTTCGCTGGTGTTTGTCCAGATGATACCATCCTCCGAAGTGGCTTTTTCCCATAGTTCCCGTTTATCATCCATACTAATGCCGCACACTTGTATACCTCGTTTTTCTAACTCTTTTATTTGTTTCTTCAATTCTTTGGCTTTGATACGGCAAGGACGGCACCACGAAGCCCAGAAATCAAGCAGCACATAATGTCCCTTAAAGTCGGACAGACGGACTTCCCTCCCTTGCATATCCCGAGTTATAAAATCGGGGGCCGGACGATTCTGAATCCACTTATCCTCCGCCTCCTTATATTTTTGCATAAAACTTCGGAAAGAAGATGTATTACGATAAGTTACCGTATCCAGACTTTGGTACACCTCGCGCAACTGGGGATAAGTATAGAGTAACAGTTCTCCGGCCAAAACCACCCCTGCAAAAGTATGCGGTATGAAACGGATATAAGCCATTTTTTCTTCCTCAGTTTTTTCGAATAATGTCGTAACCTCCTTACTTAACCGTTCTATAGCCATCGTATCCTTTTTCGTCTCGGCCTCAGCCAACTGTTTATACAGTTCTTCAGCCTGTTTCCCGGTAGCGTCATTCTTCAGCTTTCCATACTTTGCATAGAGTGTTTGTTCTTCTCCCTGCACCGTATAAAGCGAAGACTGCTTCTTTGCATCTACTGCAACTTCGTATTTCCCTCCCGGTTCTGCCAGCACGGATATGTCAAACAAATAAGGACGCGAACGCACCCTATAAACATCAGCATGAGGTATAGCTCGCTCAAAAAAGAAATCGGTTCCGTTTTCCAATATCACAGTATCCAGATTTTCCAACCGGTCTTTTATATAAGAAAGGTATATTTTACCGGTAAAAGGTTCAGCCAACCGACCTGTCACTTGAAAGACTTTGTTATCGGATGCCGTCTCGGAGGACTGAGCCATTCCAAATTGTACTCCGAATAGCGGCAACATTAAAAGCATAAATAGTTTTTTCATATATATTTTAAATTTAATTCCTTATTTATCAAACCTAACCTATAACAGGTTTATTACATCGGCATAGTAATAGAGCATGTTAACTTCCCTACAAAAATATTTCTTTTAAAGATACACGGCGGTATATTTTAATTAGATATATATAATACGAGAAGAAGATTAAAAGTGTCAGTAAAAAAGTGTGTTTTTTACTCCCAAATATCTTAAAGAAGTCAAAAGGTAACCTGCAACTGAATTTCCAACCCAACCCGGTATCTTTGATATCTCCGTTTTCACTTCATGAGATGGAAAAACGCTCCATCTTCCAATGCACAAGAGAAATTTCCACCGCGGGAACCTGCTTCCGATTTCTAATAGCGGGCAATCATCGAAAAATTACATGAATATCGTGCTATAACCAATAAAAAATGTACACACAAAAGGAGTGTGCACAAATACAACATCTATTTATGCACAAACGCGACCTTCATTTGTGCACAAACGGCAAGTAGAATTGTGCACAAACGAAGGTTGCGTTTGTGCACAACTTTGAAACGCCCACCAGCAAAGGGATTCAGAGAGGTAAAACAGAGATTATTCGTTTATTACGGAAAAGAAAAATTTAAACACCTTATTATTCTGCAAAAAGAAGACGTTACTAAAGAACGATTTTCCATCAAGGTATGCAATTCCTTTTTATATGAGAAAACCGTTTTTCCTTTAGCAACGTCTTCTTTTATTCTTTCAGATTAGCTTATATTGTGTTATTCGATAACCCTCTTCGGACACAAAACATTTTTTCCACCTAGCATCGAGAAGAATTTAAAATACGCCTTTCTGCTTGTTACCTATATACTTCCGAAAGAATACCCGATAACTATTCCAAACCTTCCAATATCCGTTTCAACACTACTGTTGCAGAAATTTCACGGTTTGCAGCCTCCGGTATCACAATAGATTGCGGACTTTCTATCACATCGTCCGTAACAATCATATTGCGACGGACAGGCAGACAGTGCATGAAATAGGCATTGTTCGTTACGCCCATCTGTCTGTCGCTCACCGTCCAGGCACGATCGGTACTCAATATCTGTCCATAATTGTTTCCTGTATAAGCGGCCCAGTTTTTGGCATATACAAAATCCGCCCCTTCAAAGGCCTTCATCTGATCGTACTCTACCTTTGCGTTTCCTACAAACTTCGCATCCAACTCGTATCCTTCGGGATGAGTTATCACAAACTCATACTCTGTGGCATTCATCCATTCGGCAAATGAGTTGGGCACGGCCTGAGGCAACGGACGCGGATGCGGCGCCCATGTCATTACCACTTTCGGGCGGGGCGTCTTCTTGTATTCTTCAATGGTAATCAAATCGGCAAAACTTTGCAACGGGTGACGGGTAGCCGCTTCCATAGAAAATACCGGTTTACCGGAATATTTAATAAACTGGTTTAAAATCACCTCGTTATAATCAACTTCTTTATTCTCAAAACGGGCAAAAGAACGCACGCCTATTACATCACAATAACATCCCATTACCGGAATAGCCTCCAGCAAATGTTCGGGTTTATCACCATCCATTATCACGCCGCGTTCTGTTTCCAACTTCCATGCTCCTTGATTGATATCCAGTACAATGACATTCATGCCCAGATTCAAAGCCGCTTTCTGGGTACTCAAACGGGTACGCAAACTTGAGTTGAAAAAAATCATCATCAATGTTTTGTTACGTCCCAGTTCAACATATTTAAACCGGTCTTTCTTTATCTCAAAAGCCTCTTGCAGAGCCGACTTCAAGTCGCCCAAGTCTTGTACACATGTAAAATTCCTCATCTTTATTTTATTGATTTTAATTATTTACTCAAGTTTTGCAGACTCACCTTGTCCCGAATTGAAAAAAGATTACTTCGCTCAGAAATTATTACCTTATTTGCTCAGGAAAGAATTAAAATCCGATTATCCCGTATACATCGGTATAAAATCGGTATTCAATCCACACCGGTATCATTCCCGTTCTCCTACTCCTCCTATTAACTACGATTCTCTTATCTGTCCGTTTCCTTTAATAACCCACTTATAAGAAGTCAGCTCTTCCAGTCCCATCGGACCACGAGCATGAAGTTTCTGGGTACTGATGCCAATTTCCGCTCCCAATCCGAACTGTGCCCCATCCGTAAATGCAGTGGAAACATTTGTATAAACACACGCCGCATCTACACGCTGGATAAAGGTTTCTGCCGATACTTCATTTTCCGTCACGATACATTCGCTATGTTTCGAACCGTAAATACGAATATGTTCTAATGCGACTTCCAGAGAAGAAACCGTCTTAACAGCCATACGGTAAGAAAGAAATTCCGTGCCGAAACTATCCTCGGTGGCCGGCAACAACAGTTCTGCCGGATAATGCCCTTCGAGAGCCGTATAAGCCGGTTCATCCGCATAAATAACTACATTATATTCCTTCAGTTTCTCGCACAATGCCGGCAAATCAGCCAGTTTTTTTTCGTGAACCAACACACAATCAAGTGCGTTACAAACACTCACTCTGCGCGTTTTAGCATTGAAAATAATCTTTGCACCTTTCTCCACGTCGCCGAATTCATCGAAATAAGTATGACAAATACCGGCTCCGGTTTCTATGACCGGCACCTTGGCATTATCTCTCACAAACTTAATCAAGCTGCTGCTTCCTCGCGGTATAAGAAGATCTACATAACCTATCGCATTCAGCAATTCAGCAGTCGATTCCCTGTCGGAAGGCAAAAGTTCCACCACATGCGTATCCACTCCCATGCGTTCCAAAACAGAATGAATCACCTTTATTATTGCCCTGTTGGAATGGACAGCATCACTTCCTCCTTTCAATACGCAGGCATTTCCCGACTTCAAGCACAGGGAGAAGACATCAAAGGTAACATTGGGACGAGCCTCGTAGACAATACCGATGACTCCGAACGGAACGCTGATACGAGTCAGCACCATACCGTTGGGCCGAATACTGCGTTTCAGTACACGTCCCAATGGAGAAGGCAATATCGACACATTTCTCATATCGGAGGCAATCCCCTCCAAACGGGGAAGAGTCAATTTCAAACGGTCGTATCTCGGATCGCCTGTCCCCATCTTTTCCAAGTCTTTACGATTTTCCGCCAAAATGAAATCGCTCTGTCTGACCGCTTCATCGGCTACTGCTCTGATGATTTCGTTAATCTTCTCATCGCCAAGCAACGACAAGCTGCGGCTTGCCCGTTGCACCTGTTCAAATGTTTCTGTTAGCATCCTTCCAAATATAAATAATCATAATGAACCAACGGTTTCTTCCCATGTAGCCCAATCATTTTAGCGGCCTGTTCTGAGCTGAAACTCGTTTTGCCCACACCGATTTGTATTCCATTACAATCCATTACACGCACAATGTCGTCTTTCTCGAACTCTCCCTCGATACGGGTCACTCCCACCGGCAATATACTCACCGCTTTGTTTCCACGTATCACTTCGGTTACGCAACTATTCAGGTAAATGGCTCCTTTCGCAAAACCTTCCGAATGAGCTATCCATTTCTTCACACTGGAAACCTCTGTTTGTGAAGGGAGAAACCGCGTGCATACCGTCGTCATGGGATGTTCCATCAAATCAACCAATATTTCGTCCTTTTTCCCGTTGGCAATGAATACCGTAATTCCTTCATCGGCAACTTTACGCGCAATATTAGTCTTTGTAAGCATCCCTCCTCTTCCAAAACCAGACTTTTCAGCCTGTATATAATCGGATAAATCCTTACCCGGTTCCACTTCCCGAATTACGGTAGAAGCAGGGTCAGCAGGCGAACCGGTATAGATTCCGTCAATATTACTTAAAATGACCAATGCCTGCACATCCATCATAGAAGCTATCAAACCCGACAATTCATCGTTATCGGTAAACATCAGCTCCGTGACGGATATGGTATCATTTTCATTCACAATAGGAAGCACGCCATTTGCCAGCATCACTCTCATGCAATTCCGCTGATTCAGATAATGGCGGCGGGTTCCGAAGTTCTCCTTTGTTGTAAGCACTTGCCCTACGGGAATTTGATGTTCCCTGAAAAGTTCATAATATCTATTGATAAGCTTTGCCTGCCCTATAGCCGAGAACAATTGGCGTTGTTCCACACTATCTAATTTTTTAGAGGGTTTCAATTCACTACGCCCGGAAGCGACAGCCCCCGATGATATCAGGATAATTTCTATTCCCGACTTACGTAATTCCGCTATCTGATCCACCAAAGCGGACATGCGGGTAACATCCAAAGTTCCGTCTTTACGAGTTAAAACATTACTACCCACCTTTACGGCTATCCTTGTATACTGAGAGTGATTCATTCTTCCGACACTTGATTATAAAAACTATCTTTCTTCAAACATGCCGCAATTTTCCCTGTTACCATCCGAATCAGTGGGAAAACAGTTCATTGGCACCTCTTCTTCCTAATCTTTACCATGCAAAAATAAAGAATATCTTCCAGAGTTTGGTATAAATAACCACTTTATTTAACTAGATAAGCATAAAAGCGAAAGAATATGCATATAGATTGCATATTCTCCCGCTTTATTACAGAGAAAATCCCGTAAAGAAACAACTTTGTGTCAAACTTTCTTTTTCGTATTTTCCCTTACTACTTTCTCGGCATATACTTGTTCTTCCTTATTCACCAAGACCACAACACCGCCTCCGCCGATATTGATATAAGGGGAAGTCACTACGCCCAAGGTCTCGTCCTTAAGCATTGCCTGCACACCATTTGCTTCTAACAAACCTTTCACTAATTCTGCCTCCCAAAGGTCGCCTCTAAAGACTTCCACCAATGAGCCGTAAGATCTTGTTGACATAGTTTTTCTTTTTTAATATTAAACAATACACCTAATCATAAGGTTCTAAAGCGACAACCAATATTGTTATTTTATTCCCTCGTTATTGTGTCACCCAATATACACATATTCTTTGAATCTTACAAGGAATTTTGGAAAATAACATATTAATATGGAAAAAGAAGCGGAACTCACAAATAAAAACAGATAGGTGTCCCTTACATGGTAAATCCCAAAAACAATATCTGCTTTTCTCTTGAATTATACCTAAAAAGTTTTTATAAAAATAAATCAGCACAAATTCTCGTCAAATCTATTGATTTACGAAAACTTGTACTGATCTAAAATAATATAGAGAAAATAAGACATTTTAAAAGACTCCGTCCTCACGTATCCCCACACATATGAAGAATGCTGTTGAAAGGAAGCTTGTCCCCTTCTCACTGTTCTCAAGACAGGTTAATTGTCTTTTTGCCGAATCTCCACACGGCGAATCTTCCCGCTAATGGTCTTAGGGAGTTCATCCACAAATTCAATTACGCGCGGATATTTATAAGGAGCTGTTACCCGTTTCACATGATCTTGCAATTCTTTTACCAAGTCGGGACCGGCTTTCGCCTTATAATCCTTTGCCAATACGATAGTAGCTTTTACCACTTGACCGCGAATTTCATCGGGCACACCTGTAATGGCGCATTCCACCACAGCTTTGTGAGTCATCAATGCGCTTTCCACTTCGAACGGGCCGATACGATAACCGGAACTTTTAATTACATCATCGGCACGGCCTACAAACCAATAATAACCATCTTCATCACGCCAAGCCACATCGCCGGTATAATAGATTCCGTCATGCCAAGCTTCATCGGTAAGTTCTTGATTTCGATAGTATTCTTTAAATAATCCCAATGGTTTTCCATTGCTTGTATGAATCACAATCTGCCCTTGTTCGCCGTCTTCAGCCGAACGCCCATCCGGAGTCAACAAATCAATATCATACTGTGGATTGGGCACACCCATACTTCCCGGTTTCGGTTGCATCCAAGGGAAAGTTCCCAATGTAAGGGTCGTCTCAGTCTGTCCGAATCCTTCCATCAAACGGATGCCGGTCAGTTCTTTAAAAGTATCATATACGGCAGAGTTAAGCGCTTCACCCGCAGTGGTGCAATATTCTAAGGAAGAGAGGTCGTATTTGCTCAAATCTTCCCGAATCAGGAAACGGTAAATAGTAGGAGGCGCACAAAGCGAAGTGATATGATAATCATGGATTTTCTTCAATATCTCGGCCGGAGTAAATTTCTCATGGTCGTAAACAAATACATTGGCACCGGCTATCATCTGTCCGTACAGCTTTCCCCATACAGCTTTTCCCCAACCGGTGTCGGCAATGGTCAGATGCAGACTGTTTTCATGCAAGTTGTGCCAGAAGTTTCCGGTAGTGATATGCCCAAGCGGATAAGTAAAATCATGGGCCACCATCTTAGGCTCACCGGTAGTTCCCGAAGTAAAATACATCAACGAGATATCATCATTGGTATTCACTTTCTCCGGACGAACAAAAGGAGCAGCCGAGTCAATACCTTTCGCAAAATCTTCGAACCCTTGCGGAAGATACGGTCCAGTGCTTACCACCTTCTCTACAGTGGGAGAATCGGGCAACGCATCTTGTATGTGTTGCAGGATAACTTCTTCGCCTGCCGCTACAATCATTTTAATGCTCGCAGCATTGCAACGATATACGATATCCTTTTTTGTCAGCAAATGCGTGGCAGGAATAGCCACTGCCCCCAATTTGTGCAGGGCAATGATAGAGTACCAAAACTCATAGCGCCGTTTCAATATCAACATGACCATATCTCCTTTTCCAATTCCCAAGCTCTGGAAATAAGAGGCGGTTTGATCTGTATATTTCTTTAAATCAGCATATGTATACTGACGGTGTTCCCCTTTATCATTTGTCCACAAAAGAGCATTCTTTTCGGGCTGTTCTGCCGCCCAAGCATCAATTACATCATATCCGAAATTAAAATTCTCAGGAACTTCGATACGGAAGTTTTTGATAAAATCTTCCTGAGAAACAAATGATGTCTGTTTTAAAAATCTTTCTACCATTCTATTACATTATTATAGCCAAAAACTTAACCGGTTTCCCATCCAATGCCAGCATTCCATGCGGCAAAGCCGAATTAAAGTAGAGACTGTCTCCTTCATTCAAAATAAGTTCTTTTCCATTGATGTTTAATAACATCTTACCTTCAAGCACTAAATTAAATTCCTGTCCCGGATGGGAATTAAACTGAACAGTAGTCTCCTCCTTCGGAGCAACGGTCACAATAAACGGATCGGCCACACGCCCGCGGAAACCCGAAGCCAAAGACTGATATTTATAGGCAGCACGACGTTCTACCGACATGCCCGTACCGGCACGGGTAAGAAAGTAACTACTCATTTTCGGTTCTTCCCCAAACATCAGCACACCTAACGAAATGCCATATTGGCGTGATATACGTTGCAACGTGCTGACGGAAATATCCACCGTTCCACTTTCTATTTGTCTGTATTCATCCAAAGACATTTGGCAGGTTTCAGCCACATCTTCTTCCGAAAGTTCCAGTACATCGCGCAAGCCCCTCAGGCGCGCAGCTATTAGTTTTATCTGATCGTTCATATCTGTTAATTTATATGGCTCAAAGGTAGTTATTTTCAATTATACAGCATAAGAAAAAAGAAGGTTTCTCCAAAAACCATCTAACAGGTGTTAAAAATTGCACAAAGCCTTATAATGTGTGCGATAACTAAGATTCTCTTCGGCAACATTGATAAAGATAGTTGCAAAAGAAATTGTTTTTTACTTCCAACATGGGCATTTACTAACCTATAATAATTAACACTATCTCCAACCGGTCGCGACTTGTAAAAGTTACTTTTTCACCTCTTCTATCTTACGTTTCAGTACTTATCATTTATCAATTTTCATAGCCGCCAACGAACTTACGATATGAAATATCCAAATGTAAAAGAAAAAACTTCGCGATTTATTTTCTACTTTTGTATCCAATCAATATTCAATAAGCCATGAAAAAAGAAATACTTAACAGACTTTCCGCTTTACGAAACACGATGCGTCAACATAAACTCAGCGCACTGATTATTCCCAGTACCGATCCGCATTCAGGAGAATATGTACCCGACCACTGGAAAATCCGTGAATGGATTTCGGGATTCAACGGTTCGGCAGGAACTGCTGTCGTTACATTGCATAACGCCGCGCTTTGGACGGATTCCCGTTATTTCCTGCAAGCAACCGAACAATTAGAGGGAACTGGTTTTATCTTAATGAAAGACCGCCTGCCCGAAACACCTTCTATTACAGAATGGTTAGGAAAAGAGCTTACTCCAGGTGAAACAGTCGGCATCGACGGGTGGGTAAACAGTATCTACGAAACAGAAACTCTTCGAAAATCATTAGATATCTATGGGTTAAAACTAAACACTACATTCGATGAATTCGACATGCTCTGGAGCAATCGTCCGACATTGCCCGCCTCGCCCATAGAAATTCAACCTTTGGAATTCGCCGGACTTTCTTGCAAAGAAAAACTGGTCCGACTGCGGAAAGAGGTTAGTGCGCAGGGAGCGAAAGGAATATTCATTTCTGTATTGGATGAAATCGCATGGACGTTGAATATCCGTGGTAATGATGTGCATTGCAATCCGGTGGCGGTAAGTTATTTGCTGGTAGAACCGGAAAAAGCCACCTTATTTATCCAGCCGCAGAAAGTAACTCCGGAAGTGGAGAATTATCTGGCAGACGAAGGGGTACATATTTTTCCTTATCAACAAGCACAGAGTTCTTTGCGTGTTTATCCACATGATTCGTTACTGATAGATCCTGCTCGAACCAATTACGCTATACTGGAAGCCATCAACCCGATGACACAAATTGTATATGGCACTTCTCCTATCCTACTGATGAAAGCAGTGAAAAACGAATACGAAATCGCCGGTTTCCGGCAAGCTATGTTGCGCGACGGCGTTGCAATGGTCAAATTCTTGAAATGGCTGGAAAAAGCGGTATCCTCCGGAAACGAAACAGAAATGAGCATCGACCGGCAACTTTATGCGTTCCGTGCCGAACAGGCTTTATTCAAAGGTATTAGTTTCGATACTATTGCGGGATACAAGGAACATGGCGCGATTGTACATTATGAAGCCACCCCCGAAACAGACAAACCGCTGAAAGCGGAAGGACTTTTATTACTTGACAGTGGAGCCCAATATCAAGACGGAACTACAGATATTACACGTACCATTGCACTCGGTCCGCTCACCGAAGAGGAAAAACGGGACTATACGATTATACTGAAAGCACATATAGGACTGTCGAAAGCCAAATTCCCCAAAGGCACCTGCGGCACTCAACTAGACGCGCTCGCTCATGCCGAGCTATGGAAAGAAGGCCTGAACTATGCCCACGGCACCGGACATGGTGTAGGAGCTTATCTGAATGTACACGAAGGACCTCACCAAATCCGTATGAATCATATGCCTACTGCCTTGCAACCAGGTATGACAGTAACCAATGAGCCAGGGGTGTATAAAGCAGGACGTCATGGTATCCGCACCGAGAATACCTTGCTGATAGTACCCTTCCGCGAAACGGAGTTTGGAGAGTTTTATCAGTTCGAACCACTCACGCTCTGCCCGATAGATACCGCTCCTCTTGTTCCGGAAATGCTGAACAAGGAAGAGATAAATTGGTTAAACGAGTATCATCAAACTGTTTACAACCGTTTATCTCCCCTTTTGGATGAAGAGCACCGGCTATGGTTACAGGAAAAAACAAAAGAGTATATCAAAAATTAAACGATTATGGCTTATATTAAATCAGTAAGAGGATTTATTCCGAAGATAGGAAAAGATTGTTTCCTTGCAGAGAATGCGACCATCGTGGGTGACGTAGAAATGGGTGACGGATGCAGTATTTGGTTCAATGCCGTATTGCGCGGCGATGTAAACAGCATCCGTATCGGTCACAACGTAAACATTCAGGATGGTGCAGTGCTACATACTCTTTATCAGAAATCCACCGTTGAAATCGGCAATAATGTATCGGTGGGGCACAATGTTACCATTCATGGCGCCACCATTAAAGACGGAGCATTAATAGGCATGGGTGCCACCGTCCTTGATCACGCCATCGTAGGGGAAGGAGCGATCGTTGCCGCCAATGCTCTAGTGTTGAGCGGAACCATTATCGAACCGGGAAGTCTATGGGCCGGTGTTCCCGCTAAATTCATCAAAAAAGTAGACCCAAGCCAGTCCAAAGAATTGAATCAGAAAATTGCCAATAATTATTCCATGTATGCAGGATGGTATAAAGAAGAGCAATAACCGGAAAGACAGGATACGGAAAACAGACGACTTACCTTGTCGGCAGTAGGCGGGTAAGTCGAATCCACCTTAAGAAAGGGTCAGCGAGAACTTGAATCAAATCATTATTCTTTGGAAATTTACCGGTTTGCACCAATAACTTTACCACCTTGGCATCATTTCCAGAACTGCTTTCAAAGTTTCTCCCTTTGCCAATTTCCTCGATGGAATCGGGTATTTCGGGTGAAGGATAGGTTGGTTTCACATTCCCGTAGATGTTCCATATCCCCCCCCCTGTCTTCCTTTCACAGACACTTCTCGTGCTCCATGAAAGCTTCTTCTATTCCAATGCCAATTAATTACTTCCTTTCACCCAAAACACCTTTCGGAATCGGAGTTTCAGGTGAAAGGAAGCGTTTTTTAGACACTTACAGCATGCTTTCCAGTGGTTTCACCGCAAAACATGTGTGAACTAAGGATGTATCACAACAATTCACTGAATAGCAGTATTTTGCAATAAGAAGTGACAGAATGAAGCAGGGAAGAGCCAAACACCATATAGGAAAGGGAAGAAGTGGTACATTTGATGTCGGAGTTTCCATCCGACAAGTATCCCATAGTAAGCATTATCAAATGACGTAGTTAGCCATGCCAAGTGACATAGTTAGCTTTGCTAAGTGACGTAGTTAACTATGCTAAGTGACGTCCTCTGGAAAAAAGAATGAATTCCTTTATTTTTGTGGTCTGTTTTTTGCTAACTTAAATGATAGACTTACGGCTTCCCAAGCCGCAAGCCTATGGTTACTCCCAGTGCCACGCCTATGGCTTAGTAAGTGCCAAGCTTGTCACTTGGCACTAGCCAAACCTATCTAACCTGATTACTCAGGCTTATGTAACGGAACTAGACAGGTATAAGTAACCCTATCGATTCCATGTATTGGCTACTTGGATAGTATGTTCCCCTACCCATTCCTCGCCAGTCCTTAAAAAGATTTCGTAAATCAGTACACCACAGTTTGTGATAGATGTGACAGATAAAAACACATTTGTATTTTATTTGAGAGAAGAGTTTAATTCGGAAATGTTCTTATGTATCCGCCCAAAACGAGTGTGTATGGAAATTGAATTGGATGAGCGATGCAAAAACAACGGTTTCTCCGATTCTATTTCGAATGCTTGAAACTAACGTTTCAAGCATTCGAAAAGAAAGTATAAAAAGACACCAAAGACTCTTTAAAAGTCAATCATGCTCAATATCTTATCAGCCGCACCAGCGTTTCCCTTTACATATCGTCCGGCGGCGTCACCGGACTTTTTCAAGAACGCCTCATCGGAAAGCAACCTATCCGTCAAAGCTTTGAAGCCCGCCGCATCCTGAATCTCGAATGCGCCTCCCTCTTGCAAAAGTTGCCGAGCTTCGCGGAAGCGTTTGTTATTCGGGCCAAACATCACCGGCACTCCGTATACGGCAGCTTCCAGTACATTATGGATACCTACTCCGAAGCCACCTCCGATATACGCAATCTCACCGTATCGGTAAATGGCAGAAAGCAATCCGTAGCAGTCAACAATCAGACAGTCCGCCTGCTTCACATTCTCCTCGGTTGCCCGCGTATAGCGTACATACGGACGTTTCAGTTTACTGATAATGTCCTGCAAATGATTTTCACCAATTACATGCGGAGCTATAATCAGCTTCCACTCAGGATGGGTATTAAAATATTCAATAAACAAGTCCTCGTCGGGAGGCCATGAACTACCCGCCACAAATACCGGATAATCCTGTTTAAACGCTTGTACCAACGGTAATCGTTTAGCTTGTTGCATAATCTCCACTACTCGGTCGAAACGGGTATCTCCTACCACTGTCACATCCCGGATACCCAATTGAGACAACAAATTTTTTGATATCTCATTCTGCACAAATAAATGAGTAAAACGGGTAAGTACTTTATAATATTGGCCACCATACCAACGAAAAAACACCTGTTCTTTACGAAAAATAGAAGAAACGCTATATACCGGAATATGGCGGCGTTGCAAAGCTTTCAAATAGTTCTGCCAGAACTCGTATTTTATAAAAAACGCCATAGCCGGATGCGCTAAATCCAAAAAACGTCTTACATTACGCGGAGTATCGAAAGGAAGATAACAAATAACATCCGCTCCTTCGTAGTTTTTACGTACTTCGTAACCCGAAGGAGAGAAAAAAGTCAATAAAATATTATACTCGGGATATTGCCGGCGGATGCGTTCCATTAACGGACGTCCTTGTTCAAACTCACCCAAAGAAGCTGCATGAAACCATATATAAGGTTCTCCCTCTTTAATATTCTCCCGAAGGATATCAAACACTTTTGCATGTCCGTTTACCATTAACCGAACCTTCTTATTAAAGAGGGAAACAATCTTAACGACCAACAGATATACATAGATTACAAAACTGTACATTACTTCTGGGCTTTATCCTTAGTGAAAACAGGGAAACAATCTCGTTCTACAGCTTTATGAAGACGGGATATCGTCTCATCCTTTCCTAATAATGCAGAAATATCGAACATATGCGGCCCGATACCGTCACCAACCAACGCCAGACGGAAAGCATTCATAATATTTCCAGTGTGATACCCATTATCTTCAATCCACTTCATAACAACTCTCTCTTGGTTCTCCAAAGAAAAATCGTCCAAACTTTCAAGCAAATCCGCCAACTTCGACATCATCTCCGGCGAATCTTCTTTCCAACGTTTTTTACGTGTTTTCTCTTCATATTCCAAAGGAGCGACAAAGAAGAACTTACAGAGTTCCCAAAGTTCTTTCACAAAGTTTACACGCCCCTTCATAAGCCCGACAACGGTTACAACCTTATCCATTGGCGCCTCAATTCCATGTTCTTTCAATATCGGCACAAAGAGCTGGGCAACCTTTTCATCACTCATTTTCAATATATATTCATGGTTGAACCAGATGCCTTTCACATAATCGAACTTAGCTCCTGCTTTGCTGCAACGATGTACATCAAACAATTGCACCATCTCATCGAGTGACATAATCTCCTGATCATTACCCGGATTCCATCCCAGTAACGCAAGGAAATTCAAAACAGCTTCCGGCAAATAACCGGATTCCCGATAGCCAGAAGAAACTTCGCCCGTTTTCGGGTCATGCCACTCCAAAGGAAATACGGGAAATCCCAAACGGTCGCCGTCACGCTTACTAAGCTTACCTTTTCCATCCGGTTTCAGAAGCAGCGGTAAATGAGCAAATTCCGGCATTGTATCTTCCCAACCGAAAGCCCGGTAAAGCAATACATGCAACGGAGCCGAAGGTAACCACTCTTCACCGCGGATAACATGGGTAATTTCCATCAAATGATCATCTACAATATTCGCTAAGTGATAAGTAGGCAATTCATCCACCGATTTATATAAGACCTTATCATCCAGAATAGAGGAATTAATCACAACCTCGCTACGTATTAAATCATGAACGTGCACATCCTCATTGGGTTCTATCTTAAAACGAACAACATATTGTTCTCCGTCTGCAATCAGTTTATCAACTTCTTCTTTCGACAAAGTCAAAGAGTTTCGCATACTTGTCCGTGTGGATGCGTCATATTGGAAATTAGCAATCTCCGCACGCTTCGCCTCCAACTCGGCCGGCGTATCAAAAGCAATGTATGCTTTCCCAGCCTCTAACAGTATCTGCACATATTTTTTATAGATATCTCGACGCTCAGACTGACGATAAGGCCCGTAGTTTCCACCGAAGCTGACGCCTTCGTCAAATTTGATACCCAACCATTTAAACGATTCTATGATATACTCTTCCGCACCGGGAACAAATCGGTTCGAGTCTGTATCCTCAATACGAAAAACCAAATCTCCATTGTGCTGACGGGCAAACAGATAATTATACAAAGCTGTACGAACCCCTCCAATATGCAATGCTCCCGTAGGACTCGGAGCAAAGCGAACTCTAACTTTTCTTTCTGTCATGATTGCTTTAGCATATAATTCGATTGCAAAAATAAGACTTTTTTCCCTAACTTATTGTTTTTTTCGCTATATTCGCACAAAATAAATAGGTATAAATGTTATTCCAAGAAACTGGACGTTCATGAAAAATTCGAAAATATTCCCATATAAAGAGGTGATATACAAATGGGTGGTATACATTGCCGCTGTTGCACTTGTAGTATCTTTTATGCCGAGCGATGCCAAATTTAATTACCAGTTTGAAGTAGGAAGACCTTGGAAATACGGTCAATTAATGACCACATTTGACTTTCCAATTTATAAAAGTGATCAGGTTGTACAAAGAGAACAAGACAGCATACGGTCAACTTTTCATCCTTACTTCCAAAGAAACGTCCAAATCGAGACCGAAGAGTTGAAAAGACTAAAAGAAAACTTCCACAAAGCCCCTTTTAAACTCAACAACGATTATATCCGCCACATCGAACGGACTTTAAAAGCCATATATAGTACGGGAGTAATCAGCAATGAAGAAAAGGACAAACTGGAAAAAGACAGTATCTCAACTATTATGATTGTAGAAAAAAATTTAGCGACTCCCCGTTCGGCTCAAGAAGTGTATACAGTAAAAGAAGCGTATGAGTATCTGATAAACGCCGACACTTTACATTATAAAAAAAGCATACTGCAATCGGAGAACTTAAACAATTACATTACATCTAACCTGAAACTAGACAAAGAAAAGACAGAAACGGCCATAAAAGAAGCCTTATCCAACATCTCCTGGGCGGAAGGGATGGTCATTAGCGGGCAAAAAATAATCGATCGCGGAGAGATGGTCACCCCAGACACCTACAAGATTCTGGAATCATTGAGAAAAGAATCTTTAAAAAGAAGCGGGAGCATAAAACAAAAAAGATTGATTATTGTAGGAGAAATTTTATTCGTGGGCATACTTATGCTTACTTTCATTCTTTACCTCGATCTTTTCCGAAAAGACTATTATCAACGGAAACGAAGCATTTTATTACTCATTTCCCTGATCATTTTCTTCCCTATTATTTCTTCGCTGATGGTAGCACACAATGTTCTAAGCGTATATTTGCTGCCTTTTGCAATGGTTCCCATCATCGTACGGGTATTTATGGATTCCCGGACAGCTTTTATGGCACATATTGTCACTATACTGTTATGTTCTATCAGCCTGCGCTTTCCATATGAATTCGTTCTGTTACAAACTGTAACGGGACTGGCTGCCATTTACAGTTTACGTGAATTGTCGGAACGTTCTCAGCTGTTCCGCACGGCTATTTTCATTACATTATGTTATTGCATGCTTTATTTTTCATACGAATTAATTCATGAGAACGATTTGTCGAAGCTTAACTTTCCCATGTATCTCAATTTCCTGATTAACGGTATCCTGCTTTTATTCGCTTACCCGTTACTATTTGTTCTGGAAAAGACATTCGGTTTCACTTCGAATGTCACTTTAGTGGAGCTTTCGAACATCAACAATCTTTTGCTGCGTGAGATGTCGGAAACAGCTCCGGGTACTTTCCAGCATTCTATGCAGGTAGCCAATCTGGCAGCAGCAGCGGCAAACAAAATCGGGGCAAAAAGCCAACTAGTACGTACCGGCGCATTATATCACGATATCGGAAAAATGGAAAATCCGGTATTCTTTACGGAAAACCAAGCCGGCGTAAATCCTCACAAAACATTAAGCAATGAACAAAGTGCTCAAGTCGTTATCGGACATGTTACAAATGGGCTGAGACTGGCAGAAAAATATAATTTGCCTAAAATCATTAAAGAATTCATATATACTCATCACGGACAAGGAAAAACCAAGTATTTTTATATCTCCTACAAAAATGAGCATCCGGATGAACCAATAGATGAATCAGTATTCACTTATCCCGGGCCTAACCCACAAACAAAAGAACAGGCTATTCTGATGATGGCCGATGCCGTAGAGGCCGCATCCCGCAGTCTGTCGGAATATACGGAAGAAACTATTGCCGCGCTGGTTGACAAGATAATCGATTCGCAAGTAGCGGAAGGTTATTTCCGGGAATGTCCTATAACATTTAAGGACATAGCCACTATCAAGAATGTTTTTAAAGAAAAACTAAAGATTGCGTATCATACACGCATCAGTTATCCGGAATTGAAGAATTAAGCCATGAAGAAATTTGTGGATGTCATTTTGCCATTGCCATTGGCTAATCACTTTACCTATTCATTACCTGATGAATTTTCAGAGAGAATAGAAATCGGCTGTCGGGTTATCGTACCTTTCGGACGGAAGAAATTTTATACTGCCATTGTAATCAACATACATTATTGTCCCCCACAGGAATATGAAACCAAAGACATCTGCGAAATTTTAGATGAACACCCGATCCTGCTTCCTGTACAATATAAATTCTGGGAGTGGATTGCTTCTTATTATCTATGTACTCCGGGAGATGTATACAAAGCCGCACTACCTTCGGGTATGAAACTGGAGAGCGAAACTTTAGTAGAGTTAAACCCGGAATTTGTCTCTCCGATAGTGCTGTCGGAAAAGGAACAAAGGATTCTCGACCTCCTATCGGAAGAGCCGGAACAGTGCATTACTCAACTGGAGAAAAGCAGCGGCATAAAAAATATCCTCTCCATCATAAAATCTTTGCTCGATAAAGAAGCTATTTTTATCAAAGAAGAACTGAAACGCAACTATAAGCCCAAGACCGAAGCATGCGTCAGATTGACAGAAGAAAATACAAGCGAAGAGAAACTTCGCTTGCTCTTCGATGAGCTGGCTCGCGCACCTAAACAGTTGTCCCTACTTATGAAATATATAGAGATGTCTGAGCTATTAGGAAAGGGCACACCCCAAAAAGTGAATAAAAAAGAACTCCTTACCCGTGCGGGAGTTTCTCAGGGCGTCCTCAACGGATTGATGGAAAAACATATCTTTGAAGTGTATTATAATGAGATTGGAAGGCTTTCACAAAACGAAACGACAATAAATGAACTTCGTCCACTGAATCCGGTACAATTAGAGGCTTACCAATCGATTATCACTTCTTTTAAAGAAAAAAATGTATGTCTTCTACACGGAGTTACGTCCAGTGGCAAGACAGAAATTTATATTCACCTTATACAACAAGTCCTCAATGCAGGCAAACAAGTACTTTATCTTTTGCCTGAAATTGCTTTGACCGCACAGATTACCGAACGTTTGAGACGGGTATTCGGCAGCCGGATGGGAATTTATCATTCCAAGTTCCCAGATGCCGAACGAGTGGAAATCTGGCAAAAACAACTAAAAGAACAACCTTACGACATTATTGTTGGAGTGCGTTCATCCATCTTCCTGCCTTTCCGAAATCTAGGACTGGTAATAGTCGATGAGGAGCACGAAAATACATATAAACAACAAGATCCCGCTCCACGTTACCATGCCCGTAACGCAGCTATTGTTTTGGCATCCTTATATGGAGCCAAGACTTTATTAGGAACGGCAACTCCCAGCGTAGAAAGCTATTATAACGCTTTACAAGGAAAATATGGACTGGTAGAATTAACCGAAAGATATCAAGATATTCAACTGCCTGAAATCCGAGTAGTGGATATTAAAGAACTGATCCGGAAGAAAATCATGAAATCACCCTTTTCACCACAGCTTTTAGCAGAAATACATAAGGCGCTGGAACAAAAGGAACAGGTAATCCTATTTCAAAACAGAAGAGGTTTCGCCCCCATGATTGAATGCAAGACTTGCGGTTGGGTTCCCAAATGCAACAACTGTGATGTAAGTCTTACGTATCATAAAGGATTAAATCAACTTACCTGCCACTATTGCGGCGCTACTTATCCTGTACCCCATTCCTGTCCGGCATGTGGAGGAGTCGACCTTGTTAACCGCGGGTTCGGTACGGAAAAAATAGAGGATGATATCCAATTGGTATTTCCCGAAGCTAAAGTCGCGCGCATGGATTTAGATACAACCCGCACACGCAGTGCTTACGAACGCATCATTCATGATTTTCAACAGGGCAAAACGGACATTCTCATCGGGACACAAATGGTTAGCAAGGGACTCGACTTCGACCATGTCAGCGTAGTAGGTATTCTGAATGCGGATACGATGCTCAATTTTCCGGATTTCCGTTCGCATGAACGGGCGTTCCAATTAATGGCACAGGTAGCAGGTCGTGCCGGACGGAAAAACAAGCGTGGACTGGTCATCCTACAAACCAAAAGCATCGACTTACCAGTCATACGGCAAGTGGTAGATAATGATTATGCGCAACTGTACATCGACCAGCTCCACGAACGACAATTATTCCATTATCCCCCATTCCACCGACTAATATACGTATATTTGAAACATCGAAAGGAGGATATTTTAGATATTGCAGCTAATACTATGGCGGCACAACTCCGCGCCGGATTGGGCAACAGAATTCTGGGTCCTGACAAACCGCCCGTTGCTCGTATCCAGATGTTATTTATTAAGAAAATAGTAGTAAAGGTGGAACTTAACGCTTCCATGAATAAGATTTGCGATTACTTGCAAACCGTACAGCGGGCAATTATCGAAGACGAGCGTTTTCGCTCTTTATTGGTATATTATGATGTAGATCCACAATAATTTATGAAAATAGAATTAGACGTACATACCCATACACTTGCTAGCGGACATGCATACAGCACTTTACAAGAAATGGCAAAAGCTGCTGCTGAAAAAGGTTTGAAACTATTGGGCATTACTGAACACACCCCGGATACACCGGGAGCATGCCAGTTCTTTTATTTCCGCAACCTGCATGTAGTTCCCCGCCAACTATATGGTATCGAACTGTTATTGGGAGCGGAAATTAATATCCTAAACGCACAGGGAGAGCTCAGTGTGGATGACGATTTCATGAAAAGAGTGGATCTTCGCATTGCAAGCATCCATTCATTCAGTTACCAAAACGGTACAGCAGATGAGAATACGGATGCTCTGATAACAGTGATGAAGAATCCATATATCCACATTATCGGCCATCCGGGTGACGGCACAGTTTCCCTCCATTTCGAGCCTATAGTCCGGGTAGCCAAAGAGCACCACATTTTATTGGAAATAAACAACAGTTCGTTGAAGCCGGCCCGAAATAAGCCTGAAGCGTTTCAAAACAACTTAACTTTACTCCGGCTATGTAAGCAGTATGAAGTACCGGTTATTTTAGGAAGCGACGCCCATATCTCTTTCGATATTGCCCGATACGACTTTTTAGCGGAACTTATCAATCGGACAGAATTCCCTGAAAGACTCATTCTAAACTGTGACATAAACATGTTTAAAAACTATTTGAACCTGTGATTATATGAAGAAGATATTATTTGTATGCCTCGGCAATATCTGCCGTTCCGCATCCGCCGAAGAAATTATGCGTACTATGCTGCATCGCGCAGGGATGGAAAAAGAAATAAAAGTTGACTCAGCCGGCCTCATCGGCTATCATAAAGGAGAGTTGCCGGATCCCCGCATGTGCATGCATGCCGCGCGTCGAGGTTATAACCTGACCCACCGGTCGCGCCCTGTATGTACCGAAGATTTCTTCGACTTCGATATAATCATCGGAATGGACGACCGTAACATTCAGGATTTGAAAGAGCGTGCTCCTGGGATAGAAGAAGAAAAGAAGATATGTCGCATGACGGACTTCTGTCGCACCAAAGTAACAGATTATGTACCAGATCCTTATTACGGAGGCGCTTCCGGTTTCGAAAATGTATTAGATATTCTCGAAGATGCCTGCCAAGGGTTGCTTGAATACCTTCAAACAGACAAACGTAACCCAGCGGATATTACGGATAAGGACGAGACGAACAATCCTGAGTAAGAGCGCACGTATATTTCTGTAATTACGGAACTGTTTTTGAGCAGTTACAAAACTATTTTGGAGCAACTGCGGACATATCCATACAAAACAGAAAAATCTTCTTGTTTAAGCCTTCATTTATTATTTAAAGAAGGAAAACAAGAAGATTTTATCTATCTCCACTTCTCAGACAAGCCGAGAAGAAATAAGAGCGGGAGTTACGAATCAGCGTTCATATTGAGGCATATCATTGAAACTCAATACGGTTTCCGGAACAGGCATGATATAACGCAAGTCATTGGGCTCTAATGTCCATGTACCTTCATTGCCGGCTGAATGAATCACTGTTTTAGCAAACCATGCTTCCCGATTCAGACGTTTCATATCAATTAAACGAGTTAGGCCATTGAAAGCAAACTCTTTACGGCGCTCATCAATAACTAGCTTCAATACCTCTTCTTTCGATAACGAGGTTGGAATAGCAAAATGCACATTATTTTTTATACGCATGTCACGCAAATCATTCAAATGTTGCAATGCCTTACCCAAATCACCTATACGAGCCTCGCATTCAGCAGCAATCAAAATTACTTCCGGTGTAGAAAAACCTATATTCATTTCTATATAAGGTGCAAAAATAGTATATCCAGGAAAATGATCCGCCGCGCCACCCGTAGTATAACCATTGAACTCATCTTTGGCAAAGAACAGTGACAAACGCATATCCTCTCCATCTACAGGTAAATTCCGGGCAAAAGTTTCCAGCAAATCTTCACTGGCAGCCACTTGCTTGAACAGATAAGAAGTACCATTCAGTAAACGGGTATAAACATTCTCTACGTTTTTAGCTTCATCAGGAAATTCTTCGGCACCATCCAAAGAAACTAAACGTCCCCACTGACCTTGTATAGCCTTGTAATTTTTGTAATCAAGAAGTTGCTTATTTTGAGCCAATGACAAGTTAGCATTCGTCAAAGCATTTGTATAATTACCCATATACAAATACATACGCGACAGAAATGCATACCCCACACTTTGAGTAGGGTCGAAAGAAGTCTTCACAGTAGCACCCAGCTTTGGCACAGCTTTATCCAAATCGTCTTTAATTTGCTGATATACCTGAGCCACCGTTGCACGCACATACTTCTCTCCTCCGATTTCTTCACTCAAGACCAAAGGCACTCCATAATCGGTCTCTGCCGTAGCTGCATCATAATGGTTACCATACAGGTTTACAAGGTTCAAATATTCAAAAGCGCGTCCTACCAAAGCTTCTCCCCATAAGCGCTCACGCTCGGTCTGAGAGCCTCCTGTTGCCGATAACACATTATTGATTACCGCATTATAAACAAAGATATTTTCATAACATCCATTCCAAATTCCATCAGAGTTACCGGGAGTAAAAATCTGCCCGGGTTGGAAAGAATAGAGATTTTTCATCTCCTCCGACTTATCTTTATATTCGAAATCCGGAAACTCAGGAGCTGTACCGGCTGCCACCAGTTGTACATCATCCGTAATAAAAGAAGGATACACATCGAGAGCACGATACAAATACTGACTGTTCATCAATTGCTTGTAATCCTCATATTTTTCCGGAATCGTATATCCTTTAGGCTTATTTTCCAACCAGTCATCACAAGCCGACAGTGAAAGCAGTGCCAAGGCACAAGCTGCATATTTGACAATATTTAAATGTTTCATTTGTTCTATGAATTAAAAGTTAGCAGATACACCAATCGTATAAGTCGGCGGAATATGATAACCTCTGGAAGGGGATAAAGTAGTTCCACTCCAGACTTCCGGGTCTAAATCACGACCATTGTCCGCCCAATACCATAAGTTTTGAATTTGCAAGCTAAGACGCAGATTCTGTACGTACATCTTACTCATCCACTCTTTCGGGAAAGTATAGCCAATCGTCAAATCACGCAATTTGATATAATCTCCTTTTCTGATATGCTTATCGGCAGCGCTCCACAAATACTCTGAATTAGTATGGGAAGTTCCGTAAATAAAGGCCGGAGCCATACTCGGATCATTTTCATCACCCGGTTTTTGCCAGAAGTGCATACGGTCTTTATCCATCACACCTGCATAATTCAAGGTAGGCATACGATTGAACACATAACCTGCGGCTACATCGCGCAATACATGTCCGCCATAATAGACAAACATGAAATCCAGATCGAATCCTTTATAAGTCAATCGGTTGGACAATGATGCCGAATAAGGAGGATTAGTAGTTCCCGAATAGACTAAATCTTCCGCTTCCAGATCATTATAAGACTTCACGATCGTTCCGTCCGCTTTGTAAGCCTGAGGATATCCCTCACTGTCCAGTCCGGCATAACGAATAGAATACAACGAACTCATAGGCTTACCCTCTCTATTCTGTATACTGTAAAAATAATCGATTGCCGATGTCCCATCGTTCTCAATACGAGTCAGCTTATTTTTATTATAACTGAAAGTAAAGGCGGAAGTCCATGAGAAATCACGAGTAGTCATATTGGTACTCTGCAACGATACTTCCACACCTCTATTATACATCTCACCATAGTTCAGCAACAAAGAAGGCCATCCTGATGTCGGGTCAGTCTTACGCTGTCCTAATAAATCCACCGTGCTCTTACTATAGAACTCAATGGTACCATTCAAACGATTTTTCAACAAATTAAAATCCACACCCAAATTAAACACATTGGTCTTTTCCCACCGTAAGGTTGGATTCGGCGGAGTAGTAATCACTGAATAATATTCGTTAGTGAAGCTGTTCGGACGACTTTGAGTTTGCGCAATCATATATGGGCCGCTATCCTTGGCAACATTACCGTTAATACCATACGTAGCACGCACTGCCAGGCGATCAACCCAATTCCAGTTTTCCAAAGCTATATAATGCAAACCAGCAGACCACAACGGACGATACTGATATTTTGGATCAGTACCAAACAAATTTGACTGATCGATACGGATACTTCCCGTAGCTGTCAACTTATGGTTGAACGTATAAGAAGCGTTTCCGTAAAAAGAGACATAACGATTGTCGGTATAAGTAAACTTATCATAAGGTCCGTTATAATAATAACGTCCACTCGTAGACTGTGTTCCATTTACGGCTGAACCTAAATTAAGTTCATTAATAGATTTAAAAGCCAAAGTGACATCATCATATCCCCATTTATTAAGTACAGTTCCCTGAGTAACTACTTTACGACGTTCCGCACCGATTAAAGCCTGTACGCCGTGGATACCGAACTCTTGATTGAAATTCAACTGTATACGGAAAGTATAAGAGTTATTCTTAGCCCAAGTTTCCTGCAATTTTCCACCCAAAGGAATATGATTGGTCACTGTTCCGTTTTTATTAATTACAGTCGCATTATTCACTTCTGTTTTTACGGTATATGAATCTTGTGTATAATACTGCTTCTTATATTTACTTGTTGTTTCAGTCTGATACATCACATCCAGATTCAGCCCCTTCATAAAGGTTATTTTCATTCCGAAATTAAGATTCTGGTACTTATCATCCTGTTCATAATATGCTTTATCCAGTTCATTAACAGGAATATATGTTTCATCCTGCAATCCTAGTCCGTTTAATCTGTCAATTTCTTTCTGGTTTTTATTATTATACCATTGAGTCGGAGTGCCGTCCGCATTGTATATCATGCGGTAAGAAGGGCCAGAATAGAGATAACTATATCCTGTAAAACCATTATCATAATCGGCACTTACGTTACTGTTAATGATCCCTACATTCACACGTAACCATTTAAAGAAATCAAACTGGTTTTTCAAATTAAAACCAAGTCTTTGAGTAGACTGTTCTTTCTCATAAGGGAAATTCTGCTGATAATTAGCAGAAAGCGAATATTTATAAATATCCGAACCACCGCTAAACGATAAATTATGCTGATGAACCACCGATGCATCACGTACAAAAGCGTCTTTTAACTGGCTATAACGGTTACGATTACGATACACATTCAATTGTGATTCCAACTCGGCATCCGTTAGTTTACCTGCATCATGGTTATACAACAGTTCATACACCTCATTCATCGCCGTATTGGCTGTTTCCGGGTTGTAATTAGAGTGTGGATATTGAAACAGGATTTGCTGCAAATCCACCAGTTCAGAGCTTGAAGTCAAGTTCAGATAACCTTTGTCTGGCAATGGTGTAAATTTAACGCTACCATTGTAACTTACCTGTGTGCGTCCTTTCTGTCCGGAACGGGTGGTGATGACAATGACACCGTTAGCCGAACGCGCACCGTAAATAGAAGCAGCCGTAGCATCTTTCAACACAGTGACATTCACAATATCCGATGGATTGATGGCATTGATATCGCCCTCATAAGGCATTCCATCCACTACATATAAAGGCGTTTTTGTTCCCTTCAGGGTAGAAATACCGCGAATTTCAGGTGTCTTCCCGGGAAGTTGTTTCAAACCGGCCACCATACCTTCCATACGATCGAGAATATTCGTCTGCAGCTTACCTTCCAATTTTTGGGGAGTCAGCACGGCAAACGAGCCGGTGGCACGTTCTTTGGAAATAGTTTGGTAACCAGTGACCACAACCTCGTCGAGCAATTGGTTGTCGGGAACTAACGAAATATCGAAAGAAGAGTTGGTGTTTCGAATCACCTTTTCTACAGACAGGTATCCAATGAATGATACCACAAGGGTTTGTCCTTTATTGACAGGTAATGTAAAGCAACCGTCCAAATCAGTAACGGTTCCTTTTTTAGTCAAACCTTTTACATAAACACTGGCGCCCGGAATCGGTTCGCCATTTTCATCTTTTACTGTACCTTTTACGGTAATCTGCTGCTGGGTTGCCTCAGTATCTTTCACAGACGGAACT
>ERZ825137.947-NODE-947-length-39613-cov-4.011300_pt1 | contig 39613 bp, 38 predicted proteins | sample MGYA00519873_ERZ825137 | MGnify/ENA primary metagenome ERZ825137 (study PRJEB31778, sample SAMEA3449190) | human gut metagenome | biome: human gut; feature: human-associated habitat; material: faeces | place: United Kingdom | collected 2010/2012 ...
TAAAAAAGAGTTAAATAATAGATACACAAATGGAACAAATAGAAATAATATTAATGATGTAATAAATCAGAATTCAGAAGATGCTGCAGATAATGTAGTAGATAAGACAGAAGAAGAAATTACATTAATTCAAGAAGAAAGACAACAATATTTAGAGTCATTAGCAGGCTAATTTAAAAGGAGGAAGTTATGAGAAAAATAGGGTTTATAGGGGCTTATGATAAAACAGACTTGATTTTGTATTTAGCTAGAATATTATCAGCTTCTGGTAAAAAAATACTTTTTATAGATTCTACAATAACTCAAAAAGCTAAATACGTAGTTCCAGAAATAAGCCCTGTTAAATCATATGTCACAAATTTTGAAAATATAGATGTTGCAGTTGGATTTGAAGACTATTTTGGTATAAAAGAATATTTAGGAATGCCAGCACATGCGGATATGGGATATGACTATGCATTTATAGATATTGATGATGCACAAAAATTAGATTCATTTCAAATAGACCCAGAAGATGTAAATTATTTTATTACTTCATTTGATTTATATTCATTAAAAAAAGGTTTAGAAATTTTAAGTGCTTTAAGAGATAAATTAAAATTGACAAAGGTACTATTTACAAGAGAAGCTTTGCAAGAAGAGGATGACTACTTAAACTTTTTATCAATGGGGTATAAAATAGAATGGGATGATGATATAGTTTATTTCTCTTTCCATACTGTTTTGCTTTTTAATAAATTCGTTATCCTTTTCCATGTATCATGAATACCCTTCCAACAAATCATAGTCAACCACGAAAGATAGGAAGTTGCCATCCGGATGGCACTCCCTTTTCCTTCATCGCATTAAGCGCATGCGCTGATTCCTACCGCCCCGGCTATTGCCGAAGCCACTGCAATAATCACTTTCAAAATAACTCCCCAAACTGTTTTCTTTTCTTTTTCCATTGTACTACTGTCTTTTTTCGTTGTTTTTACTATGTTCTTCGCTGACCTACCGTTCTCTCCGCCAACTTACTCCTTTTTCAGAGGCCTGCGGATTATCCGGAAGCTTTCAGATATTCGGGAATTCTAAGGACTATCCGAAGACTAGTGGATGTTCAAGAATTCCAAAGATTATCCGGAAACTGGCAAAGATTCGGGAATCCCAAAAATCGTCGGGAAACTGGCGAAGATTCGAGAATCCCAAAAATCGTTGGGAGACTGGTAGATGTTCGAGAATCCCAAGGATCGTCGGGAGACTGGCAAAGGTTCGAAATTCCCGAGAATTATCCGGAGACTTACGAAGATTCCGAAAGCCTCCGGTTTTTCCCTTAAATACCTTCGATGCCGCCTCCGCCTTGATTGCCGGAATCATCCGGATCGGGGGTGGTGGTACCGCCGGAAGCTGCATCATCTTTCTGTTCGGCTTTCTCTTTCAGCGTACCGGTACGCTCCAATTGAATGGATTTCAGAGAATTACTGATTTCCTCCGTAGGAGTGAACACGATACGGATTTTCTTGACGAGAGATTCCGTAAACTCTTTTTTCGTTGGCGCGCCCTCACTCAAAAGACTGAGACGCAAATCGCCCAAATCTCCCATGCGAACTATCAAACCTGCCATCAGACTGTCGATGATGACGATTTGCAGACCAGCCAACACCGCCAACACATCCGGACGGGTTACCGTACACAATTGGTTAATACGTTTCGCCATATCGTCCAGCGAAATTTCTCCCGTACTCTGCGCCTGTGCATAAAACTTACCTTCTTCTTCTCTGTTCTGCGGATTTTGCCGCTTTACTACTGAATACTTAGCTGTTGCCATTTTTCTTTCTTTTTAAATGAAACATAAATTAAATTTTTCCGGAGAGACCCGGGCTTCTCTCCTTTCGATGACACAAAGATAGCTTCTTTGAAACCGGGACATTCCGAAGTGGTTAAACAGAGTTCAATAAAGTTCAAAGAAGTTCACAAATAATCAATTTCACTTGCAAAAACAATATTTTTTTCGTAAATTTGGTGTAATATTAATACTTATAAGGATGAAAGAAATACAAGAAAATCTACCTCTTCGGAGTTACAGCAAAGCAGAACTGGCTCACCTCTATAACCCTGAAAAGACATACTTTACTGCCATGAAGATATTCCGTCAATGGATAACTTACAACCAAGAACTGAATGAAGCCTTAAAAGCTTCGGGATACAGAGACAAATGTCAGATATTTTCTCCTTTCCAAACTGGGCTCATCTTTCATTACTTAGGCAAGCCCGGATAATGAACGTTCATTTCGGGTATAACGAACGTTCGTTTGACGCCTATTGAACGCTCATTTTCCTTTAAACGAACCGGGGAAAGAAACAATGCCTTTTCCTTGCTATAATAATGTAATTATTTATAACCATAATAAATAAGTAATAAGAAAATATTCTTTTTATTTTCTTCAATGAAAATTTCATTATATGAGATTTTATTAACAAATTCGTATCTGTTATGGTACCGTAATAAAATTAAACAAACCAAGTACCGCAAGCTCTACTTGCCAGAAGATGAAGGAGATTCCGAAAGCCCCTTCCTCCGTTGGAAGTTTCTGCCTGCGAAACATTAACTAAAAAAATAATTATATGTATAATGATCCATATAAAATGCAGGCGTTAGCGTCTGTAGCGATGATTTATTATCCGGAAGAGACAAAAATAAACGCTACCCGGAAGTTGAAAAACTATATCAAAAGAAATAAATCCCTATACAGGGAATTGCTTTTGTTAGGTTATGACGAAAACACGACAGAAGTGTCGCCACGACAACAACAAGTGATAGCGTGGTATATCGCCAGAGTGGACGAAACAGTATTAAACAACGAGCTGAGAAATATGAAGCTGCCCGAAAGCCTACTTATTTCCGGCAAAATAAATCATACGGATGAAAGTGAATAGTACGAATGGAAAAATATCTCCCATGAGCGGAGATGAGGAAGTTTTTCAAGCTAACAAAAATTACAAAGTAAATAATCATGGAACGAAACGGAAAATTAGGAACCCAAACAGGTAATTATGGGCAAAACCAAGCAATTTGCGACGAAAACAGTCATTTATATATAAAAACAACTAATTATGAGGAAAAAGGAGGAAAAACAATAAAAACAGCAAAAATAGCGTGATTGAACAAAAATAAGCAATTTTACGACTAAATGTATCGCCTTTGCCCGGAATCAACAGTTTTTGACCGTTTCGCGACAAAGGCGATTTTTCTTTTCCAATATTTTACTTTTCCTTTGTCTCGTCAAACAAAAAAAGCGCTCTTCCATATTCCTTTCTGTTAAGAAAGAATATGCTTTAGTTCTTATTCTTTGTTTCTATAATAAGGTAGAACGTGTTAAACATCGTGCAGAAAAGCTGTTCAACAAACAATCTATCGATTTGATAAAGAGATTATTAATCGTGCAAAAAAGCTGTCACTTTACGTGCGGCCATAAAAAAGGAATTATCAAACATTAAAAAGCATATATGAAAAAGACACATTTTACCGCCAGCCCCAATGAAGGGTTCTTACTGATTCCACGGAACCTGATCAAGAAACTCGTCCTGCAGCTAAACAGCTCCATAAGCGAGGACATGGCCATGCTCATCATTCTCTATCACTGCAACTACTCCGACAAAAAAGAAATCAAACGGAGCGAAGCTCTCTTAACCCTGTCTGAATGGAGCCGGTTGTTTCATTGGAGCATGTCGCAAACACGCAGGTACATCAACAGATTGATACGGGAAGGCGAGTTATCCCAACGCTACGAAGGAAGAAAACGCATCCTGTGTGTAACACATTATGAAGAACTTTGTGGCAAATATGCGGGTCACACCTCGGCCAGAAAAAGTGAAAAGAGAAAAACGGAACCTTCGAAAACGGAAAGGGAGTTTGAACGCTTCTGGACACATTACCACGAAGTGAACCGCAACATCGAACCGTCGGACAAAGAACTGGCCCGGAAAGAATGGGGAAAGTTAAGCGTGCAGGAACGCATCATGGCATACGAAAACGCATACGACTTTTATATTTCCATGTCGGATCTGAGCCACGCCAAAAAAGCCTATAATTACTTGCGGCATAAAAGTTTTATGATTGGTTGAGCAGGTAAAAAAATAATCCCGCGTTAGAAATAACGCATTAAAATAATTAATAATGAAAGATTTAGAGATTCAAATGCCCAGCGTAAAAGAGCTGGAAGAGGTAGTACTGGGCGCATGCCTCATCGAACGGGAAGCTATTAGCCAGGTAGCACCCTTGTTGACACCGGAAATGTTTTATCAGGAGGTGAACCGCACCCTTTACACCGCAATTCTGGAACTGTACAAAAACGATGGGATGATTGACATCCTTACCGTCACAGAGGCCCTGAAACGGATGGGTAAACTGGAGGAAATCGGCGGACCGTATACAGTTACGAGCTTGTCGGGAAAAGTGGCAAGCACCGCCCACTTGTCTACACACATAGCTCTCGTGCGGGAATATTATCTGCGCCGCACGCTTATCGAGGGATTGAGGCAGCAACTTACCAACGCCATCGACTTACAGGTGGACTTCATGGACACGATTGTGGAAACACAAGCCTTGATAGACCGTCTGTTGAATGACAATCCGGCACAGGACGGACTGAAAGACATGGAGCAAGTGATGAACCTGACGATGAGCGATATGGAACGCCGTATCCGGCTCAACCAACAAGGTATCACCGGCATTTCCACAGGACTGAAAGAGCTGGACGAAATGAATGGCGGCTGGCAAGGCGGGGAGAGCACGGTATTGGCGGCACGCACAGGTGTGGGAAAAACAGCGTTGGCACTTCACTTTGCCCTGACGGCAGCTCAAAACGGACACAAAGCCGTTATCTTCAGTCTGGAAATGCAAGCCAACCGGTTAGGCGACCGTATGCTACTGTCGCGCAGTGATTTGCCAGCGTGGAACTTCAAGAAAGGGCTTCTCGACAACTCCCAAGTGGCTGCGGCACAACATACCGCCGGAGAACTAACGCAGTATCCTATCACGGTACAGGATGACGGTAATCTGACTATGGACAATATCTGCATGACGGCCAAATACTTGTATAGCAAGCAACAGTGCGATATTGTGTTCATCGATTATCTCCAGTTCTGCCGTCCCGAACATGCAGGGCGTACTCGCGAACAGGAAGTAGCCGAAGCAAGTCGCAAGGCCAAAGCATTAGCCAAGCAGTTGAACATCCCCGTGGTATTGCTCAGCCAGTTGAACCGCGATGCGGACAGCCGTCCGTCGCAAGTACCCCGTCTGAGCGATTTACGTGAAAGCGGTTCCATAGAACAGGATGCCGACCTGGTGATTCTGCTCTACCGCCCTTCTACACTGAGCATTCCCACAGACAAAGAAACAGGCTTCCCCACCGAAGGCCTCGGTGTAGGCATTGTAGCCAAAAACCGTAACGGCCAGACTGGCAAGTTTTATTTCGGGCACAATCCGGAAATGACGAAAATCGGCGATTACATGCCACCCGCAGGCTGGATCAGAAAGAATGTGAGATAAACAATTGCAGGGCGTATAGAATCGGATGGCACTTCTTACGCCCTGTTATAAAAAAACGAAGACACTATATTATATGTTAAAATGTAAATGATACTATGTGGCAAATTACAGCATTATCAAATATATTTCATATCTTTGCCACAACAATTAACCCCTTTAACAATTACCTTATGAATAAGATTATTGGGAGCAATCTTAAAAAATTAAGAAGCGTTTCTGATTATACGCAAGAAGAAATGGCTTCTGTTTTGGGCATTACCCGTTCGGCATACAGCAATTACGAAAGCGGAGAAAGGGAAATACCTTTGGATTTATTGGAAAAAGCCTCCAACTTGTTCGGCTGCGAACTTTATGTATTCTTTGAAGAAGAAGTTTCGGCAGACGATATGATTCTTGCATCGGCCTTTCGCTTGGATGGCTTAGACGATAATGACCTTCGGGAAATCATCAAATTCAAGGATATCGTCAAATCCTATTTAAAAATGGAACAATTAGCCGCTACAAAATGAAAAACAATCAAATAAAGTTAATAGAACAACAGGTTGTAAAGTTTCGACAAAAAGTAGGACTTAGCAACACAGAAGCGATAAATTTGAAAAGTTTGTTACTGAAACTTGGTGTCATTACCGTATTCCGACCACTGTCCGATAATTTTTCAGGTATGAGTCTAAAAGACACTTCCAATCATCGCTTTATGCTTATTAATTGCAATCAGCCAAAAGGAAGGCAACATTTTACCATTGCCCACGAATTATACCATCTGTTTATTGAAGATAATCCAAAACCTCACAAATGCCTAACAGATAATGGGACAAAAAATTTCATCGAACAGCAAGCCGACATGTTCGCCTCCATTCTGCTCATGCCCGAAGATGGGATTATACAACTGTTGCCCCAACACGAACTGACAGGTGGTGAGGTATCCTTAGCCACTATCCTCAAATTGGAACATTACTTTTCGGTGTCGAGAAGAGCCTTACTAAATCGGCTGAATAATTTGTCACTGATTACAAAATCAGAAAAAGAATCATACTTTCAACGCCCAGTACAACAGACAGCTCGTGAATATGGTTATGATACAGCATTGTATAATCCAGGTAATAAAAATTTAATTATCGGGGATTTTGGAGAAAAAGCGAGAAATCTTTTTGATAACGGAAACATATCAGAAGGCCATTATCTTGAATTCCTAAACAAATTGGATTATGGCACAGACAAAGACTAAAATCGTATTGGATGCCGACGTAGTGATTCATTTCATGAAAGGAGACTGTTTCACTTTATTGCTTGAACTGTTTCCTAAATATCAATACCTTATTCTTGATATTGTATACGATGAATTAGCTAAGAGCCCCCAAACAAAAGCATTCATTGACAATATTACAACATTTATGCCACAGAAGCTTTTGAAGATTCCATTCAAACCATCTGGCACCACAATGCTTGAGTACGCACAACTAATTCGTAAACTGGGTAAAGGAGAAAGCGCCTGTATGGTTTACTGTTATGAGAATAAAGATGTTTTGGGAAGCAGCAATTTACGGGACATCAAAGATTATTGCTCCTCGCACGGCATTACTTACCTTACCACTCTTGATTTCCTATATTATGCTTATATACGTAAAAAGCTGACAAAGGAAGAGTGTGATGAGTTTATTCAAAAAGTCATTTCAAAAGGAAGCAAATTACCGATAACGGACATCTCGAAATATGTCTGTTCTGTTGTTATATAAATGAAATAATTCTCTATCATTCAATACACAACAGACAGCAATAATTGCAATAAAAACAAACACATTCAATGATATATCCATGATTACTTTTAAAGAGGCAAAACAAATATCATCCAGATTCTTCAACGAAGCATGTGAACATTTAAACTTTAATCCAAAAGATGTGCTCATAATATATGAAACATTTCCCTTTAACAACTCTATCCCCTGCAGAATGCTAAACAACAACACGCTCCTTATTAATAAAGACTGGTTTAATAAGCAAATCAATCTCAAATCATTAACACCTATAAGAATGCTAATGTATTTTCACGCCCGCATAATGTATAAAAGAAGTATTGGGAGTTCGAACCTTCCTGATTCTTTTTATGACGCCATGGCGTTTTCTTATGCTTTTATGATGATAAAAGGCTTGCATTTAAAGTTTCCCCCGATAAAAGCATTTGAAATTATAAAAAAACTAATTATAAATATATTACATAATGAATTCAATATAGATTGCCAATTAGACAATAGTCCGCAACACCCAAGCTGCAAGAAGTTAAGTTTAACATTTGAGGCTGAACAGAAATACATTTATAAAAGTTGTTCAGAAGGGGAAAATCCAAAAATCAAAATTATAGATCCAATAGAAAAAGGAACAAAAGACAAGCCATTTGACAATATATATGAAGCATGTGATTTTGTCTGCCAAGAGGAAAAGAAATATTACCAAAAAGACACCTATTTAAATACCACCATAGCTAAGACTGAATATTTTTATGATCCTAATTTCAGAATATTCCGCATACCATGGGCAATGCCTCACGTCACATTATATAAGAACGAACTTCATAATAATGGATTTTTTGTTAATCATTTACTTTCCGGAAGATTTTCAATAAAACCCAACTTATATGGCCGAAAATTCCTATATCGAGGACAAAGCCAATATTTCGACCCATGCGTGCCCTCTTTATTCAGAAATGAAAATTGTACATATTTTCTAAAAGATTTAATTTGGGGACAAGAAATGTATCTTCTAATAAAAAGTCATCCATTAGTAAAACTATTAGAATCAGGAATAGATATATTGCATGATAAATTCATTTTTGAAATGAATTATGGAGGATTAACTCAACATTATTACAATAAAAGTCCCTTCCTTGATTTAACTTCTGATATCGAAGCTGCAAAATTCTTTGCTGTCACCAATTATTTTTCAGAAAAAGATGAATATAAACCGGTACTCGACACAAACAAACTAGGAGTTCTATATTATTATAGTATAGAAATGCCTACCGCCTTTTCAGAACACTCAAACTACCACCTTTCCACAATCGGAAAACAAGTATTTATGAGAAGTGGCGCTCAACATGGTTTTTTACTTAGAATGGATAAAGGGTTGAATTTTAATTCATTAAAAGAGGTCCATAAAGTATTTTTCAAACATCAGCCTTCAATTTCCGAGGAAATATTTGAAAAAAGCAAAAAAGGACATATCTTTTTTCCCGAAGACATTCTTGAAAAAGCATGGAAAATGAAAATGAATGAAAATAGAAAATACCCAAAAGTGTCTATAGAAACAGTTAAATATAATCATTCTTTAAATAAAAATGAAACAATCAACAGTTTAATAAACAAATTAGAAAAAGAAGGAATAACCGTTGATAAATTTTATACTCCATGCTTTACACCTCAACTTTTAGAAGAATATTACGCCGACATTAAAAATGGATGGTGGGATAATTTTTGTGAGGATATATATTTTTATGGAAGTGATGGCGATTTATACAAAGATGAATTACGAGATATACAACATAGGAATGAATATAAATGGGCTTTTCATAAATGGCGTCCTTTTCATTAAATAATATAAAACAAACTTCCGGAAACAGGATCTCAGTTTCCGGAAGTTTGAATAAACAAAAAAATATGAAATAAAAGCAAAAGAGAATATTAACGTACTTTACGTTCACAATATCGCTTACATTGCGCACAAATATCATAACCTAGAATAGCCCCCAAAATAAAATCCTCTTCCGGAGAAAGCTGGTTTAAGGGGCGATTTACCAAATAACGAATCGCATTAATACACTCCTTCCGACCGAAAAATAAATTGATTTTATCCGTTCCAACAGGTTGAATAAGGTAATTGATCTTCTGGTTATCCAAACGTCTGACAGCAAAATCCTCATACTTCCTATTGGTAGTATAAAGTATCATCTGGCGCACCCCTTTCTTAAACTCATGAATATGGTTCAGGAAAACTTTCAATTCGACAGGATTAATATCCGGAGCAATCATAGGCAATAAGTTTTTCGAGATTTACAAATAAGTTTTTATTTCCTCTAACCAAGCATCGATACGCCCCTCAGTCTTATCGTCCTCATTAACGTCATCCAACGCCAATCCTACAAACATCCCGTCCACTACCGCAATAGAAGAAGAGAAATGATAGCCTGCCGGAGAGACTTTTCCCACAATCGAACATCCTGAATCTTTCAAATCCTGGTATAGCAATCCGATAGCATCACAAAACGTATCGGAATACGATTCAGAATCACCGCATCCGAATAGAGCAATTGTCTTTCCTTTCAAATCGGCCGATTTCAATACGTTGATACCATCACACCAATCATCCTGCAACTCACCATAGCCCCAAGTAGAAGTGCCTAACAACAATACCTCATATTCGTTCACCTTATCCACAGTGATTTCTCCGGCATTCATAATATCCTCTGCACTCATGCCCAATTTCCGAGCAATCGTATTTGCGATATTCTCACATGTTCCGGTAGAAGAACCAAAAATTATTCCAACTTTTTTCATCCTATGACTATTTATAATTCAATATGACAAAGTAAGTGTTCTGCTACCGAATGTGAAATACCTACAAATAAGGAATTTGCAAAGCAGAAATACACTCCAGTAGGTATAACACAATATAATTCTGAAGGTTCTTTTTCATGAAATATAAAATATCCAAATACTTTTCGTATATTTGTCAAATAAAAAAGAACTGAAGTGTATGCAACATTTTTTCAACAGAACGTCACAGGAATCAAAAATATTTTTATTTTCATTACAGTAAAATCTCATCTTAAAAGTGACGGAAGAATAGAAGGAATATGCGAATAATGGCAGATAGAATGATTGAAAGAGTAAAAGAAAATAAATAAGAGTATTAGAGAATTTACCATATAAGAAAAAAATGAATATTGTCTATATATACAAATCTTTGGCTCAAAAAGCCGGAACAGAAAGAATCCTCATAGATAAAATGAATTATCTATGTAAAGACCATCAAATTTATATTATTACTTATGAGCAAGGAGAACACCCTATTTCTTTCCCTATGAACGGTCGTATAACACATATTGATGTGAATGTAAGATTCTTTACCCGATATAAATATAACAAATTAAAAAGATTCTATACCTATCTTTTAATGAAACGTACGTTCAAGAAAAAACTTTTTGAAGTATGTAAAAATATAAATCCGGACATTATTATCTGCACTACTTATGCTGCTCCTTTAATCAACATATTCCATAACGTAGCTGTCCGTTTTCAGGCAAAATTAGTAATAGAGGCTCATACCATAACTGATGAGATAAAAAAGATTAATGACGTTTCCAATCCTGTTCTCCGATTATATGCAAGAATATGGGATAGGAATATACAAAAAGCAATTAGCAAATGTGATGCATTGGTTACACTAACCCCCAATGATGCACAATCATGGGAAAAAATAAAAGTTCCATATATCATTCCTAATTCCGTCACATATCCACATCAAACTATTTATCATAGAGAGAGCAGAACTGTTATAACTGCCGGAAGACTGGAATACCAAAAAGGATATGATTTACTCATTGATACATGGAATATAGTAAGCCAGAAATATCCCGAATGGAAACTAAAAATATTCGGAAACGGAAGCATGAAAGAAATTCTTGTAAAGAAAATTAACACATACCAACTTCAAAATTCCATATCCATTATATCTCCGATTGATAACATATATGACGAATATCAGAAGAGTGCCATATATGTTTGTAGTTCCAGATTTGAAGGCTTTGGCCTTTCAATAGCAGAAGCCATGGCATGTGGTATTCCATGTGTTGCCTTTGATTGCCCTTATGGTCCCCGAAATATCATAAAACAAAATGAAGACGGGATACTTGTGAAAAATATGGACGTCATAGCTTTAGCTGATAAATTGAATTATCTTATCGAACACAATGACGTCCGAATTAAAATGGGACAAAATGCAAGAATAAATATAAAACGGTATGCTCCTGAAAACATAATGAAGCTATGGATTAATCTTTTCAATAAAATAAACAATATATAGAAAAGAAAATACCAAACAGTTCATTGTTAAATGGTTGCCTATTTCAGATCTTTAAGTATCCTCCTAAATATAGTTTGACTGGTCAGACGAGGATAGTATTATTTTTTGTGAATATCTTTTCCTAATTATTAAAACTACGTTTAAAAGGATTTCCATTATTACTTAATTTTATTGCTGGCACTCCTCCAATTGTAATACCCGGTTCCTTAAATGATTTTGTAACCACTGCATTTGCTCCAATCTGGATATCATCGGCAATTTGTATACCCCCATAAATTTTTACACCCGGCCCTATCCAAACATTATCACCTATAATAGGACAACCCATGTTACTTTCTCCTATTCTATTTCCCTGGCCGATATTTACACCTTGATGAATGTCGCAAAATGCACCGATCTTGGCATGTCCATTAACAACAATATATCCATAATGATTTATTCGTAATCCTGGTCCAAATACATTAATCGGAATATCAAAACCCAACAAAATTCCATAATAATGATGTACTTTTCTCCAAAAAAATAATTTTATCTTATCTAAAAATGTAATCGAACAATTTTCATAATATTCCAATTTGCGTAAAGCTATTTGGTACTTCCAAACTTCTTCCCCAAATATTCTAGGCTTGGTTCTATTGTTACCTACTAAAACTCTTTTATCCCAATCTAAATATCTTTTCAAATCATTTTTATTTTTAATCATTGCTTTTACCTTTTTAGTTTTGCAAAAATAATCTTATTTTCTTTTTACACAAAACAGCTTCTTTGTTTTTAAAAAAATCTTATTATATTCTTGGAAAAAGCAAATAAATACATTAAATTTGCTTATAGATAAAAATAAAATTACGTTATGAAAATCGTATATGTATATAAAGCGTTAGCTTTATGGGGGGGTATAGAACGCATATTAGTAGATAAGATGAACTATCTCAGCGAACAGTACAACTATGACATTTATATAATAACAACATGTCAAGGCATGCATCCTATCCCATACAAACTAGCTGCAAATGTAGTTCATATTGATCTGGGAATACGTTTTCATACAAAATATCAATATTCTTACCCACAAAGATTATGGATTTCCCATAAAATGAATCAAGCATTCAAAAAGAAATTAGATCAGCAAATCAATAACATTAAACCCGATATTATCGTAACTGTTGCGGACATGTTTGTGAATGTAATAACTTCACTATTTCCTCATATCCCCATTATAGCAGAATCCCATTCCATGAAATCACATACAGCTATTGTTGAAAATCACAGAAATAATATAATACGAAATTATATAAGAAATAAGTATCTTCAATCCATAAACAAAGTAACAACATTAGTAACTTTAACTCAAGGAGATGCTACAGAATGGAAGATACCCGAGATAACAGAAATTATACCAAACTGTATACATTATAATGAACAATACTTAAGTAGCTGCGAAAATAAAAAAGTAATTCTTGTCGGAAGATTTGCTTATCAGAAAGGAATTGATTATGCTATAAAAGCTTGGAAGATCGTTCACAAGAAACACCCTGATTGGAGTTTGCATATATATGGTGAAGGAGAACTAAAAAATAAATACCTGGAAATTATAAAAGAAGAAGGCTTAACCAATAGTATTATCCCCCATGAACCTATTGGTAATATCTTTGAAGCATATGCTGAAAATTCTATGCTTTTACTGACATCCCGTTATGAACCTTTCGGACTAGTTATAGGTGAAGCCATGACATGCGGCATTCCATGCGTATCTTTTGATTGTCCTTATGGTCCAAGAAGTATTATAACGGATAAGGTAGATGGATTATTAGCCCAAAATGGAAATGTAACTGATTTATCCAACAAAATAAATTATCTTATTGAACATGAAGATATACGTAAAGAGATGGGTAAAAAAGCCAAAGAAAACATACAACGTTTCTATCCAGATAGAATCATGCCAATGTGGAAACAATTATTTGAAAACGTAATCAAACAAAAATCATGAAGATAGCATATATCTACACAGCTTTGACGTCTATGGGAGGTGTTGACAGAGTCATATCCAAAAAAGCAAATTATTTTGCAGACGAATGTGGATATGAAGTTTATATAATAACAGACTCACAAGCAGGGAATCCACCAATTTTTCCACTTTCTTCTAAAGTAAAACATATTGATTTAGATATCGACTTCGATAAACAATATCATCATGGATTACTTATACGCGCATATTATTATTTTTGGTTAATCTATTTATATAAAAAGAAATTAACCAAAATATTGAAAGAAATACAAGCGGATTTTGTTCTAACCACATTAGGTAGAGATATGGATTTTCTCCCCAAAATCAAAGACGGAAGTATTAAAATTGGAGAATCGCATATCGCAAAACCTTTTACCCGTAATTTCCATTTGATGGAACAACGAGGATTTCCCTACAAACAAATAGCTCATTACTGGAGAAAAAAGCAAGAAAATTCAGTACGACAATTGCATGCTTTAGTTGTATTGACAACTCATGACGCAGAAAATTGGAAATCAATAAAATGCGCCGAAATAATCCCTAACCCAGCTCCATTTAGTCCACAACAATATAGTACGTGCACAGCTAAACAAATTATCAGTGTAGGAAGATTAAATGAACAAAAGGGATACGAACGGCTCATTGACGCGTGGGCTATCGTCAACATGAAACATCCTGATTGGCATCTAACAATATATGGAGAAGGAGAACAAAAAAAGAAACTAAAACAATTCATTAAAGAAAAACATCTAGAAGCAACATTTCACATCTGCCAACCGACTCAAGAAATTATGAATAAATATATTGAAAGTTCTATATATGTAATGAGCTCACATTTCGAAGGACTTCCCATGGTTTTGATAGAAGCGAAGACTTGTGGTCTCCCATGCATTTCATTTGATTGTCCACATGGGCCATCTGAAATCATAAAACATGGAGATGATGGATTATTAATTGAAAATGGTAACATCAAGAAATTAGCAAATGCTATCATTTATTTAATCGAACACGAAGACATACGTATAAACATGGGAAAAAGAGCGAGACTTAATAGCAAATTTTACGCATCCGAACAAATAATGAAGAAATGGATTGAACTGTTTACCAAATTAAAGGTTATCTATAAATAAAATGAAAATTGTATATATATACCGCATTGACCTCTATAGGAGGAGTTGATAGAATTCTATCTGTTAAAGCCAACTATTTTGCTGAAAAATGTGGCTATGAGGTATATATAACAGACTCACAAATAACTCATCCCCCCATTTTTTCCACTGTCACCTAAAGTTAAACATATTGTTATACAAATAAATTTCGACATACAATACCACCATAAAATGGTTGTACGTGCTTTTTATTACTTTAGTTTAATGTTTCAATATAAAAAGAGACTTACTGAAGTCCTAAAAAATATAAAACCGGATTTTGTATTGACTACCTTAGGACGTGACATGGATTTTCTCCCTCAAATAAAAGATGGTAGTATTAAAATAGGAGAATCACACATTGCCAAACCTTTTACCCGCAATTTTCATTTGATGGAACAAAAGGGATTTCCTTATAAACAGATTGCACGCTACTGGAAAAGGAAACAAGAAAAAGCTGTAAAACAACTGGATGCTTTAGTGGTCTTAACAGCTCATGATGCCGAAAGTTGGAGCTCCGTAAAACAAGCTGAAGTTATACCTAACCCCTCTCCTTTTGAACCGAAAGAATTCAGTTCCGGTCAAAACAAAAAGATAATTAGTGTCGGACGATTAAGTGAACAAAAGGGATATGATATGCTGATAAACGCTTGGAGTATCGTTTCTGCCAAACATCCGGACTGGCACTTAGACATATATGGCGAAGGAATGCTAAAAAACGAATTGGAAGCACAAATAAAAGAAAAAGAACTGAATAAAACTCTCCACATTTACAAACCTACTCTAACAATAGCTGAAAAATATGCAGAAAGCTCCATTTATGTAATGAGTTCTCGTTTCGAAGGTTTTGGATTGGTACTTATTGAAGCTATGGCTTGCGGTGTTCCTTGCATCTCGTTTGATTGTCCATATGGTCCGTCCGATATTATCCGAAACAATGAAGATGGATTACTGGTAGATAATGGAAATGTAGAAAAACTAGCAGAAGCGCTGATTTATCTGATTGAACATAAAGACATCCGTATCCGTATGGGAGAAAAGGCACGAATAAACAGCCAACGTTATTCTCTTGAAAACATAATGAAAAAATGGACTACTTTATTCGAACATTTAAAAGAGAATGAAAAGTAATATTATTATTGCCTTATATTTTTTAATTGTTCACAATCCGTCCATAACAAATTCATGTTTAATTCATCCAAATTATACGATAAATGAGAAAAATTACTCTGTGAGACCTTCATCACTTGATTGTAAAAAGTTTCGTCAATTGGTTGATTCTTATTCATATATTGGACGTTTTCATCATTATATATATCAATATAAGCGATTTTTATCAAATCAATTCTCGATATATCTACATGCTCCTTTTCATGTTCTTTAGAATATTCTACAGCCTCCATATATAAATTGGACACTTTTAAATTATTTTTTAGATATTCTGAACCAACAGAATACAAAATCACCCCTTGCAAATTGCCGGTACGAACAGTTGCATTGAAATAATATGATAAAGGAATGTAAGTAGTAAAATATATATTCTTGTCAAAATGGCTGTAATCAACCTTTATAAATGACCTAACTTGAAGTTGAGTTAATGCTTTCATTCTCTCCCCAATGTTTTCTATTTTAAATTCTTCACTATTATAAGTTCCTGAATTCTCATCTTTTATTAAATGATAGTTAACTGCAAACGTCGGTTGATGCTCGTTTTTTTGAATTTGAAGAAGAAGCTCCTGAGTTGATTTTTGAGAAACCATAACATATAAAGAAACACCACCCACTACAATTGAAGCAATACCTGTCATAATTGTCGAAATTCCAACCACTTTCTCAATGGTCTTATTCTCTAGTTTTGAAGCATAAACTCCATACCCTACTAAAGCGACAAAAATTAATCCTATAAAAATAAACATATATACTTTCATATACATTTTTTATTATACACAAATAGAATGAGCATACAAAAGAACAAAAAATCTTTTAAAAACCACATCAAAATATAAAAATAAAATTAACTTTGTAAGAATTCTATTATATCGAAAAAGAAACAATGAAAATACTATTCCTCATATTTCACGGATTCTCTGAGCATAGCGGAATAAGCAAAAAGATTCACTATCAAATAAAAGGATTACAAGAAAATGGGCACGAAGTGCATGTATGCACATATAGCATTGATAAACGAGGACACCGCATCCGCTATATAGACGACAAGATTTTAGAAGATTTTGGTAATGGAAGATTCGCTTCTTTCAAAAAACGTATTTGCTATAAATCTATCGTACAATATGCCAAAGCTACGCACATTGATTTTGTATATGTTCGTTCATTCCATAATGCCAACCCTTTTACCATCCGTTTCTTTCGCTCTTTAAAGAATGCAAATATAAAATCCGTCATTGAAATTCCGACTTATCCTTATGATCAGGAATATGTAGGCTTTTCAACAAAAGAAAGATTGGAATTGGAGATTGATAAATTATTCCGACGCCAATTAGCAAGACAAACAGACCGGATAGTTACTTTTACCAATGATTTATTTATATTCGGGCAGAAAACTATTCGTATATCTAACGGTGTAGACTTTGATTCCATTCCATTAAAGTATCCTTCAAACAATTCTCCGAAAGAATTTCATCTTATAGGAGTGGCAGAGGTTCATTATTGGCATGGGTTCGACCGGTTAATTCATGGAATGGGAGAATATTATTCACATCCACATGAAGTTAATGTGTATTTCCATATCATCGGCGGCATCGGACCATCTGAAATGTACAATTCCCTACATGCGCCGGGATTTCATGAATTGATAGAAAAATATCATATAGAACCATACGTTCTTTTTCACGGACATCAATTTGGGGAAGAATTAAATGAGTATTTCAACCGATGTGATTTTGCTGTGGGTAGCCTCGCCCGTCACCGAAGCGGTATTACAACGATTAAAACATTAAAAAATCGGGAATATGCCGCAAGAGGTATTCCTTTTATCTTTTCGGAAAATGATGAAGATTTTAATGATAAGCCCTATATTATTAAAGCTCCTGCAGACGAAACCCCCATAAATATACAAGAAATTATTGATTTTATAAAAAAAATCAATATCTTGCCCATAGAAATTCGTAACAGTATACAACATCTTTCGTGGAAGGAACAAATGAAAAAAGTAATAAAAAAAGTCTACAATTATAATGAAAAATACAGTTCAAAGAGTGGTATGGATTGATTGGCTCAAAAGTATAGCAATCATGTTTGTAATTTTTGGGCATCTTCCTATGTGGGAAAATGAGAATAAAGCTTTTATTTGTTCTTTCCACATGCCCCTTTTTTTTATTATATCCGGATATTTATACAAACCATCAGAGTCACTAAAAACCTGTTTTCAGAAATGTATCTATACACTGCTAATCCCATATCTACTCTTCAATATATTGTTTTATCCCTATTGGTATATAATGAATATTTTCAAAGGATTTGATGTATCCACATTTAACGCAGCTATCATAAAACCTATATTAGGAATCTTATTAGGACAACACAATAGTACTATATCAAGTGCCGTAAATGGGGTAACATGGTTTCTAATAGCTTTATTTCTTACAAGAATGATAACGGAAATAATATCACACCAGAAACACAAAACATATCTACTTATCGGAGTTTCCATATTAACAATAGGGACAAGCTTATATCTAAACCATCAACTCATAAGTACAACATTTACACTACAAAGTTGCATGAAGCTTATGCCATTCTTTTTTATAGGAATAATGATAAGAAAAATATATCTATTTGAACGATACAGTAAAATAATTTATCTCCTAATAGCTCTTTCATGTATAGGGATATGGTTTATAGCCATACCTTATGATGGAGATCCATATCGAACATTTACACAAATGATCGCATATTATTTAGTGGGGTTATCAGGATCCTTATTTGTTATCTCCTGCTGTAGATTATTAAACTCATTTTCCAACCAAATCATATATATTATTTCCATTGGAAATATTATTATATTCGGATTTCATTGGATGTTTATCGGAACAATCAATTTTGTATTGAAAAAGTTTTGGGGGATAGAAGGAGAAATCGGATACAATTTATTGGAATCGATAGGACTTACTTTATTTATCACTTTTTTACTATATCCGATTATTTTAATAACAAGAAAATATTTTCCTATTTTGATGGGAAAAAGATAAATATAAAATTAAAGTCAAGTTATGAAAATAGCATATTGTACCCCCTCTCTATACATACCTGGAGGCATCGAAAGAGTATTAACAGTAAAAGCCAACTATTTGGCAGATGTTTTAGGCTATGACATCTATATAATACTTACTGACGGAAAAGGGAACCAGCCGTATTATCCCTTATCGCCCAAAATACATATTATTAATTTAGATATCAACTTTGAGGCTTTATGGAATAAGACTTTTATAAAAAATATTTACAAAAAAACAATATAGCTATAATAAATTAAATTATTAATTTTACAAAGAAAATCAATATCTTTTCGTAACAGTATACAACATCTTTCGTGGAAAGAACAAATGAAAAAAGTAATAAATCAAATAAAGAATCTATGATACCCAAAATTTTACATTTGTGTTGGTTAAGTGGAGATCCTTATCCTCCTAAAATAGCCAAATGCATTGCTTCTTGGAAGAAGTTTCTTCCCGATTATGAGATTATGATATGGGATACAAAGCGTTTTAATTTAGATGAGTGCTTGTGGGTGAAACAAGCTTTCGAAAACAAGAAATATGCCTTTGCCGCCGATTACATACGATTTTATGCTTTGTATCACTACGGGGGAATCTATTTGGATTCGGATGTAGAAGTATTGAAAAACTTTGATGATTTACTTCACCTTCCCTACTTTATGGGAACAGAAAAAGCAGGGACTATTGAAGCTGCCATATTAGGCGTAGAAAAAGGAGTAAAGTGGGTGAAGTATTGTTTAGATTACTATACGGAGCGTCCCTTTATTAAACAAGATGGAAATATGGACATCCGAAAATTACCCGAAATTATGGTAGATGAGATTCAAAAGAAAATGCCTATCCGATATCTAACAAATATGAAACTAAGAGATATTGAAAAATTAGATTTCAATAAAGAAATTATCGTAATGCCGGATGAGTTTTTTTCGCCTAAAGTATTTGATTCCAGAGAAGTACTAATAACTCCGAACACTTATACAATTCATCATTACCAAAATTCATGGTTCTCACCTAAAGCTAAACTTTACTACCGAACCAGAAGTTTGTTAATCAGAATATTTGGTTATAACCTAGTACGCAAAGTGGAATGTATATTATTCCCTAAAAAGTTCAAATAGCCTTATGAGTAGAAAAATAGCTTACTGCATTCCTTCTCTTCACATCCACGGAGGTATGGAAAGAGTCGTTACCAACAAAGCAAACTTCTTTGCGGAACAATTGGGGTATGAAGTATACATTATAATGACTGACGCAAAAGAGAAAAAGCCTTTTTTCCCATTATCTCCCAAAGTACACCTTATTCAATTAGACGAAAATTTCGAGGAATTATGGTGTCAACCTTTATGGAAAAGGATGTACTTGTATATAAAACACATACACGGATATAAAAAGAAGTTAGCACACTGTCTGATGGAATTGAAACCGGACATTACTATTTCCACTCTCCGAAGAGAAATTAATTTTCTTTGTAACATAAAAGACGGGAGTAAAAAAATAGGTGAAATGCACATGAACCGCAAAGAGTTCAGAAATCTAAACCAAGATAAGACTGCGGGAGTCATCAAGAAACTAATTCAACAAATATGGAATAGGCAACTAATACGTTCATTAAAAAAGTTAGACAAATTTATAGTACTGACGGAACGGGATAAAGCTGAATGGACAGAGCTGGATAATGTACAAGCAATACCCAATCCGCTTTCTTTTTATTCGGAAACACCTTCTAACTGTCAAACAAAAACAGCTATTGCCGTGGGGAGATTTTGCTACCAAAAAGGATTTGATTTACTGATTCAGGCATGGAAAGAAGTTGTAAAGAAACATCCGGATTGGAAACTGAACATTTATGGAGATAATGGAGAAAAAATAACTCGCTATGTGCATGAAATGAATATGGAAAGTTCATGTGTCTTGCATCCGGTTACTTCGGATATTCAAAATAAAATGATTGAGAATTCGTTATTTATTCTAAGCTCCCGCTTTGAAGGATTCGGTATGGTTATATCGGAAGCCATGGCTTGTGGGCTTCCAGCCGTAGCTTTCGACTGTCATTATGGACCAAGAGAGATTATACAGGATAAAGAAGACGGATTGCTTGCCGTAAATGGGAATATACACGACTTAGCAAATAAAGTGTGCTATTTAATAGAGCATGAAGATATACGGATAGAAATGGGGAAAAAAGCATACCAAAATATCAAAAGACTACACATAGAACAAATCGGAATGATTTGGCAAAAGTTATTTGATAGTATATTGCAAAATAATCTCTAAGCAAAAAAGAAATATAAGAAAACAATTGAACTAGGTATTTTTATCTTTTAATAAAAACACAAATAAAAGTCTTCCTTCATATGATAAGATAACATATTTTATTGTATCTTTGTTAAAATATTATTCCCAAACAATAATGACATGAAATGGTATACCCCTTATTTATCGGTCTATGAGAAACCTTTCAGCGAGGCATCCCAAGAGGTTGTGGAGAATATAAAAGAAAGGATTGCACGGTTGCAAAGCGATAAACCGCTGGTAACGGTTTCTGTCATCGGATATAATGAGGAGAAGCATCTATTGGCTTGTTTATGGTCACTTAGCGAAATGCAATGTAAATATCCTGTTGAAATTATAGGGGTGGACAACGATTCGAAGGATCGGACTGCGGAGATTTTCAAAGCTACCGGTGTTCCCTACTTCACTGAAACGCAACATAGTTGCGGATTTGCACGATTATGCGGACTAAACCATGCTAAAGGGAAATATCATATCAACATTGATTCGGATACTATGTATCCGCCCAAATATGTAGAGACATTGGTAGACGCACTGGAAAAACCGGGAGTAGTAGGTGTTTCTTCTTTATGGAGCTATATACCGGATAAAGATCATCCGGCCTGGGGATTGAAAATATATGAAACTAGTCGGGATATCTATCTGTACTTGCAGCATTTTAAACGACCGGAATTAAGTGTACGTGGATTGGTTTTTGCTTATAATACGGAACTGGGACGTAAAGTGGGTATACGAACGGACATCATCCGGGGAGAAGACGGTTCGCTGGCTTTGGGATTGAAAGCGTATGGAAAAATTGCTTTTGTGAGGAAGAGAAAAGCACGCGCCGTAACGGGATATGGTACGGTGGGAACAGATGGTTCTTTCTTTAACAGTTTCAAGAACAGGGTAACAGGGAACATAAAGAAAGTGGGCAGGCTGTTCACTTCCAAGAAGGAATATAAAGATGAGGATTCTAATCTTATAAAGTAAGCGTATGACACCAATAAGAGTGCTTGAAGTGATACGGCAAGGCCAGATTGGCGGAGGAGAGTCGCATGTGCTGGATTTGGTAATGGGATTTTCACGCGAAATGGTGGAACCGGTGGTGATGGCTTTTACTCCGGGGCATATGATTGACACCTTGCAAGCTGCCGGAATCAAGTGTTATGTGATCGAAACGGAGAAGGCTTTCGATTTCAAGATTCAAAAGAAAATACGAAAAGTAATCGAAACGGAAAAGATTCAAATAGTACATGCTCACGGAAGCAGAGCAGCTTCAAATGTGTTCCGAATTGCACATGGTTTGCATTTGCCGTTTATTTATACTGTACATGGATGGAGCTTCCATCAGGATCAATCGAGATTAGTTTATACAGCACGGGCATGGAGCGAGAAACTGATTTGCCATTATTGCAACAAAGTAATTTGTGTATCGGAGAGCAATCGAATTTCAGGTAAAGAAGCGTTCGGATTGAAACAGGCTGACGTAATCGAGAATGGCATCAACCTGAAGCGTTTCAATGCGTACGGAGAATTCAAAGATATCAGAAGTGAACTGCATATTGGCAAAGAGGAATTTATTATCGGATTTATTGCCCGCATGACGCTTCAGAAAGCACCTATGGATTTTGTAAAAAGTGTTGCTTTGGCACATAAAGAAAATCCGAATATAAAGGGGTTACTTGTTGGCGAGGGGGATATGAAAGAAGAGGTATACGAATATATACGGAAAGAGGGATTGGAAGATTGTTTCTATCTGTCGGGATTCCGTACAGATGTACCGGATCTGCTGAATGCCATTGATGTATATTGTCTGCCGAGCCTTTGGGAAGGACTTTCTATTGCTTTGCTGGAAGCTATGGCAATGAAAAAGGCGCTGGTGGTAACTCCTACCGACGGTACGAAAGAGATTATTAAGGCAAACCGCAACGGACTTGTAGTAGATTTCGGCAAACCGGAATCGTTGGCTAAAGCCTATTTACATTATTATCATCATCCGGAACTAGTAGTTCTATATGGAAGCAATGCCTTAGAACTGGTACAGGAACGTTTTAACAGCCAACGTGTTTCGGATGAGGTGACAAACATTTATAAATCATTGTCGTAAATATGAAAACAATTGAAATTCTTTTTTGGATATGCTTATTTATCGTGTTCTACACTTATATCGGATATGGATTAGTACTTTACGTATTGGTAAAAGCAAAAGAGATGTTCCATAAACAGAAGACTTTCACATTACCGACGGACGAGGAACTGCCGGAAGTGACCTTACTTGTGGCTGCTTACAATGAAGAAGAGGTAGTGGACGAAAAAATGAGGAACTCTTTGGCTCTGGATTATCCGAAAGGGAAATTGAAATGGTTGTGGGTAACGGACGGCAGCAACGATGGGACAAACGAAAAATTGAAGGCTTATCCGGAAACCGAAATAGTATACCAGCCGGAACGACAGGGAAAGACGGCAGCGCTGAATCGGGCTATTGAAAGGGTAAAAACGCCAATTGTGGTATTTACCGACGCAAACACGATGATTAACAGGGAGGCTATAAGGGAAATGGTAAGGGCTTTCATGGATGAGAAGGTGGGATGTGTGGCAGGAGAAAAACGGATTGCTGTGAAAGAGAAGGATAATGCAGCTTCGGGAGGCGAAGGAATTTATTGGAAGTATGAGTCGGCATTGAAACGACTGGACGGAAAGTTATATTCGGCTATGGGAGCAGCGGGTGAGTTATTTGCCATCCGGACGGAGTTGTTCGAGAAGATGGAAAAGGATACGTTACTGGATGATTTTATCCTCTCACTGCGCATTGTGCAGAGAGGATACAAAATAGCTTATTGCTCCACAGCTTATGCTATGGAGAGCGGATCGGCTGATATGAAAGAGGAAGAGAAACGGAAAGTACGGATTGCCGCAGGAGGATTGCAGTCGATCTGGAGACTGAGGGCTTTACTAAATCCGTTCCGGTACGGAACGGTCAGTTTTCAGTATGTGTCGCACCGGGTACTGAGATGGTCTGTTACTCCCATCGCTTTATTCGCATTAATTCCATTGAATGTGATACTGGCAACTCTGGATACCAGACACTCCTTATATAAAATTATTCTGCTACTGCAAATCCTGTTTTACGGAATGGGATTATGGGGTTATTATCTGTCTACCAGACAGATAAAGAATAAGATATTATACATTCCGTATTATTTCTTATTTATGAATATAAACGTAATAAGAGGAGCCTTTTATCTACGAAAGAGAAAAGGAAACGGGGCGTGGGAAAAGGCTAAAAGAGCCTGACGCTTATTTGAATGCCCGCTCGAAAGCTTCAAGCAAATCGGTTGGAGTAACAGGCTTGGCTATGTAATCGGTACAGCCCGACTCCAACGAACGGAGACGGTCGGAATCAAATGCATTGGCAGTAAGTATGATGATGGGGATATTCTTATCCTCCTCACGAATAATACGGGTAGCCTCCCAACCATCCATTACAGGCATGCTGATATCCATAAGAATAGCATCGGGATGATGGGTGCGGAACATGTTCACAGCTTCTTCACCATTCAGCGCGTGCAAAAGATTATATCGTTTGCGCATTACGACTGCCGCCAAAAGATAATTGCTATCGGTATCTTCTGCTATAAGTATCGTTTTCATAATAAAATGCTCAATTTTTACAAAAATAGAAAAATCTTTAGACAAATACAATTTTTTATCTGTATATTTGCTTCATTAAATCTTATTATTAACTTTTATACTAGAGATGGGAAAAAAAGCCGTAAGCAAGTATTTATACTTCATGTCTATCATATTCACCTTCATTCTGATGGTAATTAACCTTATAGCATTAAATGCCGGAGAAACAAATCCTATATATAGCACAACCCTGCCGTTTTTGGCTATGGGATTGCCTGTATTGATTATTATCAATGCTATTTTACTATTGTACTGGCTGATACGTTTTAAGATGTGGGTGGTATTTCCTCTTATTGCCGTAGCATGCAGTTATAACTTTATCGGAACAATGTATAAATTCGGTTCTCCCGACAAAGAGGTACAAGGGGGGATCGGAATCGCTACATACAACGTACGGGGATTTAATCGGGAACAAACGGGAACGATTGCCAACGACATCAAAGAGTATATGATAAAAAAGAATGTGGATGTGATTTGTTTCCAGGAATACAGCGATAATGTGACGTTTACTAAAGAGAAAGTGTCGACGAATTATAAAGAGGATTATCCATATATGGCAACCGGAAAATCGGATATGGTTATTTTTAGCCGTTATCCTATCCGGAACTCTAAAACAATCGATTTCGAAGGAACAAATAATAGTGCCATGTATGCCGACATCGATGTAAACGGAAAAATGATCCGCATATTTAATGTACACATGCAAACGACCGGAATAAACCGGAGCTTGCGACAGGCAGCAAAAATGAAAGAAGCGGGTGAAAACATGACAGAGACACAGATATATGGAAACGTTGCCGATAATTACATCAATCAGTTCAAACAACGTGCCGGACAGGCTATTACGGTTTCGAACGAAGTGCGTATGACGGATAAACCGGTTATATTATGCGGGGACTTTAACGATATTCCTTATTCTTATACTTATCACATGCTGAAGTCGAAACTGGAAGATGGTTTCAGAACATGCGGAAAGGGATTTATGTACACGTACCGGGGGGCCAAATCTATTATGCGTATTGATTATATCTTCCATTCTCCTGAATTGGCCGGTGTGACTTATTTCTCGGACGATATGTCATATAGTGACCACAACCCTGTTATCATGCGGGTATTGCCGGATAAAAAGAAGAAGAATTAAATTTTAAAATGAAAAGCTCAAATAGGGAGAAACCAATACAAGGAGATTTAGTATATAGGAATATTCAGTAAATCTCTCAAAAATCTACAAGGGCATTTGTGAATGAGTTTTTTTCTCATTTCAGATGCCATTTTTATATGGATAGCGTTTGATATTCCTAAAAATGCATTTCAGCGCATCATTATTCTCCGGAAGAAGTAATAACAAGAGATATTCAGAAAATAAAAAATATAATACAATAAAGAGAGGGCTTCAAAAGAATACCCTCTCTTTATTGTATTATTATATACTAAAACATTCAATCCTTCTTCAACGGAAGCGAAAAACTGAAAGTAGAACCTACTCCTACCTCAGACTGTACGAACAAATCCCCTCCGTTCTTCATAGCGAAGTCTTTGCATAAAAGCAAACCTAAACCGGAACCTTCTTCATTCGCCGTACCGTATTTGGTGAAGTGTGTATCGGAATGGAATAATTTTGCCTGGTCTTCTTCGCTGATTCCACAACCGGAATCTTGTATATTAACATAAGCCATCCCTTCCTTCTGTGTGACAAACACTTTTATGGTGGAATTCTCATTACTGAACTTGATAGCATTGCTCAACAAATTACGAAGTACGGTTTTAGCCATATCAATATCGGCATAAATTTCCAGATTAGCGGTGGAATCGTCTTTCACATAATCAATCTTTATATTCTTCATTTGAGCCACCATATTGAATATATCGATAACGCTCAATATAAATTCATTGGTAGAGAAATTCTGATGTACGACATTGATGCGTCCGATTTGCGATTTGGTCCATTTCAACAGATTGTCGAGCAACGAAAATACTTCTTCGGTCTGCATATTGGCCATAGAAAGCAACTGGTAGGTATCCTCTCCCACCATATCCTTAGGCAGACTTACCAGCAACAAGTTCAGTACCATTTTGATGGAACTCATAGGAGAACGCAGGTCGTGCGCAATAACGGAATAAAGTTTGTCGCGCCCGCTGATCGTACGCTCCAGTTCTTTTGTTTTCTCCACAATAATCCGTTTAGCCGCTACCAGTGAAATTTGGTGCATGACACGGATAATCAATTCTTCCTTGTTGAAGGGTTTGGAAATAAAATCATTGGCTCCGCACTGAAAACCTTTAACGATATCCTGGGTAGTGTTCAAAGCGGTAAGGAATATAATAGGTATATCACGTAACTCCGGATCTTTTTTTAATTCCTGAGCCACCTCAAATCCACTTAAATCAGGCATCATGACATCGAGTAAAAGTAAATCCGGTTTCTTCGCTTTGGTCTCTTCCAAAGCAACGCGTCCGCAATTGGCTGTGATAATATTGAATTTCTCATTGGAGAGGAGAACCTTCAACAAGAGAACATTCGACATTACATCATCAACAATCAAAATCGTGTAATCCGACCGGTTGATCTCCATTATATAGTCTTCATTTGGCATATTTCTATCTATATTTAGATTTTATCTATGATTGTCTTAAAATATTCGATCATCGGAATAAGTCCCTCTTCTAACCGAACCTTAGGTTCCCAATCTAATTTGGTACGGGCCAAAGTAATATCCGGCTTACGCTGGCGGGGATCATCATGCGGCAAAGGTTCGAAAATAATCTTCGACTTGGAACCGATTATTTTAATAACCAACTCGGCTAGTTCAAGAATAGTAAACTCCCGCGGATTGCCAATGTTCACAGGTCCGGTAAAACTATCTTCAGTAGCCATCATACGCACCATACCCTCAATCAAATCATCTACATACTGGAAACTACGGGTCTGTTGCCCGTCTCCGTAAATAGTGATATCCTTATTTTTCAAAGCCTGCACTACGAAGTTAGAGACAACCCGGCCATCGTAAGCTAACATGCGCGGCCCGTAAGTGTTAAAAATACGAATTATCTTAATGCGCACTCCATGACGCCGATAATAGTCCATAAACAAGGTTTCGGCACATCGTTTTCCTTCATCATAACAAGAGCGCACCCCTACGCAATTGACATTTCCCCAATAGTCCTCCGTCTGAGGATGGATAGCGGGATCGCCATACACTTCGCTGGTAGATGCCTGAAGAATTTTAGCGTGGGTACGCTTGGCTAGTCCTAATAAATTCATGGAACCAACCACTGCCGTTTTAGTCGTTTGTATAGGATCATGCTGGTAATGAATGGGTGAAGCGGGACACGCCAGATTATAAATCTCATCCACCTCGGCCCAATACGGGTTAATAACATCATGACGAACCAATTCAAAATTAGGACGTCCTATCAGGTGCCATACATTTTCCTTACTTCCCGTATAATAGTTATCGAGACAAATAACATCATTGCCTTCGTTTACCAAGCGAGTACACAAATGGGAACCTATAAACCCTGCGCCTCCACTAACAAGGATTCTCTTCATTCTAACATTCATTTATAATTTAGAAGCAAAAATAGAGATAAGACCGCTTTCTTGCAAATATTTCTTTTGTTTATTTGTTGTCTTTGCCGAAAAAGAAAAAATAGACTGTATTTGACATAACATCCGAATAAGTTTGATGATTCTATTTCCATTTACACTATCTTTGCCTCCAAAAAGTGGGAATAGCACGAATCCGGCATAACCCTCGGAAAAGGGAGGAAGATTATGTCTTCGTTTACATTATTCTTGCAGAGTAATCTTTAAAAATTTAAATAGCTATGGATAAATATGCTACGATACTCAGTATTGCCGGTAGCGACTGTAGCGGAGGAGCGGGCATTCAAGCCGACCTGAAAACCATTTCGGCATTGGGAGGTTATGCAGCTACCGCAATTACGGCCATAACGGTTCAGAACACCTGCGGAGTGCGGGCTATACATCCGGTACCACCGGAATTTGTAAAAGGGCAAATTGAAGCCGTGATGGAAGATATCTGCCCGGACGCAATTAAAATAGGAATGATTAATGATGTGGAGATTGTTAAAGTTATAGCAGATTCTCTACGGAAATATCGGCCGCAATGGGTGGTATTCGATCCGGTAATGGTTTCAACCAGCGGATGCAAACTGATTGAGGATACCGCTATTGAAGTATTGAAAACAGAATTAATGCCTTTATCGACTCTGATTACTCCCAATCTGAGGGAGGCTGAAGTGTTATTGAATAAAAAGATTGACACTTTGGATGAAATGAGAGAAGCGGCAGCAACTTTGCTCTGTTTCGGAAGTAAAGCCGTACTATTAAAAGGCGGACATTTAAGCGGGAACGATATGACGGACGTACTTCAATTTGCCGATAAAAAGAATCCTGTATTGTACAAGGGTATCAAAACCGAAAGTTGCAATACGCATGGAACCGGGTGCACGCTATCGTCCGCCATAGCTACATTGCTGGCACATGGCTATACGATGGAAAAGGCTGTGGAAGACGCAAAAAAATATGTAGCCAACGGCATCTTCTATGGAAAGGATGTGCACATAGGCGAAGGACACGGACCTTTAAATCATTTCTTCTCTCCTGTTCCTATGAAAATTAAGTCTATTCCTTGTGAGAAAAAATGAAACTTTGTACCTTTGCAGCCGGAATAAAACATTAATTATAAAAAGAATAACGTATGAAAGCATTCGTATTTCCCGGTCAGGGAGCACAATTTGTAGGAATGGGAAAAGACCTCTACGAGAACTCGGCGCTAGCCAAAGAACTATTTGAAAAAGCCAATGATATTTTAGGATACCGCATCACAGATATTATGTTTGAAGGAACAGACGAGGACCTGTGTCAGACAAAAGTTACCCAACCTGCGGTGTTCCTCCATTCAGTGATTTCCGCACTTTGTATGGGGGATGCTTTCAAACCGGAAATGACCGCCGGCCACTCGCTGGGTGAATTCTCTGCATTGGTTGCTGCCGATGCCCTTTCATTCGAAGACGGTTTGAAATTAGTATATGCACGTGCCATGGCGATGCAGAAGGCATGTGAGGCTGTTCCTTCTATTATGGCAGCTATCATAGCTTTGTCTGACGAAAAGGTGGAAGAAATATGCAAACAGATATCTGATGAAGGCGAAGTGGTAGTTGCTGCCAATTACAATTGTCCGGGACAAATAGTTATTTCAGGTAGCATCGAAGGCATTCAGAAAGCGTGCGAAATGATGAAAGCTGCCGGAGCTAAACGTGCTCTACCGCTGAGAGTCGGCGGCGCATTCCATTCTCCTCTGATGAATCCCGCAAAGATTGAATTAGAGGCTGCCATCCAGACTACCGATTTCCATACTCCAAAATGTCCCGTATATCAGAATGTAGATGCATTGCCTCATACGGACCCGAGTGAAATAAAAGCTAACCTGGTGGCTCAATTAACAGCTTCTGTCCGCTGGACTCAAACCGTAAAGAACATGATTGCCGACGGAGCTGACGAATTTATAGAATGCGGACCGGGCGCTGTGTTACAAGGCCTTATAAAGAAAATAGATTCTACAGCAAACGCTCACGGAATTAATTAACTTAGGTTTTTGTAAGGATTACCCATTATAGATAAAAGCTTACAAAACTCACACTCATGCGAATCGGGAATTAAAGTATTAATTCTTTAACTCCCGGTTCGCATAGTCATTCATTGAGAGTGGAAAATGAAATATTCCATTCCGAACTATTTTTCAAAGGTTTAACAATTTATTCGAAGTAAGAATCGAAAGCCGGATTGTTCTCAATAAAATATATCATTTTCAACTTTCATCTTTCAATTAAATTAAAGTTATGGAGAAAATCATTATTTATCAGGTATTCACTCGTCTGTTCGGCAATGCTAAGATTCCTGCCGCACAAAACGGAACCATCCAAGAGAACGGATGCGGTAAAATGGCGGACTTTACGGTTAAAGCGCTAAATGAAATAACCAAATTAGGCGCTACGCATATCTGGTATACCGGAATCATAGCACATGCTACACAGACAAATTACAGCCGTTTCAATATACGTCCGGATCATCCTGCCATTGTAAAGGGCAAAGCGGGCTCTCCGTATGCTATCAAAGACTATTATGATGTAGATCCCGATTTGGCCAGTAGTGTTCCCGACCGGATGAAAGAATTCTCTAATCTGGTAAAACGGACACACAAAGCCGGACTAAAAATGATTATTGATTTTGTTCCGAACCATGTAGCTCGCCAGTACCACTCAACAGCCAAGCCGGAAAGCGTATCTGATTTAGGTGAGAATGATAATACAGAGGTTGCTTTCAGTCCGATGAATAATTTTTATTACATCCCTCAAACAAAATTGGAAGGCGCTTTTGATCTGCAGCAAGGAGCTGACGAACCTTATATTGAATATCCGGCTAAGGCTACCGGAAACAATCGATTTGACCAGTGGCCTAATATTTGCGACTGGTATGAGACGATAAAGCTGAATTATGGAGTAGACTACCGCAACGGCGGAAGTTGTCACTTTTCACCGATACCCGACACGTGGAATAAGATGAAAGATATCCTACTATTCTGGGCCGGTAAAGGAATTGACGGATTTCGTTGCGATATGGCGGAAATGGTACCGGTAGAATTTTGGGAATGGGTGATTCCCCAGATAAAAGCACAATTTCCGGGAATAATCTTTATTGCTGAAATTTATAATCCGAATGAGTATTATAATTACTTGAATAAAGGACAGTTTGATTATTTATATGATAAAGTAGGTCTGTATGATACGTTACGTGCCATAACCTGCAATAACGCTTCAGCATCGGCAATTACCTCTTGCTGGCAACGTTTGAACGGTATCCAACACCGCATGCTGAATTTTATGGAGAATCATGACGAACAACGCATAGCTTCTGATTTCTTTGCCGGAAACGGTATAAAGGGAATTCCGGCCATGATTGTATCGGCTTGTATCAACACAAATCCGGTTATGGTATATTTTGGCCAGGAATTAGGAGAGCGGGGCATGGATTGCGAAGGTTTCAGCGGACGCGACGGACGTACCACTATTTTTGATTATTGGAGTGTGGATACTGTCAGACGATGGAGAAACGGAGGAAGCTTTGACGGACAATTATTGAATGATAACGAAATAAAGTTACAACAATTTTATATGCGTCTGTTACATATATGTAGAGAAGAAAAAGCCATTGCAGAAGGCGAATTTTTTGATCTCATGTATGTAAACAGAGGTAGTTGGAGCTTTAATGAGCATAAACAATATGCTTTTTTACGCAAGTACGAAGATGAAATCATCATGGTAGTAGTAAATTTCGATGAAGTTCCGGTACGGGCGGGTATTAATATTCCCCAACATGCTTTCGATTATCTGAAATTACCGATTGGGCAAGAGTATGAAGCTACCGATTTATTGACAGGAGTAAAAGAGAAATTATCTCTTTCTGCAAGCCGTGCCGCAAACATTGAAGTGGGAGCCATGAACGGAAAGATCCTGAAAATGAAGAAAAACTAGTAAATTGACAGCCTTTAATAGTTCCCTTCAATTTGATTGAAAAGGATATCAGATATTCTTACTTAAGATACAACGCTATTGCAAAGTATTAAACGGAAAAGAATTCTGCATTTCAACCGATATTAAAGAAGAATGTGAGGAAAGTTTCAAAACAAAAACCACCATCCGGATATGCTAAATAAAAGTTTTTCCCAAATGGCGGTTTTTGTTTGTTTTTTCCTTTCTTAAGAACCGTAGATTAAGCTTTTCTTCTTTTACATATAATCAAAATAAATTACCTCTTTAGCCCTATCTTCACATTCAATTTAAAATAATAATTTCCATTTTCTCGTTCAAGGAAACCATATTTATCTTTCTCTACAGAGCCTTTTAGTAAACGAGTATTATGATAGAGGTAATCCTCAAAAAGGGCCTTATCAGCTTTCTGATACATACAAACATCTCCTTCCCTACCCACAATTATCAAACCGGAAACAGCCGAATCCGTTCCGTTATAAAGCTTTGCCGGACGCATCCCTAAAGCAACAGCCATCAAAAACTGTTTCATCTTAAATTCATAAAAATGATGTTTGTTTATCAGCTCATCCTTGATTTTCAACGGATTGATTACTTTTATCCGTTCGGTCAATTCATCGATACGAGTTATACCGTCAAGATGCATGGTACGAACCATCTCTGCCAACATACGAGGAAAATGTAAATCAATCATGGAAAGATTACTACGGAAAACTTTATCCGCCACATCACTGTATTTCAGCACTCCACCCAGTCTTTCTATCAGCAGCATCCTATCGGTCACTTCATTGGCACTTTCCAACATATTGATTTTATTTACTGTAGGAGAAGCAAATTTTACCCCGACTTGCTCAAACTTCAAATTAGCAGCCCGTCCCCCATCCAACAATATATTCATGCCTCCGATGTGGGAGTGGACGCGAAAACCTATAAGCGGAGCTTTTAGATCCCAAAATCCTATATAATAATCAGTACGGTCATCCGTCTGAGCCTCCAAATGGAAAATACCCACTTTATCCAGGAATTCTTCCACCCCATCAGGAGATTCAACCTCATTGCCCGTATCAGACTTTATAGCTTGCCCAATCAATTCCGATACAGTTCCAAAATCTTCACGAAGAAAATGCCGTTCGATAGATTCTCCCAACACACAAACATCCTCTCCCGCAATTATATACTTCCTTGTTCCATCATGTTCCTCCCGCTGCACTTGTGCAATCGGAATGCATAATCCGTCATCCGGCTTTCCATCAGGCGTACCCACACGTACAAAGCCTTCTGATAAAAGACGAAAAAATGAATAAAGTTTACACCATTCTTTTCTTGTTGCTGTAAATGCCATATACATATATTATTTAGCCGGCCAAAGGTAAGAAGAATATCATAATCTACCATTCTAAAAAAGCAAATAATCTTTTTATTCAATGTATTAAGTCATTAGTGTCCCGTTAAATTTTGACACCCCTCTTTTTTCCGTTGAAATACAATCGCAAGATGTGAATATACAAACGACATTATTTATTATCTAACGAATTTCATAAAGAATATAAATTCAAATCCGTTTATTCAAAACATGCCTATAATCGACAGATGATTAATTACATACAGTAGCTCGTGAATCTTTTAACGGGACAGCAGTGGTTTTAAGTAAAGAAAATAAAGATAAGGAAATAAAGATGGAAAGCATTCTATATGACCCAATTCATCATAGTATCACTATCACCGCCCGTATTCAGATAATTATGAATAAAGAAGATACCCAAAACACCAACTTACTCTAACACATGACCATGGTTAGTCAAATAGAAAGTGATTTTCAACTTTAATCAGCATCCATATTATATTTATGTTAAAAGAATAACAAATACACGTAAAACAGTTGTTAAAGAAAAGGCTTTTGTTAGATACAAATCTTAAACAATGTTATAAAACACATTTTTAAGAAACAATAGTTTGGAGGTATCTGAAAAGTGCGTATCTTTGCAATGTGTTTTTCATAGTATTAGATTTAAGGTTAACAAAGGTTGGGGTAAGGCGTTACCCCTTTTTTATGTTCTTACCTTACCTATCTTTTAGAAAACCATTATAAAAGGAATTGGTAATAGCTAATCTTCCATTCCAAGAATATGAATAGACAAATTCCTTATTGCAAAATGAAGTACTTGGCAGAATAGTATATACATAATGGAAGCAAAATTTAGATAGATATTCTACATAGGGATTTTGTCGGTAGTATAGCATGTTTTTCATAAATATAAAATATTTGGAAAGAGAGTTCTTATTAAGAACTATAAAGGAATAGTAAAATAGAAAGTAGCTCCTTTTCCTTCTTCCGACTCTACATAGATAACACCACCCATTTTCTCAACTATCATTTTACAGATAGGTAAACCTAAGCCTGTACCTTGTATAAAAGAATTTAATTTGACAAAACGCTCAAATACAGACTGGATATGTTCTTTAGCTATACCCCGACCTGTATCTTTCACATAAAAAAGAATATGTTCTTTTTCACGAACATATCCGAAACGAATCTCTCCTGTTTCCGTGAATTTTATAGCATTGGAGATTAAGTTATTAATGACTTGATACAGACGATTCGGATCTCTTTTCACATGCAACTCTTCTTTTATATTGTCGAAGTATAAAGAGACTCCATCATGCACCTTATCTTTTTGCATTTCATATATATTATGACAAATTTCGTATATATCTATCTCTTCTTCCACAAATTCCAAAGTGCCTGCTTCGATCTTAGCCAAATCGAGAATATCATTTATCAATTGTAGCAGAATGTTAGTATTCCGGTTTATAATATCAGCATATAAATGATGTTCTTCTTCCGAAGTTCCAAGTGTCATCAAATTAGAAAAACCGACAATAGCATTTAAGGGAGTACGAATTTCATGGCTCATGTTAGCTAGAAAAGCAGTTTTTAATTTATCCGCCTGCTCAGCACGAATACGTGCTTCGATCAATTCATCTTTCGCCTTAACCAACGGAGTGATATCACGCATGATAAACCATATGGTATCTCCATAGATCCGGTCTACCATCATATCGGCCATCACTTGATAAGTTTTTCGAGACTCCCGGTCGGGATATTTCGAAACAAACTGATAACTCATATGCCCGCCATTTGAAACAATCCTTTCCAATAATCTTTTCCATTCCGGTTCTGGACAACGTAAAGCGGATATATCAGATATCTTAGAATTTTCTACCAACTGATCGGGCAAATATTCTTTCTTAAAACTTTGATTTGCATAAATCAACGAAGCATCCAAACGGCAAGCCACTACTTTATCCGACAGTTTATTGAAAGCGTTCCGCAACAATTCCAATTGGTGATAACTTTGAACCAGTGAAGTGATATCTTGCATACATCCCTCCACAACTTTTTTCCCTGTATGCGTATGAGATGATATAGCTTTGGTTTGCATGTAGCGTACCGAACCATTGCATAACAAGCGATATTTAATAAACTCATTATTCATCTTTCCCGTAAAAAGCAACCGAACCATCTCCCGATCATCGGGATAAATAATCTTCAAAAAATCCTCGAGCTGCCATTTTAATGATTCCACCTCTTCAATATAGGGAATAGAGGAAGATAAACTAATATAACCAGTAGTAACATTATAGTGCCAATGACGCAACATAGCAATCTCCTCTGCCAATCTCATACGTCGATTCGCTAATTCCAATTCCTTTTTAGAGGTACTTTCATTTGTAACATCCCGACAAAGGCATAACACATAATTCTCGTCCAACGGAAAGACTCTATTTTCAAAATAGTGTTTCTCCCCTTCTACCCATAACTCATGATGCGCAATAGAACTTTTATGCGTCTGCACCACTTTCCGTAAATTATCAAAGACTTTACAATAAGCCTCTTCAGGAATAATCTCTTTCATGTTTTTCCCTGTCATCTTATTACCTGACATCCCTACATGATTGGTTATTTCATTTGAAACCAACTCTACCACGTATCCTTCTTTATCGAATACTGTCAACATATCAGGTAAAGAATCTAAAATCTGAATAGCATACTTCTGTCGGAAAAGCCCTCCTTGGGGAGCTTTCAATTCTTTCCGAACAGCTTCCAACTGTTTTTTTAACCATTCATTTTCTTTATGAAGACGAGCTATTTCCTGCTTCATTCCCTGAACGGATTCTTCAGAAGTGTTTTCTTCAAAATTCATAATTTTCAGAATTAAAAACATCTTAGTCCGACAAATATAAGAAAATATCGTAATAAATACTTAATTTAAAGATATGTTTAAAATAAATGTCCTTTTCTACAAAAGAAGTATAGCTTTTCATGATTTTAAGCAATTCTTAGTTCTTTACTAAAAATAACGGACAGAAACAATAAGATATTTCTATATAGATTTAAATTTTTATTCATCCTTATACGTTAAAATCAATATAGGTTAGTTTAATTTAACAAATCTTACATCCACATTCGACAACATTTTTTGCATATTTGTATGTTTATAATAAGATGTATCTTATTTATATATAATTTAAACACACACTATTTATGAAAAATCTAATTTTAAGCGTAGCGCTAATTGCATCATGCATGGGGACAGCCTTTGCCCAGCACTCAGTAGAAATTAAAGGTAAAGTGAAATTCATCGATGACAACTTTAAAATGACAGCTTTCCAACGTGATGGTTTCAACAAAAAGATACTTGCTGAAACAACTGTAAATCCGTCTGACAATACGTACAAAATGATCGTAACTGTAGATAAACCGGGAACTGTTTCCGTGGATTGCGGTCATTGGCAAGATGTAAATGTATGGGTTGAAGATGAAAATATGGAGATAGACTTCCGTGGTATGGATACAGCTAAAATTAAAATTAAGAATCCTCCATACGTATATATCAAAGCCGGAAAGAAAAATGAAGTGATGAATCTGATTAACTACGAGGCTTATCGAAATTATCAGAATATGATTGCTATATCGCAGGCCATTTACCGGTCACCAATTACTGACGAGAAGCAAAAACAAGAGTTCGCTATGAAGTTATATGATATGAACCAGCAGAATTTGATGGCTCATCTGCGCTATATTGCTGAACATTATGCTGACCAGACTAGTGCGATTGCAGCTATCAGCAGTTTAAATCCGGACAAAGATGCCGTATTGATTGAAACAGCTCTTGCTACTATGGAAAAAAGCAACCCGGGATCTTCTGTCGTTAGTGAATATCGCACTAAAGCGAAAGCTGATAAAGAGAAACGCGAACGCATGAAAGAAGGAAATCCTGCCCCTGAATTCTCTTTCCCCGATGCCAAAGGAAAGATGCATAGTTTAAAAGAATTCAAAGGAAAAGTGCTGGTTATTGACTTTTGGGCTAGTTGGTGCGGACCGTGCCGTGCAGAGATTCCTCATTTGAAACAATACTACGAAGAATTTAAAAACAACAAAGACGTAGCATTCTTAAGCGTATCAATTGATGCCAAACGTGCGGATTGGGAAAAAGCTGTAAAAGAAGAAAATATGCCGTGGTTACAACTTTTGGCTCCCAATGGTGGCAAAGAAATTATGGAAAGTTACCAATTCAGTGGCATTCCTTTCATTATTGTTCTCGATAAAGAAGGTAAAATCTATAAGAAACATCTTCGTGGTGAAAAAGTACGTGACGCTGTAAACGATGTGTTGAGCGGTAAAAAGGCCGAAGCCCCGAAAGCAATAGGTGGTATGGGCATGAGTATGGGTGCTGCCATGTAATAACTGAGCCCTGTGTATACAGGCGGAAATAAGAATTAAGAATGAAGAATTCCATTCATCTCATACATCCGCTCTTTCGAATTTCTTCATTCTTAATTTTTCAATTTTCATAAAAACGATAAACAGGAAACTATTTATCCATATTAAAGAAGTATCTATCATAAATCCTAAGAAAACATATAACCTAAACCTTTCAATATCATTCAAAGAGAAACTATTTTCTTAATATTAACTATAAAATAAGAAAAAGAGAATGAGAAAAAATTTAATTTACTGCATTATAACAATGCTATCCATTGGATTTTGGTCGTGCGATGATGATGAGAATTATGATCCGGCAGTAGCTATCAAATCTGTAAGTATCGTACCGTATAACAATACGGTAGATTATCTTTGTACGGGAAATTACAATTCTTCGGTTTTAAGCAACGAAAATGACAAAGTAGCATTTGATGTAAACAAAGAAGATCTTAAAAAAGCTACGATGACAGCTACAACAACCCTTGGACTCGGGAGTGACATTAATGCTTATTACAATGGAGAAGTTATAGGAGAAAAGGGTGTCATTGTAGATGCAACTCAACCTTTTCAAGTAGAAGTTCGCCGCGATAATCAAAGTAGGGTTTATACCGTAAAAGTGGAGCAAGCAACATCTCTGCCGGAAAATGAACATTTAGTGATTAAATCCACTAACATGCGTAAAGTTGGATTGGATCCGAATACATATAGTTACGATGTGGTTTCCTTCAAGGACAAACTATACTGCTTTACCTCTGCCACTAACGGAGTTACTGCCGACTATAGAATCTTCAGTTCAGAAGATGGAGTTGTTTGGAATGAAGTAAATTACGGACCGGATGCACTACAAGCTGTGGGTGGAAGCGGAACGAAACTAGTTGTATACAACAATCGTTTGTACGCTCTTGGAGGAGCAAGAATCAAAGGTACTGACAAATGGGGAAATGCTCCGGAAACGAACTGGGGTATGGCTAACATAGCTTATTGGCGTTCATTTTCAACCGATGATGGAAAAACGTTCCAATGCGATACGATTGGAACGAAAGGTGAATGGGGAACAAGTTGGGACGGAAGTCCTATATGGAATAATTTTAAACCTTATGCAGTAACCAATGTAGACGCTCTTGCATTCAATGGAAAGATGTACTTAAAAGGAGGCTCGTATTACGGATTCGGAATGCTACAGAATTACACCCAATATCTAGAGTGTGAAGACGGTACTAATTGGAAAAAAGTAACCATTAATGATGGAGTGAATATAAACCGACGGGCACAAGATGCATTTTTTGTTTTTAAAGGAAAAATGTGGAGTATCGGAGGATTTAC
>ERZ825137.948-NODE-948-length-39611-cov-20.036000_pt1 | contig 39611 bp, 40 predicted proteins | sample MGYA00519873_ERZ825137 | MGnify/ENA primary metagenome ERZ825137 (study PRJEB31778, sample SAMEA3449190) | human gut metagenome | biome: human gut; feature: human-associated habitat; material: faeces | place: United Kingdom | collected 2010/2012 ...
TAATGCTAAAACACCGGTCTGCGCTCTTGCTTGACCGGCGTTTTTCGACAGGCTGATATGCACGGTATTTTACCGTGCATATTTTTTATTGAAAAAAATTATGAATTGTACTAAAATATAGGAATAAAACAGACAAACGGAGTTGATTATATGAACGCAAACGAATTCAAAAGGAACGAACTGCTTGCACAGACGGTAATCACGGGCTTGCAGTCGAGAAATATGACGGGCTACTATGCCGAGTCCAAGGAAAAGGCAAAGGAGCTTGCGCTCTCGCTTATGCAGGACGGCTGTTCGGTATCGCACGGCGGTTCGTGCTCGATTGAGGAAATAGGTCTTATCGACGAGCTCAAAAGCGGAAAATATCATTACATCGACCGCAACACTGCCCCCGACAGACACAAGGCGGAGCTTGAAGCGTATGACTGCGATGTGTTCCTCGGCAGTACAAACGCCATAACCGAGGACGGCATACTTGTAAATATCGACGGCAACTCAAACAGGGTTTCGGCTTACGCTTACGGTCCGAAAAAGGTTGTGCTTATCGTCGGAATGAACAAGGTCGCAAAGGATGTTGACGCCGCTCTTAAAAGGGCAATGAACATTGCCGCACCGATAAACACACAGCGTTTCGGGCTCAACACCCCCTGCTCCAAGACGGGTTCGTGCCTTAATTGCAAGTCGCCCGACACAATCTGCTGCCAGTTTTTGATAACAAGATATTCCCGCCATAAGGCCCGCATTCATGTTATCCTTGTAAACGACAAGCTCGGATATTAAATCATTTACAATAGAAAACACCATGGAAAAACGGACGGTTTCCCGTCCGTTTTTATTTGCCGTTATGGAATAGATAATCGTCCTGCCACCTTAAAGGATTATCTGCAATATATTGCCACTTTATTTGAAAATCGTGTTCATCACGGATTACATTGTCATAAAAACCTTTTTGCCAAATCGATACACCGAGCCGCTTGATTATTGAGCCCTTGAATTGCTTAATTATACGATTTATCGTATGGTATGTACGACAAAATAGGCTTGCGGTTTTTAACGCAAACGGTTATAAAATAGGCGCCGTTTTGTGAATAATCATAATCCTTTAACCTGTTCGTTTTCGCGTGCGGCAATTCGTATCTTCTTCAAATTAGCCATTTTTGCCATAAGCTTCTTTGTGCCGACCTTTTGGAAGGCTATTTCCAGGAGCATATCGTTGCCCATGGGGGTTGCTCTCGACACAACGCCGTCGCCGAAAACTCTGTGGCTTACCGAATCGCCCGGCTTGAAATTAAGAGCCGCCGATGAGCCCGAAGCACTCTTCCCCGCTCCCGAAAAGCCTCTGTTTACCGCTGTGTTCGGCTTTGAATACGAGCTGTGCTGTGCGGTATGCGAAGCCGCAGAGGTTTTCTCCCTTGCGGCACTGCCTGAGCCGTAGCCCGAAAATGACGAATGACCGAAAAACGGATTGTCCGAGGTGCGTTCAAGCAAATTGTTCGGGATTTCGTCCAAAAATCTTGACGGTCTGTTATAGTTTGTCGAGCCGTACATCATTCTCTGTTTGGCGTCGGTAAGATACAGCTTTTCCTTTGCCCTTGTAATTCCGACATAGCAAAGGCGGCGTTCCTCCTCCGTTTCGACCTCGGAGAACATACTCTGCCTGCCCGGGAAAACTCCCTCTTCCATTCCCGGCATAAATACCACGGGGAATTCAAGACCCTTTGCCGAATGGAGCGTCATAAGCACAACTGCGTCGGCGTCCTGATTGTAGTTGTCAATGTCGGTCATCAACGCAACCTCTTCAAGGAAGTCGCCGAGCGTTTTTTCGGGGTCCTCCTCAAAATATCTTGCAAGGTTTGCGCCCAACTGATTGAGGTTTTCCATTCTGTCGTCGTATTTTAACGGGTCGTCTTTAAGCGAACGGGCATATCCCGTCTTGTCAAGCACTTCGGCAAGCAACTCCGACGGCGGAATCTCCTCAAGCCTTGATATGAAAGAGTCTATCATATTTGTAAAGTCTTTAAGCTTTACAGCACTTCGCTTCAATAATTCGTAATTATCGGCGGTTTTGAGCACCTCGTAAAGCGGCACGCCGAGCGTATCGGCAATCTGTGAGGCATTGTTTACGGTGGTTTCGCCTATTCCCCTTTTCGGAGTGTTGATTATACGCATAAGCCTTACCTTGTCCGAGGTATTGTTGATTACATTGAGGTAAGCCATAGCGTCCTTGATTTCCATTCGGTCATAGAACTTGTGTCCGCCGATTATCCTGTACGGGATTGAGTTGCGCATAAGCTCCTGCTCTATGGGGCTCGACATAGCGTTCATTCGGTACAAAATCGCAAAGTCGCTCAATTTATGCTTTCTGCCCCTGTCGTACTCCTCGGAAATCTTTTTGACTATGTATTTCGCCTCTGCCGTCTCGTCGTTTACGGTGCGGCACTCCACCTTTTCTCCCGCTCCGTTTGCCGTCCACAGGTTTTTACCCTTTCGCTCGCTGTTGTTTGCGATTACCGCATTTGCGGCGTCAAGTATGTTTTGCGTGGAACGGTAATTCTGCTCAAGTCTTATGACAACGGCGTCCGAATACCTGTTCTCAAACTGCAAAATGTTTTCAATCGTAGCTCCCCTGAAACGGTAAATACTCTGGTCGTCATCGCCGACAACGCAGATATTCTTGTAGCCGTCCGCAAGCATTGAAGTGAGCTTGTACTGTGCAAAGTTGGTGTCCTGATACTCGTCAACCATAATATGACGGAATCTTCTCTGATAGTATTCAAGCACCTCGGGGCAAGTCTCAAAGAGCTTTATGGTGTTGACAATAATATCGTCGAAGTCCATTGCGTCGGCTTCACGGAGCATTTGCTCATACTTTTTATACACCTGACCGATTTTTTCAAGCCTTATATCGCCCGAATTGTCGTTTATAAACTGCTCGGGAGTAATGAGTTGGTCCTTTGCACGGCTTATCTCGTTGAGTATCGACTTGTGCGGCAGGAATTTATCGTCAATGTCGAGAAGCCTCTGACATTCCTTGATAATACGCTTGCTGTCGTCGGTATCATAGATAGTGAAATGGCTCGAAAAGCCTATTTTATCGCCGTCACGCCTTAAAATACGCACGCAGGACGAATGAAAGGTACTTGCCCATATGTCAAGCGCCGCTTCGCCGAGAATAAGCGAAAGCCTCTCCTTCAACTCGTTCGCCGCCTTGTTGGTAAAGGTAATGGCAAGTATCTGCCAAGGCTGTACGGCGTTCACGCTCAAAAGGTCCTTTATATCCTCATAAACGGTCTTGTCGCCGTCGAGATAACGGCGCATTTTCTCCGCATCGCCATCGTCGGGCGTTCTTTCAAGCCAGGTTGAATTGTATGCGTCGCCGTATTTAATGAGGTTTGCAATCCTGTTTACGACAACCGTAGTCTTGCCCGAGCCTGCGCCCGCAAGAATTAAAAGCGGTCCTTTCGTGTTAAAGACCGCTTTCTTCTGCATATCGTTCATTCGCTTGAATTCGTTTTCTATTATCTGTTTTCTTAAAGTTAAAATTTCGCTTTTATCCATTAAAATTCTCCGATTATTTTATGAAAAGATTTCCGCCGTGTGCGTCAATGGCAACCGTGAGCGGAAAAGAATTAAACTCCAATTTTTTGACCGATTCGCAGCCCAAATCATCGAATGCAATTACCTCGCACGAGGTAATACACTTTGAGGCGAGTGCACCCGCTCCGCCTATCGCACAGAAATACACTGCGCCGTTACGCACGATTGCGTCGCAAACCTCTTTTGAGCGCGGACCCTTGCCGACCATAGCCGCAAGCCCCATATCAAGCATTTTCGGTGCGTAAACATCCATCCTTGACGAAGTTGTGGGTCCGCACGAGCCGATTGCAAGCCCCTGCGGTGTGGGAGTCGGTCCCGCATAGTAAACGGTGGCGCCGTTTATATCATAAGGCGTTTTTTCGCCGTTTTCAAGAAGGGAAAATATACGCTTATGTGCGGCGTCACGGGAGGTGTAGACAGTGCCGCTCAAATACACGGTGTCGCCCGCTTTAAGATACTGCGCCGCCTTTTTGATTTCGCTTGTGTTGATACTGTACTCGCTCACTTTTAACCCTCTTTTGTGTCAGGCTTGATATTCAAATCCTCGTGGAATTCGCTGTGAGGCGGGTACTGAATATATGTAAGTCCGCTTCCGTCGTTTGTTTCAAGCACGCCCGTAGCATCGTCGTCAATTTCAAACGAAACGGAGAGGTCGGGTTCAAACACTGCGTCCTGCCTTATTGCGAGGTTCTTTGCCGCAGCAGCCATACGCTGTGCGAGAACCGAAATATTGGCGTGGAGCTCGTCAACCGACTTTGTAAAGATTGCGGAAATTTTATCGACCTCCGAAGAGAGCCTTGATATTTCGCTTGCCTGCTTTGAAATATCCTCGGAAATGGTCTTTGAAGCGGTGTGCGCTTTTTCGTTGGCAGCCGCAACAATGTTTTCCGAATATTTTCTCGCGTCAAGGAAAGCCGCACCCAGGCGCGCCTGTGCCGCTTCGATTTCCTTATTATTCCTCTCGATTACCGACTTCGCCTTTGAATACTCCTCGGAAACCGCCGAAAGCTCCTCGACCTTTGAAGTGATTTCGGTATTCTGCTCTTCGAGTGCTTCAATCTTTTCCGTCTTTTCGGAAATCTCCTTTTTGAGCTCCTCAAGCTGTGCGCAATCGTCCGTGAGTTCGACTACCTTTGAGTTGAGCTCGCCGATTTTCTCGTCCTTTTTCTCGACATCCGATTTAAGAGCCTCAATTTCCTTTTTAAGCTCTTCGACATAGGAAATAACATCCTCTTTTTTGAAGCCGCCGAAAACGCTTGTTCTCATAATTTTTTCTGAGTCCATATAAACACCCCTACGGATAAATTCTGATTATTCTTATCTATTTTAACAGATTTCTGAGCCAAAAACAACCTTAATGTGGATAATTGTCAAATAAATTGATTTTGATTTTTCTTTGTGCTAAAATAAGGTCAAAAGGAGTGAACATTATGTCAAACGGTAAAAAACACGGCGCCTTGAAATATCTGGCGATTGTTGCGGGCGCATTTGTTACAACATTTTATGTTTCAGGCGAAATCGCTTATCATTTTGTTCTTTCAAGAAAGGGTCTGACGGGCCCGATTTCAAGCGTTGTCGTCAACAAGGAAAGGAAACACATAGAAGACGACGAGTACAGAAACAAGCTTGAAAACATACTTAAAGAGGGCGCAAAGTGGTTTGAGGAATTCCCCAAGGAAAAGCTTGAAACCAAGAACAGAGACGGCGATACCCTCCATGCGGATTTGATAAGACCCGACAAGGAAAGCAATGTATATGTTTTCTGCATACACGGCTACACCTCGGCACCGAAGTTTATGGGCATTTACGCAAAGAAGTTCCGTGAGCTCGGCTACAATGTCATTCTTCCGAGCCTTCGCGGTCACGCCGACAGCGAAGAGGAATTTATTTCGATGGGCTGGAAGGACAGACTTGATGTTGTCGATTGGATAAACTATGTTGTTTCCGAACACCCCGACTGCGAAATCGTCCTCCACGGCGTTTCAATGGGTGCGGCTACAACCATGATGACACTCGGCGAAGAGCTTCCCGAAAATGTCAAGGCGGCTATTGAGGACTGCGGATATACAAATGTGTGGGATGTCTTAAAGCACAAGATGTCAAAGATGAAAATCCCCGAATTCCCGTTCCTTTACAGTGCAAACAACATAAATCAGCTTCGTGAAAAGTTCAACTTCAAAGAGGCTTCGTGTACCGAGCAGCTTAAAAAGTGCGTTACTCCCCTGCTGTTCATCCACGGCGAAAAGGACGACTTTGTTCCGTACAGTATGCTTGACGGAGTTTACAATGCGGCTGAAAACTGCGAAAAGGAAAAGCTTTCGGTTCCCGACGCTCCGCACGCCCGTTCGGTATGCGCTCATCCCGAGCTTTACTGGAGCACCGTTACGGCTTTCCTTAAAAAGTATCTTTAATATCATAAAACACGACAGAGCACGGAGCAATCCGTGCTTTTTCTTTTGTCATAAACCGTACAACTTCCGAATATAAATTTATCGAAAAACAAATTCAAATCTTCAAAACAGAGGATTTTAGGAGGTACTGTTAATGGCAGAGAGAAGTATATATGCCGATATAGCGAACAGAACAAACGGGGATATTTATATCGGCGTTGTTGGCCCCGTAAGAACGGGAAAATCGACCTTTATAAAGAAATTTATGGACACCCTTGTTATTCCGAATATAGACGACCCGGCTATTCACGACCGTGCCACCGACGAGCTTCCGCAATCTGCCGCCGGAAGGACCATTATGACAACAGAGCCGAAGTTTATCCCCGAAAGCGCTGTTGAAATTACACTTCCCGACAATGCTTCTCTTAAAGTCAGAATGATTGACTGCGTCGGATATATCGTTCCGAGCTCACTCGGATATATTGAGGGCGACAATCCGAGAATGGTAAACACGCCTTGGTTTGACCATGAAATCCCGTTCAATATGGCGGCTGAAATCGGCACGCAGAAGGTCATAACCGAACACTCGACGATAGGTCTTGTAATCACGACGGACGGCAGTATTTCCGACATACCGAGGGAGGAATACGAACAGGCTGAGGAGCGTGTGGTTGACGAATTAAAGGAGCTTAACAAGCCGTTTATCGTACTGCTCAACTGTACATACCCGAAAAGCGAAAGCGCAACCGCAACGGCGGCAAGGCTTACCGAAAAATACCGTGTGCCCGTTATTCCCGTAAACTGCCTTGAGCTTGACGAAAGCGAGATAAAAGAAATTCTCACGCAGGTGCTTTTTGAATTTCCTATCAAGGAAATAAGCATCGATTTTCCGTCGTGGCTTATTTCCCTGCCGCACGACCATTGGTTACGGCAAAGCGTTACGGGAGTTGTCGCAAAAGCGACGGAAAATCTCACTCTCGTGCGTGATGTAGGCTTGCTTACAAACGAATTAAAGCAATGCGAGTATATCATGGACGCCTCGGTTTCACGCATGAACCTAGGAGACGGCAGTGCGTTTGTCGATGTGAGAATGAGCAACGACCTGTTCTATAAAATCATTGCGGAATATACGGGGCTTGAAATAAGCGGCGAATATGAGCTGATGAAGTGTATGTGCGAGCTCAGCCGCACCAAAAAGGAATACGATAAAATCAAAAACGCTCTTGACGAGGTGGAAAACACGGGCTACGGAATTATAATGCCCGACATTGACGAACTGAAGTTACAGGAGCCGGAAATTATAAAACAGGGCGGAAGATACGGCGTAAGGCTTTCGGCGTCCGCACCGTCAATTCATATGATAAAAGCAAACATTCAGACCGAGGTTGCACCGATTGTCGGAACGGAAAGTCAGTCGGAAGAGCTTGTGAAATATCTGCTTGCAGGCTTTGAAGAGGACCCGACAAAGATATGGGAGTCAAACATTTTCGGAAAATCGCTTAACGACCTTGTAAATGAGGGACTTCGCAGCAAGCTGTTCCATATGCCGAACGAGGCGAGAATGAAAATGCAGGAGACTCTTGAGAGGGTTATCAACGAGGGCTGTAACGGTTTGATTTGCATAATTTTATAAAATTAAAGCGAGTGATTTTTTCACTCGCTTATTTGTATATTATTATAAAAAAACGAGAATACTATTTTCAAAGCAATATAAGGAGTTGAAAAAGATGCTTGATAAAATCGCTTTGATTATTCTCGTTATCGGCGGCATAAACTGGGGCTCAATCGGTTTGTTTCAGTTCGACATAGTAAGCTGGATATGCGGCGGTCAGGATGCTGTTCTCGCAAGAATTATCTATACGCTTGTCGCACTCTCGGCAATCTGGTGCATATCGCTTTTGTTCAGGGAAAACGAAATCGTCGCAACAAACGAGGAATGATAACCCCATATGTACAAAAAAGACACCGCCTGAAAGACGGTGCCTTTTGTTATATTATCTTATAAATGAACTGATCAAACCGGCTGACTTGCAATCTTTTCAAGGATAGCCTTAGCGTCAACGATTGAAACTGTACCGTCATCGTTCATATCTGCAAGATACAACTGATAATCGTTAAGTGTTTCAAGGTCAACAAGGTATCTGAGTGTAAGCTTAGCATCGAGAAGCGATACGCTTGTGCTCATATCAACATCGCCCTTTTCATAATCAGCGTACTCAACATTCTTAGCTGTTGAGTCCATATGAGTAGCGAGTCTGTAGCTTACCATAGCCTCTGATTCTGCTGTGCAGTCATATGAAAGGTTGATTCTTTCAATTTCGCCTGTGCCGTAGATGTTGTCATCGGTAGCGTCAACGAACTTAACTGTGCAGGTTACATCCGAGTAAATAAGATATGTTTTGAGGAACATACCGTTGAGAGCTTCAACCGAGCTGCCCAATTTTTCCAAAGCGGAAAGCTTGAGAGCTTCAACGAACTGCTCGTTTGTTACATAGTCGTTTGTAAGATGTGAAAGAGCCTTGTAGCCGTTTTCAGCGTCCTGGTCAGCGATTGCAAATGTAATCGCGCCTGTGTCGCTGTCATATGCAGCTTCTTCGATGTCGAATACATCAAGCTCTGTTGCCTTAACGGCAAATCTCTCATCAAGCTTATCTGTAGCTGTTGTAGCAACCGGGATGTTAGCCGATGTAGCGCCGACCTTCATCTGGTCCTTAGCAGAAGTACCGATTGAGCTGTCAAGCAACTGACCTACGGTATGCAATGCTGTGTTTACGGCAGCATCGATGTTTGAAATCTGCTCGTCTGTATTGTCAACATACTTACATTCGGGGTCATTTATATAACCGCACTGGCAGTCAGCACTCTTGCAAGCTCCGCCCTTATCGCAGGGATGAGTTGAAGTACAGCCTGTACCTGTCGGGCAGCATGTGCAGCAACCTGCAACATCTTTACATGTGCACTGCCAAATCTGATGAGGATGATCAGCCGTACAAATATCCGTGCTGCCTTCTACTTTTTCATTCTTGCACTGCCACTTGTCTGTTCTGATGTTTGTGCCGAAGTTTTCATCGATACCGATTGTAACCTTATCGACAATCTTCAAAAGAGCACCGAGAACGATCGGAATATAGGCGTTGTCTTTGATAGCGCCCTCACTCGAGATTGAGAATGAATAATCGTCAACAACCTGACCGTCATCATTTTCAGTCTTGTTGATAGTGCTGCTTCTTGCGTAATCATAGCCTGCCTTCATGTTAACCATGTTAGCTGTGCCCTCGTTTACCTTGGCTGCAAGCTCTGCATAGTCGAAGTCAGAACCTTCGTTGTAGTAGTCAAATGCTTTGTAAGCTGTGCTTACATAAAGTGAGAATACAGCGTCGAAGGGCTCGGGCTGAATGTAAGAGAGAGAAGCACGGCCTTCAAGCTTATATGTAATTGTAAGCTCGTCGATTCTGCCCTCGCTGTCAAAGAGAACCTTAATCTTGATGTTTGTAAGAGAAAGTGCAAAGCTCTCAAAGGTAAGACCTGTGTTGTGAGATTTAGCGCTGTTTACGATAACATCGTCAAGGCCTGTAACACGGGGATAGTTAGCCGTAACATCGGGAAGAACGGAGTCTTCAACCTTTTCATCGGCAGCGATGTCGATGTTGTTGTAGTTGAGGACATAAGTCTTGCTCTCTGTTGAAACGCTTGCTACATCGGCAGCATCAAGCTTGAGTGCGCCGAGAGCATCTCTTCCGAGTGTAAGAGAAGCGTCGGAATTCTTTTTAACATTTGCGCTTGCGGAATCAATGCCTACAAGATTTTTGAGGATGGCATTGAAATCATACGAACCGTCGGTGCAGTAAGGTGCATCGGCATATTCGGGATAAGACGCAGCCATAATTGCATTGAGAACTGAAGCGTCGCAACCGAATGTTGTCGAAGCGTTTGCTGTTCTCTGGAACGAATAGCCCGGCAAATGGTGTGTTGTGCCGTCTTCAAGCTCCGTATTTGCAATAAATGCGGTCTGAGTGTTGATTTTCTCAACAAGTTCTTCAGCGGTCAACGTAGGAGTTGTAGATCCGACGCCGCCCGGACGGACAGCAAATGCAACGAATGCCACAGTGATACTCGAAATGAGCATTGCCATTGCAAGAAGAATCGATAAGATCTTTTTCATTTTCAAAAGCTCCTTATAAGAAATTGTATTTTCACCCGTCTCGGGACATAAGCCCCTTATGGTGCATAATTACATTTCATATAATATCACAAGAGATTTATTTTTGCAATAAGATTGTCAAAAATTTTTGACGAAAACCGATATTTTTATCGGATTACACAACAGAACCCATAGCTAATTTATCAGCATTGCACAAAACGGGGTATTTTGTTTGAAAATTATGGAAAACTGTGATATAGTATTCAGAGTTTATTATTACATTATATATAACGGAGAAATTATGTTAGTTACGCTTACGGATGTTTCAAAGGGCTTCCTTGACGAAACGGTGCTTGAAAAAATAAATATGTCTGTAAACGAGGGCGACAAGATAGGTCTTATGGGCGTCAACGGTGCCGGCAAGACGACTCTTCTCAATATTATTGCGGGCGTCCTCCCCTGCGACGAGGGAACGGTATCGAAAAAGAACTGTCTTGAAATCGGTTATCTCAGGCAGAATGAAGCTCTCGATGACGGCAACACGCTTGAAGAGGAAATCAAATCCGCACTCGAGCGCACATACACCGTTCGCAGGCTTATGGCGGAGATATCGGAAAAGATGTCCTCGGCAAGCCCCGACAGCGAGGAGTACAAAAGGCTTGAGGGCGAATATGCCGCTCTCGACAACGAATACACGGCACTTGACGGCTACACCGCCGACACAAGAATAAACAGAGTGCTGACGGGTCTCGGCTTCGGCAATTTTGACCTTAAAATGAAGACCTCTGCCCTCTCGGGCGGCGAAAAGATGCGCTTTGCAATGGCAAAAATCCTGCTTCGCAATCCCGAGCTGCTTATCCTCGACGAGCCGACGAACCATCTTGATTTTTCAATGCTCGCATGGCTCGAGGATTATATAAAATCGTACAAAGGCGCTGTTCTGACGGTATCGCACGACAGGTATTTTCTCGACAGCGTTGTGTCGGGCATATATGAAATCGAGCAGAAAACTCTTTACAAGTACAAGGGCGGATATTCCTCGTTTATAAAGCAAAAGGAAGAGCGCCTGCGTGTGCTTGAAAAGGAATATGACAAGCAGCAGGAAGAGCTTGCCGCCATGCGTGATTATGTCAACCGCAATCTCGCCCGTTCAAGCAGCTCAAACAGCGTCGGTTCAAGGGTCAAGGCTCTTGAAAAAATGGAAATCCGACAAAAGCCCAACCCGAGGCCCAAGGACATACATTTCAAATTCGATTATGATATTGAACCGCACAAGGTCGTGCTGACCGTCAAGGATATGGGCGTTCATGTCGGCGACAGGGCGACGGGTAAGCAGCTGTACGACAATATCTCTTTGGAGGTCCTCTGCGGCGACAAAATAGCGATTGTCGGCAAAAACGGCGTTGGAAAATCGTCGTTTCTGAAAGCCGTTATGAAACGAATCAGCTGTTCGGGCACGGTGCGTTTCGGCGGAAATGTCAAGGTTGCGTATTTTGACCAGGAGCTTCGGGATCTCGATTTGAACGACACGGTTATCGAGGCGGTGCACAAGCAATTCCCTACCAAGACAGATTTTGAAATCCGCAGTGCTTTGGGCAGACTTCTTATTGAGGACGAAGCGGTTTTCAAGCGGGTGCGTGATCTCTCGGGCGCAAACAGAGCAAAGGTTCAGTTCTGTATTATAATGTTTAAGCGGGCAAATGTGCTCATACTCGACGAGCCGACAAACCATCTCGATTACATTGCGAAAGAGGCGCTTGACGATGCGCTCAAGCAGTTCACGGGAACGCTGATTACCGTTTCGCACGACAGGTATTTCCTAAACAGCGTGCCCACAAAGATAATCGAAATGTTCCCCGACGGGCTGAAAATATATAACGGAAAATACGATTATTACCTTGACCACCGTGAAGCGCCGCAGCAACAGGTCAGAGAAAAGCAGGACTCGGAGCAGAAAGCGGCATATCTCACTTCAAAGCTCAACAAAGCCGACGAGCGCAAACGCAGGGCGAAAGTCAATGCGCTTTCAAAGGAAATCGAAACACTCGAAAGTGAAATCGAAGAGCTTAAAGCGCACTGCGCAACGGAAGAAATCGTTACCGACTATGTAAAACTCAGCGAAACCCTTGAAGAAATCAAACAAAAAGAAAACCTCCTCGAGCAAAAAGAAACCGAATGGCTCGAATTGGCGGAATGAGTGCGAGGCGATAAAAAATCGCCGCAAGCGATATGAAGCTTGCGACGACGTGGTGGATGTTAACGGACTTGAGGCTTCGCCTCAGTTCGTTTGCTTCGCAAACCTCCGCTTATTTTTATATCCCTTTTGACTTCGCTGCGCTTCGCAAAAGATGGATTATGCGGTTCAAGTCCGTCAACATATTTACATATAAACAAAAAGAGAAGGGCTATGCCCTTCTCTTTTTGTTTGGTGGACGTTAACGGACTTGAACCGCTGACCCTTCGCACGTCAAGCGAATGCTCTGCCAACTGAGCTAAACGTCCTTGATTTTGAATGTACCGATATTATACAGGAATATCCGAAATTATGCAACACCTCATTTGAAAATTGTTCCCGCAATGAACAAAAAAATCACGCCGGGTATGCCGCCGACAGCCGAAAGCGCAATCGTATGGGCGTTTATACTCGGTCCTATTCCGAAAAATCCGCCGACATATTTTGCCGCAAACAGCGCAACGATTCCCTGCATTGCGGTAAGCAACAGCACCGCAAAAAACCGTTTTGTTCTTATCATCGAAACCATTATTGCAAGTCCGACAACCGCAAACAGGCAATATACAGCCGTGTTCATATTACCACTCCTTTTTTTGAATTTTATGCTTGTCACAGCGTAAAATATGACGGTCGGGTTATTAACAATATTTTAATTTTGCTGTTTTTGTCCATTTAAGGTTGACCTATTATGTAAAATAAAGTAAAATAAAGTAAGATTACAACTTCTTTATATATAGAATACGGTGCAGATAAAATGAAAAAAATATTTTCTTTTGAAGTATTTGACATTATACCTTGTCCCGACGGAATTATCCTCTCACAAAAAGAATTGTTCAACGGAACAAGTTATAAAGTCAGTTTTCTTCAATACAGCGTCGTAACAGGCAAGCTTTCGCCTGTTACAAAGGACTTCTATCAACTTAATAAATTCGGCGAAAATTATGAAGCGATTTGCAACGAAATCGGCGACTACATTACCTGCGAGGCAACTGTTTTCAAAAACAGGAATGTCGCAGTTGTGTATCCGAGCGGCGAAACGGGCATTTTTGACAAGCACGGCAAGTCCGTCTGGACGGGCGACCTTATTTACCGTGACTGCCCCATAAACGGCGCCGTTGCCGACGGTGTGTATTTCTGGGCCACCGTTCCGCTTCAGAATTCTATTATCAACTATTCGGTTCCGCATAAAAAGTTCAGTATGCGTATAGGAAGCGAAAATTCTTCTACCTTCAGCGAGCCTGTTTCGCTGAGCATATACAGGAAAGAAATGTTCGTCTGCAATGCGGGGTCGAACAAGATACGCAAGGTAAACCTCGGCAACTATCTTGTAAGCGATTACAAGCAATTTGACGAGCCCGTTTACAGATACCTCCGTTCATCGCTCAAGGAATTTGTTGTTTTAAGCTCGGGCGTCTATGTACTTTAATTAACGGTAAAAAAATACGCTCTCACGATTGTGAGAGCGTTAATTTTATGCCTTTTTTGAAAAATTACTTTTCAACTTTTTCAGCCGTATTGTCAGCCGTTTCCTTGTCCTTTTTGCCGACAATAAGGTTTGTTACGATACCGAGGATAAGAGCGCACGCAACCTCTGTAAGTGTAACCTTACCGAACGAAACCGTAAGTCCGCCGATACCGCAGATAAGGATTACCGCTACAACGAAGAGATTTCTGTTTTCGCCGAGGTCAACGCTCTGAATCATTTTAAGACCGCTTACTGCGATAAAGCCGTAAAGAGTAACGCAAACGCCGCCCATTACGCAGTTGGGAATGGTTGAGAGGAATGTTACGAACGGTCCGAAGAACGAAATTACCATAGACATAATCGCAGTTGCAAGGATTGTAACTACCGAAGCGTTACCTGTAATAGCAACACAGCCTACCGACTCGCCGTATGTTGTGTTGGGGCAGCCGCCGAATACAGCGCCTACCATTGAGCCTACGCCGTCGCCGAGAAGCGTTCTGTGGAGGCCCGGGTCCTCAAGAAGCTCTTTACCGATAACCGATGAAAGGTTCTTATGGTCCGCAATGTGCTCTGCGAATACAACGAATGCAACCGGAACATATGCAACCGCAACCGTAAGGATATACTTGCCGCCGATAGCCTTTATACCCTTAGCCGCCGAAAGGAATGAGAAGTCGGGAACCGCGAAAAGCTTCATACCCGAGAATACCGAGAAGTCGATAACCTGAAGCGCTTCGTTACCTGTTTTAATTCCGATAACGGTAAATACAGCCGCAACGACATAGCCTGCAAGGATACCGATGATGAACGGGATAAGCTTCGCCATTTTCTTGCCGAATACCGAGCAGATAATAACCGTGAAAAGTGTTACAAGACCGCAGATAAGAGCTACATAGGGGCTTGCAACGCTTACGCCCTCCGCGTCAAGAACCTTACCTGTTGTGAGGTCGCCGATTGCATTGCCTGCAAGCGAAAGACCGATGATTGAAACGGTGGGTCCGATAACAACCGCCGGCATAAGCTTGTCAATCCAGCCGACGCCCGCAAATTTAACTACGATAGCGATAACTACATATACAAGACCTGCGAAGAAAGCACCGAAGATAATTCCCGCATAGCCTGCTTCAACGGAAACCGCACCTGCGAAAGCCGCAAGCATTGAGCCGATGAAAGCGAAGGATGAGCCGAGGAATACGGGGCTGTTGAACTTTGTGAAAAGAAGATAAACGATTGTGCCCACGCCTGCTCCGAAAAGCGCCGCCGACTGGCTCATACCGTTACCTACGATTGTGGGAACTGCGATTGTTGCCGCAAGGATTGCAAGCAACTGCTGAAAAGCGAACACTATAAGCTGTCCGAATTTCGGCTTGTCTTTGATGTTGTAAACAAGATTCATTTCTTTTCCTCCTAATATTTTACGGCTTACGCCTTATTACCTTTTTTAGAGAGCACAACCTCTGTTATGCCGTCAACCTCGTCAACTCGGACATTGATAAATTCGTCCTTTGAGGTCGGGATATTCTTGCCGACATAGTTTGCGCAAATCGGAAGCTCCCTGTGCCCCCTGTCAACCATAACGGCAAGCTGAATTACCGCAGGTCTGCCGAGTCCTATTATCGCTTCCATTGCAGCCCTCGCCGTCCTGCCCGTATATAAAACATCGTCAACAAGGACTATCGACTTGTTATTTACATCGAAATCTATTACCGATGAATTGAGGTGCGGCGACTGATACTCCTGCGTCAAATCGTCCCTGTAAAGCGTGATGTCAAGTTCGCCGAGCTCAACTTTAAGGTCCGAAAACTTTTCGATATTCGCCTTTATCATTTTTGCAAGCGGAACGCCACGCCTTTTGATGCCGACAAGATAAACCGTATCGACCTGGGTGTTCTGCTCGATTATTTCGTGCGAGAGCCGAGCCAAAGCTCTTAACATCGCCTGCTTGTCAATAATAATTTTGTTTTCCATTTTATACTCCGTTTTCACAAAGAAAAAGCCTTGTCGGAATTCGACAAGGCACAAAAATTTGATATTGCGATTTGCGTTCTCCTTGCCGGCATCCCGTACCGAATTAAAGGTAAACATTTTTATTGGCAATATAATATCACAACACGCCGTTCTTGTAAACCGTTTTTTACAAAAAAGTTCATAATTTTTTTATATTTGACAATTCTCTCCCACGCATTTGACAAACATAAGATACACGGCTATAATACTTAAACAATATAAAAAAACATAATATCACGGAGTTTGAAATATAATGCTTCACTATTTAATCAGTGCGATTGTCGGTTATGTCCTCGGTTCGTTGAGCTTTGCCGTTATCGTCTCAAAAACAAAGTACAAGAAGGACATAAGAGATTACGGCTCGAACAATGCGGGAATGACTAACACCGCAAGGACTTTCGGCAAAAAAGCTGCGGCGGCGGTGTTTATCGGCGACTTTATAAAGCCTATGATTGCCGCATTGATTGCCGTGTTTTTGATTTCGGGAAAGGTTGACTCCGTCGGCTGCGGCTACATTGCGGGCACGGCGGCTGTTATCGGTCATATTTTCCCCGTGTTTTTCGGCTTCAGAGGCGGAAAGGGCGTCGCTTCGATGTTCGGTGTTACAACGGTAATGTCGCCCATATCCGTTCCGATACTTGCAATTCCCTTTTTCACAACGCTCAAAGCGTCTAAAATGGTATCGCTCTCGTCGATTATATCGGCTGTCTGCGTGCCCGTAGTAACATTTGTGATTTACAGGTTTCTTCCGTTCCTTAATCCGCCCGCACTGCGCGGAGACTGGAAAATACCCACCGTTTGTACGATTCTGATTGCGGCTCTCGTAATCTTTATGCACCGTTCGAATATCGAGCGTATCAAAAACGGAGAAGAAAGAAAAATCGGCTCAAAGAAGAGCAAGGAATAAGCGGTGATAAAATGACAAACTTTATTGAAAACGGTTATCTTAAAATCGGCGTAAAGGACTTCGGTGCCGTGCTCACAAGCGTTAAATCGCAAAAGAGCGGATACGAATTCCTCTGGCAGGGCAACCCCGATGTATGGAACGGACAGTCGCCAATACTCTTCCCCGTTATCGGCAAAATGCTCGATGACAAATACCGCCTTGACGGCAAGGAATACGGTATGATTCGCCACGGTCTTGCAAGGCATTATGATTTTGTTCTTATCGAAAAGGACGAAAATTCAATGACCTTTGAACAGACGCAGAACGAGGAAACGCTCAAAAGCTATCCGTATAATTATTCGCTCAAAGTAAAGTTTGAAATTAAAGACAATGCGCTTACCGTCACCCACACCGTAAAGAACACAAACGACCGTGTTATGTATTTTTCCATCGGCGCACACCCTGCTTTCAACTGTGAAATAGGCGACAGGGTCGTTTTTGAAAAGAACGAAACCCTTTACAGCGAAAGGATTGACCATGACTCCGTTATCACGGGAGACAAGGACCTTATCCTTGACAATTCAAACGAAATAGTTCTGTGTGAGCACACCTTTGACAAGGACGCACTGATTTTTGAAAGCCCTGAGTCGGACAAGGTAACGCTTGAAAGCCGAAACAGCGACAGGCGGATTGTTTTCACGCTCGGTGACGCACCCTTCTTTGCGGTTTGGTCAAAGCCGAACGCACCGTTTGTATGTCTTGAGCCCTGGCACGGAATAAACGACAGCTATGATAAAAAATCGGATATTTCGGAAAAGCGCGGAATTGAAAAATTAAATCCGAACGGGGAATTTTCATTTTCGTGGAAAGCCGAATTTTTTGAATAGGAAAATATTGTTTACAATTTATCTGTTGACTGAAATCGCATTGCATTGTAAAATATAGATAGAGTTTAGGAGGTGTATCCGATGAGCGATGAATATGGTAACGATATAGTTTCCGTCGTTGACGAAAACGGCGAAGAACATGTTTTTGAAGAGCTTGACAGAATAGAGACCGACAAGGGTCGTTATGTGGCTCTTACCCCCGTTTTTGACGATGCGGAAGAGATTATAGAGGACGACGGCGAGCTTATTATTTTAAGAGTTGTCGAAGAGGACGGCGAGACTTATCTCGAGCCCATTGAGGACAGCGTTGAATTTGATGAGGTCGGCAATCTTTTCGAGGAAAGAATTGCGGAGCTTTACGATTTTGACGACGAAGAAGAATAAAAATATGCGCACGGCATAAAATATTATTCCTGCCCGATGCGATAAACGGTTCGGTTGATATTAACCCAACACTTTCTAAAAGGGAACCGTTATACCGACGCCGGGAGCAGACCTCCCGTTTTTACGGACGCTGGGAGCATACAAAGGCGAAGGCGAGGTACCCACCTGCTTTTATTTGCAGGTTATTATTCACCGACTGCGGTCGGGCGGGACGAAAGAACACTTCATTTGAAGTGTTCTTTTTTTGTTTTTTACAGGCTCCCTTGTGTAAAGGGAGCTGTCGTCATTTATGACGACTGAGGGATTGAAAATACAACGCGTAGCGTTGATGATATACAATGCTTCGCATTGATTTGTCGTATGGACAGCCATTGCGGCTGTCCATACGGGTACGCATAAAATAGAAATGCGCGCAGAACAAAGCCTTCCTCTGACGAGGAAGGTGGCACGCCGCAGGCGTGACGGAAGGAGAGACGCAAGTTATAGCGAATTTTCGTTATCTCTCCCTCAGTCATTTTTTCGCAGAAAAAATGACAGCTCCCTCGTCAGAGGGAGCGAAACTTCTCGGTTAATTTCATATTTATTTAGAGCGTAGGGCGGGGGCTTGCTCCCGCCGCTAGGTTATTGTCTTTTATGTAATTTACGGATAATATAGAACTAAAATTAACGCACAGCCCGTAGGGGCGACCTGTGGTCGCCCGCCAATTTCAGCAGTAACAAAAAAGCGGGCGAACACAGTTCGCCCCTACGATATGATATGAAATATAATTTGATTGTATCGGTTAATTTGCAATATTTCTTTCGGCGGGAGCAAGCCCCCGCCCTACCGATACGGTAACGCACACCCCGTATGGACAGCCCTCGCGGCTGTATGTAGGTTTGGGATTTACAATCCCTCCGCCTCACATCCGTTCGGCACCTCCCTTTACACAAGGGAGGCTTGATACTGCGAATATTTTAATATGATGAGCCTCGTAGAGATATGATGAGCCTCGTAGGGACCTCATGCGCTTTTTCAACGCACAAGAAAAAGCGCTCACACTGATGTGTGAGCGCCGAATATCAGAAATGTAAATTCTTAGTCTTCGTTCTTTTTCTTCATTGTAACTGCAACTGCTGCTGCGCAAACTGCAACTGCCGCTGCTGTTGAAACATAAAGCTTACCGCCTGTTTTCTTGATGTCAACGGAATTCTTACCGCTGTCCTTGCCGTTATCTGCAGCAGCCGTTGTTGACTCTGCGGGCTTGGTTGTTGTAGCCTTATCGGTTACTTCGATAGCAAGCTCGTCGCCTGCAACTGTAACAGCTGTGCTTGTTCCGTCAATAGCGTCCGTTGCGGAAGCCGTGAAAACGCCGTCCTTCTTGAGAACCTTGAACTTAGCTGTGAAAACAACGCCTGCATCCTTAGCTTCGGTAGCAACGCTTGCAACTGTGAGTTTGCCGTCAACAGTGTCGTTGATTACTGAAGTAAAGAGGTCGGTAGCCTGAGCTGAACCTGCAACATACTGATAATTAGCAGTATTGTATTCAAGAACGCCCTTGAAGCCCGAAAGACCGCTGCTTACTTTGAAAGAAACCGTGATTTCGTCGCCTACTGCTGCGGTGGTTGCCGATGACTCGAGGTCAACCTTGTATGTGTCAGCCGCAAATGCGGGAACACAAGCAACAGCAATAAGAAGAAGTGCTACGAGAACTGAAAGAACTTTTTTCATATCTTTTTACCGCCTTTTAATAATTTTCGCTTTAATGCGAGTCGATATTATGATAGAAAAGCGCATAAAGCCTTTACTATATGACTAATGATACTATAATTCAGTTGAATTGTCAACAGGATTTTATTTATCTTTGTCAATATTTTCGTTTGTTTCGTTCGGAGTTTCGGGTTCGTCCTGCTGTTTTTTCTTTTTGATGACAAGGGCAATGATTATTGCCGCCGCAAGAACGAGGAGAGTTGCCGCAACAGCTATGATAATCGCCGCAGTATTGCTCTTTTCGGTCTGTTCCGAAGCAGAATCGGCTGTTGTGGGCTCCGTGGGCATAATGTCCGCAGGCAAGGTCTCGTCGGGAGCGGGAGCCTTGGCGGTTCCCGTTATACCCTCGATTTTCTTCGTTGTGCTTGCTTTTTTGCCCGAAGCAGGCTTTGTGACATTTGCCGCAGCAGTCGTCTGAGGCTGAGGAGCGATTGTCTCCTCGGTTGCCGTTCCCGTGCCCTCGGCTATTGTGAGGACCGTACCCGTAACGGTTGAAGTTATGTCGTTGTTGTTGCCGTCAATGGCTTCGGTTACTTTAAGAGTCATTTTACCGCCTGTTTTGAGCACCTTGAACTTAGCGGAATACACGGTGCAGGCAGGCTGTTCGCTCATTGCGACTGCCGCCGCCGTAAGTTTTCCCGCTGTTTTATCGTTTACGGAAACCACAAAGTTTGTGCCCTCGCTTATGCTGTCGTCAACAAGTCTGAAATATGTTGTGTCGTATTCAAGCACAAGCTTTGCGCCCGAAAGACCGCTTCCGACATTTACGCTTATCGTAACGGTGTCGCCCTTATTTGCCGTTGACGGAGCCGCCACGAGCGAGGTGGACGCCGCAAACGGGGTAAGGCACAAAAGCGACATAAGCATGGTTATTATCAGCATTACGGATATAGTTTTCTTCATAGGTTAAACCGCCTTTTATGTTTATCTTCAATATAATACAATGTTTTAACGATTCGGTCAATATTTGAGCCGAATTTTTGTGTAAAGCGAATTCGCTTTACAGTTGAATATCCCTGTTCGGTGTTACATAAACGGTATTGTAAACATGATATATGACCTTGCCGGGCTTTGCGTTGTTCGGCTTTTTGACATTTTTTATCAAGGTGTAGTCAACGGGCACCTTGTCCGCGTCGCCTGCCGAGCTGAACCGTGCGGCTATCCTTGCCGCCTCCTCGATTGCGGTATCGGTAATTTCCCTGTTGTCCGAAACAATCACGGTGTGCGAACCCGCAAAGCTTTGAGTGTGAAGCCACATATCATAGTTCTTTGCCGTCTTGAAGGTCAGCTTGTCGTTCTGGACATTGTTCCTGCCGACAAGCACACGGAAGCCGTCCGAGGTTGTGAACTCATACGGCGGAAGCGTTTTCGGCAACTTTATTTTATCCTTGCTTTTGTGGCGGATATATCCGCCCGAAATCAGCTCCTGCCTTATCTCGGCAATTTCCGCTTCGCTGTCCGCCCTCGAAAGCTCATCGAGCACGGAGTCGATATACAAAAGCTCCTGTTCGCCGCTCTCGATTAAATCGGCAAGCATTTTTTCGGCAGTAACCGCCTTTTTGTATTCCTTATAATACTTCTGCGAATTCTGCACGGGAGAAAGTGCGGGATTTACATTTATCCTAACGACATTGTTATTGTCGTAATAATTCTCAATATCGTAAAACGCCGAACCCTTTTCGAGCCTGTAAAGATTGGAATTTATAAGCTCCGCATAGATACGCAGAGTTTCCTTGTCGTCGCACTTTTCAAGCTGCATTTTCTGAAGATTGACCTTTTTTGCAACCCTCTGCGAGGCGTTGTTCAAAAGCTTGAGCATATCGCCCGCACGGCGTTTGATTCGATAGGTTCTGTCCTTTTCAAAGCAGAACTCGTCGAGCAGCTCGGAAAACGAAGAATATTTCTTCACGGGATAATTTTCGCCGTACTGCGTGATATTCATAAACGAAAAATCGACGGGATTGCCCTCGGGGTCGAACACAACCTGCGGAGAGGGCTTGTTTTGGAAAATTATATCCTGAATTTCAACGATTTTATCATACAAAACGCTCTCGTCGATAACCGTCATATCCTCAACCGCCTTGTCCGAGCAGGCAAAGGCGATTTCACGGCAAACGACGGGAGAAACGCCGAGCACGCTTGAAAGGATTGCCGAGGAGAGCTTTTGATTTTTCTTTTCGCATACCGCCTTTACTATCTCCCCTGCCGAGCACTGCGAGATGTCGAGCTTGTTCTGGCTCGGCGGCAAAAGATAAGTGCCGCCCGGGAGAACCTCACGGTAGGTGGATTTGGTTTCGTCCACCCTCTTAACGGCGTCAATGACCTTGCCGTTTTCGTTTACAAGCACTATATTGCTGCGCTGTGCCATAATTTCGATAAACACCTTGAGTTTTACCTTATCGCCTATCTCATCAGTGGCGTCAAAACACAATTCAAGCACCCTGTCGAGCGAAACCTGATTTATCTGCGTGAGCGTTGCCCCGACAAGGCGTTTTCTCAAAAGCATACAGAGCATGGGCGGCTTTTGCGGATTTTCAAGCGACTGCGAGGTAATGTGTATCCTCGGCGAGATTGCCTGTGCCGACATATACAGCCTGTATGCTCCGCTTCGGGTCCTCATTAAGAACACAAGCTCGCATTTCGACGGCTGATAAACCTTTTCCACCTTTGCTCCGAGCAAATATTCGCTTATTTCGTTTTTTATAAATCTTAAAGTTATTCCGTCAAGTGCCATATTTTCCTCAGATATAAGTTATCGGTGTTTTCTGTTCAAACACCGTGAATTTTACATTTTCAAATTTCTTTTGAAGCCTGTCGCAAAGCGGTTTTACGGAGATTGCTTCGGTTTCAAAATGTCCTGCGGCTATAAGACCTATGCCGAGGGCTGCTGCGTCAAGGAAGTCGTGATGACCCGCGTCGCCCGTAACAAGCAAATCGCAGCCCATTTCCTTGGCTTCGCAGAGGTAATCGCTGCCCGCACCGCCGCAAAAGGCAACCTTTGATACGGTTTTGTCGGTAAGGCAGGCTCTGACATTTGTCGAAAGCGTATTTTTGACAAATTCCGCAAATTCGCCGACCGTGGTTTTTTCAACCTCGCCCAAAGTGAGTATGCCAGAGGGTGATTTGGTTGTGTTTTTTGCCGAAAGCGTGTCTGCCAAAATGTCGCTGACGCCGCCCGAAGCCACATCGTACGAGGTGTGAGCGCATATAACGGAAAGTCCGTTATTGACTGCGGTGTAGACCTCACTGCCGCACTTTACCTGCTTTATTGCGCCGAAAATTATCGGATGGTGTGTAATGACAAGCTCGCAGCCCGTATCTTTTGCGGCTTCCAGCACCTCGTTTGTGCAGTCGAGAGCCATAAGCACCTTTGTAATCTCTTTGTTTTCGTCGCCTATGAGAAAACCGCTGTTGTCCCACTCCTCCTGTGCGGAGAACGGGGCAAAGCAGTCAATGTATTCATATATTTCCTTTGCCTTGGGCATTTTCGATACTCCTTATCAGTTCAAGAGTTTTTTCGTCCTTTGTGCCGTTGTATTTGTTGTAAAGGCTCTTCAATACCTTTTCCACAAACCTTTTATCGGTTTCCCCGTCCGATTTCGGCAGATTTCCGACATAGTATTCATACGGCTCATGCTCCGATTTTTCGCCCGTATATCTTGCCGAAACAACAAGATAAACATGCCTGTCCTCGCAGACGGTTTTTTCCGTCTCTATTGAAAAGCCGTTGTCAAAAAGCGCACGCCGCACATCTTCAAAATGCGTCATAGGTTGTAAAATAAGGTGGATATTTCCGTCCCTCAGCCAATCGGTTGCATTTATCATATCCGCAATCATAATTCCGCCCATACCGCAGACGGCTATTTCCTGTGCCTCACGGGGCTCTATGTTTTCAAAGCCCGCGGAAAGGCGCAATTCGATTTTTCCGTCCATACCGTATTCTTCAAGCGTTTTTTGTGCGTTCCCGAGCGGGTTCGGGTTTATGTCGGAGGCAATCGCCCTGTTTGAAATTCCTGTTTCGACTATGTACGCCGGAAGATACGCATGGTCCGTTCCCACATCAAGGAAGCAGTCGCATTTGTTTACCGTATCAGCCACGGCGGCAAGTCTCGGTGTCAATTTAATCATAATCAAAAAAATACGGGGTTGGCAGAGTTAAACACTCAACCGACCCCGCCGCTTTCTTTATTTGCTTGCAAGAAAATCGTTGATTTTTTTAACAAGCTCGTCCGCATCAACTCCGTGAACGGCACAAGCCTCCTCAACGGTCTCGCCTCTTGAAGCGGGGCATCCGAGGCAATGCATTCCCATCTCAAGGAAGAAAGGAACGGTTTCTCTTTCAGCGTCAAGAATGTCGCCGATTGTCATATCTTTTGTGATTGAAGTCATTGTTTTCTACCTCCGTTGACTTTATATATTTATTTGTTGCCCGAATCCGCCGGTTTATCAACGGTCTCGGGTAATATATTGGTTTCGTCAATGATGTAGTTCGGTCTGTTTTTAACTTCAAGATAAATCCTTGAAATGTACTCGCCAACTACGCCCATTGAGATTAAAATAAGCCCGCCGATTATTAAAATCGAGCAAACAAGCGACGGATAACCTTTTACATCCGGTCCGAAACAAAGGGTTTTTACTATCGTGTAAAGAGCATAGATAAAGCCCGCCATACTCGTTACAATTCCGCAGAAAAGCGAAATTTTCATCGGAGCGGTGGAGAAGCCGATTATGCCGTCAACCGCATATGTGAACAGCTTCCAGAACGACCACTTGGTCTTGCCTGCCGCACGCTCGCGGTTTTCGTGCTCAAACCACTTTGTCTTAAAGCCTACCCAGCTGAATATGCCCTTTGAAAAGCGGTTGTATTCGGGCATTGAAATTATTGCGTTTACGACCTTTCGGGTCATAATGCGGTAATCCTGTGCGCCCTCCTCGATATTGGCGTCCGAAATGCGATTGATAAGCTTGTAAAAGCCCCTCGAAAATGCGCTTTTGAGCTTTGCCTCGCCTTTTCGGTCTGTGCGCCTTGCGGCGGCTATGTCAAAGCCCTCCTCGGCTACGCTTCTGACCATATCGGGAATGAGCTCGGGAGAATGCTGCAAGTCGGCGTCGATAATCCCCACCAAATCGGCAGAGGACATTTTAAGCCCTGCGAGCATTGCCGCCTCCTTACCGAAATTCCTTGAAAACGAGATGTATTTCACGCTTTTGTCATTTTCGGCAAGTTTTTTTATAATTTCCGCCGTGCCGTCACGGCTTCCGTCGTCCACAAAAATGAAAGAGGCGTTTATTCCGTTAAGTCCTTTTAATATCGGAGAGACGGTGGTATAAAACACATCAAGAACCGCTTCTTCGTTATAGCACGGAACTATAAGCTCAAGTGTTTTCATACATTCTCTCCTTTCCGAAACGCATCTTATCATTTAATTATACAATCAAACCTCGTCAAACGCAAGTGCTTTGTTGCGCACTTCAAAGCCTTTTACCGAGGTTGAAAGCTTGATGTCGGCTTTCGGGATTATCATATTGCCGACACGCTCATCGTAATGCGAGGCGTCAAGCACTCCGTCGATATATACCTTGAGCATTGCGTTCTTTTCCCTGACAAGGGTGATTTTTCTGTCGCCCGTGTTGCAGATGTCGGTGTTACCGACGCATTTTAACGAACAGCAGTTAAAGCGGACATTGCCGTTTATAAGCGAAACCGCAAGCGAATTGCCCTGTGAGAACAAAAGCGTTTCCTTGGTTGCGGTGTTCACGGTCATTGTAAGGGTAAAGTCATCCTCAATTTCACAGGGCGCCTCCCTGTCGGAATATAAAATTCTGTCCTTGTAGCAGACAAGAGTTTTCTTTGAATTGAGGCGGTTGCCGTAGAGGTCACGCACGCTGTATTCGACTGTATATTTTGAGCCTGCCTGTGCGTTGTCAAAGGTCAAAAGCACCTCGCTGTAATCGGCAAGCAGCTGAGCCTTTACAGGCTTGCCCATATAGGTAAAGCTGTTTTCGTCAAGGACAATGTGCCTGTCAAAGGAGAATACCGCCGTGCTTTCGGTTTCAAACTTGGCACGCTTTAATACGGGAGCGGTAGTCTTTTCGCCGCCGAATTTGTATATTACAATCTCATGCGCCGCAAGCTCTGCTTCAAGGGTATCGCCGAACGAATACTTCCTTTCGCACTTTTCGGTTTCATAGGGAATGACATTTATGCGTGTAAGATTTTTAACGCTTTCGTTTACGCCAATTTCCTTTTCGAGCTTTACGGAAATTCTCTGCGGCTTATCGGACGGATTGCGGAGCGAAATAATACCCTCGTTTCCGTTCCACGCACTGTAACCGTAAGTTTTTCCCGAGTCGGCTCTTTCGCCGATAAGCTTTGAATTCCTGAGCGTTTCAAAGTTCTCACGGACAAACTTCAGCACATCCGCATTGATGCGCCACATATTGTCATTGAAAAGGTCAAAGCTGTAATAGAGCTCCCAGAACGCAGTACCCCTTGAAGAAATCATATACATATACTTACGGTACTCGTCGTCGGTCATTTTTACCTTTGCGGTATGGCCGTAGATGGGCTCGTGGTTGTACATATTGGAGTTCGGGAACTGATACTGCCTGATTTTATGGAAATCGTAATAAAGGGCGTCCCTGTATGTGAGCATACGGTCATAGTCCTTACCGTTTAAGTCCTCGCCGCTCAACGATTTGTCGGTAAAACCGATGTCGCCGCTGTTCTGCATCCATACGCTGTTGACATAGCGCAGGAACCACGGGCTCGGAACCGCATAACAGGTAAGGTTTATCCAAAGCTCCTTGCCCTGCTCTGCTCTGAATTTACGCATATCACGGAAAATGGAAATCCACTTTTCCCATGCGTCGGTCATAACATACATATCCTTATAGCCGCCCGTCGGGTGTCCGTGTCTTTTACTGCGGCAGGGCTTGAGCATAAAGCCGTCAAGCTTCCAATAGTCTATGTCAAAACGGTTCATATAGTCAAGGAAAAGCAGTTCGACATTGCGTACATACTTTTCGTCCGCAATGCAGATGTCAAAGGAGCTTCTGTTGTAGCCGCCCTTGCCGTGCTTTTGCATACGCTTTGCAAACGGTCTGTTGTAGTTGTAGCCGCCCCTCGGTCCGAGCCAAAGTCCGAAATGCGAGGAGAAGTTGTTTGCAAGGCGTGAAGAATTGTAAAGTTCGTGGGGGAATTTCTTGTTAAAGCACCAAAAGTCGCTTTCGTAATCGTTCCAGCCGTCATCGACAACATAGGCGTCGAGCGGCTTTACAAAATTCTGCGTCAAGCCCTTTTCAATTTGATAAAAAGAGCCCGTAATGTTTTCCTCCGTGATGTTGAGCATATGGTCGTACCAGGAATTGTACTGGGTACGAAGATATGTTTTCTGCGAAACGGTTTTGATGTATTCGAGGAAATCAGCCCTTATAACATCAAACGACATTGTCTGCGCACTGCCGAAAACGGATTTGTGGAACGAGTGCTCCCTTTTTCCGTCAAGGATTTTTGAAAGGCTTTTTCCGCTGTAATAACGAAGCCGCAATGTGTTTTCGACTATGTTGTTGTCGTTCATCGGGAATTCCGAGCCCGTGAACATACCGTTGATATAAACGGGTTGACCGAGCGAGGCATAGAAGCCGTCAATGAACGCCTTGTCCATTTCGGGATGAGTCCACTTCTGCAAAATACCGTCACCGAGACGCAAAAGCTCCGTGTCAACGGTATCGATACGCAGATTGAGGTCGCCCGAAGCCGAAAAGCAAAGCTGTTTTTTCATAAAGAAATCGTCGTTTCCGAGCTTATATACCAAGCGGAAGTTTATGGTTGTGCTGCGGTAAATCGCAGGCTTGAAAACGAACTCCAAAATTGATGAGTCCTCTTTTTCATAGGAGTTTACCTTGTCGAGTGTGAGCATTGACGCCTTTAACTCAAACTTTCCGAACCTTTTTAAGAAAGTTACCGCAAACTCCTCGCTTCCGCTTCCCGAAACAAACAGCGCGGGCTCTTTAAGCCTTTTGTTCGTAATTGTGCCGGGCAAAAGCCTGCCGTTTTCGACAGAAAAGCTTCTCTCAATATATTCGTTTCCGATAACGGCATTTTTGCCGTCGTTTTTAATGTAAGTCATAGGTTAATCTTCCGCTCCTAAAAATTTTTCGTCAATTATTTTTGCCGTATACTCGACAAGCTCCGAACACGGGCGTTTTTTGTAATAGTGCTCCGTTCTCGCCTCGGGAGTTGCCGTTTCCTTTGCCTGCGCTTCTTTGGTAAGCCCCAAAAGTTCACGGCAGATTATAGACGGGTTGTCCTTTCTGAATTCGTCGGCAATTTCCCGAACTTTTTCATAGGTTTCGGCTTTCTTTTGCGAGTCCTTGCCGTCGGTAGCGCCGTAAAGCATACCCGCAACAAGTGCCGCACCGGTTATTGTGCCGCAGACCTCTCTCATTCTGCCGACGCCTCCGCCGAGACCTGCGGAAACCCTCAATGCGGTCTCCTCATCCATATCGAATTCATCGCAAAAAGCGCAGAACACAGCCTGCGAGCAATTATACCCCTGTTTGAAGAGCTCAAGCGCCCTGTCGGAATGTTTTGACATACTATCGCCTCCGAATTTCACTGTCTTATATAATATCACACTTGCGGGATTATATCAAACAAATAAGCAGAAAAAATCCCCGTTCTTCCGAAAAGAAAAACGGGGATTTGAAATCCGGTAAATTAAAATTACTTAAGAGTAACTTTAGCGCCGACTTCTTCGAGCTTAGCCTTTGCAGCTTCAGCGTCGTCCTTAGAAGCAGCTTCCTTGATTACCTTGGGAGCGCCGTCAACCATAGCCTTTGCTTCAGCAAGACCGAGGCCTGTGATTTCACGAACTGCCTTGATAACCTTAATCTTCTCTGCGCCTACTTCTGTAAGCTCAACATCGAATTCTGTCTTTTCCTCAGCTGCTGCTGCGCCGTCGCCTGCTGCGGGAGCTGCAACTGCTACTGCTGCTGCGGCAGATACGCCGAATTCGTCCTCAACTGCGTGTACGAGCTCTGAAAGCTCAAGAACTGTAAGAGCTTTGATTTCTTCAATCATAGCTGCAATTTTCTCTGATGCCATTTTATTTTCCTCCAATAATAATGAAATAATTTTTAAGTTGTACAGCAAAAATTATTCTGCTGCGGGAGCTTCCTCAGCGGGAGCTTCGCCGCTCTTGTCAACAACTGCCTGAATAGCGCGTGCAAAAGCTGCGATGGGTGCGTTGAACGCACTGCAAACTGTAGCGAGCAATACTTCTCTTGACGGAAGTTTTGCAAGGCTTGAAATCTTTTCAAGAGAAATTACCTCATTGTCGAGGAAACCGCCCTTAATGTTGAAATTCTCATTCTTGTCAGCGAATTTCTGAAGAATTCTTGCTGCTGCAACATAATCGTCATCAGATGTAGCGACAGCTGTTGTTCCCTCAAGAACGCCGTCGAGCTCTGCAAGATCAGTGCCGTCAATAGCAAGATGGATAAGTGTATTCTTTGTTACGGTGTACTTAACGCCCGCTTCACGGAGTTCCTTACGGAGAACCGTATCATCGGCAACGGAGATACCCTTGTAATCAACGATTACACCTGCACAGGCATTGTCAAATCTTGTTTTAAGGTCTGCAACCTGCTGCTTTTTGATTTCTAAAACTTTCTCACTTGGCAAACGAATTCACCTCCTATAAAAATGTTACGCTTGCTTTATGAGATTAAAAAACCTCTCTGCAAAAGACAGAGAGGTTCAAAACTTCAATAATAAGTTCCATTCCCTCGGTAGGCAGTCAAAAAACTTTACGCATAAATGCACCTACTGTCTTCGGCAAGCGGATATTATATTAACATACCCGAACGGGTTTGTCAAGCACTGTAATTAAACAGAGTACTTGTTTGAGTTAATCTTTACACCGGGGCCCATTGTTGTTGCAACAACGCAGGACTTGATGTACTGACCCTTGAGAGCCGCGGGCTTAGCCTTTACGATAGCGTCCATAAGAGTGTTGAAGTTCTCAGCGAGCTTCTCGGCACCGAACGAAACCTTACCGATGGGGCAGTGAATGATGTTTGTCTTGTCAAGACGGTACTCAATCTTACCTGCTTTTGCTTCGGTAACTGCCTTAGCAACATCGGGTGTTACGGTACCTGCCTTGGGTGAAGGCATCAAGCCGCGGGGGCCGAGAACCTTACCGAGACGGCCTACAAGACCCATCATATCGGGTGATGCGATACATACATCAAAGTCGAGCATACCGCCCTGGATGTCAGCGAGAAGGTCTTCAGCGCCGACAATGTTAGCGCCTGCAGCCTTAGCCGCATCGGCAGCGTCGCCCTTAGCGAAAACCGCTACTCTTACATCCTTACCTGTACCGTTGGGAAGAACAACAGCGCCTCTTACCTGCTGGTCAGCGTGTCTTGAGTCAACGCCGAGACGGATGTGAGCTTCAACAGTTTCGTCAAACTTGGCAGTTGCCGACTTGCAAGCCAAATCAAATGCCTCGTCTGTATCGTAGAGCTTTGTTTTTTCAATCAATTTTGCGCTCTCGTTATATTTTTTTCCGTGTTTCATAATTTACTTTCCTCCTATTAAGTGGTTAATCGGATTTTTCCTCCCACGAAGGAGCATCAGTCTTCGACAGTGATGCCCATTGAACGAGCCGTACCTGCGATCATGCTCATTGCAGTTTCAACGGTAGCTGCGTTGAGGTCGGGCATTTTCTGCTCTGCGATCTTCTGAAGCTGTTCTTTCGTGATGGTTGCAACCTTTGTCTTATTCGGTACGCCTGAACCGCTCTCGATGCCGCAAGCCTTTTTAAGAAGGACTGCTGCAGGAGGAGTCTTTGTTATGAATGTGAACGAATGGTCTGCATATACAGTGATAACAACGGGGATGATAAGTCCTGCGTCGTTCTTTGTGCGTTCGTTGAATTCCTTTGTGAACGCCATGATGTTAACGCCGTGCTGACCGAGTGCCGGTCCTACGGGCGGTGCCGGTGTTGCCTTGCCGGCAGGGATCTGAAGCTTAATAAAGCCTATTACTTTCTGAGCCATTTTAGCACCTCCAAAAATCGTGGTAGTGGCGGAATAAGTGGCTTCGCTTATCCCTCCCACAGCGCATATGCGCTATAAAAAGCGAACGAATCGCTTAATACCGTTTTTACTGTTGTTTTTCAACCTGGTCGAGTTCAAGTTCAACCGGCGTTTCTCTGCCGAGCATGGAAATGATAACTCTGACCATATTGTTTTCCGTGTTTACTTCGTCAACTACGCCGATAATGCCGTCAAAGGCACCGTCGATAATGGTAACCATATCGCCCTTTGCATAGTTTACTTCGACAACACGCTTTTCAACGCCGAGAGCGGCAATTTCACTGTCCGAAAGCGGAACAGGCTTACCCTCGGGACCGACAAATCCCGTAACGCCTCTCGTGTTGCGGATGACATACCATGTGTCATCTGTCATTTCAAGCTCACCCGTGTCCTCGTTTTCAAAGACAGCAAGCTTAACAATAACATAGCCGGGGAAAATTTTTCTTTCAATTTCTTTCTTGGTTCCGTCGTCCTTAATCTCGGTAACAAGCTCGGTCGGCACCTGAACATCAAGAATATAGTCGTGCATTTTGCGGTTCTCGACTACCGTCTCGATATTAGCTGCAACCTTATTCTCATAACCCGAATAAGTATGAACAACGTACCACTTGGAGATTTCTGCCATTAGACATCCCCCTTATAAACCTAAGAATCCGGAAATAATCGAACCTGCAACGGCTGTTGTTGTTTCGGTGTCAGCCGACGCATTTTTCGCGGCATTTACAAGAAGCTTGATAAGTTCCGAAAGACCTGTGTCGATACCCCAGATGATTACGCCGAGGACAAACACACAGAGCAAAACGACGCCTGTGCTCTTCCAAACGGTTTTCGCATCGGGCCATACGACCTTCTTGCACTCGCCTTTCAAATCCTTGAAGAACTTCTTGATGCTCTTACCGATGTTGGCAAAAACATGCTTTTTCTTCTTGGAATTGTCGGACTTGTCATCTTTCTTGGACTTTTTTGCGGGAGCTGCGGCAGAATCTTTTTTAATTTCGTCAGCCATAGTTTTTACCTCCGCTTACTTCGTTTCTCTGTGGAGAGTATGCTTCTTGCAGAATCTGCAGTACTTGTTCATCTCCAACCTGTCCGGTGTGTTCTTTTTGTTTTTCATTGTGTTGTAGTTGCGCTGTTTGCACTCTGTGCAAGCCAATGTAACCTTTACTCTCATTTTTCGGCACCTCCGTTATTAGCGTTATACGCTTGTTTAGCCTACCTCAAAAAAGCGGGCACAAAAAAAGAACCCTCTTTCAGAGGTACAAGTAATATACCATAAACGACAGAGTAAGTCAAGAAAAAATTTTTGAAAAACAGGATATTTGTCCGTTGCTATCTTATTTCCTGCTCCAGCTCGTCAAACAGCGGAGTTGAAAAGAAATCGCCGAGCGACATATCAAGCCCGTCGCATATCTTTTTTACGGTGGAAACGGTGGCGCTGTTGTTCCTGCCGCTTACTATATTATTAAGAGTCGATTGCGTAAGCCCGCAAATCATAGACAGCTTGTTGAGCGTCACTCCGTTTTCACTGCAAAGCTCGATAATGCGTAATCTTACCGCGTCTCCGGCACAGTCCGCTTTCATTTTGTTCCCCACCCTTTCGAGATAATACCGTTTTTGAAAATTATCTCAAATGAGTTAAGCTTTTTCAAAATGTTGTGATACCATTGCCTTAATCCGAGGAAAATCGGGTTGTCATTAACATTTTAAGGAGGATTTTTATGAAAAGAAGTAAAAAATTGTTATCGGTGCTGTTAGCCGTGCTGACGGTTGCGGCAAGTCTTTGGTGTTTCGGGATAGACTCGTTTGCCGAGACCTCGGAAGATTTTACATACTCCGTGCGCTCGGACGGCAATGTCAAAATCACGAAATACACGGGCTCGGCGGAAAGCGTGGAAATCCCGTCCTCAATCGGAGACCGCAGCGTTACGGAAATCGGCGAGAAGTCGTTCTACGACTGCAATACGGTTAAAACCGTCGCCGTTCCGCAGAGCGTAAAGAAAATCGGCGCCTACGCCTTTGCGGACTGTTCCGCTTTAATCGGTGTGAGCGTCGGCGAGGGGCTTGAAACCATCGGCGACTCGGCGTTCGCATACCTGCCCCGTCTTTCGGGCATCACTCTTCCCGACACGCTTTATTCGATAGGTTCGGCGGCGTTTTTCGGCTGCCCGTCGCTCACAAGCGTTGAAATCCCTGCGGAAACCGAGGAAATAGGCGACCTTGCTTTCGGCTACGGCTATGACGGAAACAGCGGACAGGTTACCGAATATTCCTCGCTTGAAATCGCAAGCGCAAACGGCACGGCGGCTCAAAGATATGCGACGGAGAACGGTTTTGCCTTCCGCTGCAACTGGTTCCCCGATGTGCCGTACGGCGAATGGTACTTCGCTGCGATAAAATACAATGTCAAAAAGGGATATTTCCACGGCTACGGCTCGGGTTATTTCGGAATTGCGGACAATATTCAGCGGCAGGACCTTGTTGTTGTAATCTCAAAGGTTGCAAACGCCGACCTTACGCCGTATGCGGGTCAGAACGGCGGTATGAGCGATGTTCCCGTCGGCGAATACTATTCCTCCGCGGTTGCGTGGGCGGTTGACAAGGGAATTATCAGCGGCTATCAGTACGGCGGCTTCGGCGTGGGAAATCCCGTAACAAGGGAGCAGGTATGCGTTATACTTTATAAGTATGTCAAAAACTATCTCGGCGCCGATGTTTCGGTATCGAAGTCGGCAGACGAGCTGCTTGCCCCCTACACCGACAGGGCTTCCGTCAGCGACTGGGCAACGGACGCCGTAGCGTGGGCGGTTGACAACGGCATTGTCGGCAACAATTCGTCGACGCTCAACCCCGCAGGCAATGTAAACCGTGCGACAATGGCACAGATAATCTACAATATGTCCACAGGCGGACTTATCTGACAAAACAAAACGGTATAAAACCGCCCGAAGAGTATTGCTTCTCTTCGGGCGGTAATTTTTTGCTTTATTCAAACAGTGTGTTGAGGTCGTAGGGAGTTTTCTGATAAACGAAATAGTTGAGCCAATTCTGGAACAAAAGACTGCCCACGCCGCGCCATGTGATGGGCGGAGTCTTTTTCGGGTCGTTATCGGGGAAATAATTATAGGGCATTTTAATGTTCAGCCCCTTGTTCAAATCCCTGAAATACTCTTTTGCGAGGGTGTCGCTGTCATACTCCGAATGACCCGTGCAGAAGAAATTCCTGCAAGCCATATCGGAAATAAGATGCACGCCCGCCTCGTCGGAATAGGACAAAATCTGCAAATCCTTGACCTCGGCTATATCTTCCCTGCGTGTCTCTGTGTGCCTTGAATGGGGCACATAGTAAACATCGGAGAAGCCTCTCAGCAACGGATGATACAGGTCGAGCGGTCTGTGCTTGAACACGCCGAAAAGCTTTTCGTCAAGCATATGCTTCGGGATGCCGTACTTATAATATAAAGCCGCCTGTGCGCCCCAGCATATATTATAGGTAGAATACACATTGGTTTTTGCCCAATCGAAAATCTCGCAGAGCTCTTCCCAATAGTCAACCTCTTCAAACGGCATCATCTCAACGGGTGCGCCCGTAACTATCATACCGTCGAATTTTCTGTTCTTAACATCGTCAAAGGTCTTGTAGAATTTGAGCATATGCTCCTGCGAAACATTTTTCGCAATATGCGATTTAACCTGCAAGAGCTCGACATCGACCTGAAGCGGAGAGTTACTCAAAAGGCGCAAAATCTGCGTTTCGGTCTCGACCTTGGTCGGCATAAGGTTAAGAATGATGATATGAAGCGGACGAATGTCCTGCGTCATTGCTCTGTTTTCGGGCATAACGAAAATGTTTTCAAGCTCCAGACTGTGCCTTGCGGGCAGTTGGTTATCTATTTTAATGGGCATCGGTCCACCTTCTTTCTTTTATAATTTCGGAAAATCATTTTAACACAATCTTTTTAATATATCAACCTTGAAATTACCGTATTTGAAAGTAAAAATCCGTTTCGGGTAAGTCTTATGCCCTCGGAGTCGGAAACGACAAGCCCGTTTTTTTGCAGAAATTCCGCTTCACGGCGCATTTTTTCGGGTATCGGAAAGGAAAATCTTTCTTTCGTCAGAGCCTCGGTTATACCCTCTTTAAGCCGCAGACGAAGCATTGCGTACTCGCAGAAATCCCCGCCGCTGCCGTCGGGCACATATACAAAGCTGTCCGTCCGCTTTTCACAGTAAAAGCGCTTGCCGTTCATAAACGAATGAGCGGAGGAGCCTATGCCGAGGTATTCCTCGCAGTTCCAATATTTGAGATTGTGGCGACTCTCGTACCCCGACTTTTCCAAATTTGAAATTTCATACTGATTATATCCGTGCTTTTCGAGATATTCGCACATAAACAGGTACATATCGGCAACGGTATCGTCGTCGGGCAGAGAGAGCGAATTTTGCATTTTATAAAACGGCGTGTTTTCCTCGATTTTGAGTATATATCCGCTGATATGCGGCACGCCCTGCGCTATACAGAAATCAAGCGTGGATTTAAGGCTTTGACAGGTGCTATCGGGAATACCGAGCATAACATCAAGCGAAATGTTTTCTATTCCCGCCGCCCTTGCAAACGAAACGGCGTTTTCGACCTCTTTTTTGCCCGACAGTCTGCCGAGTTTTTTTCTTTCGTTGTCGTTTGCCGACTGCAGTCCGAGCGACACCCTGTTGACGCCGACAGCCGCAATTTTTTTGAAAAATTCAGCCGAAACGGAATGCGGATTGCACTCGACAGTTACCTCTGCGCCGCTTGAGAGCGAAAAATTCGATTTTACACATTCAACGATTTTGCAAATGCGCTCAAAGCCTATACAGGACGGGGTTCCGCCGCCTATGTAAAGTGTATTGACTTTACAGTTGAATTGCCTTGATTGTCTCTCAATTTCTTTGCACAAATCGCTCACATACCGCTCTTTTCCCTCCTCTTTGCAACGGAAAGAATAGAAATCGCAGTACGGACATTTTGAGTCGCAGAACGGAATGTGAAGGTAGAGCCCTATCGCCTTTTTCATACCTTTATAAAGTGAACCTCATGCGAGGTGCTCTCGACATATCTTACGGCGTCGTCGAAGCTAAAAAACAGCGTGGCGGTATTGTCGTTCGGGTGGAAGCCGAGACGGGGAAGCTTTTTCAAATCCTCGTCAAGATAGACCTCGACCGCTCCCGCCGTGTCGTTGATTATGCCGAGCAGTGAAACCGAGCCTTTTTTGACATCAAGGTATTTAAGAAGCCTTTCGTCCGAAGCAAAGCTCAGCTTTGTAGAGTCGATTTCGTCACGGATAAGCGCCAAATCGGCGTGCTTATCCCCTCTCAATATTACAAGAGCGTGCCTTTTGCCCTTGTAATCACGCAGAAACAGGTTTTTGCAAATTTCGTTGTTTTCGTTGAGCTTCAGGGAGTCAAGCTCGTCCATTGTGAAAACGGCAGGGTGCTCCTTTAATTCGTAATCAACCGAAAGCTCTTTTAATCTCTCTAAAATATTCTCTCTGTTATTCATCTAATTTCAACACCGCCATAAATGCCTCCTGCGGAACCTCTACGGTACCGAACTGACGCATTCTCTTCTTTCCTTCCTTCTGTTTTTCAAGAAGCTTCTTCTTTCTCGTTATATCGCCGCCGTAGCACTTTGCAAGGACATCCTTACGCATTGCCTTGACGGTCTCACGGGCGATTACCTTACCTCCGACTGCTATCTGAATGGGAATTTCAAACATCTGTCTCGGGATATTTTCTTTGAGCTTTTCGGCTATCTTCCTTGCTCTCGCATATGCCTTGTCGGAATGGATAATAAACGAGAGGGCGTCAATTACATCGCCGTTGAGGAGCACATCAAGCTTGACAAGCTGTGATTTTTCATAGCCCTTCATCTCATAGTCGAACGAAGCGTAGCCTCTTGTCCTTGATTTGAGGACATCAAAGAAATCGTAGATAATTTCATTGAGCGGAAGAATGTATTTGAGGTCTACTCTGTCCGCATCAAGGTATGTCATACCCTCGTAGGTGCCCCGTCTGTCCTGGCACAAATCCATAATTGCGCCGACATATTCGGGCGGAGCATAAATGTGAGCCTCTACGACGGGCTCTTCCGAGTAATCGATTGTCGCAGGGTCGGGATAGTTCGACGGGTTGTCGATTTCAACCACGGACTTATCCGTCAAATGGATTTTATATACAACGCTCGGGATTGTGGTTACAAGGTCGAGGTTGTATTCCCTTTCAAGGCGTTCCTGAATGATTTCAAGGTGGAGAAGTCCGAGGAAGCCGCAGCGGAAGCCGAAGCCCAATGCGCCCGAGGTTTCGGGCTCAAAGGAGAGTGCGGCGTCGTTCAGCTGAAGCTTTTCAAGTGCGTCACGGAGGTTTTCATAGTCCGCTCCGTCAGCAGGATAAACTCCGCAGAACACCATGGGGTTGACCTTTCTGTAACCGGGTAACGGCTCTTCGGCGGGTCTTTCGGCGGTTGTTACGGTGTCGCCGACACGCGCGTCCGACACGGTTTTAATCGAAGCCGTGATGTAGCCTACCTCGCCCGAGGAAAGTCCCTTTGTAGGTTCAAGCGAGGTCGCGCGCATATAGCCCGTTTCAACAACGGTAAATTCGGCGCCCGTAGCCATCATACGCATGGTGTCACCCGGCTTTATTTTGCCGTCCATAACCCTGACATAGACAATTACGCCTCGGTAGCTGTCATAAACGGAGTCGAAAATCAATGCTCGCAGCGGCTGCGAATCCCTGTCCTCGGGAGGTGGAATGAGGTGTACAATCTCCTCCAAAACCGCTTCGACATTTTCTCCCGTCTTTGCGGAAACCCTCGGAGAGTCAAGGCACGGAATGCCGATTACATCCTCTACCTCGTGAGCAACACGCTCGGGGTCGGCCGCAGGCAGGTCGATTTTATTTATTATGGGTACGATTTCAAGATTGTGGTCGAGCGCAAGATATGTATTTGCAAGCGTCTGCGCCTCAACACCCTGCGAGGCGTCAACGATAAGCACCGCACCCTCGCAAGCCGCAAGCGAACGGGAGACCTCATAGTTGAAATCGACATGACCGGGAGTGTCGATAAGGTTGAGCTCGTATGTCTTGCCGTCCTTTGCCTTGTAATCGAGCTTTACGGCGTGAGCCTTTATTGTGATACCTCTTTCACGCTCAAGGTCCATATTGTCAAGAAGCTGGTCCTCCATATCTCGCTTTGCAACCGAGTCGGTAAGCTCCAGAAGCCTGTCGGCAAGAGTTGATTTACCGTGGTCGATATGAGCGATAATAGAGAAATTTCTGATGTTTTCCTTTTTTGCCATAAACTACCTCTTATATAAATTTACAGTTTTTCTTTATTAAAGCCGTTACCGAGAATATCGTCGGCATCGGTAACTATCATAAATGAATTCGGGTCGATTTTCCCGATAAGCCTTGAAAAATACGGAACCTCGTTTGCTCTGACGGCACAGAAAATTATTTGCTTTTCATTACCCGTATATGCGCCCTGCGCCCGAACCGAGGTAACGCCTCTGCCGAGGGAGGAAAGGATTTCCCCTGCCATTTCCCTGCCGTGCTCCGTGACGATAAGCACGGTTTTCGAGTGCGAAAAGCCCGAGCTTACAAGGTCAACCGCCTGCGTGGAAACAAAGACCGTAACAAGCGCATAGAGTATCGCCTCAACGCTTTTATATGCAAAAAACGACAGCAAAACTATCGCAAGGTCAACTATGAAAATAAGCCTGCCCATTGACAAATGCGGATAGCGAAGCCGCAAGAGCTTTGCGATTATATCCGTTCCGCCCGTGGTCGCTCCGTGCAGAAAGATGAGCCCGAGCCCCGCTCCGAGCAGGACTCCGCCGAAAACGGCGCTTAAAAGCCTGTCGCCCGAATAGCCTTTCATAAAGGTTGCAAACAGGTCTATGAAAAATGAGCTTTCAAAGGTGGCTATAACGGTTTTTATAACAAATTTATATCCCAATTTTATAAACGCCGCAACAAAGAACGGCACATTAAGAACAAATACCGACAGACCTATCGGGAAGCCGAAAAGGTAATTCAATACCGTTGCGATACCCGAAAAACCGCCGACGGTAATGTCGTTGGGAGCGGTAAAGATGTTTATCGCCGCCGCAAAGAGCATACTGCCGAGAGTCCACCAGAAAAAGTCCTTTAATGCGTTTTTTATATTATCCCTTGCCGCCGTCCGTTTCAGAATTAAGCACCCCGTCGCCGTTGATTATTTCAAAAAGCTCACGGAGTCTTTCATTTTCTCCCAAAAGGTACAGATAGCCGAAAAGCGTTTCAAGACCCGTGGCGTAATGATAATCGCCTTCGGTCTGATTTTTCGGCGTATGGTTGGTGTGGGCGTTTCTGCCACGCCTGAACACATCCGATTCGTCCTGCGTCAGCACAGGTAAAATCTTTTTCGCACCGCTTGCCTGAGCGGCGGCGTTTACCTGCTTTATCGAAAGCGTATGTAATACTCCCGCGGGGCGGTTGCATTCGCTAACAAGCTTTTCACGCACCATAATGCCGTAAACCGCATCGCCCAGAAACGCCATTGCCATCGGGCTGTAATCGGATATGTTGTTTTTGTTTACAGTGTTATTATTGTCCATTTTTCACCTGATATAAAAAATAGGTTGTTTATAGGTTATTTATTTGATATGAAATTTCCTTAGAAGTCCGCTACATATCAGAGGGAGCCTATGTTTGTGCTGAAATTTCAATTTGTTATAAGCCGAAAGTTA